>Ga0187863_10002746_pt1 | contig 13255 bp, 11 predicted proteins | sample June2016WEW_11_1_FD_132975 | JGI IMG/M metagenome (GOLD analysis project Ga0187863, IMG submission 132975) | Peatland microbial communities from SPRUCE experiment site at the Marcell Experimental Forest, Minnesota, USA - June2016WEW_11_10 | ecosystem: Environmental > Terrestrial > Soil >... | reverse complement strand
GTCATTCTGTCGCGAGTTGCTCGAAATCGGCGCGATCCCGACGCTGCCCGACACGTTCGCGGAGGCCGCTTATGTCTCTCGATAGGTTGCTCGAGCGCGCCGCGAGCGGCGGACGCCTCTCGTTTGACGAGGGCGTTCGCCTTTATAATGAAGCCGACATTCACGAGCTGGGCGCTGCGGCGCACGCGCGCCGCATGGCGATGCATCCGCGCGACGTCGTGACCTACGTTGTGGATACGACGATCAACTACACCAACGTCTGCAACGTACATTGCACGTTTTGCGCCTTCTTTCGACCGGAGCACCACAAGGAAGGCTACACGATGTCGCACGACGTGGTGCTCGAGCGCGTGAAGTTCGCGGCAGACCAAGGCGCGACGCAAATCATGATCCAGGGCGGCGTGAATCCGGAACTGGGTATGGAGTGGTTTGAAACGCTTTTCGATCGCGTGCGACGCGAATTTCCGGACGTGGACATCCATTCTCTCTCGGTCTCCGAGATCGTCGGGCTCGCCCACGTCGAAGGCATTTCGACGCGCGACGTCCTGTCGCGTCTCAAGGAGGCCGGAATGAAGTCGCTTCCGGGGGCGGGTGCAGAGATCTTAGTGGAACGCGTTCGCAAACGGATCTCAGCGCGCAAGGTGAAACCGCACGAGTGGCTGGGCGTGATGCGTGAGGCTCAGCAGCTGGGCATGCCGACGACGGCGACGATGATGTTCGGTTCGATCGAAACGCGCGAGGAGCGCATCGAGCACCTTCACGTGCTGCGCGAGCTGCAAGACGAGACCGGTGGCTTTACCGCCTTCATCCCGTGGTACTACGTGCCGTTCAAGACGCCGCTGCGCGGAAAAGAATCAACCGGCCTCGAGTATTTGCGCGTGCTCGCCATTTCGCGGCTCTACCTCGACAACTTCGCCCACCTACAGGCTTCGTGGCTGACGCCGGGCTTGAAGATGGGGCAGCTCGCGCTCTTCTACGGCTGCGACGATATGGGCGGAACGATCCTCGAGGAGCGCGTCGTCCACGATGCCGGCAGCACCAACGAAGCCACGCGCGACGAACTCGAAAAGCTGATCGTCTCTGCCGGCTTCAAACCCGTCGTCCGCGACACGTATTGGAACCCGGTAACGCAGCAGGCGCTCCCCGTGCCATCCTGAGGGAGTTCCCCACTTTGTCATCCCACGGCTTTCAGGTGTTTTTGTCATCCTGAGCGCATCTTCACTTTGTCATCCTGAGCGCATCCTCACTTTGTCATCCTGAGCGCAGTCGAAGGACGACAAAAAACCAAAGTCATAGTGCGCAGTGCCATTAGTGCACGCTGCGAGCTTGCGGACTAACGACCATTGATTGGCGACCAGCGCTTTTTTCTTTGACCGCGACCACCCTTTAAGCTGTTTTTCCCAGGCGATAGCTTGATTTACGTCGTGGAAGTCCGAGGCATGGACGAGCGTTACCGGTCTGCGCGAAAACGTATAAGCCCGAAGATCGGTTCCGAACTGGTGTTGCCCCAGGCGCGCCTCCAGATCATTCGTGATGCCGACGTAGAACGAATCGTCCGCGCAGAGCAGCATGTACACGTAGTAGGTCTTCACGAGGTGCCATCTGCTCAATTTGCCTGCGTTGACTAGCCACTTTGTCGTCCTTCGACTGCGCTCAGGATGACAAAGTGAGGATGCGCTCAGGATGACAAAGTGGGAAGCGCTCAGTCCTTCGACGGAGCCTGTCCTGAGCGCAGTCGAAGGACTCAGGATGACACCGACGGTAGGATCGTGGCGGCGCCTAGCATTTCGTCGCTCTTTGGATCGATTAGCGCTACTAACTGACCCGCCGAGACGGCGCGCTGCGCGTCGTCGAAACGCAGCCGGAGCAGGCCTTCCAACGATATAGACGCCATTGCCGGGGCCGGCGCGGCGCGGTAGCGGATCATCGCCCGCACCGGCACGTCGCCGCCCGCGAACCGTTCGGGTCGAATCAGGTTGACCTCATCGGCAAGCAACTCGTATGAAAGCAGTTCGTCTTCGCGACCTATGACGATGGTGTTGGTTGCAGCGTCGATGCGCGTTACATACCGCGGGCCGTCGCTGCTTGCCGGAAGCCGCGCGCGTTGGCCGATCGTATAGTTGACGACGCCTTCGTGCGTGCCCAAAATCTCGCCATTCGCCGCAACCACCGCACCTGAAGCCGCAACCTCCGGACGTACCCGGCCGACAACGTCGCGGTAATCGCCCCCTTCGACGAAACAGATATCCTGCGACTCGGCCTTGTCGTGCACCGGGAGCCCCAAACGCCGTGCGTGTTCGCGCGTCGTCACCTTGTCGAAATCGCCCAGCGGCAACATCAAGCGGTTCAGCTGCTCGGGGGCGAGTTGCGCGAGCGCGTACGCCTGATCCTTTGCATGCGGGCTGCGAAAGAGATGTGGTCCGTCGTCGCGCCGCTCGACACGTGCGTAGTGGCCGGTTGCGATATAGCGCGCACCTAATCGATCGGCGTACTGTGCGAGCGTTCCGAGTTTAACGAAGTTATTGCATGAGACGCACGGGTTGGGCGTTCGTCCGGCGACATAGTCGCCCACGAAACGGTCAACGACGGTACGTCGAAAAGCTTCTTGGAAATCCAACACGTAGTGTGGAATTCCCAGCGCGGCCGCGCTCCGGCGGGCGTCGTCGAAGTCGCTGCTGCCGCAACAGCTCTTGGCGTGCGCGGGACGCGAGGGCGCGTACATCTTCATCGTGATGCCGACCACGTCGTAGCCGCTTTCGACCAATAAGCCCGCGGCAACGGCGGAGTCCACGCCCCCGCTCATCGCTGCAATTACGCGTTCGCTCGCCATCTAATCGAACAGGATAACATTAAGACGGGGCCAACTCAAACCGGACCGATGAGCGATGCTGGCCCTCCACAACTGGGTGAACGGTTTCGCGCCGCCCGCGAAGCGCGAGGCGCCTCGCTCTCAGACGCGGCCGACCAGATACGCATTCGCTCGGTTTATCTCTCCGCCATCGAGGACGAGCACTGGGAGGCGATCGGGCCGCCGGTCTATATTCGCGGTTTTCTCCGCACCTACGCTCGGTATCTCAGGCTCGATCCAGAGGAAGCGGTCGCCGAGTTCAACACGACGCTGCCCGAACCGCCCGCGCCCAGGACCGAGGAGCCGGCACGCGGCCTCGCGTCGGGGCGCCGCGGCCCTGCGCTAATTTGGATCGCCGGGACGGTCGCCGTGCTGCTGGTCGCCTTCGTCTTCTACAACGAGCTGATGCTTCGCAGCCAGCACGGTGCCGTGGCGATGGCCTCCGCTACCCCCGCGGCCGTTGCTTCCCCGTCCCCGTCGCCTGTGGCCCCGTCACCCACGCCGGCCCTCGGCGGGGCGAGCTCGCTCGCGTTGGTGCTTTCAGCCCCCTCGTGGCTGCGGGTAACGGTTGACGGAAATGTTAGCATGGAGGGTACGTTTCCGGCCGGCACTTCAAAGACGTTCCACGGAAAGAGCGCCTTGGTGCGCATCGGCAATGCCGGCGGCGTAGAAATCTACGTCGACGGCCAGGACCGCGGAAAGCTCGGCAAGGCGGGAGACGTCGTCGAGCAAGCCTTCACTCTTTGAGAGGAGTAACGATTGGCGAGCGATTCTTCGTTCGACGTGGTCTCGCGTGTAGACACGCAAGAACTCGACAACGCGCTTAATCAGACGCGTAAAGAGATCGAGAACCGCTTCGATTTCAAACACAGCAAGACGAGCATCGAATACGACGGCAAGAAGATTACGCTCGTCTCAGACGACGAGCTGAAGATGCGCAACGTCGTGGATATGTTCCAAGCCAAGGCGGTGCGGCGCGGCGTCGATCTTAAAGCCTTCGAGTACGGTGAAGTGGAGCCGGCGGCCGGCGGAACCGTGCGGCAGGTCCTCACACCGCGCAGCGGGATCTCGAAAGACCAGAGCCGAGACCTGATGGTGCACATCAAGAACCTCAAGCTGAAAGTCACCGCGCAGTTTCAGGACGAGCAGATTCGCGTCTCCGCCAAGAACAAGGACGATCTGCAGAAGGTCATCTCGTCGCTCAAAGCGATGGAGTTCGAGCTGCCGTTGCAGTTCGTAAACTACCGTTAGCGAAACGCGCCCGATGCGAAGCGTTGCATTCATAAGCCTCGGTTGTGCGAAGAACCTCGTAGATACCGAGGTGATGATCGCCAAACTTTCGAGCGCGGGCTGGCGGTTGGAATCGGAGGCCGGACGCGCCGATACGGTCGTCATCAACACGTGCGCCTTTATCGATCCGGCGAAAGAAGAATCCACCGAAGTCATCCTCGAGCATGCCTCGCGAAAGCGCCGTGGCCAGCAGTTGATCGTCGCCGGCTGCCTGGCACAGCGGTACGGTGCCCAGTTGCAGAGCCTGGTTCCGGAGATTGACGGCGTGGTCGGAACGGGCGCCTACGCCGGCATCGTCGAGCTGCTCGAAGACGTCGAGGCGGGCCGAAAACCGGTCCGCCTTCACTTGGAAGCCGAGCCCGAGCACGACTTCCTCCCGCGTCTCGTCACGACGCCGCGCGCGACCGCCTATCTGAAGATCGCCGAAGGTTGCGATCACCCGTGCACGTTCTGCATCATTCCGGCGCTCCGCGGAAAGTTCAGAAGCCGCAGCATGGAGTCGATCCTGCTTGAGGCCGAAGCCCTCGTGAACGGCGGAGCCAAGGAGCTAATCTTGATTGCGCAAGATACGTCGATGTGGGGACGCGACCGCGGGCTACGCCGCGGCGGCCTCGCGCAGCTGCTCGAACGGCTGCATGCGATCGACGCGCTGCAATGGATCCGTTTGCTCTACTTATATCCGGCGACCGTCGACCGCGAGCTGGTCAGCGCCATCGCCGAGCTTCCCAAGGTCTGCAAGTACATGGATATGCCGCTGCAGCACGCGCATCCGGAAGTATTGCGGGCGATGCGGCGGCCCGGCAACGGCGAGCGGTATCTCGAGATCCTCGACGACTTCCGTTCGCGCATTCCGGGAATCACGATGCGCTCGACCTTCATCGTCGGTTTTCCCGGCGAGACCGACGAGCACGTCGAGTATCTCGAGCGCTGGATCGAGCGTGCGCAGCTCGATCGCGTCGGCTTTTTCGAGTACAGCGCGGAAGAGGGAACTCCGGCAGCGGAACTATCGGATCGCGTCGGCGCCGCGCGCCGGCGGCGGCGGCTCATTCGGCTGCGCGAGGCGCAGCGACTCGCCTCGGAGCGCGGGCGCGGCGCACGCTGCGGCACGACGGTGCGCGTCCTCGCAGAGGAGTTTCTTAATGCAAAACGAGCATGGTTCGGGCGTTCGGAAGGTGAAGCGCCAGGTGTCGATGGTGGCATTTATTTCACAGGAAACGCTCAGGTCGGCGAGTTCGTCGACGTTCGTTTGGAAGAGTACGGGCCGTTCGATTTCTTCGGTCGAGCCGAATCGCCGGAGCGCTGCGCTGTTTGATTAAAAGCAAAGTCGCGCTGGCCCTCGCCATCCTTGTAGTCGGCATTGCCTCGGCCGTTGCCGGTTATACGGTCGTCGAACGCAGAAATCCGGTGACGGCATTTACCCAGATGTTCGTGCCGACGCCGCAACAGATGTTCGGCAAGTCCAACCTGCTGGTGCTCGTCGAGGGGCTCGACTACGATTACAACGAGAAGGACGAAGAGTATTCCACCAATTCGCGCAGCGATGTGATCTGGGCCGTCAATCTCGATTTTGCCAACAAGCGCATCTACCAGCTATCGATCCCCCGCGACATGGTCGCTACGATGCCCAACGGCACTCAGGCCAAGATCAATCAGGCGCAATCCGAAGGAGGCGTCAAAGAAGCGAAGAGCGTCATCGCTGGATGGCTCGGGATCCCCCCCTTCAATCGGTATGTGATCCTGCGCATTGACGCCACAAAAGAGTTTATTGGCGCCATCGGCGGTGTGAACGTAGACGTCAAATCGTCGAATTGCCTGCAGTACAAAACCGGCTGCACCGGCGACACCCTCGATTACGACGATACCTGGGGCCATCTACACATTCATTTGAAGGAAGGCTTGCAGCATCTCGACGGCGATCGTGCCGTCGCGTACATGCGATTTCGCCACGATTGGTGCAGCGATCCGTGCCGGATCATGCGCCAGCAGCAAGTCTTGCAAGCGGTAGCTGCCAAGATCAAGACCGACCGCATCAACACGCTAATTCACCTGGGCGATCTCTTGGCCGTCTTCCGCAAGTACGTGCAGACCGATTTCACGGACCAAGAGCTTTTTTCCATCGCGACTTATTTTCAGGGCGTGCCGAATTTCGCGATCGTGAGCAAGCAAGTGCCGTTCACCGCGGATATCGATTTGCCGAGCTATGGAGACTCGCTCGTGCCCGACACGCAAGCGCGAGCGAAGTTAGCTGCGTCGATGCTCGTCGCGCCTCCGGTTCCGGTTCCGTCCCCGGACGTGATGGCACTTGCGGCGATTCCCGCTTCGACGCTGCACGTCGACGTCGAGAACGGCAGTACGGTAGCGGGGGCAGCACACCGCGTCGCTGCCGTACTCAAGCACGCCGGATTTACCATCGGTGAAGTAGGTAACGCTGACCGGTCCGATTACACGGCCACGGAGATTCACGAGCATTCGAGCGTGATGTTTGCCGGAGCAAAAGTGCGTTCGGCGCTCCAGGGCGCGCGGGCCGCGATCGTCGTCCCCGATCCCTCGCCCAGCCCTTCTCCGGCGCAAGCCAATGTTCCGGCAAGCGACGTCACGGTGATCGTCGGGAACGATCTGGCGAGCAACGCCGCGCCGAACTTGTGACCGCGAAGAGCATCGTTGCGGTCGTTGCAGCGGCCGGGCTGTTAGCCGCCGGCGGCTGGCGCCTCGTCGTGCATAAGAGCAATTTGACGCCGGCAATCGTAACGCCGACGACGAACGTGCATCTGGAACTCTCCGACGATCTCGCGGCGCGACTCTATCGCGCGACGCACGAGTTGCCAACCGAGGATCGCTCCGCACGCCCGCGTTTGATCGCGCTCACGTTCGACGATGGACCCTATCCGATTTACACGCCGATGCTGCTCGACGTGCTGCACGATCTGCACGTGCCGGCGACGTTCTTCTTGATCGGACAGGACGCGCGGCAATGGCCGGAGCTGACGCGCCGCATCGAAGCCGAGGGCAATGAGATCGGCGATCACACGTACACGCATCCGAACCTCGATCAAGAGAGCGCCGATCAAGTCCGCAAGGAGGTTCTGGAAGGGCGCGACGCGCTCTGGCAGCTCAGTCACGATCCGGCCGTGCGGGTGCTGATGCGTCCTCCTCACGGTCGCTACACCGAGCGCACGTTACGCGTCGTTCAAGCGCTTGGCTATTCCGTCGTGCTTTGGACCGACGACGGCGGCGATTGGCGTACCGTGACGGTTGCGGCCCTGCAGCGTCACCTGGTGGAGCATGCGACGGCGCCGGAAATCGTGCTTCTCCACAGCGGGAAACTTGCCACGATCGAGGCGCTGCCGTACGTCGTGGACCGATTTAAGAGGGCGGGCTACCGATTCGTTACGGTCGGCGAGCTGCTCAAGCTGGTGCAGACCGGCGACCTCAACCATCCCTTGCGGAGAGCGGTTTAGGCGGTTGCCACGCCAAATTATCGATGTTGAGTCGGGGCGTCCGGCCTACCAGCGCCGTCGAATCCGCCGCTTCATCGTGGTTTTTCTGGTCATTGTGATGTTTGTAGCCGCCTTCTGGCTCCTTGCCAGCCGCACGCGTGCCGAGGAAAGTCACGCCCCTGCGGGAACCCCTGGGAAAGCATGCTGTCTAAGCTCACCGTAAGTTTTCTCGTACTCGCCACCACTGCCGCGATCGTCGCGTGCACTAATCTTGGCATGACGACGGGGGTGAACGTCGGACCGAACTTCCCGTCCAAGACGCTCTACGCCACCAACAGCAATCAGAACGCGATAAGCATCTATTCCAACGGTACGACGGAGTCGAAGCTCGGTGGCGGGCCGGCCTATGAAATCGGCGGCGCCAACACAACGCTCAACGGCCCTCAGTATCTTGCCTTCGATCGACGCGGAGAGCTGTGGGTGACCAACTACAACCCCAGCACGAAAAATGCAGTCTTGGTCGAGTTCGCGGCGCTCGCAACTGGGAACGTGGATCCGCTGAACACTGCGGTTCTGCCGGGACGTCCGCGCGGCATCGCGTTTACGCCCAAAGGTCCGAGCCCCTTACCCTCGAGTTCAGTTCCGCCCGCACCGGCGATCATGGTAATCGCCGACGTCGATTCGACCGACATCTATCCAAGCCGCATCTTGCTCTTCAACTCGGGTGCCACGTCGCCGTACCAGTCGATCGGAGGCCCCAAGCCCGGTTTGAACTTGCCCGGCGGAGTCGCGATCGACCGTAGTGGTAATCTGTACGTCGCCAACATTCAAGGCGCAACGGTCGAGCAGTTCGCTCTGCCGACACCTACGGCGAGTCCCAAGCCGACCTCGACGCCCAAACCCACGCCGACGCCCAAACCGACACCGACGCCGACAGGCTCGCCCAGCCCAACGCCTTCGCCTTCGCCGTCGCCTACGCCATCACCGACGCCGACCCCGGTGAACATTGCTCCGCGATTCACGATCAACGCGAAGAACGGCATGATCACGCCCACCGGCGTCGCGCTCGACTCGTCCGCTAACATTTACATCGTCGATCAAGGGCGGCGCGGCGCGAGTTGTGACGCCTCCGATGCGCCCGCTATCTTGGTCTTCCCGCCCTACAACAAGAGAATCCCGTTCACGAAACCGATTCGCAAGATCCAAGGCTGTAATACGATGCTCTATCAACCGACGGACATCAAGCTCAACTCGGCCGGCGTCACGTATGTTGCAGACTCGACGTCCGCCGGAAAGGGCGTCATCTTGATCTTTCCAGCCGGCGCCGGAGCAGGGAAAAACCACAACGTTACGCCGACGAACTACACGTCGCCGGGCGCCGTAACCGGAATAGGCATCAACCCGTAGGGCCTCGCGGCGTATGGCATTTCTCAAAACGCTAGTTGACGGTAACGAACGGGATGTGGCGCGCCTACGGCGCACCGCTCGAGCCGTCAATGAATTCGATGCCGCATTTTCGGCGCTGCCCGACGCGGAACTGCAAGGCAAGACGGCCGAATTTAAGAATCGCCTAGACCAAGGCGAATCGCTCGACGCGATGCTGCCGGAGATCTTCGCCGTCGTGCGCGAGGCCGGCAAACGCACGCTGGGCATGCGTCACTTCGACGTACAGATCATGGGCGGCCAGGTCCTTTTCGAGGGACGCATCGCGGAGATGAAGACCGGCGAAGGCAAGACGCTGGTCGCGACGCTGCCCGTCTATGCGCGTGCGTTGGAAGGGCGCGGCGTTCACCTAGTCACCGTCAACGATTATCTCGCGCGTCGCGATGCCGAGTGGATGAGCCCGATCTATCAGTACCTTGGCTTGAGCGTCGGGGTGATCCAGCACGGACTCGATCCGGCCGAGCGGCGCGCGGCGTACGGCTCCGACGTCACCTACGTCACCAACAACGAAGTCGGCTTCGACTATCTGCGCGACAATATGGCGTGGCAGGTCGAAGATTTGGTGCAGCGCGAGCTCTACTTCGCTCTTGTCGACGAAGTCGACTCGATTCTCGTCGACGAAGCGCGTACGCCGCTAATCATCAGCGGCCCCTCGCAAGAGGCGACCGAGCTCTACGAAAAGTTCGCGCAGATCATTCCGCGGTTGAAGAAGGGCGAAGACTACACGGTCGACGAGAAGGCTCACGCCGTTCCGATCACCGAAGCCGGCGTCGCCCGCGTCGAGAAGATGCTCGGCGTTCAGAATCTGTACGAGCAACGCAACATCGAGTTGACCCATCAGCTCAACGCCGCACTCAAGGCCTGGAACCTGTTTCACCGCGACCAGCAGTATATCGAGAAGGAAGGCGAGATCGTCATCGTCGACGAGTTCACCGGGCGGCTGATGTACGGCCGGCGCTATTCCGACGGCATCCATCAAGCGATCGAAGCGAAGGAAGGCATCAAAGTTCGGGGTGAGGATCAGACTCTCGCCACGATCACCTTTCAAAACCTTTTCCGGCTCTACGAACACCTTGCCGGCATGACCGGCACGGCGAAGACCGAGGAGCGCGAATTTCGCGACATCTACGGATTAGACGTCGTCGTCGTGCCGACGAATATGCCGATGGTCCGCAAAGACAGCTCCGACATCGTTTATAAGTCGGAGCGCGCGAAGTTTGAGGCCGTCGTTGACGAGATCATCGCCGAGCATTCGAAAGGCCGCCCGGTGCTGGTCGGTACGCGCTCGATCGAGAAGAGCGAGCTGCTGGCCGCGATGCTGCGCCGGCGCGGCGTCGAGTGCAACGTGCTCAACGCGAAGTACCACGAGCAGGAAGCCGAGATCATCAAGGACGCCGGGCAAGACTCTCAAGTGACGATTGCAACCAACATGGCGGGCCGCGGCACCGATATCAAGCTGGGCGACGGCGTCGCCCGCAACGGCGGGCTGCATATCATCGGAACCGAGCGCCACGAGTCGCGGCGCATCGATAACCAGCTGCGAGGACGCTCGGGCCGGCAAGGCGACCCGGGTTCGTCGCGCTTCTATATTTCGCTCGAAGACGAAGTGATGCGCCTCTTCGGCGGCGAGCGTATGACGTCGATCATGGAACGCGTGGGGTTCACCGACGAGCAGCCGATTGAGTCGGGCCTGGTGTCCAAGTCGATCCAGCGGGCGCAGAGCAAGGTCGAGGCGCACAACTACGAGATTCGCAAGCACGTCCTCGAGTACGACGACGTGATGAACAAGCAGCGTTCGGTGATCTATGCCGACCGGCGCGCGAACCTGGAAGGGAAGTTCGATTCGCGCACGTTCATGCTGCAAACGCTCGAGGGCAAGGTTGACGAAGCCGTCGAAGAAAACGCGCCGGAGAACGCGCACCCAAGCGAATGGGATCTCGAAGAGATGCTCAACGCGCTCGAGCTTGTCTTTCCGATCAAGCGCACCTTGACGGTAGCGGATTTAGAAGCGAAGGACCGCGAAGAGATTCGGCGTTTGCTTCAAGCGAAAGCAGTCGAGGCCTACGAAACCAAAGAGAAGGACGTTACGCCGGAGATTCTGCGCGTCGTCGAGCAGCGCTATCTCTTGCTGCCGATCATCGATCGCCAGTGGGTCGATCACTTGTACGTGATGGATCACCTCAAGACGGGCATCGGCTTGCGCGGCTACGGCCAAAAAGATCCTCGCGTCGAGTACGAAAAGGAAGCGTTCGAAATCTTCGAATCGCTTAAAAACAACATCTCCGACGAAGCGATCAAGGGCGTCTTCCGCGTTGTGATCGAGCACGGTCCGCCGCAACAAGAGATGATGCCGTATCCGAGCGGGCCGCAGTTCGAGCCGATTCCATCCGGCGAGCTCGTTCCGCAACCCGCCGCCAACGGCGGCCGCGTTCCCGCTCAACGAGTCGAACAGCTCCTGGGCCCAATGCCGGGCACGGGCCGCAGCGTCCAACAATTCCACACCAACAAAGATGACGAGGAACCGGCAAAGCCGATCCATCGCGATCAGCCTAAGGTGGGTCGAAACGAGCTTTGCCCGTGCGGCAGCGGCAAGAAATTTAAACGCTGCCATGGTACGGCTGCGTAGTGGGCATAGAGGAAAGGGTCCGAAACGGCGCCCCCTGCTCGCGCGCATCTGTTGAATTCGCCGGTACCGACTGCCTATGACACTAGGGTAAAATGCTCACCGACTGCCCTGTGATACCGTCGGGATGTGGATGCACGAATTTGAAAGGCTGGCCTCGCTTTGGGTAACGCCAGTACGTTAAGGGGGTCGTGTATTCGCTAAATTCGCCGCACGCTTGATTTCCACCAACGACTACTTTTCCTTCGACATTGTTTGCGGGGGTATTCTTCTCGCCGACAATGAACGGCTGAGCAATTTCGGTGCCGCAAGGCTTGTACCGTAGGAGCGTCGTTCCGACCACTTCAAGGACGCCGCGCTCTAGCTTAGCCCGGTAGATCGCAGCGGTATAATTGTGGGTTTTCCCAGGGTATTCTTGATCAGTAAATGCAAGATATCTGCCATCCCACATTACGCTTCCCGGAAACCCGATGTCGTGATCGAACTCTACTGCAACGAGCGACGTGCCGTTCACCCGAAGCTCGCAGACACTGTGATAATTGCCGGTTTCAATAAAAAGGTCGCCGCGATCATCGTAACCTGGCGGCCACATCGCGTTGCAGTCATGTTGGTTCGTATAACTGACTGGCTCACCGCTGGCGCGTCTCCATATCTGGACGTCACTGGTGACGCCGAACGCCCCATTGTCAACGGCAAGGTCGCCGTTCGCAGGGCTTATTGAACAGCCGATCGGATTGCCATCGGTGTTGAAAGTTTTTATTGGATTGCTGCCGCCGTGCGCATACTCTAGAACCGATCCCTCTGAGCCGATCGACGTTGTAAGGAATACATCTCCCCGTTTGTCGACACACTGGCCATAAGGGTTGTTAAATCCGCTGAGACTCCCCACTTGTCGCGCAGTCGAATAGTCGTAGACATTTACATCTGCGCCATCCGAGGCGTAAATCAACTCTTTAATGTTTGCGGCGTCGCGGACCATCCAGGAGCCAGCGCGGCCTGCGCCTAGCGACGTAAATGCTTCGCCGGAAGGTGATCCACGCAATGCAGGGCTTTCGCTTGAGAGGGTTTCTGCCCCGTTACATCCAGCGAGCGCCATTCCTGTGAAAGCTGGAAGCGATGCCGCTAATGCTGCCTCTGCAAGGCGTAGCCAACTGCGGGCTGCCTTATTACTGATCGGAAACGGGGCCTTAGGGCTCCTGGATCGCCAAAAATTGAACATTACTACTTCTTTCACTAGGGATTATGTCGGAGGTCTTGAGAGGCTCGGGCCTTAGAGGCGGTGACGCATCTACGGCCTAGGCGACGGCGTTGGGCATTCGCCGTCGTAATGCGGTGAGAAGTTGCTTGGGAGTAGGCTTTGCGGAGGTATCGTCGCCGAGAAGTTAAGCATATCGGTCAAGTCGTGGGAGCCATTTGTCGTATCGTCGCCGCCGAGGACGTGTGTGAGAAGACCGAAAACCGTCTCGATAAAGTTTAGGATCGCCCCTTGACTCTGCATTGTGCTTGAGATGTACCCTTGACTTTTTACATATGGCGAAATGAGAATCAGAGGAACGCGAAATCCCCACTCATTTGGATCATTGGGGTTACCTGATGGGCCGTACGGGTTAAGTG
>Ga0187863_10002745_pt1 | contig 13256 bp, 17 predicted proteins | sample June2016WEW_11_1_FD_132975 | JGI IMG/M metagenome (GOLD analysis project Ga0187863, IMG submission 132975) | Peatland microbial communities from SPRUCE experiment site at the Marcell Experimental Forest, Minnesota, USA - June2016WEW_11_10 | ecosystem: Environmental > Terrestrial > Soil >... | reverse complement strand
CTCGACAAACCAGCCCGATTACCTTGAGCTTAATTCGACCATCTCAAACCGGATGGACGCATTATGCCCCCGCCAACGCGCTTGTCAAGAGGTTTGAGAGGAACCGATCGGAATCTTTAGCCGTAATGGCCGAAACAGGGAATTCCGCTAGTGATTCCGCCTCGATCAGCCCGTCCTGCAAGTGGGGGCCTCAGCCGCCGGGGACGACCCGCCTTGGCCGCAGCGGCTAGCTGCGCACACAAGGGGCAATGCTGAGCCACTCTCCCGACACCTCGGCCTAGTCGAGCGTGACTTGGGATTGAACCAGCGTAACTTTGCGGCATCACAGTCAGCGAAATAAGCTCAGGAAAAAGCACGAAGGGATACTGACCACTTCGTGCTCGAATGCCAGGACACAGGAGGGAATATGCGCTATAGGACCGCTGCTATTTTAGCTGCCGTATTAATTGGCGGGATGTTTTGCTTGCCGGCCGCAGTATTTACTGTCTTTCCGAGTATGAGACAGGGCTCCCCAATACCTGTTCTTCTCGGTCTCGTCGTCTTTTGCATTCGCTTCCGCTGGTTCCTGGCGCTTCCGATCATGACGGTCCTCTTCACCCTTGCAGCATTCACGAGCGATTCGCGGGAAGTTAGACGGTAGGAGCGGGCACCGTTTACGGGTTCAAGATGGCATTAACCCAGTCAGCTCTTCTATCTCGGCTGACCGGGCCATCGGCCAGCTAGCTCAATAAAACATGCACCCGAAGAGCCCCACGACACCGCAAAAAAGATCTGCGCTCACGGCACGACCGCATCCACCTCAATCTCTACCAGAATCTCGGGCGAGATCAGGGCGCTCACCTGAACCATTGAAGTGGCCGGACGAATGTCGCGGAAAAACTCACCGTGTGCCTTCCCGATTTTCTCCCACTCGGCAATATTCGTAACGTACATGCGAGTGCGCACAACGTCTTTCATGCTGGCGCCCGCTTTATGCAGTGCGCTTTCGATGTTTTTCAGCGTCTGCACTGCTTGGGCATACACGTCTCCCACGCCGACGATCTTCCCGTCCGGCCCCGTGGCGGTTGTCCCCGACACATGTACATACGAACCAATCTTCACCGCACGAGAGTAACCCACGACGGGTTCCCACGCGGTGCCGCTCGAAATGTTCTGGCGCTGCAAATTCTGACGATCATGCTGACGATCCATGTAATCCTCCGGTCGAGCTCATTTTACAATCGGAATCAAGAAGATCATCCTCGCGAGTTGGCAGCCGTCTTCGCCGAGTGCCAGCAAATACAGCGGAATCCGCCTCAAACTCATTGCGCACACAGCCCTGTTCTAAAGGATCAGGTGCACAACGCGCCCGCGACGCCTCGCTTCTAACAAATCAGAAAAACGAATCTTGGCGATAAACAAAAGTCACTTGCTTTGCACGATCGAACTGAGGTATCACACACGCAGTGGCTGAAACTCCGTGCAGGATGCGGAGTTCAGGGGGCTCAAAATCATGATTCCGGAATCGCATCCGCTGCAGCAGCTGTTTCAAGACCTGGTGGGACGGCACTACGCTGAAGAAATCGGCATTCGTGATCCGCAGATCGTCGCCTACGTTTCTCATCTGCTGGCCGAATTCTGCGAAGCCGATCAGTTCTACAAAATTCACGACGCGGCGGATCGCCCGCTGGCCGATGTTGGCGAGATGCTGCTCGAGTCCGATCCGGTCTACGGTCCTGCGCCTTCGTTCGACCGCGAACGCCAGGTGCGCAAACACATCGGCGACTACACCCTGTTCCTCGCGGGAATGTTCCCGGAAAGCATCAACCATTTCCGGCTGCGCCGCCAGCGCCTGGAAAACTTTGTCGAATGGGTGAAAGCCGGCAAAGAGAGCTACTACATCGTTTCCAAATTCGAGCACTTCGAATACGCCAAGGTCGCGCCTCTGTTTGCCAGTCTGTCAAAGAATTTCGAAGAATGTGTTTACGGGCTGAATATGGTGAAGAACGACCTGGAAGAGATGCAGCATCCCATTGTTCGACGGTCGAACGATTTGATCATGTAGGCGTCAGTCGTTAGGCGAAGTTCGTTGGAAAAGACACGTTAAATCAAAGATCGTTCATTCTACTGTAATCGTGGTTGTCGTTTGGCCGGTAGCGGCGGTTCATACGCGTAAGTCCCCTGCATTTCCCATGCGATAGAAACTGAGGGCCGCGCTGCCCTGCGCGAGCTTGCGAAATCTGCGCAGCGGCCCATATTCCTCGCCGGGATCGAACTTTTTTTCGTGCTCGGCAATCACCACCGACATCGCCCACACCAGGGAGGAATCCGCCAACGCCCGCAGCGTTTTCATATAAGCGTCCTGCATGCGATAGGGTGGGTCGATGAACACCACGTCGGCCGCCACATGCTGGCGCTCCATCCGCCAGAACGCACGCGGCAATTCCTCCTGCAAGATTTTGAAACCGTCACCAATGCCCAGGCTCTCGAGGTTGCCCCGGATCGCGGCGGCAGCCGCGGCCGAATGCTCCACGAAATGCACTTCTTTGGCGCCGCGACTCAAGGCTTCGATGCCCACCGCTCCCGTCCCCGCGAACAGATCGAGCCACACGCTGCCCTCGAGGGCCGCCGGATTTCCCGCCGTCAGCACGTTAAACAGCGTCTCCCGCAGCCGGTCTGACGTGGGACGCACGTCCATCCCGCGCAGCGAGCGCAGCGGCCGGCTTCGATATTTTCCCGCGATCACTCGCATGGCTGTGTACTGTTGGATGCCCCATCCACTATATCTACCCATGTAGAATACAAAGTAGCGAAGCCTTATGCGAAGCTGGTCCATTCCGGTAGGACGACTGTTTGGCGTGGATGTCCGCATCCATCTCACCTTCTTCCTTCTGCCCATGTTTATCTTCTGGACCGATTATGCGGTTAACAAAGACAAAGCCACCGGACCTCGCGACCTGGCAATCGTGGCCATTCTGCTGGCGTGCGTCGCCGCCCATGAATGCGGACACATGCTGGCCGCACGCCGCGCCGGACTGGTCCCGAAAGCAGTCATTTTGCTGCCGCTGACTGGGGTTGCCTTGTATGACGAATCGCGGACCGAAAAGCCGCGGCCCGCGGCTGTGCTGTGGCAGCGGGAAATCCGACTCGCTCTGATTGGACCCCTGGTGAGCTTCGCACTGGCCTGCCTAGCGGCTGCTGTTGTCACTGCCTCCGGGCGTGAAGTCGAGCTGTTTAAGTGGCCTTTCCTGCAAGCCACCAACTTGCCGAAAAGCCTGGTGTGGGCGAATCTTTATCTGGCTGTTCTGAATCTCATGCCCGCCTATCCGTTGGATGGTGGACGGATCCTGCGCGCATTTTTCTCGCGCACGCTCGACGCATCTGCCGCCACGCGCCGCGCTGTTTCCATCAGCAACGCCATCGCCATGGTCTTGATGATCGCGGGCCTGTTCAGCGACAGCTGGCTCACGATGGTTGGTGTGATCGTTTTTTCTGCAGCCCAGTTGGAGGAGCGCGCCCTGGTTTTCCAGTCCGTGCTCGACAACGTGCGCCTCGAAGAAGTCATGCTCACAGACTTCGCGACGCTCTCTCCGGCCGATACGTTGGAAGACGCTCTGGAGAAAGCCGTGCATTCCCTGCAGGACGATTTCCCCGTGGTTCGGGGCATGGATATGGTCGGGGTGATTTCGAAGCAGCGCATTCTCGATGCTCTGCGGGCGGAAGGAAACGGTTACGTGCAGGCGGTGATGAATAAGATTTTCGAAGTCTCCCTGCGCCAGGATTCGCTGGGCTCGGCCTTCCGCAAACTCACCGCCCGTAATTCCAGCATTATCCCTGTGGTCGAAGACCAGCGCCTGATCGGCATCGTCACGCTGCAGAACCTGATGCACTCCATGGCCCTGCTGGCCGAAACCCGCAAACTGCAGCGGGATGAAGCGGAGTCGTAAAAGGCTGGACGCAAAATTCGCGGATGACAACTTTCGGATGTATGGTCGACCGTGGATGTATGGTTGACCGTGGATGTATGGTTGACCGTGGAAGAGCGGCGCTTCAGCGCCGCGCTAAGCATTCGGAATCATGAGAGCTTTAGCCCCTGTGGTCATCGTACTGGCCCCAATCCGCTTTAGACGGTTCAAAACAACCTGACCGCCTTGGCCTTCTGCACCGCCGGAATCGTCCGCAACTTCGTAAGTACTCCTTCGGTCACGAGGCCATCGACGTGAACGACCGCAATCGCCTCGCGCGGCTGATCGGAATCTTTTTCCGCGCTGCGCCGCCCCAGCGAGAAGTCAGCAATGTTGATCGACTCCTCTCCTAGAATTGTGCCCACTCTGCCGATCACGCCCGGCACGTCGCGGTTCCGCAGGTAAATCAGATTGCGCTCCAGGGGCGCTTCCACGTCGATGCCATCCACGTGCAGCAGCCGCGGCGCGGCCCCATGCAGCACGGCGCCTTTCACCATGTGTTCCTCCGTGGAACTCTTCAAGAAAATCGAAAGCACGCTGCCCGCGCCTCCGGTCGAAGCCTTGGCCTTGTGCGATTCCAGCACTCGCAACCCTCGCTACTCGGCAATTGTCGCGGCATTCACCAGATTCGCTTTTTCCTCGAGCGCTTCATTCAGAATTCCCTTGATGGCTCCGTTGCGTATGAGTTCGGTTTTCCATTCCGCGATATGTCCGCCGTAGCGGATGGAAATTTCTTCAATGCTTCCGTCAGAGACTTGCGCCAGGAACGCCCCCATGCGCTCCGCCAAAACAATATAGGGCTGCATAGTCGCGTATTCTTCCGCCGACACCGACGGCACATTCACTGCGTTCTGAATCACGCCGTGTTTCAGATACTCCTTCACCTGCTGCGCAATCTGTACGCCCACGGCCTCCTGCGCCTCGAAAGTCGATCCACCCACATGCGGCGTGAGCAGGACATTCTCGAGAGAGGTGAGCAGCGAATTTTTCAGCGGCTCCTCCACAAAAACATCCAGCGCCGCCGCCGCAACCTGCTTGGTTTTGAGCGCCTGCGCCAGATCGGCCTCATTCACCAGTTCACCGCGCGCGCAATTTACCAGGCGCACGCCTTTTTTCATTTTCGCGATGGACGCTTCGTTGATCATCCCCGCGGTTTGCGGCGTCAGCCCGACGTGCAGCGTAATGTAGTCCGCCGCAGCATAAAGCTCATCCAGCCCCGCCAGCCGGATCCCCTGCTCCTTCGCCACCGACACCGACACGAAAGGATCGTGCCCCACCAACTCCATGCCGAACGCCCGCGCCCGCCGTGCCACTTCCATGCCGACTCGTCCGAGCCCGATGATGCCCAGCGTCTTCGCCCGCAGCTCCGTCCCCTGCAGAGATTTTTTCTCCCACTTCCCCGCATGCATCAGAGCGTCGGCGCGGCACAGATGTCGAGCCATGGCCAGCATCATGCCCAGCGTCTGCTCGGCCACGGCGACAGCATTGGCACCCGGCGTATTCATCACCGCGATGCCTTTGTGCGTCGCCGCTTCCAGGTCGATGTTGTCGACCCCGACTCCGGCTCGCCCGATCACGCGCAGCTTTTTCGCGTGCTCCAGCAGTTTCGCGTCGGCCTGCACCGCCGAGCGGACAATCAGCGCATCTGCCGTCTCTAGATGCTCCTCCAGCTTGCCATCCAGTTGATCGGCCGTAAGGACGGTCCATCCCGGCTCCTGTAACTGCGCTACTGCCGATGCTGAAATCTTTTCCGCTACGATAATTTTCACGAATGAGTTCCTTTGTATGAATTTCCTTTTTCAGAAGCGGGCCCGACCTTGACCCGACAAACTATTAACTAACGAGTAACTATAAGCGTGACCGGAAAATAACAGGAAAGTGAACGCCCCTCCGGGCACGGGCACCTACGGAACCGGCGCCACACAGGCCGCAACCTCGACCGTCATGGACTTCACGATCAACTAGGGCGTGGGCTCAGCGAGCCGTTCACGCGCCGACCAACTGTCGCTTCCCGGACTGCGTGCGGGCGTAGACTTCCTGTGCCGCCCGCACCGCGGCGCCGTATTCGACACTCTTGTCGGTCACGCGCGCCAGCACGTGTTCCAGCGCGCCCAGAATGCCGATGGTGTCGAGATAGTCGTAGTAGCCAATGTGCGCGATGCGGAACAGTTTGCCCTTCATCTCGCCTTGTCCGTTGGCGACGACTGCGTCGAAGGCTTCACGGAATTCCTTTACGATCTTGCCCGAGTCAATTCCTTCCGGAGCGCAAATCGCGGTAAGCGCGGCTGCGGGCGGACACGCATAGAGTTTCAATCCCAGAGCTTTTGCCCCGGCCCGCGTCATCTCGGCACAAAGTTCCGCGTTGTCGACCAGTTCCTCGCGTCCTTTGGCCAGATCGCCGTTGCCCATGCCGCGGATAAACTCCAGCGCCGCCCCTAGCGCAGCGAATAAAGAAGTCGCCGGGGTGTACGCCGACTCGCCTTTGGCCGCCGACTTTCTTTCTTTGCGCAGATCGAAGTAATAGCGCGGCGACGTTGTCGTGTCCATGCGCTTCCACGCCCGTTCGCTGAACGCGCCATACGCGAGGCCCGGAGGCATCATTAGCGCCTTCTGCGATCCGCCGATTATCACGTCGACGCCCCAGCCATCGACATCGAGATGCGTCGTCCCCAGCCCCGTGATGGCATCCACGATTAACAGCGTGTCGCCGTGGGCACGCACAATCTTCGCGATGCCTTCGATATCATGCCGCGCCCCGGTGGAACTTTCGGTGGCCTGCACAAACACGGCGCGCACATCGGGAGTCACTCTGGCTCGAATGTCGTCCAGCACAAATGTCTCGCCGTAGGGCACGCTCAGCACGTCCACATGGCAGCCAAAGGCCTTGGCCAGACCCGTCCAGCGTTCGCCGAATTTGCCCGCCGTCAGCACCAGCACCTTGTCGCCCGGTGAAGTCAGGTTCGATACCGACGCCTCCATCACGCCCGTGCCCGAACACGCCAGCACCAGCACATCGTTCTTGGTGCCGACAAATTCCTTCATGTCGGCCAGCACCCGCTGAAACAACTGGCGAAAATCCGCCGTTCGATGATGCGCCGTAAAGGAAGCCATGGCCGTCTGCGCCGCCGGCAATAACGGCGTTGGCCCCGGAGTAAAAAGACGATTCTTATGCAGCATAGTGAGAGTCCTTTATGAAAAAGAGATAGCCCTTAAGTTTACCGGAATCGAGCGCCGGGTGCCCCATTTCTCGCACGTCGGTAATGGCTCAATACGAAATCCCTCGCAGCTGGATGTCATCCTGAGCCCGGCAACAGCCGGACGAGGGACCGTACGCCCCGCCGACGACCTTGATGCCGTGGACGGGACTGCCCGCGCTTCCTGCAGCGCAAGCGTTCCTCGCAGCTCTTCAAGCACCGCACGCGTTTCGTAAGGTCCCTCCGGAACGCTTCGCGCGCTCCATCGGGATCACATAGGCCGCTACGTGCTCCTTTCAAACTGATCCACTACCCGAGCGTCCCTTTGGTCGAGAAGTGGGGTCTTGACTCCCTAGACCCGCATCGTTATCAGGCCCTGTCGCGTCTATAATCCCCTCATGAGCCTCACCGAACAGATCCAAAAAGACATCGTCACCGCCATGAAAGCCAAGGACGAAGCCCGCCTTTCCACCCTGCGCATGGTCAAGAGCGCGTTGCAGCTCAAGCAGGTCGAGAAAATGGCCCCGCTCGACGACAAAGAATCCCAGGCCGTGCTGGCCACGCTGATCAAGCAGCGCAAAGAATCGGTCGAGCAGTTCACCAAGGGCGGACGCCAGGAGATGGCCGACAAAGAAGCCGCCGAAATCGTTCTGATCGAAACCTATCTGCCCAAAGCGGCCGGCGAAGCGGAAATCGTCGCCGGAGTCAAAGCCGCCATCGCCGAAATGGGATCGCCCACCATGAAGGAAATGGGCACGGTCATGAAGAACGCTATGGCAAGATTCAACGCCGCCGGCATGCGCGTGGACGGAAAGATGGTGAGCGAGATTGTGAAGAAAGAGCTGGCGGGGAAGTAGGGTGGAGCGGCGGACGCCCTCGCGCCTAGTAAGCATCCTTCCGGTGGCGGAACGAGTACAAGACCACATCCTTGCCAACGATGTCATACCGCAGCCGATATTCCTTCCAGCGGATTCTCCATTGCCCCTCGCCCGCTGTGTATCCCGCAAGTTTCTTGATCTTGTGCTGTCCACTCCGATTGTGTGGATCTTCACGAAGAATCGCCTGCATTTCCGCCATGGCTTCCAGCAGTGAAGGGCGGCCATGTGACACCTTGCGAAAATCCCGCTCGAAAGGGGGCGTGCTCAAGACCCTGAAGGGATTCACGTCTGCGGGCATGGCTGCCAACTCCCGATCCTTAGCCTCAGATAAAGGATAGCGTCCGGCCCCTCTAACGCGCGGCTTGTTTCTTCGCCTTCTTTGCAGGACGCTGTAAATCCTTCAAGAAATCGCCGACGTCGCGCGCTCTGCCGCCGAGGTAGTCCTGATAGCCAGTCTTGATTTGTTCCTTCAGCGATTCATCCTGCTGCTCGAGATAGTCCTCCATGTCATCCACGTGCATGATGCCGGCCACCGGGATGCCATCCTTCTCGAGGATGAAGTACTCACGATTTAGGTGAGCCCGCCGGACCACTTGCCCCAGGTTGATGCGCGCTTTGGTCAACGGAATACGATGCACGACACTCTTCATGGTTTCCTCGGTTTACTAGCCTTGATTGATTAACGTTGATCGATATTGATTATAGGCCGTATCCAGCCTCCATCGAGGAGAATTATCCACAGTAAGAGTGCTATTTCCCCTTCTGCCACTCCCGATAAGCCTCGCTCTCCGAAACTCCCGGCTCCTTCGCCACTTTCTTCAGCGCGGCTTTCTCCGTTGACTTTCTCTTCTGCCGTCGTCTGCTCGACTCGCGGCTTTACTGCGATGCTTTTGTTTCCAGCTGCGCTGCGAACTCCGGACTGTATTCCGTGATCGACGCCGCGAAATTATTCTTCATATCATTGCGGCTATCTTCCGGCCACAGGTTCAAATCGGCAAGAGCATCGTCGTATCTTCGGCAGAGCACCTTCTGTCCGGCTCTTGCCAAAAGCGCGCTGGCGATTTCTTCAACCTCATTCTGCCCCGCGGGCTTGAACTTCGCGGCCTGAAGCTTCCTGATGTTTTCCGCCGTCAACATACTCGCCCAATAGCTATAGTCAGGATTGTCGGCACTGAGCAGCTTGCCGCAGAACTCGGGTGTCACATCGACCAGCGTGCCTTCGAAGCGAAGCGCTCGCTCGACATAAGGCCTGGCCGCGCTCGATGTATATTCGGTGGTTTCTCCAACCCGGTCCCAGATCGTTACCCGCCCGTCTTTCTCTTTCACGAAATCGACCGCCGCTCCCTCGCCGACATCGAACAGCGGATGCGGCTTGGGCGAGAGTGTGACCACGTTGTAGACCCAACAACAGTGCGCGCCTCCAGCCTGGTCGGTCTCGAATACGACTTCTCCTTTGCCGTCACCGTCGAAGTCCATGCCGGTATGTTTCTGGTCGAAGATCACGCCGAATCCAGTGGTGCGAAAGACGACCTTGCCGGCGCTGTTGTAGATTGCCGCAGTGCAGTCGTCGCCCCCGCCGCCGGACGCGTTACGCGCTGGCCCCAGCGAAATCTCGTACCCGTCCCATAACTTTTTCTTGTACGATTCAGTCGACTTCGGGAAGGTGTAACATGCGATCTTTTTGTCGTCGTCAGCGTCGTCTTGCGCACGCGCAAAGCCTGTGACGGCGCAGGAGCCGAGCAACAGGACGATCACCATTGACATTGACCGGGACATAGCCGCATCGTAGGACACTGCCGGCGGCGTAGCAACGTTACCTCTGGTTTATTTTTCCCTTTGCAGCTCGCGGTAAAGCTCGCTCTTCGACACTCCCCGTTCCTTTGCCACTTTTTTCAGAGCGGCTTTCTCATCTACTTTTTCTTCGGCCATGATCTGCTCGACGCGCTGCTTCACCGACTGGCGGACGGGGGCGTCCGCCGCTCCACCAGTTTCGCTTTCCTCGGCTTTTCCGATCAGCAGCGTGATCTCACCTTTTACCGTCTCGCGCGCCTTCAAATTTTCCAGCACTTCGGCTGCGCGGCCGCGCAGGAACTCTTCGTGCAGCTTGGTTACTTCGCGCGCGATCACTACATGGCGGGACGCTCCCAGAACCTCGCAGACATCTTCCAGCGCTTCGATTACCCGATGTGGAGCTTCATAGAACACCTGCGTGCGCGGCGAACTCTTCACCGCCTCCAGCGCCGCCCGCCGCTCACCGCGCTTTGCCGGAAGAAACCCGCTGAAGCGGAACGAATCCGTGGGCAGGCCGCTCGCCACCAGCGCTGCCAGAAACGCCGACGCCCCCGGAATCGGCACCACCGGCACATGATGCCGGATGGCCAGCGCAATCAGCCGGTAGCCGGGATCGGAAATGCCCGGCATACCCGCGTCGGTGACCAGAGCGACGCTCGCACCCTCTTGTATCTCCTTGACCAGTTCCGCCGACCGCGTCATCTCGTTGTGCTCGTGATAGCTGGTGGTGCGCGTTGTGATCGCATAATGATTGAGCAGCTTCTGCGTCTGCCGCGTGTCTTCGCAGGCGATCACGTCGACTTCCTTCAGCACGCGCAGCGCCCGCAGCGTGATGTCTTCGAGATTCCCGATCGGAGTGCCAACCAGGTATAGCGCCGGGCCTGCTGGAGCCTGTTCTGTGTCCTTCATCGCCCGAAGTCTACCACCGCTCATGTGGGGACAGCCGCCCCCGGCTGTCCGGTTCGAGCAAAGCTCGATTGGCTGCTCATTGCAACTCTGGACTCGCCCGCGTTTTATGCTAAGTTACGCAGGGGAAGCCGCCTCATGACCGCCAACGAATTTCGCAAGCTCGCCCTCGCACTCCCCGAGACCGAAGAACGTTCGCACATGAATCATCCCGACTTCCGCGTAGGCGGAAAAATCTTCGCCACCCTCGGCCATCCCGACAAGGCTTGCGCCACGGTCAAACTCACGCCCGAGCAGCAGCACTACTTCTCGAAAGATGACCCGGAAGTCTTCGTCCCCGTCAACGGCGCCTGGGGACGCCGCGGCGCCACCACCGTCCATCTCAAGGCCGCGAAGAAAGAGATGATCCGCAAAGCCCTGGAAGCCGCCTGGCGCAATACCGCGCCCAAACGCCTTCTGGGATGACAGGCCCCAGCTCGGCCGGCGGCATCTTCCGCTAATCCGGTCCCTGCACAACCGTAACCTCCCCGTGAGGCGAATTGTGCATCAAACTATGGACAATGCCGACTCCGGCAAAACCCGTGATCGCGGCCCTGCTTTGTGGGCTTGCTCTTTGTGTCTGCTCTGCCGCGCAGGCGCCTCGCCAGGGCGGGGCTTCAAACGCCACGCAGCCGAGCGCGAGCGGAAGCCGCGGGCGCAGCACGATTCGGACACTCACTCCAGACGACGGTCTGGGCGTGATCTCGGCTGCGCTCGACCCGAAAGTGCGTCGCTATGCAGGGCACGACTGTTCTCACCTGGTTCATGCGATTTACCAGCGCGCTGGCTTTCCCTATGCTTACGCTAGCTCCGACGATCTCTACGCCGGCGTCCAGGGGTTTCAACGAGTCTCGCGCCCGCAGCCTGGCGACTTGATCGTGTGGAGCGGGCATGTCGGCATTGTTGTCAGACCGTCACGTCACGTTTTTTTCAGCTTCATGAGTGCAGGCCCTGGGATTGATGACTACGAAGCGCCCTACTGGGTGAATCGAGGGCATGCTCGCTTCTATCGTTACATTAAGAACGATTCGTGCGCAGGATGTACCGCGGTCAGCTCAACGTTTCGCCGAACTCGGCCAAATTGACTCCACCCGGCGGCGGCCTCTAGAATCAAGCTGACGCAGTTGTCCCTCACGACCGTCTCACACTCATGCCCCTTTACGAATACGAATGCAAGAAGTGCGGTCACCGCTTCGAAAAAATCCAGAAGTTTTCTGACCGGATGGTCAAGAAATGTCCGGATTGCGGCGGCCAGGTCGAGCAGATGATCTCCGCCCCCGCCGTGCAGTTCAAAGGCACCGGCTGGTACGTCACCGACTATGCCAAGAAGTCGTCATCGCCTGGCTCCTCGGGCAACTCAGATTCCTCCTCGAAAGAAAAGAAGGACGACAAATCCAAGTCGGACAGCGGTTCGAAGGATAGCTCGTCGAAGGAAAGTTCGTCCAAAGAAAGCTCATCGAAAGAGAGCTCGGCGAAAGAGAGTTCTAAAGAGAGCTCCGCGAAAGAAACTCCGCGCAAAGGATCCGGCAGACATAAATAAAGCGGCTCCGGATTCACCGAAGCCGCCGTAAACTCCCGCTACCCGACGCTGACTACTGACCTTTCAACTCCCGCTCAAAGTGATCCACAATCATTGTGAACAGATGCACCCGCGCATCTTTTCCCGCGATGCTGTGCGTCTTGTTGGGATAGATCATCAGCCGGAACTGCTTGTTGGCATTGATCAGGGCGTTAATCATCTGAATGCTGTTCTGAAAGTGCACGTTGTCGTCGCTCGTACCGTGCACCAGCAACAGCGCTCCGTGCAGCTTGTCGGCGTTTCGCGTCACATCCGATTGTTCGTAACCGGCCTTGTCGTCGGCCAGCAGGCCCATGTAGCGCTCGGTGTAAATCGAGTCATAATTCAACTGACTGGTCACCGGTGCCACCGCAACGCCCGCGCGAAAGCGGTCTGAATGCGTCATGGCATATAGCGTCATCGAGCCGCCATTTGACCAGCCCCAAATCCCGGTTCGGTCCTTGTCCAGCTGCGGATATTGCGCGTAGAGCTGGTCCAGCGCAGTTAGCTGATCCTTCAACTCAATCGCCCCGAACTCGTGACGGATCGCCGTCTGAAACTTGCGGTCGCGTCCCGGCGTCCCGCGATTGTCCACAGCGAAAATCGCGAATCCCTTGCGCGCCAGAATTTCGTCGAACGCGTCGGGCGTTGATTTCCGAACCATTTGCGCCGCCGGGCCGCCGTAGATGTTAACGATGAGTGGAATCTTCCCGCTCGCGGGAGCGTCCGGAGGAAGCAGCAATCGCCCGTACAGCGTCGTGCCATCGTCCGCCTTAAACTCCAGATACTTCGGAGCACGCAGACCGTATTCCACAATTTCATTGCGCGCCGCCCACACCGGATTGCATGATCCTCCGACTGCGCACAACGTTATGCTCGGCGGCGCCTGCGGCCCCAAATAGGTATGCGTATAGCGCTTGCCGTCGTCGCTGAAACTCGCGAAATG
>Ga0187863_10002744_pt1 | contig 13258 bp, 19 predicted proteins | sample June2016WEW_11_1_FD_132975 | JGI IMG/M metagenome (GOLD analysis project Ga0187863, IMG submission 132975) | Peatland microbial communities from SPRUCE experiment site at the Marcell Experimental Forest, Minnesota, USA - June2016WEW_11_10 | ecosystem: Environmental > Terrestrial > Soil >... | reverse complement strand
GTTCAGCGCGGCCGCGCCCGACGAGACCACGCTGATGCCGATCAGCGTCTCCAGCAAACCCGGCTGGACGCTGCTGATCCCCGAGCGCATCGACCCCAGATAAAACCCCGCCCATCCCGTCAGCGTCACCATTAGCGTCACGCGCAGTTTGAACAGCTCGCGATAATCCACGAGCAGCGACGCGGTTTCGCCCGCGCGTGGCGCGTGCAGATGATGGTGCCCGTCCCCGGTTCGCGGTTCGAGCGCAACCACTACCGGCTCGATGCCGGACGGGGCCGAGGTCACAGCCATACGATTCCTGGCCGGCAAGTGTCGCGATGGGAGCAAGAGTGCATGGAGAGGATTCTGCGGAACAACAGAAAGGTCTGCCTTTCATGATACCAGGCTCGAATGCTTGCTGACGAGCCACGCTCACGCGACCGCGAATTTACAACAGCTCGGTGAACTCCTCCACCGTCATCTCCGCTGCGCGGATCAGGGCTCGCAGCGTCCCCACCGAAAGTTCCTTGTGCTGAGGAATCGCGAGATTCGCGCGTTGTGCTGCTTTCGTCATGACCAGGTGGCTGCCCACTTGTCCGGTAACCTGCCAACCGGCGCGTCCAAATGCCTTAGCCGCTTCTTTTGCCTGAAATGTTTGCGAGCTTCCCCACGAGGTGTCGTCGAATGCGTTATAACGCACCGATCCGAAAGTCCAAAGGCGTTAGGGAATTTTCTTAGACAGGTACGACAACTGGTGTTCGGCCGGGTGGCAGCGAGCTTGCGGCTTTCTGGTCCTCCGCCCACATCCACGCAGTAATCGCTTCGCGGATATTCTCCAGGGCTTCCTTCTCATCCCGGCCCTGCGAGACGCACCCCGGCAACGCGGGGCATTCGGCCACAATCCAGCCGTCCTCAGCCTTCTCCAAAGTGACGTGAAACAACATAAGCTCGACCATCCTGCAGTTTCAGATTATCACTGCCTACTCGACACGCGGCGTGGCCGGCGCCGGGTGCGGTTCCGCGATAATTCCCCCCTCTTCGTGCACCGCGTACTCGTTCAGCACCACCGCAATCAGCACCGCGGTCGGCACAGCCACCATCGCCCCAATAATGCCCGCCAGCGACGATCCGAGCAGCAGCGCGATCAGAATCGTCAGCCCCGCCAGGTCGACCTGCGTCCTCATAATCTTCGGAGTCAGCCAGGTGTTTTCGATCTGCAGATACACAATATAAAAGATCAGCACGCCCGCCACGCGCCCCCAGGAATCCAGCGCCGCCACCAGCACCACCAGCGAAACCGAAATCAGCGCTCCCGCCACCGGGACCAGATTGAATAGCCCCATGATCACTCCAAGCGCGTACGCATACCGGACCCGCAGCAGCGCGAAGACGATCGTGCTGCACACTCCCAGGATCAGCATCAGCGTCCCCTGGCCCAGCAGCCAACGGCCCATACGCGCCGAGGCCCGCGCCAGTGTCTGATCCAAACGCAGCCGCCGCTCCATCGGAAACAGCGAGAGAAACCACCCGTATGCCTCATCCCCTTCCAGGATGAAGTACACCGTCAGCACAACTCCGGCAATGATGCGAACCACCGTCCCCGCCCAGTCGCTCGCGAAGCGAACCACATACGTCGCCAGATTGGCGGCAATGTCCTGAACCTTCTCCTGCAGCGCATCCAGATTGACGTCGCGCAGCAACGGAACTTGCTGGATGCGGGCAAAGAACTGCGGCCCTCGCTGCGGCAGTTCCCTCACAAACTCCCGCAGGTCCTTGAATGCCGGCCGCAGCGCGTAGGCGAAGAAAGCGGTCAGGCTCCCGGCGGTCAGCACCACAATCAGCAGCACTGCGATGCCCCGGCTCGGGTGCCATCGGCCGATGTGCAGCTTCATCACCCCCCGCACCAGCGGCATCAGTACCACCGCGAACAGCGCGCTGACGTAAATCACCACCAGCTCATCGCGCAGGATGTAGGACATATAGAGCGCAATCGCCACTCCAAACGCGAACAGGACGATGCTGCGCGGGTCCATCGGCTTCGTGCTGGTCATGCAGGTACTCCCCGCTTGCTGTGCGCGCGACCGGAAATCCGCCCGTTAGCGGGCAGCCCGCCCCCGATTCCCGGCTCAAGTCTCTGCAGAATGCATTCCGCTACAGCCTCCGGCGAGAGCTCCGCCGTGTCGACGGTGACATGTGCCCGGCGATACCACGGCAGACGCGCGTTCCAGCGCTCCGCCAGCCGAACGCGATCCGCCAGCACTGGGCGCACAGGGCCGTCCGCATGTCCTGCGCACCGCGCCAACAGCGTCTCCAGCGGCGCGTCGAGAAATATCACCAGCGCATCAGGCAAACCCGCCACCAGGTCGCGCGTTGCCGCAATCTCCAGCGCGCCCCCGCCCAGCGCCACCACCAGCCGATCCGCCGACGCTGTATCCCGGATCGCCGCCGCTTCCATCTCCCGAAACGCGGCTTCGCCTCTCTTCTCGAAGATCTCCGCCACCGTCACCCCCGCGCGCGTTTCTACCAGATGGTCCGAATCGACAAAATCCCAGCCGAGGCGCTCAGCCACCAACCCGCCGACAGTGGTCTTGCCCGCGCCCATAAAGCCGGTGAGGATAATGCGCGATGGATTTGCCGGAAACGAGGCCGGGCCGCTCATGCTTGTGCTGATTATATGAACGCCAGACCGGACGGCCAGCGTTATTTCCGCGCCGCTGTGCCCGGGGGCTCAGGCTTGTCTTGCCGAATCGCCTGCTGGATGTTGTCCCATACCGCGGGGCTGGGATCGTGAATCGGCAGCAGCAGCCTCGCCTGCGACGCTATGTACTCGAGGTCCCGCACCAGGGCGGCGCAGTTCTCGCAACTCTTCAGATGCTCGTGGCCGGAAAGGTCGCTGCGCGCCTCGAACAGCTCCGGTAGGACGTCCTGGAATTCAGCACAGGTCATGGTTTTGTCCATGGCGCGCATCACAATCACGCGATCTGCTCCTTCCGCTGGCCCTTCCGCAGCAGGTCGCGTAATTTCATCCGCGCTTTGTGCAGCTGCGATTTGCTGTTCCCGGTGGAGCAATCGAGCATCTCCGCTATCTCATTATGCTCGTACCCTTCCACATCGTGCAGTACAAATACCAGCCGGTATCCCGGAGGCAGATTCTCGATAGCTCGCTCCAGCGTCACCCGGTCGATCGACCCCGACAGCGTCAGATCCCGCGCTCCTATATCTTTGCGCGGCCCATCGTCCTGCGCCGGCTCCAGCGCCTCCTCCAGTGATATCTGCGGCAGTCCCTTGCGCCGCAGATGCATCAGCACCACATTCACCGCCAGGCGATGCAGCCACGTCGAAAACGCCGAGTCCCCGCGGAACGTCCCAATCTTGCGATATAGCTGGAGAAACGCCTCCTGCGTCAGATCCTCCGCTTCCGCCACATTGCCCAGCATGCGCAGGCACAGCGAATAGACCCGCCGCTTGTGCATGGCATAGAGCGTCTCAAACGCCCGTCCATCGCCCTCGCGAGCTCTGTCAATTGCCTCCTGCTCCCCGGCGATCGGAGGATTGCGGCGCATGTGTTGGTTCGCCGGTCGCGGCTGTGTCGGTCCGGCCATCAGAACAAACCCTTTCGTGGCAATTGTTCCATGAGAAAACGCTCCTGGGGCTCTGCTGTTCATGGTCTTCTGTGCAGTCAGGCTCATAGGCAAACTTTTTCCGGGAAAAGCGGTATGGCTCTTCGACGCAGTTCCGCAGTGCGGGGGTTGCTTCCCTGGGGAATGGAAATACGCGGCGGAACGACAAACCACGCTCAGGACGCACAGTCGGCCGCGTGCGTCCGAGGCGAATGAGCAGAGCCTAGCGGCAGAAAAATGCCGCGTTCTTTTCCGTGAAACTCTGCCACTTCTCCGGCACGTCGTCGGCGGCAAAGATGGCCGACACCGGACATACCGGCACGCACGCTCCGCAGTCAATGCACTCTACCGGATCGATGAAAAGCTGATCGGACTCGGCGTGTTTCGCCTCGTCTTTCTTGGGATGGATGCAGTCCACCGGACACGCATCGACGCAAGCTGAGTCCTTGGTGCCGATGCAGGGTTCCGCAATCACGTAAGCCATGAATTCCTCTTCGGGTGTCGGAGTTGCGACAACGGATCATTCTAGCAGGGGCCAGGGGCACGAAACCAAGCACCGCGCGCAGGAAAATAACTTTAGGAATGGGTCCCGCCGCCAGGCTTTTGTTCAGCTCGACCGCGCCGCCCGCTGTGCTGCGAACTCCGCCGGCGTCGGGATCGGGTGCAAACCCCTCCCCGCAAACATGTCGGCGAATTGCGCCATCACCTCTTCGTGCAGCAGTCCATTCGTCGCCAGCACCTCGCTGCTGTCCAGCCGGAAAGGTGTGCCGTCGAATCGCGTGATCGCGCCCCCCGCTTCCTTCACCAGCAGCGCGCCCGCCGCCGTGTCCCACGGGTTTAGATAAAACTCCCAAAACGCATCCATCCGCCCGCACGCCGTGTAGGCCAGATCCAGTGCCGCCGATCCCGCCCGCCGCACGCCGTGCGACCGCAGCGTGAGCTCCTGGTAGAAGTGGATATTCGGGCTCACGTGCCGCTTGCGGCTCGGAAATCCGGTAGCCAGCAGCGCCTCGGCCAGATGCTTCGTCCCCGACACATGCACTCTCCGGCCGTTCAGCCAGGCGCCTTGCCCCTTTTGCGTCAAGAACAGCTCGTCGCGCATGGGATCGTAAATCACCCCTGCGATCAGCTCTCCGTCTTCCCCCGCCGCCAGCCGCGTCTGCCTCTGTTCGAGCCCCAGCGAAACGCAGAAAACCGGGAATCCATGCGCGAAATTCGTTGTGCCGTCCAGCGGATCCACGTACCAGCGATATTCGCTGTCCATCCGCCGTCGCACCCCCTCCTCGCCATAAATTCCGTGGTCCGGAAACACCGCGCTCAACCGTTCCGTAATCAGCTTTTCCGATGCGCGATCCGCCTCAGTGACCAGATCCACGTCGCCCTTGTATTCGGTCGCGACGCCCCGCTCGAAATACTCTCGCGTCAGTGCACCGGCTTCCAGCGCAATTCCCGCTGCGCGTCCGGCCAGATCCAGGCGCTCCGGAACCCTGCCGTGCAGTCCCGCCTCACTCACTGGCCATCCTCGCCTGCCAGGTCCGCGGTGGGCTCCTTGCGGTTTCGGCGACGGCCATCCCGCCCGTGTTCGCTAATAGTCCGAATCTGGTGCTTGTAGATAAAAAGGTTGGGTTTCCCTTCGCGCGTCAGCCGGATCATGCGGTCGTCGAAATACTCAATCCACCCTGACACCGTCTCACCGTCCCGCAGCTTCACGTGCACCGGGACCTGGCGCTCGCTCAGCGAGCGCAGATACAGCGCTTCCTGTCCGGTTTCGCCAGGAGGTGGGGCTTTCTGCCGGCGTCGGGGAGCGTTTTCGGGCGGCATAGCCCCATTGTATCGAAGCGCCACACCCCGCCTGCTCACCCGCCTACCAACTTTGCGCCGACCGGTTCTTAGCTAACCGGTTCTTAGCCAACCGCTTTTTTAGCTAAACGCCACTCGTTAGTCTTTATCCAGAAGCAGCGACAACAGCATATGCAGCACCGCCAGCACGAGAGCCCCAATGAGCGCCGCGCCCCAGGTCGCAACAATAAATCCTGGAATCACACCCGAGGCCAGCTTCAAAATGAGTGCGTTGATCACCAGAAAGAACAACCCCAGCGTTAATATGCCCAGCGGCAGCGTGATGAGCTTCAGCAGCAAACCCAGCGTCATGTTCAGCAGCCCGACCACCAGCACCGCGATCAGCGCCGCTCCGATGCTCCTGACGTGGAACCCCGGCACCAGTCTCGCCGTAACTAACAGAGCAAATGCGTACAACAGCCACTTCAGCAGCAACCGCACCATCCCGTCGCACTCCTTTCCGCCCGGCCTTGCCGGGAGTTGGTACAGGTTACGCTAGGATCGGCCTACCGGAAAATATTTTGCGTAGCCGCCTCCGCCATCCTCGCCCGCTGCAGCGGCTTCTTCGTTCCGTCGCGCTGCCCCTCGCCCTCAGCGCTCCTCCGGTCGCGTTCCCGCAGGCGCCGGACCCTCCGCTGCCCGATGTTCCCACCCTCATCCAGCAGGTCCGCGAGCACCAGCGGCAGATGGAATCCGTTCAGGAGAACTACACCTTCCACGAAACTCAGGTCAGCCAGGAACTGAACAAAAACGGCAGCGTGAAGAAGACCGAGTCCGTGGAATTCGAGATCTTTTTCGTCAACACGCACGAAATTCGGCGCCAGATCAAAAAGGACGGCAAAGACCTCGACGCGGATCAGCAAAAAAAAGTCCAGGACCAGGTGATGAAGGAGGTTGACAAAGCCCAGCAAACACCGCCCGGGCAGGCCCCGCAGGGCGATCAGGGCATCAGCGTCAGCCACATCCTGGCCATGGCCAAAGTTTCCACCCCCCGCCGCGAAATGATGGATGGCCGCAGCACCATCACCTTCGACTTTGCCGGCGATCCTCACGCCAAAGCGCACAACGTCGCTGAAGAGGCCGCTCTCCGTACCTCCGGCACCTTCTGGATCGACGAAAAGGATCGCCAGGTGCGCCGTCTCGTCGCGCAGCTTGACAGTAACGTCCACGCCGGCTTCGGCCTCTTTTCTCTTGGCAAGGGCAGCACCCTCACCTTCGATCAGAAGCTCGTCAACAACGAGCTCTGGTTGCCCACCGGAGCCAACGTCAGCCTGATTGCGCACGCCATCGGCGTCATCGGCATTCGCGCCAACATTCAGGTCACTGACAACGACTACGAAAAATTTCACGCCACCGCGCAGCAACAGCCCGGCACCACCGTCGTGCCTCCGCCACCGCCCACGCATTGACGACCGCTCGCTGTCGCCTGATCCCTTCTCGCTGCAATCGGGGTCACGCTTCGATCCACTCCGCGCTAATCTCGACCTATGACGCAATCGCACTCCGACAGCGTCGCTTACCGCACCTTTCGCCCCGGTGACGAAGCCGCCTTCCTTCGCCTCAACGAAGCTTGGATCACCCAATACTTCGAGCTCGAACCTGCGGATCGCGAAGTGATCAGCGATCCGAAAACGCATATCCTCGATCCCGGCGGTCAAATCTGTATTGCCGAGCGAGCCGGTGAGCCCATCGGCTGCTGTGCGCTCATTCTCATCGCGCCAAAAGAATTCAAGCTAGCCAAGATGACCGTTGCGGAAACCACCCGCGGCACCGGCATCGGACGCAAACTGCTCCAGTTCGCCATCAACGTGGCCCGCATCATGGGGGCGCATCGCCTCTACCTTGAATCGAACACCAAAGCCGCGGCCGCCATCCACCTCTACGAGCAGCTCGGCTTTCGCCACCTGCCCGGCCCGCCCCACGAATCGAAATACATCCGGGCCAACGTCTTTATGGAGCTGCACCTCTGAATCGTGACCGCCACGGCCACGAATCTTCAAACCGTTTCAACAGCTCGGGTTCCATAGTTCGCGGAAAAAACCCGGAAAAATCCCCCGGGAAAAACCCCGCTTCGCCCCGCCAGGTTCACCCCACAGCAAGAAGCTTAACCTCGTACCGCGTGCCGCCCGTACAACAGAATGCCGGACCTCAACTCCTCGGTAATGTCTCTGAAACCAAAACGGGACGCCATCCGCGCCCCGCTTCGCGTTGGAAAGCTGGCGGAAATCGCCACGCCACGGCTTCAGGCCCGATTCGTAACAGCCGTCGTCACCAATCAAGAAGGCCGCCGGAATGTTGTCGGCGGCCTGCATTCGCACTCGTCCGTCAGCTATTCAGGCTGCGGTGCTCCCGTGGGCGCCTGGTTCGGGCCTCCCATCCGTTGCTGCCGGCGCTCCTGCATCTTCGCCTGCAGTGCTTCGAACTGCTGCTTCTGCTGATCGTTCAGCGCCGCTTCCAGTTTCGTGCGTGTGTCCTGCCGAATCGCCTGCGCTTTGCCGCGGCGATCCTCGCGGGACAGCGACTGATCCTGCCACAGCGCCTTCATCTTCTCCTGGCGATCCACCAGAAGGGGTTTGATCTGAGACTGCTGGTCGGCGCTCAGATTCAGTGTTTTCGTCAGGTGCGCGAGTTGCCGGTCAGGATCCATCATGTGCCGGTGCCCATGACCCCACTGGCCCTGTTGCGGGCCGCTGGTGGCCGGTGCCTGCTCCTGCGCGTAGAGAGCGGCCTGCGCGCCAAGCGCGAGCATTCCGCCGAGTGCAATTGCGAATAGTTTGTGTTTCATTGGCTTTCTTTTGTCCTTCCTCCTGTTGCTCTTTCCAACCCGCTCCCATGCGCCGTGTTGCGCGGCGGGATGTTCTGCACAGTTACGCGAACAGACGAGGATTATTTCGTTCAGGATGCGGCTCCGGAGAAAATTAATGCGTCTCTAGTGATGCGGCGTGGAGAGCCACCGGCGGCATCGGCACCGGTGCGGTGCGCAGCCCGCAGCGCAATAAATCCGGGGCATGCTCTTCCGCGTTCGGCAGATACGCGTACGCGAACACCGCCTGATACTCCGTCTCTCCCGGATAGTTGCACCGCGCGCAGCTCGGCTTGTAGTCGATCGCCGGATGGTCGCGCATCGTCACCACCCAGTCCTGCGACCCGCGCGCCGGAACCGTCAGATACTCCGCATGCTCCGGTGGCGACGCCGGCTGATACGCGAACATCGGCCCTTTTTCACTCAGCGCGTTCACCAGCGCTCCGCCTCGGCCTGCCGATGCGCGCCACAACCATCGGGTTCCCACCCGCGCGTACCAGTGCGCGCTCGAAGGCACAGGCTGCTCCAGCCGAATGTCCTTCGCCGTTTTGTTCTCGATGTGAAAAGAAAATCCCGGCCCCGCGTTTTCTCCGGCATCGGCGATGTAGTTCGCCCGGAGCGTCACTCCGGCACACGGAAGCACATACGGCCCCGGCCGGCGCGTTGCAACAGCGGAGACCGATCCTACGCTCCAGCAGAGCAGCACAAAGAGCGGCAAAAGGCGCGGGAGGCGCGTCATCGTTGGGTGATTATGGCAGACCAGCCGGCGGCTTTGCACAGTGTGAATCGGGGCGACCCCGCGAGCGGCCCTAACTCCGCCCGAGCGCGTCCAGATCGATCGATTCGTACTCCTTGCGTTCGATGCCGTCCCGAATCTGCTGGGGTGTCCGCCCCAGTTTCGTCATCTTGTAGGCATATGCGCCTTCCGCCGCGCAGGTCGCGCAAATTGCCCCGTGCGTACCCTCAAAGCAGCTGTGCAGGCTCGTGTGCCCCAGCGCCCGATCGCAGTGGCAGTAGCAGGGAAGCTGGTACAGCACGCCGGGAATCTGCGCGGCCTCCTTGTACACCTCCACCTGCCACTTCTCGCGGAAGAACGGCCCCGTCAGCTGATTGCCCGAGAGAATCGGCGGCAGCACCTGCCCTTTCTCGGGCGCATCGGGGTGATAGGCCGGAATATCCTGCTGCGGATCGGAAAATTGGGCGTGCACCGCGCTCGCCGCCCCGAAGCTCACAGGAACCGCGTAGCTGGCGACCATTAGCAGCGCGACCAAAAGGCTGAGAACCGCTCGTTTCAACGTTGCCTCTCCGCTTCTATCGTAACAATAACCATTCTCCCCACCGGCAGCCGGCACCGGCACGAAACGAACAGAAATTGGCGGCCCGACCCCTCAAAAGCAAAAAAAAGCGGCACGAACGTTGATTTGTTCGTGCCGGGAGGCCAGTGACGCAACTTATAAACTCTCTGCCAGCCGGGAATTCTCGGTCCCCGTTCCGGCTTAAATCTCTCTCTACTTCAGATGCCTGTCGCCATCGACCCGAACCACGAATTCTGCTCGGTCCAGCGAAAAATCCCTATCCCTCAATCTCCAGAATAGTGTAACTCTGAACCCCATTATGCACAAGGCGCATACACAATTTAATATTTCCGAAGCGGTTGATTGCCCCATTTCGGACCTTCCGCCGCCCTTCGTCCCATGCCGAATCAGCCACCTGACCCAGATCCACCTCAATCCGGCGCCAAACTCAAAGCCTTCCTCACGGGCATGATCGTCGCCGCTTCCGCCCTGGTCGGTGGCCTTGCCGTGGTTCTCTGGAACCGCAAAGCCCTTTCCGGACTCCACCAGGCCGACCGGAAAAAGCCCTCTTCCTCTCAACCAGACGCGGATGAGGACTAAAAGTTGCGCCGAGCCCCGCCTCCGCTCACGGGCCGGCGTCCCAAAAAAACCCGCAAACCAGCATCAGCCCAGGCTGTCGATCCCCGCAGCCAGATCGAAATCCCGCTCGGTCAGGCCCCCGGCGTCATGGCTCACCAGCGCCAGTCGTACCTTGTTGTAGCGGATATCGATATCGGGATGATGCCCAGCCCCCTCGGCCATCTCTGCCACGCTGTTCACAAATTGCATGGCCTCCACGAAGTTCTCGAACTCGCAGTGGCGCACCAGTTCGCCCCGTTCGAGCTTCCAGAGGGGTATGAATTTCATTCTTGCCGTGACGACTCGCTCGTCCAGTACAGGCATGGCCGTCTCCCCACGCTGCTGATTTTTCAGGCAGACCGTTTCCAGCTAGACTTTCAGATCTTCGATCGCCCCAGCAAATGATAGCGGAGAGAAGCGCGGATGGCGGGTCATTTCCGACCGCAGATCCTCCCACAGGCTGTCCGGCAGCCCCAGGAAAACCTCCACGATATTCGGATCGAACTGGGTTCCCGCACAACGCTCCACTTCCGTCCGCGCCACATCGTACGAGCGCGCCCGGCGGTACGGCCGGTCAGACGTGATCGCATCCACCGTGTCCGCGATCGCGAATATCCGCGCTCCCAGCGGGATGGCCTCCCCCTTCATATTCCTCGGATACCCCTTGCCGTCGTAATGCTCCTGGTGGCTGTAAACAATCTCCGCGGCTTCCTCGAGGAACGGAATCTTGCGCAAAATCTGGTAGCCGCGCGCGCAGTGCTCCCGCATCACCTGCTGCTCCTCCGGATCCAGCTTCCCCGGCTTCAGCAGAATTGCGTCCGGTATCGCCATCTTCCCGATGTCGTGAAGAAACGCCCCGCGCGCGATCACCCGCGTCTGTGCCATCTCCACCCCGCAGTGCCGCGCCAGCGCAATCGTATAGGCGGTCACCCGCCGCGAATGCCCCTCCGTCTCCGCATCCTTCAGATCGAGCGCGTCGCCCAGCGCCTCCAGCGTGATGTCATATGACCGCTCCAGATCCGCCATGGCCTGGCGCAGCATCTCGGTGCGCGCCGAAACCAGCTGCTCCAGGTTGTGCCGGTACACCGAGTTCTGCTGCACCAGCCGCCGGTAATCCAGCGCCCGCCGCACCGTCACCAGCAGCTGCTCTTTCTCAAACGGCTTCAGCAGATAGTCGTATGCGCCCTTGCGCATCGCGGAAATGGCAACCCCCACGTCGTGGATCGCCGTCACCATCACCATCGGCGTATCCGGCTGCACTTGCCGGATGCGCTCCAGCAGCCCGATGCCATCGAGGCCGTTCATCACAATGTCGGAGAGGATCAGATCGTAAGGCGGGTCGTGCTCCAGATGCTCGATCGCTTCAAGGCCATTCGAGGCGAGCACCGGCGTGTAATTGGATTTCTCGAGCATGGCCGCCATGAGCGTCCGAACATAGGGCTCATCGTCCACGATCAGGATCCGCTCTGACGCCACTGCCCCTCCAGCCCCTGCAGCCCCATTCACCAAATTTGTTTGCACCCCGAAGAATTCCGCTCTATCGTATCCTGCTGGATTTGCCCCTTCGAAACAATTCCCGGAACGTGGAGCCCTGGTGGACCATTTAGGGTCACCCCCTCCACGCTTCTCAAATTTGGGAAAAACCCATCGCCCCCGTGAAACACCGGAATCTGTCGTGACCCCTGCGGAGAGCCTTATTTTCCGCCAACCAGCACCCCGGGCTCCCTCCCCCAAACGGTGTAATTTTGCATAGGTGGTTCGTGTTAAGCTTCTCCTGCCGGATGTGTGTCTTCAGAGCGGCTCCACGCATGTTGTTCGAATTCGATCCGCAATCAGCAAAAATGACGGCCCGCGAGATGGCCCCGCAATGCCTTGAAGAAAGGCAGCGGGATATCTACGACAGTCACCGCCATCGCGTCTATTCCGTCTCGTATTACATGACCGGAAGCGAGCTGGAAGCCGAGGACATCCTGCGCGGCGCCTTCATTCGCGCTTTTCGCCAAAATGAAGAGCCCGACCGCGCCATCGTCGACGAAGCTCTCCTCGATCAACTCCGTGACCGCGACATCCTCCGCCAGGACCCGCCGCTGCCTCCGCCCACCGCCGGCTACCTTCCGCCGCGTAATAACATCCTGCGCACCGAACTCGAGGAAGCCCTCCGCTGTCTCCCTTCTGGGGAGCGGGTGATCTTTCTGCTGATGGACGTGGAAGGTTATTCCCCCAGACGCGTCAGCGAACTGCTGCGGATGGACAATTCCGCGGTGCTTCGCGCTGCGCTCACCGCGCGCATGCGCCTCCGCGCCGAGCTCGCCGGTATAGGTGAAACCAGCCAGGAAGCCGCCTAGGCCATCTCCCCCGCCTTTGGCTCGTAGTTAACTCGATTCCCACTCGCCTTGGCTCGGTTCTCGCTAGCCTTGGCTCGGTTCTCGCTAGCCTTTGACTCGATTCTCGCTAGCCTTTGACTCGATTCTCACTCGCCTTTGGCTCGGTTCTCACTCGCAGCTCGCTAATCGCCGCTAAACGCCCTTCGCTAAGCGCTTCTCGCTAAACGCTTCTCGCTAGCCTTTCGCCTTCTGCGCCTCTCGCTGCGCCCGCCGATTCTTCGCCCAGCCCTCTTTGATCACCTGCTGGCCCCGCGCCACCGCCAGCGCGTCCGCGGGAACATCCTTGGTAATCACCGATCCCGCTCCCACATACGCGCCCTCGCCGATCACGATCGGATCCACCAGCGCCGAATCGCTGCCGATGAACACCCCATCCCCGATCACCGTCGGGTACTTGTTCACCCCGTCGTAGTTGCACGTGATCGTTCCCGCCCCGATGTTCACCCCGCTGCCGATCTCCGCGTCTCCCAGGTACGTCAGGTGATTCGCTTTCGAACCCTTCCCCAGATGCGTCTTCTTCGCCTCCACAAAATTGCCGATGTGCGCGCCTTCGCCGATATGGCACCCCGGCCGCAGATGCGCCAGCGGTCCGATCCGCGCTCCCTTGTCGATCCGCGCATCTTCAATCACGCACGAGTGCAGGATCGTCACCTGATCCTCCAGCGTCGTGTTCTCCAGCACCGAATACGACCGGATCCGGCAGTCGCTCCCCACCCGCGT
>Ga0187863_10002743_pt1 | contig 13262 bp, 13 predicted proteins | sample June2016WEW_11_1_FD_132975 | JGI IMG/M metagenome (GOLD analysis project Ga0187863, IMG submission 132975) | Peatland microbial communities from SPRUCE experiment site at the Marcell Experimental Forest, Minnesota, USA - June2016WEW_11_10 | ecosystem: Environmental > Terrestrial > Soil >... | reverse complement strand
TCCAGCGACTGCGCGCAGACCTGGATCGTTCCGGGCCTTGTCTATTGCGGAGATGCGGGTAATGACGGCGGCGAGATTTTTGACTACCCGGCCGGCGGTTCACCGATTGCGGTCTTCAAGGGCGATTTCGACGTCCCGCTCGGCGTGGTAGCAGCTAAGAAATAATCTGCGCATTCGCGAACGCAGGGCGCGGAGTCACGGGGCCAACGCGAAGACGGTTCCGCAGCCGGGAGTACGGCACTTCGAACCGCCGCCGCTGGGTGTCGTCCCATAGAGAACACCGTTGACGTCGAGAGCCAAGGTCTTCATCAGTTGCGTCTCCCCGAAACCGGAATGGATTGACACCTCGGTACGTTCGCCGCGGCCGACCACTTCCCCAGTATGCTGGGTGTGGCCTCACGCAAACTCCCGCGTGCGGCAGCCTGTGTCATGGTGTGGCTGAGTAATGGGTGAAAACAAAGTCATTCGCTTTGACAAGCGCGTGGCAGGGGAAGCATGTTGCCTGCACTGCCGCGCCGGCAGGTTTACCGTTCTTGAATTGAGCGAACCCCCAGCCGCCCGTCGAGCCGTATTTTCTTGAGTCCTTGACGTCAAACTGAACGTTAATTGGAGAGCCGGCAACGAAAGACTGCGAACGCCCAAAGACTCTGTCGTTTTCCGCAGACGGAACGTAACTCCAGGCGAGCCGGACAATGATTGTGCCGTCGGGGTACGGCAGCTTTCCCTCCCGGAAGGCCTTGATCGCTATATCGTTGCCGAGAACGACGCGAAGGTCGTTGTTCTTGCCCGCCTCGTGGGCCACGGAGACGACTCTCCAGTCGCGGTACCCGAGGGGAACTTTGATTCCGTAGATCGGCGAAGCCTCTCCGTCGGCGTCTCCTGATGCGTGACCCATCTGCATGGGCGCGCCGGTAAGCGCTACAACAGCAACCAAGAAATACGCGAACTTTCTCATAAGCAGACTCGTTTACGTCCCGGCATTAACTCGTCGGCGAACCCAAAAAAGACGGCCGCGAGCAGACACAGCATCGGACCGTTGCCCCGGTCCTTCCGATGCTCCGCCATCGCGCTCTCAAACTCGGGGAAAGCTGCGCTTAGAATTTCGGCTGCGGCTTCTTGCTGAATGGCCATGGGGAAGCCACGATATTCGGCGCCACAGCGATCAGTTCCACCGAGGCACGCGCGGGTGCGGGCAAGCGCCGAGCCCCGAGCGATCCGGGCCTGGCGGCTGGGTTCCCACGGAACTACTTGGTTGTTTTCCTCGTTATCCAGTGGAATCGTTCGATTCGTCGCTCTAAGCTTAATGAAGCAAGAAGGAAGCAATTTTCGTGAAATTATCAGGGTTTGCCGCGTACGCCCTGGGCGTAATAGCGGGTGCCGCACTCGTCGCCGGCTGTAGCAGTAGCGCCGGATTACAATCCTCCAGCCAGGCTTCGACGGGCTTTAATCCCGCCGGATCCTCCATCGCGCAGCCGACCGGGCTGCGGCACCGCAGCCATGCCGTCGCCGACGTCGCGCCGCATTCCGACCATCACAAGTCTTGGGTATCGGCCGACCTCGCAAAGACGCCGGCGCTACTCTTCGTCTCCGACTACAGCAACGGTGACGTCTACATGATGGCCCTGCCGAAATTGACGCTCAAGGGAACGCTAACCGGATTCAGCCAGCCGCAGAGCCTCTGCGGCGACGGTCACGGCGACGTTTGGATTCCTGCGACCGGCAGCAATCAGATCTTCAAGTATTCGCACGCGGGGACGTTGCTGGCGACCTTGACCGACCCCGACGGCGGCCCGGACGGTTGCGCGGTCGACAAGACGACCGGTAACCTCGCAGTTGTGAACCAATATAACGGCAGCGGCCCTTCGAGTGCGCCCGGCGAAGTGCTGATCTACCCGCACGCCTCGGGATCGCCCGTTGTCTACGCAACTAACACCATCTACTCGTACTGGAACGCAACTTACGATCCGCAGGGCAACCTATACGTCGACGGATGCACCTCCTCCAGTTATTGTACCTTCGCTCTCGCGGAGCTGCCGGCTGGCTCGAGCCAGACGTTGACGCCTCTCAACCTCACCGGGGGAACCATCTACTTCACGGGCGTCGTTCAGTGGGATAAGTTTAACAACAACCTCGCAATTGGCGACCAGGAATGCAACGGCCAGGGGCCGCCCAACGAGACAAGCTGCGTCTACCACGCATCGGTTTCGGGCTCGAGTGTGACGATTGCCAGCATGACCCCGCTCAATAACTCAGCCGGCGGCGCGTCGTGCGACGTTGATCAGCCGGTCATCGGCCGGTACTACTCCCGCGAACTCATCGCTGGTCCCGATTTAGAAGGCTCCGGCTACTGCGGTCGCACCGACACCAGTATCGGTCGCTGGGACTATCCGGCGGGTGGTAGCATGACCCACCAAAGCACCAACGCGGCCTTTGACGAACCGGTCGGCGCAGCAATCAGCAACAGGTAAACTCGCTCGCCAACGATCGACAACACAGGGCTCGCTCCGGCGGGCCCTGTGCTCTTTCACCGCGCGGAGTTTTGGTAACGGCTGGCAAACGAATCGAAGTGATGATAGCGCTCGTGCTGGCGGCTACCCTCGCCGGCGTGACGCTGGGTAGCAACCTCAGACAGGTTCTCTTGGAACATCCCGGAGCTCAACGATCCGCCGGTTCCGGCCAACGGTGGGTTTGGAGCAGGCGCACAGGCGGTACGGTTGCCGTTACCGCCGATGATGTTGGCAAAATCACCAGGGTTGATTTCGTAGCAAACAGAGGCGAGGACTACAACATCGACCTGCCCTGTGTTGCAGCCTTTCCCGTCCAAGACTCGGACGCGAATCTTCAGTTCGCTCTGGGCAAGACGGCATGTGGTGCGTTTAATGGGTTAACCTATGGCGTGCCCGATCGTTCTATGGTCGAGGTTCGCTTTGATGGCCCGGGCGACGGCCGGCTTATCGAGGCTATCTGGTATCGCCCTTCTGAAGAGAATCCTTCGCCCGTAGGACACCTGAAGGCGGTTATCGATTACCTCCGGCCAGCTCTCACATACGTCGCGGGAGCCGCCCGAATATACTACGCCGGTGAATGCCCGGCGGTAGAAAAAGACACGTCTGGACAGTTGCAGTTTCTTTTCCCCGCAGTTTTTCTCGAGTCGCCGCCGGCGGAAGTCACCGGAATGAACGCCGTTCGGCAGATCTTTCGGGACGATCCGAACGCCACGGTCATGCAAGACCGATCCGGAATGCTCAGGATTACGATTGGAAGCGTTTCAACTGCAATATTGCAAACGAGGATACAGGCTCTAACTCTGGATCCAATCGAGCAGTACAGCGCAGAGTCGGCGGTCGCCACGATTGTGAACGCGCCGGAACTTCATGCCGCGGAGCGCAGCCTGAATTTTCACCAGCCCCTGTGGACTATCGACATCATTGTGTCCGGGCCGATCCCGGGAGCACCCCATCTTCCAAAGTTGATGAAAGACGTTACCTTAGATGAGGCGCTAGACTCCGTAGCAAGAACGTTCAAAGGCATCGTCATGTACGGCGTGTGCAAACGGCCCGACGGTAAATATCAATTTACGCTCGACTATGGACACGGGTAGAGACGCGGGGGCGCTCAAGGTTGCGTCGGGTCTCGGCCTACCAGTGGCCTGCGCTTTGGCCGCCATCTACATGGGAAATTTCTCCGGTTACATACGGGGCGCGTTCCAAATACATCACAGCAGACACGACGTCTTGAATCTCTCCAATTCGCCCGAGCGGGATCTGCGCTTCGAGTTCGGCGTACGATTCCTCCGGATGCGTCCTGATGATTATAGGTGAGACTGCATTCACCCGGATGCCGCACGACGCATATTCGATCGCGAGCGCCTTCGTCGCTGAGTTCAAGCCGCCTTTAGCCAACGATGCTAACGCGGCCGGAACACCTTTGACGGGTTGTTCGGCTACCGTCGCCGTGATGTTGACGATGTGACCCCAACCTTGAGCCGCCATCACACGCACAGCGCGCTGCGTAATGTGGAAGAACCCCGCCAGGTTGGTCGAGAGCATCAAGTTAAAGTCAGCCACGGTGTACTCTGTGAATGGTTTCGAAATGTAGGCTCCTGCATTATTGACTAGTGTATCGAGCCGTCCGAATCGATCGACGCCCTCCCTCATAATGAGGTCGGCGGTCTTGGGGTCACTGATGTCGCCGGCAACGTTGCGCACATTCGGATCCGTGCTATGTCCGGTTGAGAGCGCGCTGGCGACCACCTTGAAGCCTGCACCGCGGTATGCGGCGACTAGGCCTGCGCCGATACCGTGCGACGCACCGGTGATTATAGCGACCTTTTCGTCGATCACCGTGGTCTCGGCCGAGTCTTAACCGTAAGTGAAGTCCGGCTTGCTTTGCCCGACTTCTATAATATAACCATCAGGATCGCGGATGTAGCAGCGTGTCTCGCCATACTTTTCCTTTGGTTCCGTGATGAACTCGGCTCCTCGTTTCCGCCAGAGTTCATAGCACGCTTGAATATCCGCAACGCGCACATTCATGTTATACCGAGAGAAAACTGGGGGCTTATTCACGGTACGAGCAGCACCTTACCGATACCGCCCTTCGTAAACGCCGCCTGCGCGGCACCCGCGTTCTTAAGCTCCTCGCGGCGGCCGATCGGGATCGTCATCTTGCCGGAGTTTACCGCCTCGGCGATAAAGGCGATGCCGCCTCGGTCTTGCGTTGAGCGGAACGCGACGATGCGCACCTTCGGGTAGTCCTTGGCGCCGTCGGGTTCTCCCGTCACCGATGCAAACGTCCCGCCGTCCTTGACTTTCGCGAGCAGAGCCGTCGCCGCTTTCCCGCGAAGCGCATTCGCCACGGCGTCGACTTGCGGAACCACGGCAAAGGCGGCCTGGTCGTCGAGGGCGATCGTTTCGTCCGCGCCGATGCTGTCCGTCTGGTCAAGCTGAGAACGCAGCACGCCCGCAATCACGCGTGCGCCCGATGCCTTCGCCATGTAGACGGCGGAACGTCCGACGGCGCCCGCTGCACCGGAGACCAGCACCGTCTGGCCGGACTTCAACGCGCTCGCGACCGAGATCAATTGGCTGCCAGTGACGCCGACGAGCGGGATCGCGGCCGCGTCGACCAGGTCCATCGTCTCCGGCACCTTCGCGAAAAAAGTCGCTTTGTCGGCGACCAGTTCAGCGTACGTGTGGTACGACCAGCCGCAGACACGCTCGCCGATCTTGAGGTCGGTGACGCCGTCGCCCGTCGCGATCACCGTTCCCGACACGTCCAGGCCGATGATCGCCGGAAAGTGCAACGGCCACCGGTCCTTCAAGTCGCCGTTGCGCTCGAGCATGTCTTCCGGGTTGATGCCGATGCCGGCCACCTTGACGAGGACGTCGCCCGCGCCCGGCTGGGGATCCGGCATGTCTTGATATTGCATCACTTCCGGACCGCCGTAGGCGCTTACTACAGATGCTTTCACGTGTCGTTCACATCGAAACGGGCTTGCGCGGGCCGACTAGGGCTTTACGCTAAATACCGTCCCGCAGTTGTTGCAGGTCTTGTCCTCGCCGCCCAGGTAGGTCGTGCCGTAGAGCACGCCTGCACTATCCATCGTGACGCCATCGTATGGAAGCCCGCCGTCTTTCCCGCTTGCGAACGCGTGGACGACCGCTTCGGTGTAGCCCGAGCTGCTGGGCGTTAACGAAAAGACCGTCCCGCAGCCTCCCTGGCACACGGTCGATCCGCCCCCGCCGGTCGACGCGCCGTACAGCACGCCGCCCTTCCCGGCAACCAATGCCTCCTCGGGGAATGCCGCATCGTTCCCGCCCTGGAACGTGTAGAGAATACTCTCGGTGTACTTCGCTCCCTTTGGCGTGAGTTCGAAGACGACGCCGCACCCTGGAACGAAAACGATAGCGCAGCCACCGCTGCCGCCGGTATGCGTCGTGCCGATCAGCGCGCCGTCCGACGCGAGATACATACCACGCCCGCGATTCCCCGGTACCGAGCCGTCGTTCCCACCACCCAGGAACGTGTAGAGAATGCTCTCGGTATACTTCGATCCCTTCGGCGTCAGCTTGAAGACGATGCCGCATCCCCCCGTGGCCGTGCAGCTCGCGCTACCGCCGCCGAAGTTGGTCGTGCCGTAGAGCACACCATTCTTTCCGGCGATCAGACTGGTCGCGGGATTCGCGCCGTCCTTACCGCCCTGGAAGCTGTAGATGACGTGATAACCCGATCCCTTGGTCGAGACCTCGAACACCGTTCCGCACCCATTAAAGCCCGTCTCCTGGCAGCTGCCGGTTCCGCCATACTCCGTCGTGCCGTAGAGTTCGGTGCCGCTCAGCAGCAGCGCGTCAACCGGGATGCCGCCGTCTTTTGTCGCGCCGGCAAAATCGTGCAGTATGCTTTCATTATAAGTCCCACCCGACGGCGTAAGCTTGAAGACGATGCCACAGCCCTTGCCCATATAGAGGCACGGGCCCGTTCCACCGGTCGTCCCGGTGCCGTAGAGCGCGCCGGCCGAATCCTCGATCAGGCCGCCTTCCGGATAAGAGCCGTGTGCTTGGCTCGAGGAGAACTCGTAGACCGCGCTTTCGGTGTAGCTTGATCCCTTCGGCGTCAGCTTCCACACTAGGCCGTCAACTTTGCTGGTGCCGTCGAGCGAAACGCCGTAGAGTACCCCTTTGGAGTCGACGATCGGGCTGGCGTAGGGGCTGGAACCGTCGCCGGCGCTTCCCGTAAAAGTGTAGAGAATCGAATCGGTTCCGGTCCCTCCGGGGCGTACTGCCCCGGAAACGTGCGCCGGCGTAAGCTGACCTCCGCTCGAGCATCCCGCGAAAGCTACGACGAACAAGACGAAACACACACGCATCTTTGCCATGTGCTTGGCGTTAACGCGAGCTTAGTGCAAAGCCTGCTAACCGCAGCTCCCACGAGCGCCAAATTGCAGGATCTTTTGGCGCCGCCGCAGCACGACTAACCGCCTGCTCGAATGGCTGCAAAAGCATCATCGATCACTGCGCCGTCGCTCGTCGCCGTCACGCCGTACGTCCTCAATTTGAGGAGCGGGTTTAAGGCGCTTAAGCAACGAGAGGGGGCTCCAACAACCGGGCCCAAATCTTCAGGCGCGCGGATTCACTTTGCTGAAGGAATAACACCATGAGAAGCAGCGACCCCAACGGCAAGCCCACTGAAGTACTTGGGTCTCCAAGCGCGACCGAAACGATTGACGGCAAGTATCTCCGGCCCGCACCATCGCCGCAAGCGCGAGACTAGTTAGCCAAGAGAATCGTGGAAAGAAACCTGCTTGGATCGGTCGCCACCGCAGCAGGGTTGCTGTTCCCGTTCTTTCTTTTTGCGAGTCGAAGCGATGCAGCACAAACTCAGGTTCCGGCGGCTAGCCCCACACCGAGCGCACCAGCCAAAGCCGCTCCATCATTACCGAAGGACTTCGACCCTTGCGGTGGATTCCTAGAGCTCTTGAACAAGGTCGGCAACGGAACCGCCTGCGTCTTTGTGCGCGGGGAAGCGGCACTTACGGGGCAGTATAGCGGTGCAACTATTCCGTTCAACGCGGAGATAAGCGCGATGGGCCGCACGCTCAACGTGGGGGGCGACGGTCACGCATTTAGCCTCCCGGTGCCGGTGGTCTACATAGGCGTCGCGCCGCGGGCACAAGTAGTGATTACCCCACCCTCCTTCGTTCAGGTAAGCTCACCCCGTCTTGGGACGCTCGCGGCCGGGACCAGCGACATGAGTTTCGAGTACAAACAACTCATGTTTGTCGACCCCGCCAAATTCACAATGATCGCACTGGACCTCGTCTATAGGGCTCCGACCGGATCACAAGCGTTTCGAGGGGCGGGGCCGACGTATACGATCGATCCCATCATCACACAGCCGCTTCCGCACAATTTCGGCCTTACCATCGCGTTCCCAATGAACAACTTCACTGCGGACTGCTTTTTGTGCGCCACAAAGCAGCGTAGCTGGAGCCTCTCGCCACAGGTCGTGCCATATTGGGAGTCACCAGGCGGAACGCTACTGGCGTTGTTCGTACAACACAATTTTAGTCCAAATACCACTCCAATCGCATTTAGCGCCGGCCAACTCGTGGGACGTCACTTTGAAATTGCTGTAGCCGAAGGCGGCTTCGTACGCACGGCTACGGCCACGGGTCCGTTTGAGGGGGTCGTCAGTACGACGGTCGCCGCACGTCCGAGCCTGTTTAACGCAAGCGCAAACTATCTCTTTGGGCAGAGCGATTTGCCCGCCGCGCTCCAGCCATAGCCTTTGAGACCTTCAATCCCGTCAACGAAAGGATCAATCGTGAATAATCCCTCTGCAGCGGTTAACAAGCCCAATATCGTTTTTATTCTGGTCGATAACGTTGGGTGGGGCGACTTCGGCGCGTACGGTGGGACGACGCCAACGCCGCGCATTGATAAGCTAGCTAGCGAGGGCATCCGCTTCAACAACTACAACGTCGAGGTCCAATGCACGCCGTCGCGGTCTGCAATCATGACCGGGCGGCACCCGGTTCGCTCGGGAACGTACACAGTTCCTTGGCCGGGACAGGGGCTTTCCGGGCTCGCTCCATGGGAATACACAATCGCCAAACTACTCTCCGACACTGGCTACGCCACTGCACTGTATGGTAAGTGGCACTTGGGCGACACCGAGGGCCGACTGCCGAGCGACCAAGGCTTCGATGAGTGGTGGGGCATCAAGAACAGTTGGGACGAGGCGGGTTACACCGCCTGGCCGTTGTTCAAGGAGAGCGGCGTGCCGGTGCCCATGCTTTGGGAGGGAAAGAAAGGCGAGCCTTCCAGGCCGGTAATGCCTCTCGATCTTACGGTCCGGCCCATCGTGGACGAACAATACATTATCCCGAAGACGGTCGAGTACATCAAACTTAACGCGCAGGCAAAAAAACCGTTTTTCGTCTACGTGGGCTATTCCGAAGTGCACCCGCCGGCGATTCCCAACGCGAAGTTTGCCGGTAAGTCCACGAAGCGCGGCGGGGCGTTTGCCGACATCATTGGAGAGATGGATTTCCGCGTTGGTCAGATCTTAGACGCCGTCAAGGAAGCCGGCATCGAGGACAACACTATCGTAATTTTAAGCAGCGATAACGCGGGTGGTGGATGTACCACGCAAATTGGACCTGGTTCGAATGGACCCTGGCGTGGCGATTTCTTTAATACGCCTTTCGAAGGAAGTTATCGTGTACCCGCCATGATCCGCTGGCCCGGTAAGATTCCTACTGGCATCGTCACACAAGAAATGCTTGCCGCCGTTGACTGGCTGCCCACCCTCGCCGCAATGGTGGGCGCATCGCAGCGCGTGCCCAAGGATCGACCCATTGACGGCATCGACGCCTCGGCCTTCATGTTGGATAAGAGCGAGACGACTGGCCGCGATTCCTACATGTTCTTCGGTGCGGATGGCGAGCTGATGTCGATCAAGTGGAAGATATACAAGACGATTTTCCGCTACACAGATCCTGTCGCGATCGAGAGACCTTACGTGAAGCCACAGTTACCCATGTTCTACGACCTCAGCAGCGATCCGCACGAAGATAGCAACCTGTTTTACACGGACTTGACAATGGGCTGGATGGCAGCGCCGAGTTTCAAGCTCATCGAAGAATACGAGACTGGCCTAAAGAAATTCCCGAATATCAAAGTCGGCGAGGACTTCAAGGGCTATATGAGTGGCGCGACATGATGCTCGCGCCGTCGCCGTCCGCCAGCGCATGTCCCGAGACCGAAACGACGGTGGCGCAACCTTTTAGGATAGACTACGCTCCATAGGGATGTTTATGCGTCGCTGTATCTCAGCGTTGTCGATGATCGCAGCGGGATGCGTGCTCGCGCTGTGCGTGGCGTGTTCGGGCAGCGTTAACGGCACACGTACCTCAGAGCTATCGATGGCGCCGCCGGCAGGGCCATCGCGGGCAACGCAAAGCGGCCTCGTGGGCTGGCCGGTTTGGGGATTCGATCCGTCGCGAAGCAACTTCAACTCCGCCGAGCAGACCCTGACCGTCGCAAACGTCGGCCAACTGCGCCGGCAATGGCGGATCAACTTAGGCGACGCTGCCGCCGATTCGGCGCCGATTTTTCTTCTCGGTCAACGGCCGCGCACGTCGATGCTTTTCACGACGAGCAGGATGGGCACAACGTTCGGCATCGACCCAAGCAATGGGCGGATCATCTGGAAGTTTGTGACGACCGGGGGCAGAGGGACGACGTCTTCGCCGGCCGCCGACCCGTCGGGGGCGTGGATCTACGCGCCCGGTGTCGACGGCAAAGTTCATAAACTCAACGCTTCGACTGGTGCGGAGATTCGGTCTGGCGGATTCCCCGTAGTCATCTCGCTCATGCCGAAAACCGAACTCGACGAGTCGCCACTCAACGTCGCCAATGGGTATCTCTACGCGACGCTGGGAGGCAATGGCAGCGACAGTCCGCCTTATGACGGACACGTCGTCAGTGTGCGCTTAAAGGACGGTCGGGCGACGATCTTCAATTCGCTTTGCAGCCAGTACCACCGGCTCTTGGGGCCGAACGGATGCCCTGAGCAACGATCGGGAATCTGGGCGCGCGGAGGCGCCGTCGTCGATCCCGACCCCTCGATGAATGGCGACATTTACGTCGCGACCGGAAACGGCGACTTCAGCGCCAACAGCGGTGGCTACGATTACGGCGACTCGGTCATCTCGCTCGCTCCCGATCTTTCGCCGGTGATCGGCAGTTACACGCCGGCCGATTACGAGCGATTAAGTCAGACCGATCTTGACCTGGGCAGCAGCGCGCCGGTCGTGCTGCCCCGACAGCCCGCGAGCCAGACGCCGTTGATGCTCGTGCAGGGCGGTAAAGACAAAATCCTCAGGCTGATTAATCGCGCGCCGCTCCCTGGCGTCGGCGGCGAATTGCAAATAGTCCGCTTGCGGGCGAGGCTCTTCTCTGCGCCCGCAGTTTGGACGGACTCATCGAACCGGGTTTGGATTTTCCTGGGACTTCAAGACGACGTGCACGCGTATCGCTTGGAGACCAACGCATCTGGAGTAAGCCGGCTGCGTTTCAGGTGGTCGGCCAGACCCGGAAGGACCAAACGCGGCACGTCGCCGGTGGTCGCCAACGGCATCGTCTTCGTCGCGTTTAACGGCGCGATTGTCGCGCTCAATGCGCTGTCGGGAGCCGAATTGTGGAGCAGCGCATTGCCCGGCGTCGGCGAAACGATCGGAGAAGTTCATTTCGAGAGCCCAATCGTGGTGAATGGCAAGCTCTATTGTACCGACCAGAAGGGCAACGTGACCGCTTACGGCTTATCTGCGCCGGGTAAGCACCACTGAGCGAGGCGAGCGTTATCCGCTGGCTTCTCCAGGGAGACCCAGCGATTCGCTGGCAAGTCATGCGCGATCTCACGCATGAGCCCGGCGATACCGTCGCCATTGAGCGATCGCGTGTGGCAAACGAGGGTTGGGGCCGGGCGTTGCTCGATCGGCAAGCGCCGGAGGGCTCGTGGGGCGGCCCTAATGATCGGGGCTGGATGATTACGATGGACGCCCTCGCGCTCTTGCGAGAGATGGGCCTGGATCCGTCAAGCGACGCGGCGCGCCGCGCGATCTCGCGCGTGAAAGCACACCTTACGTGGAAGAGCCTCGGCAATCGTCCTTATTTCGACGGCGAGACGGAGGCGTGCATCAACGGCGCCATTCTCGCGTTCGGCAGTTATTTCGGCGAGCGCTGCGATCGCATCGCCGAGCGTTTGTTAAGCGAGCAGCTTGCCGACGGCGGATGGAACTGCGAGGCGCCGCCGAGCACGCGTTCGTCGTTCAACTCGACGATCCGCGTCTTAGAAGGCTTGCTGGAGCACGAGCGTCAGTGGGGAGCCGCAACCGCCGTAACCGACGCGCGCTTGAAAGCGCAAGAATATCTGCTCGAGCGTCGCATGTTCCGACGGTTGACGACCGGCGAGATCGTCGATCGCAGTTGGACGCGGTTTTCGTTTCCAACCATGTGGCACTACGACATCCTGCGAGGCCTCGATTATCTGCGAAGCGCCGGAGCCGACCCCGACGAACGTGCTGCCGAAGCGATCGGAATCGTCGAAGCGCGCCGCCACCAAAACGGGCGATGGCCGATGAATCATCTCCACGCGGATCGACTGGGCTTCCCGCTGGAAACAGAGACAGGCAGGGCGAGCCGCTGGAATACGATGCGCGCCATGCGCGTGCTGAGATGGTATCGCGGGCCCTGACGCCTCGCTAGGCCCCACTCCGCTCGCGCAGCTTTTCGCGCATCTTCGCAATGCGGCGATCGCGCGTTTCGGGTTTCTTCGCCGCCGTTACCCAGTCGACGTACTCTTTGCGATGACTGTACGACATGGCGTCGAATGCCGTTCGCTCGGGTTTTGTCATCGCTCTTGCGAGGAACGGCGGAACGGCGACGGCCCGCTCCCCGGCGTCAAATACGAGCGTGACCGTGACGCGTTGGCCGGCTGCGATCCCGGCAGCTTCGCGAACCGAACGCCGAACGGGAATGCACGGGCCGTTGCCCATGTCGCAGATGGTCGTCCGGTAGGCATGCCCGTCGATCGTCGCGACCACCGGTACGCGCCGGCGCCCGTCAAACTCGCGCATCGCCTTTTCGGGCACCGCGACGAACGTCATCGTGCCCGCCTCATTGACACTCGCGAGTTTCGTTCGAAACGCAGCCATTAGTGCCGTACGACGCCAACTGCCGGGCGGTCGAACCAAAGGTATTGAAGGGCGACGGCAACCGTGGAAAAACGCTGGCTGAATCGGCCGCTCAGCCACCGCGACCACGACGCTTTTGCCGATAATCCCGGTCCCACCGGCTGCGAAAAGGTGAGCCCGTAGCGCGAGTTGGCGAGCGAATCGATTGCAGTCGCGCCGTTGACGCTGGTCGCACCGCCTGAATAGTAGTTCGCATCGAGCGCCAGCCACTGGCTCTGACGAAAAGTGTATCCGGTGTGAAACTGGAAAATGTCGAGCGGTGCTTGCCGCAGCACCTGACCGCCAAAGTAGCCGGTATTGTCACCGAAGATCCATCGGCCTGCGGACAGGTCGGCAAACCACTTTCCCAGCGGCTGCTCCAGGCCGACTTCCGGTTTGATCGTCCAGCGATTCGAACCCGTATTGATGAGCTGGGTTCGGTCGTACGTGCCCGTCGGCGCGATTACGGTCAAAGAGACCCCAAGCGTCGTGCTTGGTCTCCGGCGCGCGAACTCTGTCGCCG
>Ga0187863_10002742_pt1 | contig 13265 bp, 13 predicted proteins | sample June2016WEW_11_1_FD_132975 | JGI IMG/M metagenome (GOLD analysis project Ga0187863, IMG submission 132975) | Peatland microbial communities from SPRUCE experiment site at the Marcell Experimental Forest, Minnesota, USA - June2016WEW_11_10 | ecosystem: Environmental > Terrestrial > Soil >... | reverse complement strand
TTACGCCGAAGACCCGGACAATAGTTTCCTTCCGTCGCCGGGAAGAATTCGCGACCGTCGCGTGCCTGCGGGCCCGGGCGTGCGCGTGGACGACGGCGTGTATACCGGATGGACCGTGCCGAACGAATACGATCCGCTGCTGGAAAAGCTGATCGCGTGGGGCGGCGACCGGGCAGAGGCAATTGCGCGACTGCGCCGGGCGCTCGATGAATACTATGCGAGCGGCGTCAAGACAAACGTCTCGCTCTTTCGCGGGATACTGGAATCGCGGGATTTCCAGGAAGGTGACATCGATACGGGCTGGCTCGATGATTTTCTCCGCCGACCGCGTTCGACCGAGGGGCCCAGCAAATCGTCCCAGAAGACCATGACGGAGGACGCGGCAATACTGGCTGCCGCGCTGTGCCAGATGAGGCGGACGGCCGCGACGCACAACACAAAAACGAGCGCGGATGCGCCGGAGTCGCGCTGGAAGCTTGCCGGACGGCGCGAACACGTGGACCGCGAACCGGAGCGATCGTGATTACCAGCAAACTGCACATGACCGCGCCATGAAGCTGCATATCGAACTCGACGGGAAAGCACGAGAAGTCGAGTTGGCTGGTGTTGACGCCCCGGGGCGGTTCCGATGCGCAGTCGATGGGCGTGGGCTCCTAGCCGACGCCGTCGAGATCGCGCCGGGCCTATTTTCCATCTTGATGGGCGGAGAAGCTTTTGAAGTGCGCATCGAGGAGGCTGACGGCGAGCTTCGGGTTCACGTCGACGGGAGAGAATACGCGGCGGCGGTGCGCGACCCTCGGCGCTGGAGGCGCGGTGACCAAGCCTGGACTGAATCGCTGGGACGCCAGCAGGTGGTCGCGCCAATGCCGGGAAAAATCGTACGGGTTCTCGTCAAAATGGGTGACCCCATCGAAGCGGGGCACGGAATCGCCGTGGTGGAGGCAATGAAAATGCAGAACGAAGTGAAGTCCCCTAAAACCGGCAGCGTGGAGCGTCTGCTTGTGGCAGAAGGGCAGACCGTCAACGCCGGCGAAGTGCTCGCTACAATCATTTAATTCCCGAGCATTCCTTCCAACATAGGCTAGTTGGGGAGTTTGCCCGCGGATTCGAGAACCTGGCGCGCCATATAATTCGTCACGTTCGCTTCGTTTCGAAGTTCGGTCAGATAAGCGGAACGGAGGAGTTGTTCCTTGCGGTTGCGAAGCGTATCGCGAATGCCCTGCTGCACCTGAGGGTCGGACAACTCGCGCTGTCCGGCCGCCTCTTTCCCGATGAGCTTCAGGATGCGATAGCCGCCCCCTTTGACTGGGATCGGCGGCGTGGACTCACCAGGCCTCATCCCCAGCACCGTTTTTTTCAGCACAGGATCCGATTGGTTCAAGGCCGACTCGGGAATGAAACCGAGATCGCCTCCGGTCGAAGCACTCGTATCCTCGGAATAATCCATGGCCAGCTGCGAAAAGTCGGCGCCGGCGTTCAATTTCTGCTGGAGGATAGCGGCTTTCTGGCGGGCTTCGGTTTCGGTGGTAGCTTTGTCGTTCTTGCGATTATGCACGGAGGGATCGGGGTGGGGGGTAACCACGATCTGGGCGATGCGGTACTGGGGCTCGGCAACGTTGAATTGGGCGCGGTTCTGATTGTAAAAGTTTGCAACGTCCTGGTCGGTGATGGATATCTTTGCGAGAATCTCGCGGTTGAGCAGCTTTTCGATCGATACCTGCCGCCGAATCTCGCTCTTGAGATCATCCACGGTAAGCCCCGTGTCCCTGAGCTTCTTCTGAAATTCTTCCTCTGTGTAGGGACTCTTCGATTCGGTGAACTTGTCCTCTACTTCGGCATCGCTGGCGACCAGGTTCATCTTGGCCGCCCGCTCAAGCAGGATCTCGCTGTTCACGAGTTCATCCAGGATGTTCAACTTGAGGGAGAGGGCTTCTTCCTGCGAGGGATCAGGGGCATCGGCATTCACACGCGAACGGAAAGCCTTTTCGACGTCGGTCCGCATGATCTGCTTGCCATTCACGACAGCCCAGACATCGGGCACCGGAGCGAGCTCTTTCTTGCACGATGCAGCGAAGGCGCACGCGGCAATTGCGGCAATAGCGACAAGTCTCCGCTTCAACCGGAACTCCTTGGCACGAAGACCCGTATTAAGCGGCCTTTGTTATGCGGCCGGAGCGGATACAGGAAGTGCAGACGCGGACTTTCTTTCGCGCGCCGTTGATCAGCGCCTTCACACGGCGGAGGTTAGGATTCCAGCGGCGACGGGTGACGTTGTGGGCGTGGCTGATCGTATTTCCATAACTCGGCTTTTTGCCGCAAAGTTCACAAGCGAGTGCCATCTGCGATACTCCAAGACGATTGAATGTTCAGATATCGTAAACGCCCATGCTATCAGAGAATGCCCGGTGCAGAAAGGGATTTGACCAGGATTCCAACCAGGATTCCAGGATTGCCAGGATTGCGGCCAGAATCTGACCGCCCGGGGGCTGGCGGGTTCCCCTTTGGCGGCGACATGGTTCCCTGCGATGGCCTATAATGGGCGATCGAATCATGAAGGAAGGGATTTGCCAATGCTTTCGATCCGCCCGGCCACCATCCACGACGTATCACTTCTGAACACTTTAGTTCACGAACTCGCGGAATACGATCGGGTAAGCCATGAAGCCGTGGTGACCGAGGAGGATATCGCGCGTGATGGTTTTGGCCCTCATCCGAAATTTCGCGCGATCATCGCGGAATGGGGCGGAGAAGTGGCCGGCTATGTGCTGTTTTTTGAGTTCTATTCCACCTTTCAGGGGCGCGCCGGGTTATTCCTGGATGATGTTTTCGTGCGTCCTGCTTTCCGGAAGAGAGGCATTGGCAAGGCCTTGCTCGACTACGTGGCAGGGATTGCTTGGAATGAGAAATACTTCTGCCTGAGATGGGAAGTTCTCGATTGGAACACTCCGGCGATCGAGTTCTATCGCAGTATCGGGGCGGTGTTTCTCGAAGAATGGAAATCAGTGTGTCTGATCGGAGACGCCTTGCAGGCCGCTGCGGAACAGCCAGTTTAAAAAAGTCCCCCATCCAGTTAGGGCTGCGGCATTGCACAGGGCGGTGTAGGCGTTTCTAACCGCCTCTTCTGAGGTAAATACCCGAGCAACTACTCCCTCGGCTTCGGGTTCGCTCAAAGACAGGCAGGCCTTGTTTCGGTGCAACCCAGGTGGCCCCCCCGGGACTCTATTGTATGTGTGGAATTGTGGTCCTGGGCTGGTAGCTGGGGCAACCATTCAGCTGCACCGGAGTAACCTTGGTGGAACCGGGGAGCTCTCCGACCGGCAATTGCAATTGAAGATATGGCCAGAGAAGCCGTTTTGAATACGTCCAATTTTTATACAGAAGGAGATCAGCCTTGAAATACCGAATCTGCATCGCTCTTCTACTCGTCCTGATGAAAGGGTCCGTTCAGCTCGCCCAGGCACAAAGCGCGAGTGTTTATTTTGGGTTGGGAACGGCGGTCGACAGTTCTAACGGACAACCGGTGGATACGTTTGGAAACGGGACGGTGTTTAATACCCCGAAAATGGCCGGCCTGTTCGAAACACTCGGCGGAGACGTCATGTTCCGGCCACATCTGGGAGTGGGATTTGAAACAGCCTTCCGGAGCCAAAGCAACTATGCGGGGCTCAACTATCGTCCCTTGTTTTATGACTTCAATGCCATTTACGAGCCCGTATCCAATGCGGGGATGATCGTTCCGGAGTTTCAAGCCGGCCTGGGAGGAGCCAATCTAAGGTTCTATGAGAATCAAAGCTATTGCGACTCCTTTGGAGGCTGCTCTAGCTCCGATTACTATGTCGAGAGCTCCAACCATTTTCAATTGCATTTCTCCGCAGGCGCTCGGTTTTATGTGAAGGGCGGAATTTTTATCCGCCCCCAGGTGGATGCCCACTGGGTAAATAATTTCTTTCAGTTCGGGAGCAATTGGGTGCCCGAATACAGCGCAGCGATCGGCTATACGTTCGGGCGAAACCGTTAGGGGCCTCCGCCGGGAGAATCGGCGTTCCGGGTAGGGATGCCTCACTCAGAGAGCGTCAAGCTTGTTCCGAGTGGAGGCATGTCAGGCGAAAAGGCGTCAAGAGGGCGTGGAAGATCGCTTGGCGCCGGTAGGCTTGCTCCTCGATTTGCCCAGCAGGATGTCAACCATCGCCTGCGCCGCCGCCGTGAGCGGCCGGTCCTGGCGATAGACCAGATACAGCCGCCTTTGAATGCGCATCTGGCGCAGGGGCAATTCCCGCAGCACGCCCCTCTCGATTTCCGGGCCGACACACATGCGAGGCACGATCGCGACCCCTTTCTTCATCTCAACAAAGAGCTTGATGCTTTCGATTGTCGGCATTTCGATATCCATTCGCAGGGGGACATGGTGGCGCGCAAACAACTGAACGACGCGCTGGCGATGCGGTGACTCGACGATATGCCCGATGAATGTCTCCTCGCCGAGGTCGGTGATATCGACTTCGCGTCGCTTGGCTAGACGGTGGCCCGGCCAGACGACTACTGTGAGGTTGTCGCGATAGAATTCGACGGCCGACAGCTCGGTTTCTTCCGGAATGTACGAAATGACTCCGATGTCGAGATGATGGCTGAGGACTTCGCGCGGCACATCCCGTGAAAACACGCGGTGCACGCGAATGTGAATGCCGGCGTGAACCTCGCGGTACCGCGCGAGGGCCGGAAGCAGGGCGTGAATGGAGCTTTCGTTGACGCCCACAGAAACCTGCCCGCGCTCGAGACCCCGCAGCTCCCGCATGGATTTGCGGATCTCCTCCCGTAGATTCAGCATGCGGTCGGCATATTCCTGAAGAAGCGCGCCGGCATCGGTCAGCGTGCGGGCACCGGAGCCGCGGACGAAAAGCGGCTGGCCGACCCACTCCTCGAGTTTGCGGATCGAGATGCTGATGGCGGGTTGCGTGCGGAACAGCTTTTCCGCGGCGCGGGAGAAGCTTTTCTCCCGCACAACCGCCTGAAACACCTGAAGAGATGCAAGATCCACGAGTTCTTCTCCCGTAACGGCGCGAACATATATAAGGGAGATTTATTCCCCGTGCAACAATTATAAATTAGACTCTATATGGAAACCGGGGTCTACTGGGAGTGTCAAAGGAGTCCTTATGGACAGGATCCACATCTTCGATACGACGCTGCGCGACGGCGAGCAATCTCCCGGTTTTTCGATGAACCGCGAAGAAAAGCTCCGGCTGGCCCGGCAAATCGAAGAACTGGGCGTGGACGTGGTCGAGGCGGGCTTCCCCATTGCATCTCCGGGCGATCTGGAAGCGGTGCGTGCCGTAGCGGCGGAATTGAAGCATTGCCGCGTGGCGGCGCTGGCTCGCGCCCGCCAGGACGACGTAGATGCGGCGTTGCGCGGGCTCGAACCGGCTGCCAAGCCGCGGCTGCACCTCTTTCTGGCCACCTCGGATTTGCATTTGAAGCATAAACTGCGGATTTCCCGCGCGGAAGCCCTCGATCAGATTGCGAAGATGGTCGGTTTTGGCGCGGCGCAGTGCGAGAATGTCGAGTTCTCGGCCGAAGACGCGAGCCGCTCGGATATCGATTTTCTGTGCGAGGCGGTCCTCGTGGCAGCCGAAGCAGGCGCAAACGTCATCAATTTGCCGGATACCGTGGGTTATTCGACTCCGGAGGAATACGGCGAGATTTTCCGCCGCGTCCGCGCCCATCTCTCCCGGTACCCAAACGTGGAATTGAGCGCACACTGCCACAACGACCTGGGCCTTGCCGTAGCGAACTCTCTTGCGGCAATCGCCGGCGGCGCGCGGCAGATCGAATGCACCATCAATGGAATCGGCGAACGCGCCGGAAATGCGTCTCTGGAAGAAATCGCCGTGGCCCTGCACGTGCGGCAGAGCCGTTTCGGCGCGACCACCGGCATCGTTCTCGAACACATTTATCCGACCAGCCGTTTACTCTCCTCGATTACCGGTGTGCCCGTACCGCCCAACAAGGCGGTCGTAGGCGCGAACGCGTTCGCGCACGAAGCGGGCATCCACCAAGACGGAATCCTGAAAAATCCTCTGACCTACGAAATCATCCTTCCCGAGAAAGTCGGCGTGCCCGCGCGGCGGCTCGTACTGGGGAAGCATTCCGGACGAAATGCGTTGCGCGCCCGGCTCGACGAACTGGGCTATCAAACTACCGACGCGGAACTCGCCTCCTGCTATACAATGGCGATTGAGATGGCGGACGCGGAAAAGGAAGTAACCGACCGCGACCTGCTCTCGATCATTCACCAGGTCCGGCGCAACCACGCGAACCTAGCGGCCAATCCCGTGGCTGCGCACTGAATTCAAACGAAGAAATTGGAAAATCTGCGATGACCGAATTGCGGAAGACCATAGCCGTGCTGCCCGGCGATGGAATTGGGCCGGAGGTGACGCGCGCTGCCATCCAAATCCTCGGTGACTGCGCGGCCACTTTCAATCACAAGTTCCAATTCCGGGAACTGCCCTTTGGCGGGGATGCGATCGATCGGTGTGGCTCGCCCCTTCCTACGGAAACGCTTGCCGGATGCCGCTCGGCCGATGCGATTCTGCTAGGTGCAATCGGCGGACCTAAGTGGGAATCGTTGCCATTGGGAACGCGTCCCGAGTCGGGTCTTCTCGGGCTCAGGCAGGAACTCGGGCTCTACATCAACCTGCGCCCTACCCGGTTGCGCCCGGCTCTGCGAGGGATTTCACCTCTGCGCCCCGAGCGGCTGGTGGATTGCGATTTCGAGATGGTCCGCGAGCTGGCCGGAGACGTCTATTTCGGCGAGCACAAAATTGACGGCGAAAAAGGCAAGGCGCGCGCAAGCGACGTGGCCAACTACTCGGTTGCGGAAATCGAGCGCGTGGCGCGCTATGCGTTTGAACGCGCCGCCGGCCGCAGTCGGCGGTTGACCAGCGTGGACAAGGCCAATGTACTGGCCACCTCGACGCTGTGGCGGAGGACCGTTTCCAACCTCGCGAAAGACTACCCGAGTGTTGCGCTTGAACACATGTATGTCGACAACGCCGCCATGCAGATCGTGCTGCGGCCGGCACAATTCGACGTGATCCTTACCTCGAACCTGTTCGGCGACATCCTGAGCGATGAAGCGGCGGCCCTGGCCGGGTCAATAGGCTTGATACCGTCGATGAGCCGAGGCGGCCCGAACCAGCCGGCGCTCTACGAGCCGATCCATGGCTCCGCGCCTACGCTTGCGGGGAAGGACGTGGCCTGCCCCCTGGGGGCTATTTTATCGGCGACGCTCATGCTGCGGGAATCCTTCGGGCTGGAAATCGAAGCTCAGTGGATCGAGACGGCGATCGACCGGGCACTCGATCACGGATACCGAACCTCCGATATTGCCGAGCCTGGCGAGCGTGCCGTGCGCGGTTCCGAGCTTACCGAGCAGATCCGCAGCGAGTTGCATGACGTGCTCGTTCACCATGAGCGCTACGGCTGGGGCGTGTAGTCTTCTAGACCTTCTTCAGTACCAAGCAGCCTGCGATCATGTCGTGGAGCGCCTGCCGCTTCTCCGTAAAGCCCGCCATCATATAGCCGATAAACAAGGGGACTAGTCCTGTGATGATCTTCGAGAAAAAGCGGCCAGTGGCACGTCCGAAGCTGATGCGGCGTCCCTGCAAATCCGTCACGAACAGGCCCAGCACAATCTTCCCTAGAGTGCCCTGGTGAACCGAAGCTTCCATTAAGGCGAAATAGAGCCAGGTCACCACCATCGCTATCGGTAGCAACAGGAAAACGACGGCCAGCACGGCTGCGGGAAACATGGGATGCCACGAGTAGGTAACGTCATAGCTTACCTTAGCCCCGTCATACATGCTGGGCGCAAAACCGCGAAAGAAGTGAACCCCGAAAGAGGCGACGCATATGGCAACGATGGCGCCAAATGCAATCGTTAGGATAGTGCTATCGATCAGGTAAGCCACGGCGCGCAGCCAAAAGCCCGCATAGGGCGCCGTGAGCGATGGACTGATGGATACACCTTCGGCCGGGCTCCCCGGCGACACGATCGCCACCGCGTTTCCGCATGTCCTGCAGTAGGCCGCGCCTTCGGACACAACATTGCCACATCTTGTGCAGTACATGAAGCGCTCCTCGCTGATTTCCAGGGTGGCAGAAATCCTATATTCTTCGCGTTACCAGGCACCCAGCCAGCATATCGTGCAGCGCCTGCTTTTTTGCCGTAAACCCCGCCATCAAAAATCCGATCAGGAACGTCATGGATGAAATAATCTTTGCAAAAAACCGTCCTGACGCGCGAGGAAAGGAAATCCGGTTGCCTGCCAGATCGACCACCATGAGGCCCAGGGCTTTTTTCCCGAGCGTGGCTCGCCAAGGCGAGCTTTCCAGTGAGGCGAAGTATACCCAATTGCCCATTAAAAACAGAAGCATCAAGGCCGTTACCTGTGGGCTCGTATTGGTAAACATAAACCAAGGATCGTCGGCCGGGATGCCGCCCGGCCTGCCCATCAAGGGCCTCAGAAGGATGTTTCCGAGAACCGCCCCCAGCAGGACATTGTCGATAAGATAGGCAGCCAGGCGCAGCCAGAAACCCGCATAGGCAGCGCGGGCCTGGGTTGGCCGTACCCATGCCGCAGAAGACGGATTCTGCGGGGCTCCCGAGGATGCTGCCAGCGGCTTCCCGCACGAATCACAAAATCGCGCGTCTTCTGGCAGCAAGGTCCCGCACTGGGGACAATTCAATTCGGGCTCCGATCGGCTGCGACAAACGCCTTTCTCATCGCTCGGATGCTACTGGACTTAAAAGCGGGAGGTCAACCTGCATTTAGGGCTGCATTTCGGGCTACGCGCCCACGAGTGGAGACCGTCCCGCCCGGCGATTGCGCGGGAACGCCCTGTTGCTTACACTCAAGTCTTAACCGTGCATAGAGGAGGATTCATGCGTATCCCTTTTAGCAAATCCGTGGGAATTTTCGCAGCAGCGGCGGTTTCGCTCTGCCTTTTCGCGAGCGGTTATGTGGCCGGTCAAAACAGGTTCGGACAGCCAAAAACCGTTCTTCACGTCGTCGAAATCAAGTGGAACCCGGGCGTTTCCGCCGCTGACAAACAGCGGGTTCTTGCGGGTGTGAAAGAGATGGCCGAAAAAATACCGGGCATCAAGAACGTTTGGCTGCAAGCAGATCGTCTAGAGCCTCGGGACTTCAACGCCGCCTACGCCATTGAATTTCAAAACAGAGACGCCGCCGACGCATATGCGGAAAGTCAGCTTCACCAAGCCTGGGATGCCACCTACGTTCCCTTGCGCTACGCGAGCATCTCGATGCAGCTGACGAACCGGTAGCCGCTTTCTGCAAATCCTCGCCGCCTGGCTTTCAGGCGATTTGCAACGGCGGAGCATGCTGTTAACCTGATGCGAGGCGATGGAAACAACCGCAAACGAAGTGCGAACCGAGACTCGGCGCGAAGATGGCGCGATTTCAAAGAGTCGTCGCGGCAGTGGGCCAATACCCGAAAAGGAAGCGCTCATCTATTACGGCCTGGCGACCTTGTTGAGCGCCTTTCTCCTGTTCCAAGTACAGCCGCTGATCACAAAGATCATTCTGCCATGGTTTGGAGGCGTGGCCGCCGTGTGGACGGTGTGCCTTGTTTTCTTCCAGGTGGTGCTGCTGCTTGGGTATTTCTACGCGCACCTGCTGACCTCGCGAGTAAGCCCGCCGATGCAGGGACGCATTCACGCGGTGCTTTTGGCCTTGAGCCTGGTCGCGCTGCCAATTCTCCCCAAGAGTTCGTTCAAACCAGCGGGGTCGGAAGCGCCGACGTGGCACATTCTGGCGGTGCTGGCGGCGACGGTAGGACTCCCCTATCTTGTCCTTTCCTCAACAAGCCCGCTGCTTCAGGCGTGGTACACGCAAAGCCGGGCGGGTGCGGAACCATATCGTTTCTACGCGCTGTCGAATGCCGGGTCGATGCTGGCGCTGGTTAGCTACCCAGTGCTCGTGGAACCAAAGCTCACGAGCACGCACCAAGCGGTCGGATGGTCGGTGGCTTATGCGACCGTGGTCACCTACTGCGGCGTTTTGGCGCTGCGAGCCGGCGGGCTCGTCAAGAAACCGCCCTATTCCGATGTTGCCGGCCGGCCCGGCTGGAAAACTCAAACGTTGTGGGTGGCTCTTGCGGCATGCGGATCAGCGCTACTGCTCGCCGTGACGAATCATATTTCTCAGAACATCGCCTCTGTGCCGTTTCTATGGGTAATCCCGCTGAGCCTCTACCTCTTGAGTTTTATTTTGTGCTTCGATCGCTGGACCTGGTACCGGCGCAGTTTCTTCCTGCGGCTCGTGGGAGTCGCGCTCGGAGGCATGGCGTACGCCCTTGATCCCTCGTTCGCGATTCTGCCGATGAAGGTTCTCATTCCCGTTTACTGTGTGGGCCTGTGGGTCTGCTGCATGTTCTGCCATGGGGAACTGGCGCGGCGGAAGCCCGAGGCGGCACACCTCACTTCGTTTTACTTAATGATTTCATGGGGAGGGGCGATGGGGGCCATGCTTGTGGCGCTGGTGGCGCCCCACGTGTTTTCCGGCTACTACGAGCTGCAATGTGCCCTGGGACTGTGCGCAGTTCTTGTGCTGGTAGTGCAGTATCGCGACCCGAGCGGGGTATTGGACCGGAAACAGTGGCAACTGGCAGGGGTCGTGGTGGCCGGGTTGGTGATGGCGCTCCTGGTGAGTTTGACGATGACGGTTCGCGAGCAGAAAGAAGAATCACGCCGGGCGGAAAGAAACTTCTACGGTGTTCTACGCGTCATCGACCATCGGGGCGCTGAGGCGGGAAACGTCGCAGACCCTGGCGGCGCAACGGCAACGATAGGTCGGACCTCTCCCCATACCCCGCTCTACCTCAGCCCCTACCAAACCTCCTATCGCAGATTGATGAACGGGACCATCGATCATGGCTTGCAGTTCCTATCGCCAGCGCTGCGCCGGACGCCTACTACATATTACGCGGCGAACTCGGGCGCCGGAATTGCCCTGCGGTCAATCGCCAGGCGGGGGGCGCTGCGGGTGGGAGTGATTGGGCTTGGTGCAGGCACTCTCGCGGCATATGGGAGACCCGGTGACACTTACAAATTCTATGAGATTAATCCGCTCGACGTCCAAATTGCGAAAGAGGAGTTCACATTTTTGAGCGATTCGCCCGCCCGGATCGAACTCGCGTTGGGAGATGCGCGTTTGTCACTCGACCGCGAGACGTCACCGGAGTTCGACGCCCTGGTTGTGGATGCCTTTTCGAGCGACTCGATCCCCGTGCATTTGCTGACCCGCGAGGCCTTTGCGCTCTATTTCCGGAGGCTGAAAGCCGACGGCGTGCTGGCGATCCACGTCTCGAACCAGTATCTCGACTTGACCCCAGTGGTCCAGGCGGCTGCAGCAGCGCTGAACAAGGAGGCGGTGGCCATCAATAACAACGATGACCATCCCCAAGGGGTGTATGCCGCGTCCTGGATTTTAATAGGGAATCGGCAAGGGTTCTACGGCCAGCGCGACATTGAGAAATCTGGCGCCATCCTGCTGCCCGGCCGCGAACAAGCGCTGTGGACCGACAATTACAGCAGTCTGTTTCAAGTGCTGAAGTAAGCATGGGCATGTCCCCCTCCGTGCGGAAGGAAACAATTGTGGATTTACGGGTTCGTTTGTACAGCACCGGTTTATAATTCTGCGCTTAAAGACAGGATTCCATGCAACCGGCAATTGAACAATTCATGCATTATCTGCGCTATGAGCGGAACGCCTCACCCGCCACCATCGGCGATTACCGCTGTGATATCGAACAGTTCCGCGATTTTCTGACGCCTCCCGGCGAGTCCACTCTGACGATTGATCAGGTGGATCACAAGATCGTCCGCGAGTTCATCAGCTGGCTTTACGATCGGGGCCTAGAAAAGACGTCCATCGCGCGAAAGCTCGCGGCGCTGCGAAGCTTTTTCAAATTCTGCGTCCGGGAACATATCACCAAGCAAAATCCCGCCCGTTTGGTGAGCACGCCCAAGCTCCCGAAACGCGTGCCGCACATCTTGACCGCGGAAGAATTGAATGATTTTCTCGACTCTTTTGCGAACGGCTTGCTGCCCTCCAAAGGGGAAAGGAAGCGTAAGCCGACGGCGCAGTCGGAATTGGATGAAACGCTTGTCTTGAAGCGCGACCGCGCGATTCTCGAACTGCTGTATGGCTCCGGCTTGCGGGTAAGCGAATTGGTTGGTTTGAGCGTAGGAAACATCGACAAGGCCGGGCAAATGGTCCGCGTGCTCGGCAAAGGGCGCAAGGAGCGCGTTGTGCCGTTTGGGAGCAAGGCGCAAGCCGCCCTTGCTGCTTATTGGCCGGTCAGGGCGGGGATCATTGCACGCCCGCGAATGAAATGCGATCCAGAGGCCGTGTTTGTGAACTATCGCGGCGGAAGGTTAACCGTGCGGTCGGTGCACGTCGTGGTTAGAAAATATTCGAGGCTGTGCAATGTGGACTGGAACCTGCATCCGCACTCGCTGCGGCACGCTTTCGCGACCCACCTGCTCGCAGGCGGTGCCGACCTCCGGGCGATCCAGGATCTGTTAGGGCATGTATCGCTTTCCACGACGCAACGCTATACGCAAGCGAGCATCCATCAGTTGATGGCTGTGTATGATAAGGCTCATCCGCACGCGTAGAGGGCGTTCGAATTCTTCGATGGCTCGAGTTTGCTCTTGAGGCTGCGCGCGTGATTTCGGCTGGCTTGATCGAAGGGAGATCCTTGGGGATGAAGAGGTTCCATGGCCTAATTTTGCTTTACGCGGCGGCATCCCTTGTCATTTTCGCCACGCCCGCAGCGGCGCAGGATAACTATGAAATTCAGGTGTACGGGTATGAATTGGTTGATCCCGGGCACACGATGGTCGAGTTACACAGTAATTTTACGATCGACGGCTCAAAGACGACGCTGGACGGCTTGTATCCCACAAACCATGCGGAGCATGAGACGGTGGAGATCACGCACGGGTTTACCGACTATTTCGAATGCGGCTTCTATATTTTCACTTCCATTACGCAAGGCCAGGGGTGGCAATGGGTCGGCGATCACATCCGCCCACGATTTGCGGTACCGGAAAGATGGCACTGGCCGGTCGGCGTCAGCATTTCCGATGAACTGGGCTACGTTCGCCGGCAGTACTCCGTGGATACATGGACGTGGGAAATCCGTCCGATCATCGACCAGAAAGTGGGCCGCTGGTA
>Ga0187863_10002740_pt1 | contig 13269 bp, 25 predicted proteins | sample June2016WEW_11_1_FD_132975 | JGI IMG/M metagenome (GOLD analysis project Ga0187863, IMG submission 132975) | Peatland microbial communities from SPRUCE experiment site at the Marcell Experimental Forest, Minnesota, USA - June2016WEW_11_10 | ecosystem: Environmental > Terrestrial > Soil >... | reverse complement strand
TCGATCTGCACCGAGGTCACCGCGGCGCCTTGCAGCGAGGATAGCAGCACGCGCCGCAACGCGTTGCCGAGGGTGAGGCCGAAGCCGCGTTCCAGCGGTTCGGCGACCACGGTCGCGGAGCGCGCCGGATCGTCGCCGGATTCGACGGAGAGCTGTTTCGGTTTGATAAGCGCTTGCCAGTTCTTTTGGATCACGTGTCGTTCCTTATGCCGTTTGACGGACGAGCCGTCTTGGCTGTTTCCTTCGGACGCGCCCGAACGGCCCACCACGGGCCGAGGCTGCGCCTTGTCGTTAACCCCTTTTCTTCTCTACACCCGCCGCCGCTTGGGCGGACGGCAACCATTATGCGGGATCGTCGTCACGTCGCGGATGGACGTGACGGTGAACCCCACGGCCTGGAGCGCGCGCAAAGCGGACTCGCGGCCGGAACCCGGACCCTTTACCTCGACCTCGATCGTGCGCATGCCGTGGTCCATTGCCTTGCGGCCGGCGTCCTCAGCGGCAACCTGCGCCGCGTAGGGAGTCGATTTGCGCGATCCCTTGAATCCCATCGTACCCGACGACGACCAGGCGATGGTGTTGCCCTGCGCGTCGGTGATCGTGATCATGGTGTTATTGAAAGTGGCATTCACATGCGCCACCCCCGCGGTGATGTTCTTACGCTCGCGGCGCCTGAGGCGCGGCGCGCCGGCGGCGGGCGCGGCTGCAGCGGGCGCGCCTTGCGCGGGCGATGCTGCTGGTTTCTCGGCAGGCGGCTTCTGCGCCATGATCAATCCTTCATCCTTGCTTATCGAGCGCCTTAGCCCTTGGACGGCGCTATCTTCTTGCCGGCGATCGCCTTGGCCGGCCCCTTGCGGGTGCGCGCATTGGTGTGGGTACGCTGGCCGCGGACGGGCAAGCCCTTGCGGTGACGCAAGCCGCGATAGCAGCCGAGATCCATCAGCCGCTTGATATTCTGCGCCACGTTGCGCCGCAGATCGCCCTCGACCGTGTAATCGCGGTCGATCAGCTCGCGGATGCGCAGCACCTCGGCGTCGGTCAACTCATGCACCCGCCGCGCCGGTGGGATGGCGAGTTCTTGGCAGATTTTCTCGGCCGAAGTGCGGCCGATGCCATGGATATAGGTCAATCCGATCGGAACGCGTTTCTGACTCGGAATGTTAACGCCGGCTATACGCGCCAACTGCGCTCTCCATGGTTTATCGGCAATAGGGGACGCCGGCCCAACGCCGCTTCGGGCCGAGGGCGCGGATTATAGAAACAAGAGGCCGAAAGTCAACCATTCGACCGACTCCCGGGGCTTCTTAGAACCTCTTCAATTTGCTCGGTAACCCGGTCGATGGAGGCCATGCCGTCGACCGTATGCAGCATGCCCTTGGCCCGGTAATAGGGCAGAATCGGCGCGGTCTGCTCGCGGTAGGCCTTGAGCCTCGCTTTCACGGTCTCGGGCCGGTCATCAGGGCGGCGGATGAATTCACGGGCGCCGCAGACGTCGCAGACGCCGTTCTGCTTGGGGCGCTGAAAGCGGTCGTGATAGCCCGCGCCGCATTTGGCGCAGGCATAGCGACCGGTGATGCGGTCGATCAGCGCCGTCTCGTCCACCCGCATCTCGATCACCAGGTCGAGCTTCAGCCCCTTCCCGGTCAGCATGGCGTCGAGCGCCTCGGCTTGCGGCACGGTGCGCGGAAAGCCATCGAGGATGAAACCCTTGTGGCTTCCCGGCCCCTTGTCGAGCCGGGTGATCGCCGCGGAAATCAGGTCGATCATAATATCGTCGGAGACCAACTGACCCGCATCCATGATCGCCTGGACCCTTTGCCCGAGCGGACTTTTCGAGGCGCGCTCGGCGCGCAATATGTCGCCGGTGGATAACTGGGCCAGGCCAAACCGCTCCTCGATCCGCTTCGCCTGGGTGCCCTTGCCGGCTCCCGGCGGCCCCAGAAGAATCAGGTTCACCCAAATCTCCCGCGCAACCGGGACTTGCGGATCAAGCCTTCATATTGGTGCGCCAAGAGATGCGAATGGACCTGGGCAACCGTATCCATGGTGACGCTGACGACGATCAGCAGGCTGGTGCCGCCGAAATAGAACGGTACGGCGTATTGGGAGACCAGAATCTCGGGCAGCACGCAGACGCCGGCCAGATAAGCGGCGCCGACCACGGTAAGGCGGGTCAGCACATAGTCGAGATATTCGGCCGTGCTGACGCCCGGCCGGATGCCCAGCACGAAGCCGCCGTATTTGCGCAAATTGTCGGCGGTCTCGGTCGGGTTGAAGACAATCGCGGTGTAGAAGAAGCAGAAGAACACGATCAGCAACACATAGAGCCCGATATAGAGCGGCTGGCCGTGGCTGAGGAAGGCAGAGATCTCGCCGAGGATTCCGGTCTGGTTGACGTTGAAGCTGGCCAGCGTCGCCGGCAACAGCAGCAGCGAGGAGGCGAAGATCGGCGGGATCACGCCTGATGTGTTCAGCTTTAAGGGCAGATGGGAGGCCTCGCCCCCGAACATCTTGTTGCCGACTTGGCGTTTCGGATACTGGACCAATATCCGGCGCTGTGCGCGCTCCATGAACACGATGAAGGTCACGACACCGACCGCCAGCACCAGGAATATGACAATGAAGAAGGTCGAAATCGCGCCGGTGCGGCCGAGTTCCAAGAGCGCGGCCAGGGCCGACGGCATGCGCGCGACGATGCCGGAGAAGATTATGAGCGAAATGCCGTTGCCGACGCCGCGCGCGGTGATTTGTTCGCCGAGCCACATCAGAAACACGGTGCCAGCGGTGAGCGTCACCACCGTGGTCAGGCGGAAGAACAGACCGGGGTCCAGCACCACCGGGCCGCTGAAGCCGCGCAGCCCCTCGATGCCCACGGCGATGCCATAGGCCTGGACCGCCGCCAGGAACACCGTGCCGTAGCGGGTGTATTGGTTGAGCTTCTTGCGCCCGACCTCGCCCTCTTTCTTCAGCGCCTCAAGCTGCGGCGACACCGCGGTCATCAGCTGCACGATGATCGAGGAGGAGATGTAGGGCATGATGTTGAGCGCGAAGATGGTCATGCGCCCGAGCGCGCCGCCCGAGAACATGTCGACCATGCCGAGGAGGCCGCCGGAATTGCGCTGGAACACCTCGGCGAGCACCTGCGGGTCGATCCCGGGCAGCGGGATATAAGTGCCGAGCCGGTATATCACCAGCGCGCCAAGCGTGAACCAGATGCGGTTCTTGAGATCGGTCGCCTTGCCGAAGGCGGAAAAATTGATGCTGGCTGCCAGTTGTTCGGCGGCGGATGCCATTCAATTACTCCTGCGGCGACGCCGGCTTTGCTTCCGGCTTGGGATCGGATTTGGCGGCCGGCTTTTCCGATTTAGCCGGCGATGCCGGTTTCTCCGGTTTCGCCGGCGGAAGGATCACTTTGCCGCCGAGTTTTTCCACCGCCGCGACCGCCGCCTTGGAAGCGCCGGCCACTTCGATGGTAAGGGCCGATTTCAATTCGCCCTTGGCCAAGAGCCGTACGCCGTCGCCGACCCGGCGCAGCACGCCCGCCTTGACCAGCGTTTCGCCATCGACCTTGACGTCGGATTTGAGCATGCCCGCATCGAGCGCCTGCTGGAGCCGGCCCAGATTGATGATATGAAAATGCTCGCGGAAATCCTCGCGCGTGAAGCCGCGTTTGGGCAGCCGCCGGTGCAGCGGCGTCTGACCGCCCTCGAAACCGTTCAAGGCGACGCCGGTGCGCGCAGTCTGGCCTTTGCCGCCGCGCGCGCTGGTCTTGCCCTTGCCCGAGCCGATGCCCCGGCCGCGGCGCTTGGCGCGGTAATGAGCGCCCCGATTGTCCTTGATCTCGTTCAGTTTCATGGTTTCCACCGATTATCGCCGATACCGCCGTGCCGCCGCAATCAGCGGATCTCTTCGACCCGTATCAGATGTTTCACGCACGCGATCATGCCGCGCACCGCAGGCGTGTCTTCGAGCACGCGGGTGCGGCGCATTTTGTTGAGACCCAATCCCTTGAGGGTGGCGAGCTGCCTCGCTCCCCTGCCGGCCGGGCTGGCGATCTGCGTCAGCTTGAGGCCCTTGGCCTGGGACGCGGACTCCGCCGCCGCCTTGGGCTGGGGCGGAGATTTCGCGGCCGGCTTCTTGGTCGGCTTGTCCTTGTCCTGCGCCATCGCCTACTCCCGCGCCTCGGCGGTCGCGCCCTTACCCAGAATTTCGCTGACCTTCTTGCCGCGGCGCTGCGCCACCGAACGTGGACTGACCGAACGGCCAAGCGCCTCGAAGGTCGCCTTGATCATGTTGTGCGGATTGGAGGTGCCGATCGACTTCGCCACCACGTCCTGGACGCCGAGCGCCTCGAAGATGGCGCGCATCGGACCGCCGGCGATGATGCCGGTGCCCGGCCGCGCGGCGCGCAACACCACCTCGCCGGCGCCGTAATGGCCGACGATGTCGTGATGGAGCGTGCGGCCATCGCGTAGCGGAATGCGCACCAGGCTGCGGCGTGCCTGTTCGGTCGCCTTGCGGATCGCTTCCGGCACTTCGCGCGCCTTGCCCGAACCGTAGCCGACGCGTCCCTTGCGGTCGCCGACCACGACAATGGCGGCGAAGCCGAAGCGACGGCCGCCTTTCACCACCTTGGCGACGCGGTTGATGCCGACGAGTTTTTCGACGAATTCGCTGTCCGATCCATCACGGTCGCCATCGCGCGGCCGGCGCTCGCGCGGCGGACGGTCGCCGCCCTCGCCGCCTTCGCGTCCCCGCGACGGAGCGCCTGTCCGCGGCGGACCCCCTGCCCGTGGCGGGCCTCCAGCCGTGCGTGATCCTGGTGTGCGTGCCATAGACTCCCTTCCTAGAACTTCAGGCCGCCCTCGCGGGCGGCGTCAGCCAGGGCCTTGACCCGGCCATGAAACAGGTAGCCGCCGCGGTCGAACACCACGGACGTCACGCCGGCGGCCTTGGCGCGCTCGGCGATGAGCTTGCCCACCGCCACGGCCGCGGCCTTGTCGGCGCCGGTCTTGATGTTGCCCTTGAGGCTCTTGTCCAGGCTCGAAGCGGCGGCGAGCGTGCTGCCTTTGAGGTCGTCGATCACCTGGGCGTAGATGTGCTTCGAGGAGCGGAACACGGAAAGCCGCGGCTTGCCACGCGCCGTCCGGGAGAGACGGTGGCGCACGCGCGCCTGGCGCCGGGAAAAGAGGTTTGTGTTTTTTCCGCTCATCGCCGCATTCCTACTTCTTCTTGCCTTCTTTGCGCCTGACCGTCTCGTTATCGTAGTGGATGCCCTTGCCCTTATAGGGTTCGGGCTTGCGGTAGGCGCGGATCACCGCCGCGACCTGGCCGACGCGTTGCTTATCCGGACCGGTAATCGTGACCGAGGTCGGTTTCTCGGTGGAGATCTTGACGTCATCCGGAATCGGGAAGGCGATTTCGTGGCTGAAGCCCAGCTGCAGCACGAGATTCTTGCCCTGCACGGCCGCGCGATAGCCCACGCCTTCGATTTCCAGGTTCTTGGTGAAACCCTTGGACACGCCGGCCACCATGTTGTTGACCAGCGCGCGTGCCGTGCCCCATTGGGTGCGGGCGCGCTTAGAATCGGACTTGGCCTTGAGCACGATCTTGCCGTCAGCGACCGAAGCCGCGACATCGCTGCCCATGGCGCGCTTCAAGGTGCCGAGCTTGCCCTTGGCGGTAAGCACGTCTCCCGCCACTTCGATGGTGACGCCCTGAGGAATGGGCACTGGATTGCGGCCGATGCGCGACATGATTCCCTCTTAGAACACGCGGCAGAGAATCTCGCCGCCGATATTGGCGGCGCGAGCCTCGTTGTCCGACATGACGCCGCGCGGCGTCGACAGAATGGCGATGCCGAGACCATTATAGATCCGCGGTAAATCGGCAACACGCGAATAGATGCGGCGGCCGGGCTTGGAAACGCGGGTAATCTCGCGAATCACGGGCTCACCATCGACGTATTTCAGCTCGATCTTGAGCTCGGCGACGCCCGGACGAATTTCCTCGCGCGAGAAGCCGCGGATATAACCCTCGCGCTGCAGCACCTCGAGCACATTGGCGCGTATTTTCGAGGCCGGCGATTGAATCGATTCCTTGCGCGCCTGCTGCCCGTTGCGGATGCGGGTCAACATATCGGCGATCGGGTCGGTCATCATGCTCTGACTCTCCCTACCAACTCGACTTGACCATGCCGGGAATCTGTCCCGCCGAGGCCAGTTGACGGAGCGCGATGCGCGAAAGCTTGAACTTGCGGTAATAGCCGCGCGGCCGCCCGGTGAGCTCGCAGCGGTTATGGATGCGCACCGCCGAGGAATTGCGCGGCATCTCGGAAAGCTTGAGGCGCGCGGCGAAGCGCTCCTCCGGCGCAAGCGCGCGATCGCTGGCGATCGCCTTCAGCTTTGCGCGCTTAGCGGCAAAACGCTTCACCATTTTCTCGCGCTTGCGGTTGCGTTCAATGGAACTGGTCTTGGCCATATCGTTCCTCGTTTCGCCTTAGTTCATGAACGGCAATTGGAAGCCGCGCAGGAGTGCCTTGGCCTCCTTGTCGGTCTTTGCCGTGGTGACGATGATGATGTCCATGCCGCGGACCTCGTCGATCTTGTCGTAATCGATCTCGGGAAACACCAATTGCTCCTTGAGCCCGAGCGCGTAATTGCCGCGCCCATCGAAACTCTTTCCCGAAAGCCCGCGGAAATCGCGCACGCGCGGCAGCGCGATGTTGACGAGCCGGTCGAGGAACTCGTACATGCGGTCGTGCCGGAGCGTGACCTTGCAACCGATGGCCAGGTTTTCCCGCAACTTCCAGGTCGCGATCGACTTCTTGGAGAGCGTCATAACCGGCTTCTGGCCGGTGATGGATGCAAGATCCTTGGCCGCGGCCTCGGTCTTTTTCGCGTCCACGGTCGCCTCGCCGACGCCCATGTTGATGACGATCTTGTCGAGCCGGGGGACGGCAAAGGCGTTCTTGTAGCTGAACTCCTTCATCAGTTCCGGCCGGATCACCTTCTCGTAATGCTCGTGGAGGCGGGTCATGGTGCGTGCTTCAGGCATCGAGCACCTCGCCCGAGCGCTTGGCGACGCGCACCTTTTTGCCGTCGGCCAGGATCTTGAATCCGACGCGGGTCGGCTTGCTCGATTTGGGATCGATCAGCGCCACGTTCGAAATATGGATGGTGCCTTCCTTGTCGACGATGCCGCCGGGCTGACCCGCTCCCGGGCGGGTGTGGCGCTTTACCATGGAAACCCCCTGCACGACGACGCGCTCCTGGTCGATCAGGACACGCAGCACCTCGCCTTCCTTGCCTTTGTCGCGGCCGGTCAGCACCACAACTTTGTCGCCTTTCTTGATCTTGGCCATGGCCTAGAGCACCTCGGGCGCGAGCGAGATGATTTTCATGAATTTCCGCGCACGCAGTTCGCGCGTCACCGGCCCGAAGATGCGCGTGCCGATCGGCTCGTTCTGGTTGTCGATCAACACGGCGGCGTTGCGGTCGAAGCGGATGGCGCTGCCGTCGGGGCGGCGGATGGCCTTGGCGGTGCGCACGATCACCGCCTTGTGCACGTCGCCCTTCTTCACGCGGCCGCGCGGAATCGCCTCCTTCACCGAGACCACGATGATATCTCCCACGGTGGCCCAGCGGCGCATCGAGCCGCCCAGCACTTTGATGCATTGCACGCGGCGGGCGCCGGAATTGTCGGCGACGTCGAGATTGGTTTGCATCTGGATCATGACGGATCAGCCTTGAGCCTGGGGCGCGGGCGCCTTGGCGCGCTTTGCCCGCGGTTTCTTCTCGGCCGGCGCCGGCGCGGCGGCGGCCTCATCCTTGGTCAGAGCGTGGTGCGCTTCCGGCGCGCGCGTCACCGCCTCGATCACCTTCCAGCTCTTGCGCTTGGAGATCGGCCGGGTTTCCTCGATACGAACCACATCGCCCACCTTGTAGGCGTTCTCTTCGTCATGCGCGGCGTATTTCTTGGAGCGCGTGATGAATTTCTTGTAGACCGGGTGCATGAAGCGGCGGTCGACGCGGACGGTCACCGTCTTGTCCATTGCGTCGCTCGTCACCATCCCCTGCAGGACTCTTTTCGGCATTTTCTTCTCTTTCCCTAGGAAGCCTTGCGCGCGCGTTCGCCGAGAATGGTCCGGATGCGCGCGATGTCGCGGCGCACCTGCCGCACCCGCGAAGTGTTCTCGAGCTGACCCGAGGCCCGCTGGAAGCGCAGATTGAACGCCTCCTTGCCGAGGGTCTCGAGCTCGGTCTTCAATTCGTCGTCGGTCTTGGCGCGAACGTCGGCGGCCTTCATGCCTGCGGCTCCTCGATGCCGAGACGGGCGACGAAACGCGTGCTGATCGGCAGCTTCGCGGCCGCCAAGTCGAATGCTTCCAACGCCAGTTGCCGCGGCACGCCGTCCAGCTCGAACAGGATGCGGCCCGGCTTGACGCGGCAGATGTAGAATTCGGGGTTGCCCTTGCCGCTGCCCATGCGCACCTCGGCCGGCTTCACCGACACCGGCACGTCCGGAAAAATGTTGATCCAGACACGGCCGATGCGGCGGATGTGGCGGGTGATGGCGCGGCGCGCAGCCTCGATCTGGCGCGCGGTAACGCGGCCAGGCTCGGTCGCCTTGAGGCCATAGGAGCCGTAGGCCAGGGTGTTGCCGCTGGTGGCAAGCCCATGGATGCGCCCCTTGTGCGCCTTGCGGTATTTGCTGCGTGCCGGTTGAAGCATGATCGTCGAGCCTTAAACCTGTTCCTTTATGCGCGCGCGGGTTGCGCCTCGGCGGCGCGCTTGTCCTGGGCCATCGGGTCGTGTGCCAGCACCTCGCCCTTGAACACCCACACCTTGACGCCGCAAGTGCCGTAGGTGGTCTTGGCCGTGCCGTAGCCGAAATCGACATCGGCGCGGAGCGTGTGCAGCGGCACGCGCCCCTCGCGATACCATTCCATGCGCGCGATTTCGGCGCCGCCCAGGCGGCCTGAGCAGTTGATGCGGATGCCCAGAGCGCCCAGCCGCATGGCCGATTGCACGGCACGCTTCATGGCGCGGCGGAAAGCGACGCGGCGTTCCAGCTGCTGCGCGATGCCGTCGGCGATCAGCTTGGCGTCGATCTCGGGCTTGCGGATTTCGAGGATGTTGAGACTGACATCGCTGTTGGTCATCTTGGCGATGTCGGCACGCAGTTTCTCGATATCGGCGCCCTTCTTGCCGATCACGACGCCGGGGCGGGCCGAATGCAGGGTGATGCGGGTCTTCTTGGCGGCGCGCTCGATGACGATGCGCGAGATGCCGGCCTGTTGCAGCCGCTGATTGAGGAAATCACGCAGTTTCAGATCCTCATGCAGCAGGGCGCTGTAATCCTTGCGCGCGAACCAGCGCGAATCCCAGGTGCGGTTGATGCCGAGGCGAAGCCCGACCGGATTGACCTTCTGACCCCTTACTTCTTCCCCTTCGCCTTGGCCGCCGGTTTGGTCTTGGACTTGGATTTCGTCTCGCCCTTGGTTTCACCCCTGGCTTCGGCCTTGGGCTTCTTGCCCTCGGTCTTGGCTTCGGTCTTGGCCGCGTCATCGGCGGGCGGCTCCACGTTCTGCTCTTCGGGCCGTTCGCGCACCACGACCAGGAGATTGGCGTAATATTTCTCGACCGGCGACATCCGGCCGCGGCCGCGCGCATGGAAGCGCTGCATGGTGAAGGCGCGGCCGACCGTGGCCTCTTTCACGTAGAGCCGGTCGACATCGAGCTGGTGGTTGTTCTCGGCGTTGGCGATGGCCGATTGCAGAACCTTGCGCACTTCGGTGGCGATGCGGCGCTTGGAGAAAGTGAGTTCCGATAGCGCGGCGTTGGCGGTCTTGCCACGGATGGTCTGCGCCACGAGGTTGAGCTTGCGTGCGCTGCCCTTGAGCGCACGAGCATAGGCCGAAGCCTCGGATTCGTGCAGACGGCGGGTCGTGGCTTGCTTGCCCATGATCAGGCTTTCTCCGCGCTTTCTTCGCGCTTCACCTTCTTGTCCACGGCGGAATGGCCGTGGAAGATGCGGGTGGGCGCGAACTCGCCGAATTTGTGGCCGATCATGTGCTCGGTCACCAGCACGGGAACGAATTTCTGGCCGTTATAGACGCCAAAGGTCAGACCGACGAACTGCGGGAAGATGGTCGAGCGGCGCGACCATGTCTTGATGATCTCGTTACGCCCGGAGGCGCGCGACTTCTCCGCCTTCTTCATCAGAAAGCCGTCGACGAACGGACCCTTCCATACTGAACGTGCCACGCTCCGGCCTCCGTTACTTGTCGCGCTTCCGCCGCAGGATGTAGCGGTCGGTCGCCTTGTTGTGACGCGTCTTGTCGCCTTTGGCGCCCTGGCCCCAGGGCGACACCGGATGACGATTGCCGCGGGTGCGGCCGCCGAGCGGGTGATCGACGGGGTTCATCGCCTCGCCGCGCACATTGCCGAGCCGGCCAAGCCAGCGCGAACGCCCCGCTTTGCCGATGAAGATGTTCTGTTGATCGGGATTGGACACCGCGCCAATGGTGGCCATGCATTCGGCGCGCACCATGCGCACCTCGCCCGAGGCAAGCCGCAGCAGCGCATAACCCGCGTCGCGGCCCACGAGCTGGACGAAAGTGCCGGCGGCGCGGGCCAATTGACCGCCCTTGCCGGGCTTCATCTCCACATTGTGGATGATGGTGCCGACCGGAATGCTGCTCATCGGCATGGCGTTGCCGGGCTTGACGTCAACCTGCTTGCCCGAGACCACCTTGTCGCCCGCCTTGAGGCGTTGCGGCGCCAGGATGTAGCTGAGCGTGCCGTCCTCGTATTTGATGAGTGCGATGAAGGCCGAGCGGTTTGGATCGAATTCAAGGTGAACGACTTCCGCCGATTGACCGTGCTTCTGCCGCTTGAAATCGATCAGGCGGTAACGCTTTTTGTGGCCGCCGCCGCGCCAACGCATCGTGATGCGGCCCGTATTGTTACGCCCGCCCTGCTTGCGCTTGCCCACGGTGAGCGCCTTGACCGGGCGGCCCTTCCACAGCTCGCTGTGGTCGACCAGCACGGTGTGGCGCATCGACGGGGTAACGGGCCTGAATGTCTTGAGTGCCATGGATCAGAGCCCCGTGGTGATATCAATTTTAGACCCTTCGGCGAGGGTCACGATCGCTTTCTTGTAGTCGGAACGCATGCCGGGCCGGCCGCGCACGCGCTTCTCCTTGCCCTTGACGCGTATGGTATTGACCGCGGTTACCTTAACCTTGAACAGGCCCTCGACCGCCGCCTTGACCGAACGCTTGTCGGCGTCCAAGGGCACGCGGAAGCTCACCTGATTGTGCTCGGAGATCATGGTCGCCTTCTCGGTGATGAGCGGCGAGCGCACCAGAGCGTACATCTGTTCGCGCGTGAGAACCGGCGTTTCGCGCTTGATGAAACGGAAGCGGCTCATTTGAGGCGCGCCTCCAGGCCCTGAACCGCTTCGCGCGTCAGCACCAGCGTATCGCGGCGCATGATGTCGTAGACATTGGCGCCGGCGAGCGGCAGCACATCGACATCGGGCAGGTTCCGCGCGGCCTTGGCGAAGCTCTCGTCGAGCTGCGGCCCTCCAATGATCAGCACCGAATGCCAGCCGAGCTTCTCGAAACGCTGGGCGAGATTCTTGGTCTTGGCGTCCTTGGCCTGCGCCTGGTCAAGCACGACCAGCTTGCCTTCGGCCTGCTTGGCTGAAAGCGCGGTCTTGAGTGCGAGGCGGCGTACCTTTTTCTGGACCGAGTATTCGTGGCTTCTGACCACCGGGCCGAAGATAACGGCGCCGCCTCGGAACTGCGGTGAACGCAACGAGCCCTGGCGCGCGCGGCCGGTGCCCTTTTGCTTCCACGGCTTCTTGGTGGTGCCCTGGATGTCGCTGATGCCCTTGGTCTTGTGCGTGCCGGCGCGGCGCTTGGCGAGCTGCCACTGCACCACGCGCGCCAAGATGTCCTTGCGCATCGGCAGTCCAAAGACCTCGTCGGCGAGTTCGATATCGCCGACTTCCTTGTTATCGAGGCTTTTGACCGCGAGCTTCATTTCTTGTCGCCTCCGGCGGCCGGCTTGGCCGGCGCCTTGCCCTTGTCGGCGGCCCGGTCGGGCGCCTTGGCTTGGGGCTTGGCGGCTTTTTCCGGCATCTTCGGCTTGAAGCGCGGCACGATCTTGCGCCGGATCGCGTCCCGGATCAGCACATAACCGCCGGGGGAGCCGGGAACCGCGCCCTCGACCATGATCAGGCCGCGCGCTTCATCCGCCGAGACGACACGGAGATTCTGCGTGGTCGCGCGAACATCGCCCATATGGCCCGCCATTTTCTTGTTCTTGAACACCTTGCCGGGATCCTGGCGCTGACCCGTTGAACCGTGACTTCTGTGCGAGACCGAAACGCCATGGCTGGCGCGCAAGCCGCCGAAATTATGCCGCTTCATGACGCCGGCAAAACCCTTGCCGATGGTGGTGCCGGTGACGTCGACCAACTGGCCGGCGGCGAAATGCGTGGCCTTGACCTCGGAGCCCACCTCGAGCAATGCCTCGGGCGAAACGCGGAATTCGACCAGCTTCGCCTTGGGCTCGATCTTGGCCTTGGCGTAATGACCGCGTTGCGCTTGCGACACGTTCTTGACCTTGGCCTTGCCGGTTCCGAGCTGGAGTGCGGTATAGCCGTCCTTCTCCGCCGTGCGCACGGATATCACGCGGCAATCGTCCACCTTCAGCACCGTAACCGGCAGATGATTGCCGTCCTCGGTGAACAGGCGGGTCATGCCCATTTTCTTTGCGATCAGGCCCGTGCGCATGGTTTTCCCTAGAGCTTGATCTCGACATCGACGCCGGCGGCGAGGTCGAGCTTCATCAGCGCGTCCACGGTCTGCGGCGTCGGATCGACGATGTCGAGCACCCGCTTATGGGTGCGGATTTCAAACTGCTCGCGCGACTTCTTGTCGATGTGCGGCGAGCGATTGACGGTGAACTTCTCGATCTTGGTCGGCAACGGGATCGGCCCGCGTACCCGCGCACCGGTCCGCTTGGCGGTATTGACGATCTCGCTCGTCGACTGATCGAGGATGCGATGATCGTAGGCCCGCAAGCGGATGCGGATGTTCTGGTTATCGAGGGCCATGGGTTTCTCGTTTTTCTTTCGTTGTCGCCGGTTATTTAATGATCTTGGCGACGACGCCGGCGCCCACGGTGTGGCCGCCCTCGCGGATGGCGAAGCGCAGGCCCTCGTCCATGGCGATGGGGGCGATGAGCTCCACCT
>Ga0187863_10002735_pt1 | contig 13280 bp, 10 predicted proteins | sample June2016WEW_11_1_FD_132975 | JGI IMG/M metagenome (GOLD analysis project Ga0187863, IMG submission 132975) | Peatland microbial communities from SPRUCE experiment site at the Marcell Experimental Forest, Minnesota, USA - June2016WEW_11_10 | ecosystem: Environmental > Terrestrial > Soil >... | reverse complement strand
GGTCCTGCTTCCGGCGCTGCACGGGCGGCAGCACGCCGCCGCGGTCACACCGTATCCGCACGACCTGGCGCAAGTGAGCTTTGCGGTGGCAGGGGATGTGATTCCGCATGAGGCCGTGAAGCAGGCGGCTGCCGCGGCTGGAGACGGCGAGCAGGGGTGGGCGGCTTCGCTGAGCGATACGGCGGACGTATTTGAGGGCGCAGATTTTGGATTTGTGAACCTGGAGACGCCAGTGGCCCCGAAAAGCTCGCACGGGACGAAGGCGTTTCTGTTTGACGCGCCTGTGGCGCTGCCCGAGGCGCTGAAGGCCAGCGGGATCAAGATTGTGTCGTTCGCGAACAATCATGTGATGGACCAGGGATGGGCGGGGTTCACGGAAAGCCGCGAACACTTGAAAGAGGCGGGACTGCTGTTTGCGGGGACCAGCGACGATGCGGCTACGGCGTGGCAGCCGGTGATCACCGAGGCGAATGGGATCAGGGTGGGCTGGCTGGGAATGACGCGCTGGCTGAATGGAAACCGGAACCCGAAAAAGGACGACCAGCCGCATGTGAATTTTTATCCGTACCCGGGCGAGTCGAATGGCGCGCCGGGAGCGGATGAAGCGACGTTGCTGGCGGCGGTGAAGGCGGCAAGGGCGCAGTGCGATCTGCTGGTGGTGAGCGTGCATTGGGGGATCGAGTACGCAACAGCGCCGCGGCCGGAAGATGTGGACCTGGCGCACAAGATGCTGGAGGCGGGAGCGACGGTGATTGTGGGCGGGCATCCGCACGTGCTGCAGCCGATTGAGACATACCAGACGCAGGATGGGCGCGAGACAGTGATTTTCTATTCGATGGGGAATTTTCTGTCGAACCAATCGCGGAATTATGTGGAGGGGCTGAATCCGGACTCGAACGGCGAGCCGAGAGACGAGATGATCGGGTTGTTCTCCGCGGTGAAAAGAGATTACGGGCCGGCGGGTATGCGCGTGGAACTGGGGCATGTGGGCGTTCTGCCGGTGTGGGAGGACAATAACCGCAACGAGCTGGCGTCGGGACTCGAAAAGAAGCCCGTGATCAAGCCGGTGTTGATCGACCGCGAGATTCCGGCGTTGGAGGCGCGGCTGGATGCGCTGAATAAGGCTGCGGGGATCAGCACGACGAGTGTAGCCGCGCCGGTGGGCGGGCCGAATTCAGAGGTCGAGCCGGGCGCAAATGCCGCATCACCGGGACAGGGAAGCGGGCTGACGGTGGACCAGAAGAAGGAGTTCATCGACGTGACGAAGCGGCTGAAGCTCTTGATGGACCGGCGGGCGCAAATCCTGGCGCGGGTGGGCGACGATTATGTGATCGCGCCGCCGAAGCTCCCCGCGAAACCGTGACAGGCGGCGAAAATGCAAATGCCGGAATCAGAAAACCTGCGACAGCAGAAACTCGGGACCGGCGTCTTCGCGTGGATCCTCGGGCTGCTGATGGTTCCTTTTCTTTTTATTGGCGCGTGTTTTGTAGCGCCTTATGTTCTCGTCATGCGATGGCGGCAGCAACGCCGTGAGGATGGGCTCAAGTCACTGATGAAATCGCAAGGAAGGTTCATGGGCTGGGCGGAGTTCCAGCGAACGATGCGGGAATCGGGAGGCACCTGCATCGAAGAGCGATTCTCGGCGAAAGGCCCGGTCCGGTTCTGGTGGACGCCGGAGAATGTCTACAGCGAATCGCCGCACGCAATCATTGACTGGTTCACAATGCGCAAGGGCGGGCGGTTTGTGCCGTTTGCTTTATGGTGCCGCGAGCGCTATACGAGAGCGGATGGAGGCAGCGCCATCATGGTTGAGACGTGGGGCGTGCCTCAGAAGGAGATCTACGCGTTGTGGGCCGAATGCCGGCCGGAGTCACAGAAAGCGCGGTGGATTGAGGTTGCACCGCCGGAGATTATGCCCAGGCGCGCCGGTCAATAGCCGTTCGCGACCAGCCATGCGGCGGTCAAGTCGAATTCTGATTTTTGCGCGGGCTTCATCTGCATCGCTGCGAGCTTCACCAGCACATCAGCCTCAATATTTAGAGGCGTGCCCACGGCGAGCGTGTGGAGATTGGTGCGCCAATAGGTAAGAGGCAGAATGGCGATGGCGATCTCATCGCCCGCAACCGCGGCGATGGTGAGGCTGATGCCCTCGATGGCTACAGAGCCTTTGTGGACCATCCACTGGCGGACGTTTTCGGGGACGCGAACCTTGAGGGTCCAGTCGGTGGTCTGGCGATCGAATTGAGGGCTTGATTCGGAGACGACCGGGTCGAGGGCGATGAGGACGCCTGTGCCGTCGACATGGCCCTGAACGATGTGGCCGCCGAGAGGGCTGCCGGCGGCGGCGGGCAGCTCAAGATTGACGCGTGCGCCGGGAGCCAGTGAGCCGAGCGAGGTGCGGTCGAGGGTTTCCTTGGCAAGGTCTGCGTGGAAGTAGATTGGGTCAGGATCGAGGGCGGTCAGGCAGACACCGGAGACGCCGAGCGAATCACCTTCGCGGAGGCGGGAGGCAATGCCGCGAGCTTTAACCGTGATCCGGCGAACGCCGCCGCGATCGGTGAGGCTGACGAGGGTCCCGGTCTGCTCGATGATGCCGGTGAACATGGATTGATTTTAGGGAGCGAGGGAGCGACGTAGCAAGGGACTAAGGGACTGAATGGCTGAGGAACGCTGGCGCGGCGGGCGGATCAGAACTTGATCGCGACGCCCTTTTCGCATATATCGCCGAAGAGGGAGAGAAGATTGGTGATGCCGAGTAGCTCACGGACCTGCTTGCCGAGATTGATGAGCTCGAGACAGGAGCCACCGGATTTTGCGGAGGCGTAGAGGCGGACAAGAGTGCCGAGCCCCATGCTGTCGACCGACGTGAGGTCAGTGAGATCGAGGATGATGCGCTTGGAGTTGGGGATGAGGGGACGGACCGCGGCGTAGAGGCTATTGCAGACGCCGGCATAGAGCCGGCCGTGGCAGTGGACGAGAGCCGTGGAGCCTTTGTGCTCGATGTTGAAAGTGAGCGATTGCGAAGCCGCTGCCTGGGGCATTGAAGTTTTCCTTGACAGGGAATGCGGGGGGAGACGCACTGCGGTCGATTGTCTCATAAAAAGGGCAGGGACATAGGGACTAAACATCGAGTCTTTACAATCGACTCAGTTCTGCGATCGCGGGGATCATGCCACGCGCCGAAATCTCAATGCCTGATACGGGCGGCCTGTCAGCTTCAGCCTTGTTCTTCCTTCGAAGATTCCAGGAATTGCGCTCGTTGTCATCTCCCAAGGATCAACGTACTCCGCGGTGAATCTTCCCTCGGGTAACGGAAACTCATAAAAGACTGGCTGATGGAGATCGAAATAATAGAAACCCTCTTGCTTTTTGGTCCCGGTCGAATCGAGGCTCCAGGCGTTCAAGTAGTAGGGATCGGCCTGTGCTTCAAGTCCGGTACCTTTTGCATCTTTGCCTGCGCTGACTGCGGTCTCTTCAACCAGCTTTCGCAGGAACCTGATTCGCTCAGGGCTGTTGCCATGGAGTTTGCCACCATGAGACCACCAGATGACCGGCGTGCTGTTTTCATTCAGAGCCGACAGTGGCAAGTCAGCGTCAAGATATGTCTCTCCGTGGGTTAGGTAGCAGCCAGCCATTACACCAAGCCAGAAGCGGCGCGTCATCTCCGGACCGGAAAGATTCCCCCAGCGGCGATTGAGGTTTCCCTCGTATTGCACTTCGTCAAAGCAGATTGGCTTACGCCACGCTTCCAGCCATTGGGGAGCAGAGTCGAATTTTCCGGTCTGTAGACTGGCGTGAGTCACCCACGGTAGGGCATAGTCATACATCGTGTTCGAGTAGTGAATTGAACGAAGGTGCGACACCGGGTCGTCCTGTTCGACGATATGGAAAAAGCGGTCGAAATCCTGACGTGACTTGGCCTTCATCAGGTCCCACTCGTTTGCGAGCGACCACCAAATGTTTCGGTAGGCTGACATGCGCGCGAGTACATAGCGCAAATAGCGGTCGTCATCGGAGGCAGACATGGTTGCGTACCCCCAGCGGTCGTAGGGATGGAAGAGGATCAGGTCGGCTTCAATATTCATCTTGCAAAGCTCAGCAATGCAGTCTTCGATATGGGCAAAGTACGCCGGATTCGGATGCGTGAAGTCGCTATTGCCCGCTGCGTCACGCTCAAAAGGATAGAGCGTCGGCTCGTTGTGGTTGTACTCGTAGCTCTTGGGAAAGACGCACATGCGGATTTTGGTGAACGGGGCCGAAGCCAGCGTCCGCAAAGTTTCCTGCTGGATGGCCTCTGTCTGGTTCACCCAGGCGTAGCAGGTGGTCCCGAAAGGGAAGAATGGCGTTCCGTCGGCATAGGCAAAGTGTTGGGTGTTGCAAACTCCGACCGGGCCATGTACGCCGGCGAGAGCTGCTCCGCAGGTAAACGCACCTGTCTTTCCTGAAAGTGCAGGCGCGTTACTGGCAGTGGCGTAGGTCCATTCGCCTTCGGTGTCGGGCATGAAGCGGATCTTGTAGACGCCATTGCTGTCGTAGAACCCGTTCACCTTTACCGTCCGGTGCTCGAGAGAAAACGTCGCCGCAAGCTGAACATCTGTAAATGGATTTCCGCTGGAGGGCCCCGTCAATGCCAGCTCAAACACTTCCCAGCGCGGCACAGGCGCGTGATTTTCTTCTGCTGTTGGCTCCTCAGCCAGTGGCGCTGTAGCGGCAGCGAGTGCAGCCAGCGAGCAGGCCGAGCCCATCTTCAACATTTCGCGACGATTGATTCTGGTCATAGTGACGTTGCCCTCTCCGCGGATTTCGGGTTGAGTTGGTCGATCAAGCGAGTGGAGGCCTTATAACCCGCCTCAACGATGCCCCCGCAGCATAGCGCGCAAGCACGCGGCCCGACAACAAGGCGGGTTCTCGCGGGGTGCGTCGATCCTGCGAGGTGGGGCGAGACGTGGAGCTTTCGCGGGCTAGTCGCTGGCGGGCGCTTCTTCAGGGGAAGGTGTAGCGGCGAAGGTGGAACTGGTCGTGAGGGTGCGCCAGGCGAGAAGGAGCTTCAACCGCCAGCGCAAGATCATGCCGAAGGCGAGGAGATAAAAGAGGGCGCCGGTCTGCTCGAGCGTGAGGAAGCGGTCAAAGAAGCCGCGTGCGAGATAGCGCGCCACGGCCAGCACAATGATGACGGCAAAAAACGCACTCGACCGCTTCATCATGATGACGCCGTTCTGCAGATGGAGGTCGGAGGTGAGGAGCAGCGGATAGGCAAAGATCACGGCGCCGATGAAAAACGCGCCGAGGCCCCAGGTCCACGGAACACGGAAAGCAGGGACGATGAACATGCAGAAACCGGTGGCCATGCCGATAGGCGGCATCACGATTTTCGTAAGCGTCACGGCGCTGCGGCCCTCGCGAATGCGCCAGGCAAGAACGCCCGCAAGACCGATGAGCGAAACGACAGCCGTGATGAGGGGAGTAGAGTGCATCTGGATGTGCGTTTCCGTTCTTGCTTAGGGCCTTGTTACGGGCAGGGTGGCTCCGATTCAAGGTTCAGGGGCCAGAGCCGAGCTTATCTAAATTATAGGACGCGAGAAGGTGCGGATGGTTTCAAGAGGCCGACGCGGGCGGCCAGGGGTCACGAAGGAGAGAGCTGAGCCCGAGGTCGTCGCCATAGCGCTCGACCTCGACTTCGGTCATGTGAACGAAGCTCGGCAGACCTTTGAAGGCGGGAACGGCGTCGGAGCCCATGATCTGCGGCGAGATGAAGAGATGGAGGCGGTCGACGAGGCCGGCGGCGAGGAAAGCGGTGTTGAGGCGCGTGCCGGTTTCAGCCAGGAGGGTGAGGACGCCTTCTTCGCCGAGCTTGTCGAGAACTTTGTCGAGCGGAACCCGGCCGGCATCCGAGGGAAAGACTTCGACACGGACGCCACGGCTCTCAAGATCGCGGATGCGGGCTTCGTCGTGGGAGACGGTGAAGATGACGACATCCTTCTGAGCAGTGGAGACGAGCTTGCAGTCGAGAGGCATGCGCAGGGCAGAGTCGAGGACGATGCGCAGAAGCGGGCGCCGGCGGCGCAGGCTGCTGCGGTCGGTCATCCAGGGATCGTCTGCAAGGACAGTGTCGACGCCGACCATGGTGGCGTCGGCGGCCCAGCGCAGGGGTTGAACGGCGGCGCGGGCAAGTTCGCTGGTGATCCAGTAGGGCGCGTGGGGCGTTTGCTGAGCGGGCGGCGGCGCAATGCGCGCGTCGAGGGTCATGGCCACCTTCATGAGGACGAAGGGACGATGGTGCTGAATCCAGCAAGCGAAGCCCTCATTGAGACGGCGGGCTTCAGCCTGGCAGGGGCCGACGGAGACTTGAATGCCCGCTTCGCGGAGCGCCTCGAGACCGCGGCCGGCGACGGCGGGGTTGGGATCGATGGTGGCGGCGATAACGCGGCCGAGACCGGATTTGATGAGCGCATCGGTGCAGGGCGGCGTGCGGCCGGTGATCGAGCATGGCTCTAGTGTGACGTAGGCCGTGCCGCCGTGAACGCGATCGCCAGCGTGTGCCGTGGCCTCGCGGAGGGCGACGATCTCGGCGTGATCGAGGAGATCGTACTCATGCCAGCCCTCGCCAACGACCTGGCCGGCGCGGTCGAGAATGATGCAGCCGACGGCGGGGTTGGGCGAGGTGACGCCGATGCCGCGGCGCGCGAGCTCAAGGGCGCGGCGCATCCAGTGGAGGTCTTGGTCGTTGATGGGGTCGGCGGCAGTCATCTTATTCGAGAAGTGAGTCAACAAATTCTACAGGTGAGAACTCTAGCAGGTCGGTCATTTTTTCGCCGACGCCGACGAAGCGGACGGGGAGCGATAGCTCGCGAGCGATGGCCACGGCGATGCCACCCTTCGCGGTGCCGTCGAGCTTGGTGAGCAGAATGCCTGTGACGCCGGCGGACTGTGTGAAGAGGCGAGCTTGCTGGAGGCCGTTTTGGCCCGTTGTCGCATCCATAACAAGAAGGACCTCGTGAGGCGCGCCGGGGACAAGGCGGGCGGCGGTGCGGCGCATTTTGTCGAGTTCGTCCATGAGGCCGGTTTTGGTGTGGAGGCGGCCGGCTGTGTCGACGTAGAGCTCGTCGATAGAGCGGGATTTGGCGGCGGAGATGGCGTCGAAGAGGACGGCCGAGGGGTCGCCGCCAGGCCGAGTCTTGATCATTTCGACGCCGGAGCGCGAGGCCCAGACTTCGAGCTGTTCAATGGCGGCAGCGCGGTAGGTGTCGGCGGCGCAGAGAAGGACGGAGCGGTTTTGCGCGCGGGACCAGGCGGCGAGCTTGCCGCTCGAAGTGGTTTTGCCGGTGCCGTTGACGCCGACGAGAAAGGTGACCTTGGGGGGTGCGGCGGGCGGCACCTGCGGTGCAGCAGCCGCTCCTTGCGGAGCGCTCAGGATGGCGATCAATTGCTCCTTCAAGAGATCGCGTAGCTCGGCACCGCCCTCGATGGCCTGATGGCGGGCGCGATCACGGAGGGCGTCGAGAATAGCGGTGGTGGTTGAGACGCCGAGGTCGCTCGAAAGCAGGGCGGTTTCAAGATTGTCGAGGGCGGACTCGTCGACGGTTCGAGTGAGGGCGGCGAGATCGGAGATTTTGGCAGAGAAAGACTCGCGCGTGCGCGAGACGGCCTGGCGCATGCGGTCGAAGAGGTTTTTTTCTGGTTTTGGACCAGGTTTTTCGGGTTCTTCGCTGCCAAAGAGAGTGGTGATCATCGTCTTCAGTCTAATGGGAAGGTATGCGGCGAGTCAGCAAGTCAGCGAGTCAGCAAGTTGGCAAGTCGGCCTGTATGCGCGGGTCTGGAGACCCGCACGACAGCCGGTCTCCCACCCCAACGACGAAGACCTGTCGTTTGGGACCCCGGTCTGGAGACCGGCGCTACGGGTCTGGAAGCCGACACTACAGTTTTTCCGTTCGGGCTGGAGTTGGAGCAGTTCAGTAACCGTGGAGGCACGTTGGACGCGGAATTGGTTGGGGTAGAGCATGGGGTCCGATATGCTTGAGGAAGGGCGCTAAATTGTTGGAAGAATGGACTGAGGAGCACAAAGAGCGCCGAATCGCTGGAAGGAATTACCGAAGCGCACAAAGAGCCCCTAATCGCTGGAAGAAATGACTGAAGTGCACAAACATCCGCTGCAACGCGTGGTTGAGAGCCGGATCGCCATCATTGATGGAGCGACGGGAACGACGATTCGCACCTATGGGATGAAGGAGGCGGACATTCGCGGAGAGCGGTTCAAAGATGCAAAGAAGGACTTGCTGAACAATGGAGACTTGTTTACGCTGACGCGGCCGGAGCTGATCGGCGATATTCACCGGCGGTTTCTGGAGGCCGGGGCGGACATTCTGGAGACGAATACGTTTGGCGCGACGAGCATCGCGCAGAGCGAGTTTTTTGTGGACGATCCGCGGGAGCGGGGAGGGCGGAAGGATCCGGAGTTTTATCAGAAGGTGATTGACGACAAGTTTCTCGGGGAGCTGGCGTGGGAGATCAACGAGAAGTCGGCGCGACAGGCGCGGGAGTGGGCGGATCGCGTGGGCAATGAGACGGGACGGCAGCGATTTGTGGCGGGAGCGCTGGGACCGCTGACGGTGTCGCTGTCGAATTCGCCGGACGCGGATGATGCAGGGTTTCGCGTGGTGACGTTTGACCAGGTGAAGACGGCGTACAAGCAGCAGGCGCGGGGGTTGATTGCGGGCGGCGCGGATTTGCTGCTGGTGGAGACGATCTTCGACACGCTGAATGCGAAGGCGGCGCTGGTGGCGATCCGCGAGGTGTTCGACGAGGATGGGCTGGCGGCAAGCGGCAGGGAACTGCCGGTGATGATTTCGGCGGCGGTGGGTCGCGGCGGAGAGACGATGATTTCCGCGCAGACGATTGAGGCGTTCTGGACCGCGGTGCGGCATGTGAAACCGTTCAGCGTGGGACTGAACTGCTCGCTGGGGCCGGATTTGATGGCGCCGTTCTTGCGTGAGCTTGCGGAGAAGGCGGAGGTAGCCGTGTCGTGCTATCCGAATGCGGGACTGCCGAATCCGCTGTCGGCGACGGGATTCGATCTGGGGCCTGAGGACATGGCGCGGTACCTGAGCGAGTTTGCGCGCGAGGGGCTGATTAACCTTGCCGGCGGCTGCTGCGGCAATACGCCGGAGCACATTGCAGCGATTGCGAAGGCGCTGGAGGGCGTGGCGCCGCGCAAGATTCCGGCGGTGATGGCCGCGGAGCCTTGCAGCGTTGAGAGCGCGGCATGAGCGCGGGTTCGACGAGGCCTGTTGAGACAAAGCCGCTGCGGTTGTCGGGATCGCAGCCATTCACGCAACAACGTGGTGTCTTCATCCTGATTGGCGAGCGGACCAATGTGGCCGGGTCGCCGAAGTTCGCCAAGCTGATCAAAGAAGGCAAGTACGAAGAGGCCGTAAGCGTGGCGCGGCAACAAGTGGAGAACGGCGCGAACGTACTCGACATCTGCATGGACGAAGGGATGATCGACGGCGTGGCCGCGATGACGCGCTACCTGCAGTTGTTGGCCAGCGAACCCGAAGTGGCGAAGGTTCCGTTCATGATCGACTCCTCAAAGTGGGAAGTGATTGAGGCGGGATTGAAGTGCCTGCAGGGGAAGGGCATTGTGAATTCGATTTCGCTGAAGGAGGGCGAGGCGAAGTTTCGCGAGCACGCGGCGAAGGTGCAGAAGTATGGCGCGGCTGCGGTGGTGATGGCCTTCGACGAGCAGGGGCAGGCTGCGGGATTCGAGGACAAGACGCGGATTTGTGAGCGCGCTTACAGGATTTTGACGCGCGAGCTGTGCTTTCCCCCCGAGGACATCATCTTCGATCCCAACATCCTGACCGTGGCGACGGGGATGGAGGAGCACAACAACTACGGGATGGACTTTATCCGAGCGACGCGATGGATCAAGGAGAATTTGCCTCACGCGAAGGTGAGCGGCGGCGTGTCGAACGTATCGTTCAGTTTTCGCGGGAACAACAAGGTGCGCGAGGCGATGCATGCGGCCTTTTTGTATCACGCGATTGCCGCGGGCATGGATATGGGCATTGTGAACGCGGGCATGCTGGAGGTTTACGAGGAGATTGAGCCGGGGCTTAAGGAACTGGTGGAGGACGTGTTGCTGAACCGGCGGCCGGATGCGACCGAACGGCTGGTGGAGTTCGGCGAGAAGCTGAAGGCGGCGGGAGCGGACGCGGGCGAGGAAAGCGAGAGGAAGGTTGAGGAGTGGCGCAACGGGACGGTGGAGGCACGGCTGAGCCACGCGCTGGTGAAGGGGATCGATGCGTACGTCGAGGTGGATACGGAAGAGGCGCGCGTGAAGCTGGGACGGCCGCTGGCGGTGATTGAAGGTCCGCTGATGGACGGCATGGGTGTGGTGGGAGATTTGTTTGGCGCGGGAAAGATGTTTCTGCCACAGGTGGTGAAGTCGGCGCGGGTGATGAAGAAGGCAGTGGCGTATCTGACGCCGTTTATGGAGGCGGAGAAGGCGCAGATGGCCGCGGCGGGCCAGGCGGTGAGGGTGCAGGGAAAGATTGTGCTGGCGACCGTGAAGGGAGACGTTCATGACATTGGGAAGAATATTGTGGGCGTGGTGCTGGCTTGCAACAACTACGAAGTGATTGATATGGGCGTGATGGTTCCGGCGGAGAAGATTCTGGAGCGTGCGCGAGAGGTGAAGGCGGACATTGTCGGGCTGAGCGGGCTGATTACGCCATCGCTCGACGAGATGGTGCACGTGGCGCGGGAGATGGAGCGGCAGGGAATGAAGCTGCCGCTGCTGATTGGCGGAGCGACGACAAGCCGCGCGCATACGGCGGTGAAGATCGCTCCGCACTACAGCGAGCCGGTGGTGCATGTGCTCGACGCGAGCCGGGCTGTGCCAGTGACGACGAGCCTGCTGAGCGAAGAGGGCAAGCCAGAGTTTGTGGCGAAGCATCGCGCGGAATATGACGCGCTGCGCAAGGCACATGCGGCACCGCGGCGGGCGGTGGTTCCGCTGGAGATCGCGCGTGCGAGGCGGACGCCAATTGAATGGCGTGCAGAGGATCTGGCGAGGCCGGCCTTCACAGGCGTGCGCGTGCTGGAGGATTTTCCGCTGGCGACGCTGAGAGAATTCATCGATTGGAGCCCGTTCTTTCACACGTGGGAGCTGAAGGGGGTTTATCCGCGGATTCTTGAGGATGAGAAGCAGGGCGAACAGGCGCGGCAGATTTTTGCAGAAGGAAATGCACTGCTGGACCGGATTGTGAAGGAAAAACTGCTGAGAGCGCGCGGCGTCTACGGATTTTTTGCGGCGAACGCGACGGGCGACGACGTGGAGTTGTACACAGATGAGAGCCGCGCGAAGGTGCTCACGCGGGTTCATTTTCTGCGGCAGCAATCGGACCGCGAAGGGAATGAGCCGTGCCGCTGCCTGGCGGATTTTGTTGCGCCGAAGGAGACGGGGCTGCGAGATTCCATCGGAGCGTTTGCGGTGACGAGTGGGTTTGGGTTGAAGGAATTGTGCGATCAGTTCAGAGCGGCACACGACGATTACAACGCGATCATGGCGGAGGCGCTTGCCGACCGGCTCGCCGAGGCGTTTGCGGAGTGCCTGCATAAACGCGCGCGCGAGGATTGGGGCTATGGTCGCGACGAGAAGCTAAGCAGCGATGAGCTGATCCATGAAAAGTATCGCGGGATACGGCCAGCGCCGGGGTATCCGGCATGCCCCGATCACACGGAGAAGGGCACGCTGTGGAAGCTGCTCGATGTGAAGAAGAACGCGGGCATCGAGCTGACAGAATCGTTTGCGATGTGGCCGGGGTCGAGCGTGAGCGGATTCTACCTTGCGCATCCGGCGAGCCGGTACTTCAGTTTGGGAAAGATCGGCCGCGACCAGGCGGAAGACTATGCGCGGCGCAAGGGAATGAGCGTGGCCGAGGTGGAACGCTGGCTGGGGCCGAACCTGAATTACGATACGGCGTAGCTGCGTTGCGCCGATCACTGAAAAGCCGAATGGCAGCCAGCACCGGGCGGCAGCTCTCCGCTAGCAGCGGAAAGCGATATAGGCGATCTTCACCACCGTATTCTCGAATGCGCGTCCATTTCATTGACTCAGGAAACCAGCAGTGATCAGATAAGTGCATCGGGGGATGAATGTGGTTCATCGCTTGGCGCGGAAGATAATTTGCAGGGGCACTTCAGTAAAGGCGCTGGCAGCGGCTGTGTTGTCGTGCGGGCTGTTGTGTGCCTGCGGTGGAGGCGTCGCGGGTAATTCCAATACGGTTCAGCAGGCGGCTGCGCCGGTCATCACCACTTCCGCAGCGTTGAATGGCGCAGTGATTGTGAGTTTGGCGTCCCCGACACCGGGCGCAACCATCTACTACACGATCGACGGATCGGCTCCTACGCCGTCGTCGCAGGTTTATGAAGCGCCGTTCCTGGTTACGTCGAACCTGACTTTGAAGGTCATTGCGCGGGGTACGGGCAGCGCCAGCAGCGTTGCATCCCAGACCTTCAATCTCAACATTCCCTCGGGCACGCTTGTCTGGAGCGATGAATTCTCGAACGCGACGGGAAGCAACGTTCAACCCGATCCGAAGGTGTGGACCTACGAAACCGGCAACAGCGGATTTGGCAACAACGAGTTGGAGACATATTGCGCGTGGGCATCGAATGCCGCGCCCTGTTCGGCGGCAAGCCCAAGTGTTTATGTGGGCACCGACGGCTATCTGCACATCGTCGCGCAGCAGCCGTCGCCCGGTGTCTACACTTCGGCGCGCCTCTACACGCAGGGGTTGTTCGGCTTTCAGTACGGCCGCATTGAGTTTCGCGTGCAGGCGCCGGATGCCCAGGGGCTCTGGCCGGCGGCTTGGTTGATGGGCAACACGGAAGCCACGGCAGGGTGGCCGGCCTGCGGAGAGATGGACGTGATGGAGCGGATCAACGCCGCGGGGCCGCCACCGGGGAATCCACCGGCCGGCACGTCCGATTGGAATGAGGGATCGATTCATGGAGCCGGGTTTACGGGCACCAATCTGGGGACGATCTACGACTTCACCGGCGGTGCAACTGCATCGGGCTGGCACACATATGGCATGATCTGGAGCAAAGACAGCGTGTCGTATTACGTGGATAACCCCAGCCTGCCTTATGTGACCTACACCTCGACCAGCCTGAATGGCTTGAGCGGCGCGGTTTGGCCGTTTGACGGCGGCCAAAGCAACTTCCTCATTCTCAACCTGGCCGTTGGGGGCAGTTGGCCGGGCCCTCCGAATGCG
>Ga0187863_10002734_pt1 | contig 13280 bp, 9 predicted proteins | sample June2016WEW_11_1_FD_132975 | JGI IMG/M metagenome (GOLD analysis project Ga0187863, IMG submission 132975) | Peatland microbial communities from SPRUCE experiment site at the Marcell Experimental Forest, Minnesota, USA - June2016WEW_11_10 | ecosystem: Environmental > Terrestrial > Soil >... | reverse complement strand
GGATATGAATTTTCTTTCCGTTCTTCGTGACATACTCGCCGGTCGCGCCCATGTGATATTTCACGTCGCCTGATCCGAGCACGCTTCGGGGATCGACGTCTTCAAACTCGGCAAACACCTCTTCCGCCGGGCGATTCGCCACATGAATCACCATGTTAAGCCGCCCGCGATGGCTCATGCCCATAACCAGTTCGACGGCACCGCGTTCGCCGGCGACGTCAAGAACCTGATCGACCGCGGGCAACAGAGATGTGCCACCTTCGAGCGAGAAGCGCTTGTTGCCGAGATAACGCTGCTGCAGCGTTTGCTCAAACAGGTCGGCGCGCACCAGCAGATCGAGCGCGCGTTGCTGGTCGATGACGATGGCAGCCGCGTCGGCTTCGATCAGTTCCTGAATCCAGCGCCGGCGCTCGGGGTCGGCGATGTGCATGAACTCCACGCCCACGCTGCCGCAATAAATTCGCCGCGCCTCCCGCGCAAAGTCGTGGTCGATCGCGAGATCAGGATGCGGCTGCGGAGGCAACAGGCCGAGGGGATTCAGTTCAGCTTCCAGGTATCCATATTGACGAAAAAGATTAAAAACGCGTTCGCGTTCGTAATTCTCTGAAATAGACGGAGCTGAGACCGATGAGGATGAGATCGTAGGAGTTGCTCTCCCGGTGGCATTGCGAGTTGAAGTTGCCATAAGTATCTTCTATAGGATAACGGATGATCTGCCGGGTGCGGTCGATTCATCCGTAGGAACTTGTGAAACCAAAGTACTCGTGTCCAGTGGTTTGCACACGAGTTCGCACATTGGAGGTGCCCCATGGACAACGGAATCATTGACGTACCCAGTCGATACTCTGTACCGGACACGCTGGGGCGGTTGCAGGCGATTCTCAAAGAAAAAGGCATGATGTTTTTCGCACTGATCGACCACAGCGGGGAAGCGGCGAAGGCCGGCCTCGAAATGCGCCCGACGCAGTTGCTGATATTCGGCAGTCCGAAAGGCGGCACGCCCCTGATGGTGGCGGCGCCGTCGCTGGCAATCGACCTACCCCTGAAGGCGCTCGCATGGCAGGACGCGAAGGGGCAAGTCTGGCTCTCCTACAACTCGCCGGAGTATCTGCAACAGAGGCACGGTTTCCCGGTCGACCTGCTGAAGAATATCGCGGGTGTCAGTGCGCTCATTCAGAAGGCTGTGGAATAATAAATGGGGTCAAAGGCTTTACCACAGAGAGAACAGGGAATCACAAAGACGCGAAAATTGTTCTCCCCTGTGTTTTTCCGTGCTCCCTGTGGTAAAGAACTTTTTCCGCACTAAGATATTTTCCGGCGCCATTTCATGCCCGTGAATCTCAACCCCAATCGCGCCCGCGATCACTTAGCCAATGAACGCACGTTTCTAGCATGGGTGCGAACCGGCGTAGCGACCATCATCTTCGGATTTGCCATCGGCCGCTTCTCGATTGCCCTGCGCGAATTTCTGAAGTTTGAAGGACGCGCTACCGACACGCCTGGTCTCACCACATGGCTCGGCATCATCTCGACGGTCGGAGGAGTGCTGCTGATTCTCGCCGGCCTGAGGCGTTACCGCATAACCAAGCTGCAACTCGATTCCAATAGCTTTGAGCCCGCCGGCTTCGTCATCGATTTTGTGTCCTACCTGTTGGGCATTTTTGGATTAGTGCTGGCGGGCTATCTCGCGTATATCGAAATTTATAGCAAATGAGTGGACGCCAAGATTTGGGAAAAGATTTTGATCGAACGGACCAGGTGATGCATGGCGAATGAAGAAGAAAAAGAAGCCGCTGGCCGAGCCGCGGCAAAGTTGGTGCGCGATGGAGACATCGTCGGATTAGGCACGGGTTCGACCGCCTACTTCGCCGTGGTGGCCATAGGTGAGCGCGTGAAGGCCGGACTGAAGATCGTTGGAATTCCAACCTCCGTGCAAACCGCCGATCTGGCGCGGTCGGTGGGCATCCCGCTGACCACGCTCGACGAACATCCCGGGATCGATATCACCATCGACGGCGCCGACGAGGTCGATCCCAAACTCAACCTGATCAAAGGCGGAGGCGGCGCTCTGACTCGCGAGAAGGTTATCGCGATGGCATCGAAAAAAATGGTAGTCGTGGCCGACTCAGGAAAAGTTGTTCCAACGCTAGGCAAATTTCCGCTGCCGGTCGAGATCATCGCCTTCGCGCGAACCGTCATCGAGAAAAAAATCGCATCTCTAGGCGCGACGCCGAAGTTGCGCACAAAGCCCGACGGCAGCCCCTTCATCACAGATAATGGCAATCAGATCCTCGATTGCAGCTTTGGAGAGATCGAGGATCCCGCGGCATTGGCGCGGGAATTGAGCGATACCCCGGGCATCGTCGAACACGGGTTGTTTATTGGGATTGCGAAGTTGGCGTTAATAGGACGTGGAGAGGGGGTGGAAGAGTTGCGTTGCTTGCGCCCGCCGGTTTAATGGGGATCGTGAACCTTCTTGTGCTTGCCATCTACGAGGTACTCTTCAGCAGAAACAGCGTCGAAGGCCGCTAAATCACTGCCAAATTCGACGACGATCGTCCTTGATATAGCATTCGCTGACGCTCCTTCTAGTGCCAGTGCTTCAATGGATAGTGCCTCCTTCCTGCCGGCCAGGCTTTCCACGGCGACTATCAATTCCTTACAACCATCAAATGTCCAGCCGTCGAAGGGGCAGTGGAGAGAAGAATAGTAGTGAGCGCTGTTGCATCGCCAGTATGCTTTCCTCATCAAATAAATCCCTCGATCGTCCCACTGAAAAAGTTCTACAACAGTCTAGCCCAGCTCATCCAACAATCGCCCGCAGCGCCCCGAGCAGCCTCTCTACTTCCTCCATCGTGTTGTAATGCACAAGCCCAATGCGCAAAAATCCTCCCAGCCTCTCGACATCTAACTGCTCAGTGAGATTCAGCGCATAGTAATTTCCATCCCAGGTGAAGAAGCCACGCTCGCCAAGCTTTGTTGCAAGCTCCAGCGGTGTGTGGCCTTCGATGCGGACTACAAACGTCGGGCAGCGATTCTCGAAGCGCTGCGCTTCGCTGATGCCATAGAGCTTCAATCCCGGAATCGCCAGCAGGCCCGCGATCATCTTCTCAGTCATCCTGCGCTCATGCTGATGAATCGCTTCATGCGCCGCAAGAATTGCATCGCGTCGGGTCGTGACCTCAGGATTAACCCGCCGGCCCAGCTCTTCCCAATAATCGACGCAAGCTTTGATCCCCGCGATGCATTCGTGGTTGAGCGTGCCCCACTCCCAGCAATTCGGAACGCTGTCGGTGTTGGGACGGAGTTTATATGGCCGCATTTTTTTCAAGTGCTCACGCTTGCCATAGAGCACGCCCATGTGCGGCCCGAAGAATTTATAAGTCGAACAGACGAGAAAATCGCAATCAAGCGCGTGCACATCGATCGCCCTATGCGGAGCGTAGTGGACGGCATCGATATAACTCAGCGCGCCCACTTGCCTCGCCAGGCGCACCACTTCGGCAACGTTGTTAATCGTCCCCACCGCGTTCGACGCATAGCCGACCGCCACGATTTTTGTCCGCTCGCCGATCTTTGCCGCCAGGTCGTCCATGTCGAGCGTGCAATCGCCTTCGTTGAATTTCACCGCGCGTATGGTCACACCTTTTTCTTCCAGTGCCTTCCACGGAGAAAAATTGGCATCGTGATCGAGCAGCGTGAGCACGATTTCGTCGCCCGAGCCGAGATCGCGTCCGAGCGCGCGGCTCATGGCATAGGTCAGCGTTGTCATGTTGGGACCGAAAACGATCTCATCTGCATCGCAATTCAGAAAATCGCCCATCGCCGAACGCGCTTCGGCAATCATGCGATCGCTGTTGCGACTGGTGAGATACGCGCCTCCGGTATTGGCGTTGTTGTTCGCCAGATAGTCTGCGATCGCATCAATTACACGACGCGGCACCTGCGTGCCTCCGGGGCCATCGAGGAAAACGGCAGGCTGCCCATTCACTTTCTGCGCAAGCGACGGGAACTGTGCTCGCACCCAGGGGAGATCGAGCGACGCAGGCAAAGATAACGACGAGGCAGACAACGGCGAAGAGGACGCTTGTTCAGCAGTGGGCATAGCAGACATTCTAATGCGGGATCGCCGCTTTGCTCAGAACTAAGGTTGGGAGCGGCGGAAACGACTGCACCCCGCAGCTACGCAACCTGTCCGTTGGGATTGGGATTTGGAGGTTGCTTGTTCTTCCCGCTGGAGCCCTTGTTGGCCGCGTCCAACTTTATGCGCGTGACGTGTGTCGTTTCCTGGACAAGATCATCGGTGGCGTGGTTTGCGTCTCCCGCCATTACGGAACCGGCAGCTAGAGCGAAGCGCAGGGCGTCCGCCTGATCTTCAAAATACAAAATTACTTGTCCCGACATAGATACTTCTCCCTGAGTCTGACTTCGCGGCGGCCACGCGAGACGTAGACGCGACTGGCAAGATCGATTTAAGACGCAGGTGGCGCGGCCATGACGAAGTGCCGGCGCTGATACAACGATTGTGTTCATTGTCGAGGAAGGCCTGTGCCGGCAACAGTGCTTTTGTTGGTTCTCGCCTGACTCCGTAGGCTCCCGACCCTCCGATCAGGAACTGGGGCGTACTTCACCATCGGTTACGAAAGGCTCATTTTTTACTGCGCCGAGTTCCCGCGGCTGCCCATCTAAGGATAGAATTAGTGCATAGCATGTTGAATGTTGTTTCCAATCGGGGCGTATTCGTGAGAGCGGTGTGCGTGCTTGCGATCGCGCTGATGTGCGTGATGGGCATGGCGCAGGCCACCCACTCGCACAATGACAACGATGAGAATTCCGCTACCGCGCGACATAACTGTTCGATCTGCGCCAGCGCTCATGCTGGAATCAGCACTCAGACGATCGCCTCAGCGCCAATTTTATTCACCGCACCGCTGGCGGTTTTCGTTGCCGAAGTCTCGCTGACCTTCCGCCCCGCTACCACCCAGTTCATTCGTCCTCCACCCGCGTTCTGATCCCGCGCCTGACCTTGTAGTTATTTCCGAAACGGCCGCGACGTTCAATCACGATCAGCTTTCGATCCTGATTGAACTCGCCTCAGAACCTTTGTTGGAGGAATTATGCATTCGCTTTATAAGAGCTATCTAGCTACGGCAACTTTGGCGGTGGCGGTAGCCGTCATGTCAAGCGGCGCCGCGAGCGCGGAGCCAGTGCCTGCGGGGCACTCGTCCGGAAGCGCGGGAACGATTAACGGCACCGTGCTCGATCCCTCAGGCGCGGTGGTTCCGAATGCCGCAGTCGAAATTCATAACCCGGTCACCGGTTTTGACCGCAAAAACACCACCGACGCCAAGGGAGCTTTCACCTTCGTAAACGTGCCGTTTAACAACTACCACATGACGGTGACGGCCGAGGGCTTCGCTTCGACTGCGCAGGATGTGGAGGTGCGCTCGGTCGTGCCAGCATTTGTCCAGATCAACCTTCAGGTAGTCGCCTCGACCACTACGGTTTCGGTCGAAGCCGCAGGCGACCTGGTGGAAAACGATCCCACCTTCCACGCTGACGTTGACAAACAGTTGATCGATAAACTGCCGATGGGCAGCGGATCGTCTTCGATGAGTACGCTGGTTGGATTGGCGACGCCTGGCGTCGCTTCCGACTCCGATGGCCAAATCCACGGCTACGGCGACCACGCGGAAAATTCATTCTCCATCGACGGCCAGCCCATGACTGACCAGTCGAGCAAAACTTTTTCCAACCAGGTTTCTGTTGACGCGATTCAATCGATGGAAGTGATCGCCGGCGCGCCGCCTGCGGAATATGGAGGCAAGACCAGCGTGGTGATCGTAGCCGCGACACGCTCCGGCCAGGGCTCGACTACGCCGCACGGTAGCATCTCCACCTCCTACGGTTCGTTTGGATCGACCAATCTGGCGGCCGATCTCGCTTATGGCGGCAAGAACTGGGGAAACTTTATTTCCGTTGCCGGGCTGAATAGCGGCCGCTTTCTCGACGCGCCGGAATTCGCCGTGATTCACGACAAGGGCAACGAGCAGAATTTATTCGACCGCATCGACTATCAGCTCTCGCAGGGCGATTCGATCCATCTCAATCTCGGTTACAGCCGCAGTTGGTTCCAGACGCCAAATTCGCTGGACGCCGAAAATGCAACCGCCTGGAGTGGGCTCAGCGGAGTGCTTCCGCCGGCCCAGAATTACAATGGTGTCGTTCCCATCGGCACTCCCACCGGATTCACCCCCGGTGTCACCGTCGGCTCAGCCGACCAGCGCTCCAAGATTGGGACTTTCAACATCGCACCCTCTTGGACGCGCCTCATCAGCACGAACGCCGTATTTACGCTGGGAGCCTTTGTGCGCCGCGACGATTACAACTACTATCCAAGCAATAATCCGTTCGCTGATCTTGGGCCTCCGAGTTTGCAGAGGCAATCCGTTGGGCAGAATCGAACGCTTACCAACACCGGTATTCGATCCGATATCTCTTACGCCAAAGGCAAAAACAACATCAAGGCGGGCGTCACCTACGCACAGACGTTTCTCGATGAGAACGACCGCATCGGAATCGTCGACCCTGCCTACAACGCGCCGTGCATAACCGCGTCACCATCAACACCCCTGCTTCCGTTCGTTCCAATCCCCGGTTTCACCGACCCTTCGCAGTGCGCCGCCGCCGGCTACCAAACGAATACAGGCCCAGGAACGGACCTGCCGTTTCCGGGTAACCCGAATGCCCCAGGCACCGTTTTTTATCCGTTTTTCAATCCCGTCCTCGCTCCTTACGACTTGACCCGCGGTGGAAGCCCTTACGTCTTCAATGGGCACACCGATGTGAAAGAACTCGCTCTCTATATTCAGGACGCGATCTCGGTAGGCCACTGGTCGATGAACCTTGGCATGCGCGGAGACGTCTACAACGGCCTTACCCAGGCAAGCCAGGCCCAGCCGCGTATTGGAATCTCTTACAACATCAAGAAGACTGGCACGGTTCTGCGTGCGTCTTATGCGCGCACGCTGGAATCTCCCTTCAATGAGAATTTGATTCTATCGAGTATCGGTTGCAGCAACCCGGTCTTGAGTCCTCTGCTTGCTTGTTCGCCGGTCGTACCAGGCACCTTTCAGGCGAATCCTCTAAATCCTGGCTTCCGCAACGAGTTTCATGTCGGCCTCGAACAGGCGTTCTCGCGGTACCTCGTTTTTTCCGGCGAGTGGATCACAAAGTACACGCACAACGGCTACGATTTTAGCGTGCTCGGCAACACTCCCATCACTTTCCCCATTGAATGGCACAATGCAAAGATTCCCGGCTACGCCGGTAGCATAAGAGTCCCGAATCTGCACGGCTTCTCGGCGCAGATGGTTTTCTCTAGCGTAGCGGCGCGATTCTTCCATCCGCAGATTGGCGGAGCTGGCGCCACGGTGTCGACCACCAACCTTCCCTTCCGCATCGATCACGACGAAAAATTCAACGAGACTACCCACTTGCAATATCAACCATGGAAGCGAGGCCCGTGGTTCGGCTTCAATTGGCGTTATGACAGCGGTCTGGTGGCAGGCAACGCTCCCTGCTATGGGGTAGATCCCGGAAACGACTGTCCACAGTCGATTACGACCGGGTCTCCCACGGTCTCTTTGACGGATGCTTTCGGAAATCCCTTGAGCGCCGACCAGGAGTACCAGGCCGGATTTACCTGCGCCGGAGCTACTGCCACTCCCACTACTCCGTTGCCCTCCACCTGCCTGGCGTCGCAGTTTGGATCGAGCCGAATAAAAGTGCCTGCACCTAACACCCAGAACGACGATCACAACCCGGCGCGCATCGTTCAGCGCAGCTTATTCGATGTTTCGGCGGGCGACGATAATCTGTTCAAGGGCGACCATTACAAATGGAGTCTGACGCTCACTGCCATCAACATTGCTAACAAAGTAGCGCTGTACAACTTTCTTTCAACCTTCAGCGGGACGCACTTTGTGACGCCGCGCGCGCTGACGGCTCAGTTAGGTTTTCACTTCTAGGGAATGTAAAAGGTCTCGTCGCTACTGAAGTCTTGCGTATTCGGCCTTGACCTCTTTAAGCAACGGTAGATCCGGGTCAGCGTCTTTCCAGTCGGCGAGAAAATTCTGATAGGCGATGCGAGCTTTCGGCGCATCGCCCTCTTTTTGAGACAGCCTGCCCATTTCCAATTGCGCCACCGCATAAATCGGGTCAGGGCCGCCGCGTGCCTTGAGATCGATAACCTTCTGGAAATCCTGCCGAGCCTCTGGGTATCGGCCAAGCGCCTCGTAGGCCAATCCTCGAATAAAGAAAATACCGGTGCTGCCGCGAGCGTAGAGCGCGGCGCCGTTAATCAGGTCAATCGCTTTGGCCGGATCGGCTTTGGCGGGATTGGCCGGCCGCAGCGCGACGATCGCCCGAATCATGGGAGCGGCCACGTTCACCGCCATGGTATCGTTCGGATGCGTGCGCTGTATCTCGTCTGCCAATGCAGCCGCTTTCTGATCTTCGCGCGCGATGGCCAAGGCCATACCCGAATTCCACAATATGTTAAAGGTGTGGGGAGATTGCAGCGCTTGGTTGACCTCGGCGATGGCCTCACTGCGATTGCCCACCAGCGCTTCGGAACCGGCAAGACTGGATTCCAGACCGGCGCGACCCTGCAAATGCAGGCGCTCGAATACGTCCGCAGTCTGTCGCGTAAATTCGCGCGCCTTCTGGAACTGACCGCGAGCGGTAGCCAGCCCGGCCCGGAAGGCGAAAACGCTCAGATCTCCCTCCGGAGTTCCCACGGTAAGTTGCAGTTCCTTCTCCATGTCGGCATCTTTGCCTTCGGCCCAATCGCAACCAGCCAACCCCAGATGAAAGGCCGCCGGATCTAGCTTGCGCTGGAGCGCCGCATTGAAAGTGGCTCGCGCCTCCTCCACTCGGTTCAATCCCTCATAAGCCCAGGCCAGGTTCTCGTGGCCGGTTACCGAGTCAGGGTCAACTTCCACCGAGCGCTTCGCCTTCTCCAGCGCATTGTCGAATTGCCCCAGCTGGTTATAAATGCTCGCCAAATTGCTGAATGGCGTCGCATCGCGCGGATAAGTCTGGCCGTAGAGTTCGTAAGCGGTAATGCCTTTGTCCAGCTGGCCATTGTCGCTGTAATAGTGAGCCATGATGTAAAGCTTCTCGCGCTCGCTGGCCCGGTCGCGTAACTCGAATGCCTTCTGCCGGTTTTGCTCCGAAAGCTCCGTCTGCCCCAGATTGGCATAGACCGTACCCAGGCGCGCGTAAGCCATCGCAAAATTGGGATCGATCTCGACGGCGCGCTGATAGTTGGGCAGCGCTGCCAGTTCCTCGCCCATGTTGTGCTTGGCATCGCCGAGGCTCAGTGCCTTCAGTGCGTCGAGGGACGACGTGGTCGCCTGCGAGAGTGACATGTCGTACTTCTGCACCATGGAGAGCGATTCACCGAGTTGCCCGCGCAGTTTGGTCGCGGCGCCATGCAGCGCATTGAGCACATCTTCTTTTCGATCCGCCTGAACCTGCTCCCGTCCGAGCGAATCGCCGGATGCCACGTTGGTTGCTTCGAGAGTGACGACGTACTGTCCCCCTACGCTGTCGATGCTGCCGTTTAGCATCGCCTTGATGCCGTCGCGCTGACAGATCTCGCGACCGACATCGGTGGTAATGCGATCGTCTGGTCCGCGGCCCATGAACTGCAATGTCTGCCGGATCTTTTGATCGGGATAGACATTCAGATAGGGAGATTGACCGAGGTCGACGGCCAGCGCTTTCTTAAGAGTGCCGTCAAAAACCGGGTCGGCCGTTGTGTTTACGAAGTCGGTGATCAGGATCGAATCTTTTTCCGTCAGCGCGTGGCCTCGCTTGAGGAACACGAAGGCAATGCCTGCGGCGACGATGGCCACGATCAGCGCTGGAATGAGCCACGTCGGAAGCTTGCGGGGCCCCGCCGGAACCTTGTGAATGCCGGAAGGGCGAACCGCCGAATTGGATGAATCCGCCGCCAGCAATGTGCCCGAAGTGGAATCGCGTCTCAGTCGCTTCAAATCGGACCGCACATCGGCAGCGCTTTGATAGCGCAGATCGCGATCTTTTTCCAAGAGCTTGTTGAGGATTTCCTCGAAGTGCGGCGGCAAGTCGGGGTTCATTCGCAGTGCGGAGGCCACCGGTCGATTTAAAATCGAATCGAAAATAACGGCAGATGTGTCTCCGCGAAAAGGCACCGCACCAGTCGCCATCTCATAAAGCACCGCCCCGAAAGAGAAAAGATCGCTGCGGGCGTCGAGATCCTTGCCCCGAGCCTGCTCCGGCGACATATAAGCGACCGTCCCAACGGTCGATCCGGGGCTGGTGAGGAATGGCTCATCGATGGTTTCCGCTGATCCCAGAGTCACTGCGGAGTGAATCGAAGTCTTGCCCGTGCGCTTAGCCAACCCGAAGTCGAGAATCTTTGCCTGATTGCGCGTGGTTACAAAAATATTCGCGGGCTTGATGTCGCGGTGGATGATGCCCTTGGCGTGTGCGGCGTCTAGAGCGTCGGCAATCTGCGTGCCGAGATCGAGCAAGGCATCGAGTTCGAGCGGCTGGCTCTGGATGCACTTCTTCAGCGTCTCGCCTTCCAGCAACTCCATGGCGATGAAGTGGCGCCCGCCCTCCTCACCGACCTCATAGATGGTGCAGATATTGGGGTGGTTGAGAGCAGAAGCGGCTCGCGCCTCGCGCTGAAAACGATCGAGCGCGATGGGGTCTTTTTCTGTTTCCGGAGGAAGGAACTTGAGCGCGACATGGCGGCCAAGGTTGACATCCTCAGCTTCGTAGACCACACCCATCCCGCCGCCGCCCAGTTGCGAGAGCACGCGATAGTGCGAGATCGTCTGGCCGATCATTCCTGAGAACACTCCTGGAAGAGAGTTATTCATCCTAGGCCCGCAAGTTCTGGCAAGTCAAACCTTTGGCACCCACTTCGCTAATCATGCTTAAGAAAAGTCATCGCCAAAGACGGCACGATCTCGTCCGGCATCCTCGTACCAGTTATACGGAAACGCGACCTGACTGGTTCCTAGTTTGCACGTACGGCGTTTAGTCATTTGTTTTCTGCGATTTAAGGTCGCAGCAAGGCGTTCGGTCCGAGTCGGCGAGTCGCTATACGGTTACTCCTTACTGTTACGGAAGTTTCCCCCCGCACCCCTGAATGCTTTCGTCCCCCCACACCCCCTGTTATCTAATGAGATGTCGACGTGTACCTCGCTATGGGAATTACGGCCCGGCTGCCGGGCAGGAGTTCGTCCCGATGAAAACCCGCCCTCAATCCTTCCGGGATATGAGCGCGGCGCCACGCCTTTTTGTAGGCGTGGTCGTAGTTTGCGGGATGATCGTCCTGAGCTACTCCGTCTGGCACGGCAAAAGCGAAAACCCCGTCAAGTTCTTGTGCTACCTCGCGATTGCGCTGGCGGCGTCGCGGCTCAAAGTCAATCTCCCCGGCATCACCGGCACGATGTCGGTTAATTTCCTTTTCTTGCTGCTGGGCGTGCTGGAACTGAGCCTGTCTGAGACGATGGCTCTCGGTTGCGCCGCGGTGGTCGTGCAGTGCCTCGGCCGCGAACGCCCGAGTCCAGTGCAAGTCGCATTTAACGTGTGCTCGACAGCGCTGGCGATTGCGGTGACCTTCGCCGCGTATCGTTATTCGCTGGTGCATCACGTAGTGAGTAATCCGTCGACCCTGTTGTTTCTCGTGGCCTGCGTCTATTTCGTAGCCAACACCCTGCCCGTGGCCGCGGCTATCTCCTTGACCGAGCGCAGATCGCTCCGCAAAATCTGGGCTGACTGTTATTTCTGGAGCTTCCCCTACTACCTCGTAGGTGCAGGTGTAGCTGGAATGATGAGCTGGCTGCACGGCTTCACCGACTGGCAGACCTCCTTACTCACACTACCAGTCGCCTATCTGATCTATCGTTCCTACCGCCTTTATCTCGGCAAACTGGAAGACGAGAAGCGCCACGTCGAAGAGATGGCGGACCTCCACATGCGCACCATCGAAGCGCTGGCGCTGGCCATCGAGGCGAAGGATCAAACGACGCACGATCACTTGCAACGAGTGCGAGTCTATGCCGTCGAGGTCGCAAAAGATCTCAAAGTCGATCGTGAGGGCATGGAGGCCCTGCAGGCCGCGGCCCTGCTGCATGACATTGGCAAGCTGGCGATTCCCGAACACATCATCTCGAAGCCCGGACGCCTCACTCCCGAAGAATTCGAAAAAATGAAAATTCATCCGCTGGTGGGTGCGGAGATTCTGGAGCGCGTGCGATTTCCCTATCCGGTTGTGCCCATCGTGCGCGCCCACCACGAAAAGTACGACGGCACGGGCTATCCGCTGGGGTTGAAGGGAACAGAAATTCCCATCGGCGCGCGCATTCTGGCGGCCGTTGATTTTCTCGACGCGCTCGCCTCAGACCGCCAATACCGCCGCGCGCTGCCTCTCAACGAAGCCATGTCGCGGCTGGTAGATGAATCCGGCAAGTCATTCGATCCGCAAGTGGTCAAAGTGCTCGAACGCCGTTACGTCGACCTCGAACAGCTCGTCCACCAGCGCACCGACAGCATGAGCAAACAGAAACTCTCGACTGGCGTGAAGGATATCGATCCCGACGCGAAGGGGGAACCCGCCAGCAAGCCGGCAGCGGGCTTCGAGGCGCAAGGCAAACGGCAAGTACCAGAGCGCAGTTTCCTCGGTTCGATCGCAGCCGCGCGTCAGGAGGCGCAGACTCTTTTCGAACTTAGCCAGGATCTCGGTGCGTCACTCAGCCTGGGCGAAACGCTCTCGGTCTTTGCGGTGAAACTGCGCCGCGCCATGCCCTACGACGCCATTGCCATCTATGTGCGCCACGGTGATGAACTGGTTCCCGAATATGTAAATGGCGACAACTTCCGCCTGTTTGCCTCGCTGCGCATTCCCATGGGACAGGGACTCTCAGGCTGGGTCGCGCAAAATCTCAAGCCGATTCTAAACGGTAATCCTTCGGTCGAGCCCGGTTATCTGAATGATGCTTCAAAGTACAGCACTCTGAACTCGGCCCTCGCCGTCCCGCTAGAAGGCTTGCAGGGCGTGGTCGGCGTCGTCGCCCTGTACCACGCCGAGAAAGATTTCTTTACCTCCGATCACCTGCGCATCCTGCTGGCGGTGAGTTCGAAGATGGCCCTGGCCATCGAAAACGCGGTCAAGTACGAACAGGCGGAAAGTTCAGCGGTCACAGACTATTTGACCG
>Ga0187863_10002733_pt1 | contig 13282 bp, 12 predicted proteins | sample June2016WEW_11_1_FD_132975 | JGI IMG/M metagenome (GOLD analysis project Ga0187863, IMG submission 132975) | Peatland microbial communities from SPRUCE experiment site at the Marcell Experimental Forest, Minnesota, USA - June2016WEW_11_10 | ecosystem: Environmental > Terrestrial > Soil >... | reverse complement strand
GCTTCCGGCGCTCATCAATCCCGCCACCGGGCGCCTGCATACCACCTTTGGCCAAACCGGAACCGCCACGGGCCGCCTGTCTTCGGCGAATCCTAACCTGCAGAACATTCCGATTCGCACCGAACTTGGACGCGGCATTCGCGCCGCTTTCACCGCCGAGCCCGGCCACGTGCTGCTCACCGCCGATTATTCGCAGATCGAGTTGCGCCTGCTCGCTCATTTGTCGCGCGACCCGCTGCTGGTCGAAGCCTACCGCCGCGGTGACGACATTCACACGCTCACCGCCTCGCAAGTCTTCGGCGTGCCGCCGCTCATGGTCACGCCCGACCATCGCCGCCAGGCCAAAGTGGTCAACTTCGGCATTGTCTACGGCCTTTCGGCGTTCGGACTTTCGCAGCAACTCGGCATTGAGCCCGCCGAGGCCAAACAGTTCATCGCGGCGTATTTCGAAAGGTACAAAGGCGTCCGCGCCTTCATCGACAAAACGCTCGACGAGGCCCGCCGCGATTTGAAGGTGAGAACCCTTCACGGGCGCGTCCGCCCCATCCCAGACATTAACAGCAAGAACGCCAACCAGCGCGGCTTCGCCGAACGCACGGCGGTGAACACTCCACTGCAAGGCACGGCCGCCGACCTGATCAAAGTCGCCATGATCCGCATCGACGCCGCATTGCGCGACCGCAGCCTGAAATCGAGAATGACTTTGCAGGTGCACGACGAACTGGTTTTCGAAGTCCCGGAAAATGAAGTGCACGCCATGCAATCCCTGGTTCGCGAGCACATGGAAAAGGCGCACGCGCTGGCCGTCCCACTGCTCGTGGAAATGGGCGTGGGTCCGAACTGGAGAGATCTGGAGTAGCTGGCGCGGGCAGTCTTGCGTGCAGCGCGGCCCACCCGGATTACAGCCAGAAACTGCTTTGCCCTGCGGACGAAGATCCGGAACCGGCGCTGGCGGCGCGGCCGGCGCTGGGTTCCACGCGGTTCCGGCCGCCGTTCTTAGCCTGGTAGAGCGCGGTATCGGCGGCGTTCAGGAGCTTTTCCGCATTGGCGGCGGAAGTGCCCGTCGCAATGCCCAGGCTTAAGGTCACGCGCATGTTGGTTCCCCCGACCACGATGCTGCAGTTCGCCACGCAGTTGCGAATGCGTTCCGCCAGCTCCCAGATTTCCGCGGGCCCGCAATCCGGGGCAACGATAAGAAATTCTTCTCCGCCGTAACGTCCGACGGAATCATAGGGGCGCACCACTGCGGCGATTTCGCTGGCGATGATGCGCAGCACCACGTCGCCCGCAGCGTGCCCGCGGCTGTCATTCACGTTCTTGAAATCGTCCACGTCGGCCATGATCACGCCCACCGGCTGGCCGTGGCGTTCGGAGCGCAGCAGTTCGCGGTTGAGGATTTCGAGAATGACTTTGTGGTTCCACAGGCTGGTCAGGCCGTCGTGAGAGGCCTCGCGACGAAGCGCATCCTGGGTGCGGATCAGGCGGGTCTGCGTGACCAGAAGACGCGCGCTGGAACACACAAACGAAAGAAAAACCACGCCGGCCGCCAGACGCAGATGCTCCTGCGCGATGCGCAGCGACATGATCAGCACCAGCAGCGGATAAAACAGGTGAAACAGTTCGCTGTGAATTTTCTTTTCGCGCCGTGGTGCGTCGTGCTCAAAAACGGCGGGCGCCTCGGTACTCTTCCAGGTCGTGGCCAGCGCCAGTGGAATCACCAGCATGATGCTCCAGAGAATGTCGAACCAGGCTCCAGTGGTGAGGCCGCGACCCGGGCCGTAGTAGTACAGAGCGTCCACTGAGCCCGACAGGGTCAGGAATAGCCCCAGGCGCCCGAATAGTTGCTGGGCCACGCGGGAGCGGCTGAGACCAGCCCGCAGCAGATAAGCTCCGGCGACAAAGCTGTAGCCCACAAAATAAGGCGACCAGACTGCATGCGCCAACTCACCCGGAGATTCGGCCTTGGGCAGGTAGAAAAAATACAGGTAGGCCGCGATGCACACCATCGTGCCCTGCACAAAATCGAGTGCCACCAGGGAGTCGAGATTTCCAGCCTGTTGTTCGGGGTCGAGGAACATGGCCATTGCCAGGGGGGTGAACCAGAAACAGAACAAAAGGTTGCTGACCCACGCGATGGCGGACGAACCGGGAACCAAATCGTTGTAGACGCTGAGGCTCTGCCCCACCAGCCACAGAACATAGGCAACCGCAGCCAGGCGCCACACCGAGCGCGCCAGCCCTTCCGACCGCCGGCTGGCGCGGAAACTCGCGACCACCACCAGACCGCCCAGAGTGAGTTGGAGCACATCAGACAGAAATGGTCCGCGGGCTGCCGTCCCGAAGGTGGCAACCACGACCACATGCGCCAGCAAAAGCACGGCGCCGGCAATCAACAGATTGCGTTCACGCAGCAATGATCGAAGACCTCGAGTCAGACGATTTTCAGGCTTGAAACTGTTCAGGCCCTTACTTTTCAGACTTGATTTTTTTGCGGAACCGGCTCAAACCTGAGAGACTCACAGAGAGGCAACGCCACGCGAGAGATGACCCGGCAAACCCATCCCTTGCCCCACTCTAGTATCGCGCAGGCTGTCAAACTTTTCATGGCACTCCAGTACTCAGCCCTTTGTGACCACCGGACAGGTCAATTCCGGCCCCAGCGGGCCGCAAGATTTCCTTAGCCTTGGCGAGTTTGGCGAGGCGCTCAGGCGAGTATGCTACGTAATTTAAGATTGGAGGCCGAGCGAAATGAACACGACCGCAGCGGGAATCGGAATCTCACGCTGGGGCAGATTGCCATTGTCGCGCAGGATGTAGAACGCGCCGCGGGGTTTTATCAGGATGTGTTGGGACTGAAACTGTTGTTCAAGGCCCCGCCGGGATTGGCGTTTTTCGATTGTGGAGGAGTGCGCCCGATGTTGTCGCGCCCGGAGAAACCGGAGCACGATCATCCTGGTTCGATTCTGTATTTTGCGGTGCCGGATATTCAGGCCGCGCACCTCAAGATGAAGGCGAACGGCGTCCGCTTTGAAGACGAGCCGCACCTGGTTGCGAAGATGCCCGACCACGATTTGTGGATGACGTTCTTCCGCGATTCGGAGAATAATCTGATGGGGCTGATGAGCGAAGTGAAGAAGTAGGGCTCCGGGCTTAAGCTTTCGGGCTTCAGCTTTACGGCTTGCGCGTTTGGACTTCGGACCCTAGCCTTCGGACCGCGGACTTCAGACATCTTCCTGCAAAGGTCTCCTGAAGCGTGAAGCTCAGAGGCCGAAGCCCGAAAGCCGAAGCCCAAAGCCCGCACTCCCGCTCCTCTGCTATCATCGCTGGCGGAGATTTCACGCGGTATGATTTTGCGAAGTATGGAAGACGAAGAGTTCGACGACGACGAAATTCCTATTATTTCCGGATCAGGAGAAGGACTCATGGAGGAAACACCGGCCAGGGGCGGGGGTTCGCGCCGCGACGAAGATATTGCGCTCGACCTGATGAAGTTCATTGCGATGACTACGGGATACGGCAAGACCGCCAGCAGCGGCGGCGTCGGCTTCACCGGCGGCGGCTCGGCGGCCAAGCCGGAAGAATACGCGGCCCACTTGCTGGAGCTGTACGGCAAGTGCCTGGTCGCGGTGGAGGGCGGCAAGTAGAAGAGGGTAACCGGCCCGGGGCAACTCCCTCGGTAATCTCCAACTGCAGGCCTGCACAGCAGATACTTGGTACAGGTATGAAGCCTCTCCCCCCATCGCAGGCCCCTCGGGCCACGAGAGTGCATTTTGCGGAGCCCACTCCGGCGGTGCTTCGACTCAAAGACGGCCGCAGCGTGCCCGGCAAATTGAAAGTTGTTTCCCTGACCGGCGGCTTGCTTTCGCTTCCTCGTCCGGTCGACACTGGAAGCAACGGCAAACTGATGATCCTGACCTCCGCCGGCATGGTGCTTGGTTCCGCAGAAATGCTGAGCCCGCTTTCCTGGAGGCTGCAACCGTTCCGCTTCGTGGACTTGCAGCAGGATGATCAGAGCAGACTGCAAACTGTGATTCAGTGCGCGATCGACCAGAACCTCAGCGATCATGCGCAGATCGAGCGGTCTCGCGCCTGGTGAGTTGCTTCTTCCGGACGCACATTCCTGGGGCGCGTTTTTGATTCCGAACTGATCAAACAAGAAGCTGAACTCGTAAGCGGGGCAGAAGGCTATGTAAACTTTTCGCTTCGTTCAAGAGACCAAGACAAACTTGAGACAAAAAAACCGCGCCCTGTTACGGGCGCGGTCTGAATCTGTTGCCGGACTCACCGGAAGCGGTCGCGGCCAGGCTGCGACTTAACGGCGCTTCTTGCCTTTTTTCTTGGCTGGCTTTTTGGCTGCTTTCTTTTTCGCTTTTTTCGCAGGCTTCTTGGCAGCTTTTTTCTTGGCTGGTTTCTTTGCCGCTTTTTTCGGAGCGGGCTTCTTCGCCGCTTTCTTTTTCGCGGCGGGTTTTGAGCCTCCGCCTCCACCGGCGGGAGCCGGAGGTTTCGGTGCGGCTGGTTTAGGAGCGGGAGGCGCGGGCGTGGCTGCGGGAGCCGGGGCATGTGCGTCCGGTTCGGGCAGGCCAGCTTCTTCTTCCTCTTCCTCTTCGAAATCTTCTTCCAGCGACTCGCTGTAAGCGCCGCTGTCGGCGAATTCGTCTTCTTCGTCACGTCCGTAGAGCGTGGGGTCGTAAAACGTCATGGATCCTCCTGATCTTTATCTTTGTGGCGACCCGTGGCGGCCCGTTGCGGCAACGAGCGCCCGGGCTGCGGGCACGAGAGAATTTAAAAGACCACCGGAACTTCTTTCTGGAACGGCGCGCGATTATAGCACGACGTTTGCTGCAGTCTGCAAGGGCTGAAAATGTCTCGCCTAATCACTCTGTTATCACACGGCACCGGGACAAGGGAAGCACAATCGCAGGGACCGGCCTTTGGGCACCCGCGGGGACTCCGCGACCTTCGTTTTTTCTACGATTCGCGGCTGAGGCAAAGAAAACACGAAACTGCAAGCAGCGGCAGTCGCGGGCGTTCCCAAAGCAAAAGCGGAGAGCTCGCGCCCTCCGCTTTCACCCTGACGATTCCACGCTAATTCTTCGCTTTAGCTCAAAGAAACAGGCCTATTTCTGCGTAAACGGCAGGCCGGGCAACGTCTCCGTGTGCTCGGACCTTACCGCGCTCAGCAGATTCGGGTCCAACCCCAGCGCTTTTACGATGGTCGGGGCAATCTGGCGCGTCTCGACCTGATCGTTGAATGTAGCCGCCTTGTATTTCGGATTCGAAACAATCAGCAGAACGTTCCGGTCGTCGTAGGCAAAGCCGCCATGCTCGGCAACTTTCCCGGTTCCGCCCGTATAGATCACCCCAACATTCGGAGCGATGATGATGTCCGGAGTCCGGGAATCGGTGAGCGGGTCGTTGAATTGCAGTGTGAGGGAGGGGCCGGCGAAAATCTCCCCTTGCCCAAACAGGTTTTCATTCGCGGCCAGGGCCAGGGTTGCCGCCGAGCTCTGCGTCTGGCTTTGGTCGGTCAGCCACAGCATCGAGATATCGTCCTCGTCGGCTTGCGCGACCGGGAGGCCGGGCCCAACTCCGGCGGGGGAAAGAATCTGGGATGGTGGTTCGTCAGTAGCCACATCTCCCGGAATGCGTAGCACGCGGCTCGGATCGATCGGCGACTGCCCATGCTTGGCGGAAATGATGATCAGAGTCGAGTCCAACAGCCCTTGATTTTTCAATTCCGAGACCATCTGGCCGACCGCCGTGTCCACATACTGGATCTCGGCGAACAGCGAATCGCTCGGCGTTCCCTCCACATCCAGGTAGCCGCCCGTCAGCCCGAGCGATTTTTCTACCAGCTTCTCGCCCACGCTGACCGCCTGGAAGTTCATGCCGAAAATGTTCGGAACCGGGGCGGTCGCGCTGCCATCGTGCCACTTGCCGTCAATCCAGTTCAGCACGGCCTGCACCTTGTACTGGTCGTAGCAGCGGATGTTCTGGAAACTGTCAGTCCATGCGTTTGAAGAGGTTGCAGCGCCCGGGTCGGGCAGCGGCTTGCAACCCGGAACTGTGGGCAGCGGCACCGGAATCGAGTTGATCTCCGGCGACCACAAATCGATCACGCCATCGCCGCTCGGTCCGTTGGTGAAGTCATAAGATGGGTGCTTGTCGGACCACGCCGTATACAGACCTGCATTGCGGGCCACGTTGAAAATAGTGTTGTCCCGAATGTAGGTGTGTGGATACACCGGCGCGCAGCCGTTCTTGGGGTCGCGCGGCAGATAGTCAGGATTGATGCCGTTGATTCCGGAGCTGCCGTCCGGTTTGCCGGAATGGAGATCGAGATAGTTGTAGTCAATCTCTTCGTCGAAACCAACCTGCGTGCCCACCACGCTCGGGCATAGATTGGCGCCGCCGATAATCCCGTAAGGCGTGGTCTTTTTCGGCGGAGACAACGCGCGATCATAGCTGACGTCGTAGAAAATTCCCGCCGAACGCGGCGTCCCGCCGGTGATCTGAGCTGTCAAGCCAGGGAAGGAATCGGAAGGTTTCGGAGTGAGAGCCTGCAGGTAATGCACGCCCGTCGCCGAAAGCGATGCCAGGTGCGGGCAGTAGGTCTGATTCCCGTAAATCGGAACACCTTTGGCGCAATTCGCAAAATCCAGCGAATGCATGCCGTCGATGCTGATCAGTAAAACGCGTTGGATGGGACCTGTGCTCTGTGCAGTAGCCATCGAAGCCGCCAGCAAAAGCGCGAAGATGGGCACGCCGACGCGTAGTCCGCGAGTGAAGTTCATGGGGATTTCCTCCAGAGGATTGAAAAAACGCTAGGAGGAACCTATCAAAGCTAGTTCAACCGCAGATGACAGGAGGGTTACACGCAGGTGAAAAGAATGTGAAGAAATTTTCAGACTGACCCGCAAAACAAACCCACGTGCAGACCCGCGTAGAGACAGCCGCCTCGGCTGTCCAAGCCCGAGCGAAGCTCGGCGCCCAAGTCCAACCGTCGGAAGTCTAAGGCACGAGGTCTAAGGCACGAGGTCTAAGGCACGAAGTCTAAAGCCCGAGGTCTAAGGCACGAAGTTCGCGTACGAAGTCCCTACCGGGCTTGCGGCACGATCAGAATCATCCCCGGACGGAGCACTGCGATGTCGCGGTTGTCGCGCTTGATCGCGGCGACGGTAGTCTTGTAGTAGGTCGCGATCGAGTAAAGAGTCTCGCCAGTCTTGACCTTGTGGTGGACCACAGGGGCGGCGGCAGTCTCGATGCGTTCGATCTTGGCGGACTTTGTCACCGGCGGCTTGGCGCTGGCGGTTTGCGCAGCGGGCTTCGCGGTGTGTTTCTTGGGCGTCCGCGCCGAAGCGACCTCGGTTCCGTGGGTGCTCGGCGTAATCGGAAGATGTAGGGCCAGCACTCTGCGTCCGGAAAGGCTTTCGCCGCGCAACCCGTTCCAGCGCCGGACCATCTGCGGCGACACGCCGAAATTGTCCGCGACCGTTTGCACGGTGTCGCCGGAGTGGACCTTGTAGCGCGTGATGCGCCGCGCGTAAGTGGCCGTGTCTGAAAGCGGATGCTTTCCCGGCGCCACTGGAATCACCAGCTTGGCATCGGCTTCGAGCTCAGCGGGAGTGTCGAGGTGGTTGGCCTCGGCAATCGACTTGACCGTGACGTGATAAGTGCGCGCCAGCGAGGCCAGCGTATCTCCAGATTGCACCGTGTGGTAACGCCACCACAGGCGCATCCCGGCCGGAATCTCAGCCATCGCCGTTTCGTATTGCTCTTTGGTCCCGGCCGGCAGGTGCAGCTCAAATTTCCCTTCGCGCGGCGTGGTCAGCCGCAACAGGCTGGGATTCAGATCCTGCAAGTCCTCCACGTTCCCGCCCACGCATTCCGCCACCAGCCGCAGATCCACCGGAGCCGTGAGCGTCACGGTGTCGTAGTCGGAAGGATGCTCCATCGCGACTTCGTTCAAGCCATACTGTGACGGATTCTTGGCCATGATGGTCACGGCCAAAATGATGGGAACGTAATTCCGCGTTTCCTTGGGCAGAACGTTGCGCCGGTAAAGCTCCCAGAAGTCGGCAAACCCGGTGCGCTTCACCGCAGACTGCACCGTTCCCGGGCCGGAGTTATACGCGGCCATGGCCAAATACCAGTCGCCAAACTCGTTATAGAGATCTTTCAGGTGATGCGCGGCCGCCCGCGTCGATTTCTCGGGATCCTGCCGGTCGTCCACCCACATATTGTGCGAAAGCCCGTAACCGCGGGCCCGGCTGCCCATGAACTGCCAGATGCCGCGCGCGCCCACCCGCGAAACCGCCAGCGGATGGAACCCGGACTCGGCCTGCGCCAGATAAATCAGATCCTGCGGTACGCCTTCCTCTTTGAGGATGGAAACCATCATGTCGTGGTAGCGGCCGGAGCGGGCAAAGGCACGCTCGAAGTTGCCCCGTCCGCGATTGGAGAAATAGCTGATGTAGCCGGCCACTTGGTCGGTCATCATCAGCGGAAGGTCGGAATGGGTCGACTTGATTTCCGCCTGCGCCTTGGCCCGCACTCCGGCGTCGGCCGAAGGCGTGATGCCATTCGTCTCATCGATGGGCGCCGGCTCAGATTTCTGTTGTCCTTCGACATCGCCCCCGGCATCTTCTGTCCCGGTTGAATTCCCGCCAATCCCGTCCAGGCCCAAGTCGTTCACTCCCGCCACTACGCGGTCGAATTCCTTCTGCAGGCGATCGTCGGAGCGCACATCCAGATTGCTGCCCAACAGCGCGTTGAAGGCATTATCAAAATTCTGCTTGGCGGCGTCGGTCTTGCCGGCCTCGTAGTTGACCACTCCAGCCTGATATTCCTTCTCCACCCGCGCCACCAAATCTCCAACGGGATCGGAGGCGGCTGGCGTGGAATTAGCCTGAGACGTAGCTTGGGAAGGGTCGTGTGTTGAAGTCTGGGCGGAAGTTGTAGCAGACGTCGCCTTCTGGGACGAATCCGGCTGGGATTGTTGAGCTTGCGCGGGAGCCGAACCAGCCGGCTTCACCGGAGCAGGAGCCGCAACCGCACTCAATGAAGGCGCCGACCCCGGCGGCAGAAGCGACACCGGCTTCTGCGCACTCTGGCACGAAGACCCTGCCAGGACCAGGCAGCCAAGCACTGCGCTCCATACATGAGATTTAACAAGTCTCATATTCTTCTATAAGATGCGGGATTCTCCCTGGGCGTTGGCCGGCACAGCCTTAGCCAAAATCGTACCCGTCGGCCAGCCTCGGGTCAACGCCGAAAAGGCACTCTGGCGGTTACCTAAGGCACCACTCGCATGGTCTCGGAAGCGCCATTACCCCACATTACCTCACCGGGCGCTGGACCTCAGACCTTCGACGTTGGCCCGGACGTCCCGGCAACCATGTGGCGACGGCCGCCTCGGCCGTCCAAGCTGGGGCGAAGCCCCGCGCCCACCATCCAAAAGGCCAGTTGCCCAAAAATGCTTTAAAGCTCGAACCCGTCAAACGCCTGCCGGCCGAGTCCCCGCCACCCTCCTCAAACCCGCCAGTAATCCCCACGCCAGTTCTGGATCGCCTTCTTTATATCCGCCCGCGACAATTTCTCCTGGAGCGTGCGCTCCACCAGCTTCGGAATCTCCGCGTCGGAGGCAAAGCGCAACGCAACCAGCTGCGCTTCGCTCAATTCGGGGATCCGGGCTCGCAGAGGCTCAGGCAGAAGCGTGGCGAGCCGCAGCCGTTCTTCCAGCCGAATCACGCGATCCTGCACCTTCAGGGCATACACGCGCTCCCTGATCACAACCACCAGCAGGGCCGCCGCCAGCAGTATCAGCAGGAAGGCGTGGAAGTGATCGCGAAAGTCCCCCTCAGTGATATGAGCGAAGAAATGGACGAGAGCCAACACCAGCCCCAGGACGAACACCGGCAGCGCGAAAAAGTGAAACGGCGGATCGAGCCGCGTGTGATTCGCAAATGTCTGGGGGACCTTTTCGGCCATGACGAAGGCTCCTCGGCGCCGACGTGACAGTGTAGCAGACACCCCGAATGATTGCGGAGTCCGATTCCAGATTCGTAATCCCTCACTCCAAATGACAAAACCCGGTCGGCATTTGATTTTCGTCCTTAGCTGGTGGATAACTTAGCGCGAAAGAAAAATCACTAAACCACGAAGGACACGAAGTATCACGAAGCCTTCGTAGCCAAAGGATCTCCTTCGTGTAACTTAGTGTCCTTTGTGGTAAATGAACTTCAGATTAAGCCACCACAAACTTGTCAGATCACGGCGAACCCATCCCGGGTCTCGTATAATTTCTCGCGGCGAACAAAGAGGCGAAGGAATCAAACTAGTGTAAAGGAAGACCATGAAAGCCATTCAAGTAAAGCAAGTGGGCGGGCCGGAAGCCATGGAACTGGTGGACTTGCCCGTCCCGCAGCCGAAAAGCCACGAAGCGTTGGTTAAGATCGCAGCCGCGGGCGTCAACTTCATCGACGTCTACATCCGCGAGGGCCGCTACCACGCACCCGTGCCGTTTGTAGTTGGGCAGGAAGGTTCCGGCGTAGTCACCGCTGTCGGCGCTGACGTAAAAACAGCCAAGGTCGGCAACCGCGTCGCCTGGAGCGGCGCTCTTGGTTCTTATGCCGAATATGTGGCCGCGCCGGCCGCCGCGCTGGTGCCCGTCCCGGAGGACGTGGGCGACCGCGACGCGGCCGCCGCCATGCTCCAGGGCATGACCGCCCACTATTTGTGTTACGACACCTACCCGCTGAAGCACGGGCAAACCGCGCTGATCCACGCCGGCGCCGGCGGCGTGGGACTCCTGCTGATCCAGATGGCGCACAATCTCGGGGCGCGCGTCATCACGACCGTCTCGACCGAGGACAAAGCCAAACTGGCGCGCGAGGCCGGCGCCGATGAAGTCATCCTCTACACCCACGCCGATTTCGAAGCCGAAACCAAGCGCCTCACGGCGGGCAAAGGCGTGGACGTGGTCTACGACGGCGTAGGCAAAGCCACGTTCGAAAAAAGCATGAATGTGCTGCGCCCCCGCGGCATGCTGGTGCTCTATGGCGCATCGAGCGGCCCGGTTCCGCCCGTCGATCCCATTACGCTCTCGCAAAAAGGCTCGCTCTACATGGCCCGCACCAACCTGGCCCACTTCACGGCTACGCGCGAAGAATTGCTGGCGCGTTCTGGCGCAGTGTGCAACATGATTTCCAGCGGTAACCTCAAACTAAGAATCGCCCATACCTATCCGCTAGCCGAAGCGCAGCAAGCCCACCGCGATTTGGAAGGCCGGAAGACGACAGGAAAGCTGCTGCTGATTCCGTGAGGGTCGGCACAGCTCACGTAGGGACAGCCGCCTCGGCTGTCCACCGAGCGCAGCGAAGGGGTTGCACACAGCACGCTGGAAGTCCCAATTCGGGACCCGCAACGAAGATGTTTTCGTGCAATGTCGTTAGCCTACTCTGATCGCAGTTTAGGCTGCATGCAGGGCTTCGCTTCGCCGGACAGCCGAGGCGGCTGTCCCTACGTGGCTTCTTATGGCCTTTTACCGCCGCAAGCTCCCGCATCTACAGCGTGACGATAAACGCCACTTCGTAACTTTTTGCACGCTTCATCGTTGGATCCTGCCCAATGCCGCCCGTTCTGTCGCGCTGCTTTGTTGCCTGCACGACAACGACATCAAATACGTCCTTCACGTTGCCGTTGTCATGCCGGATCACGTGCATTTGATCTTCACTCCTCTGGCGGACTCAAACAATCGAGAAGTGCATTCCTTGGCGGGAATCATGGGCGGGATTAAAGGAGCGTCGGCGCAACTCATCAATCGCGAACTGGACCGCCGTGGACGAGTGTGGCAGACCGAATCCTTGGACCGCGTCTTGCGATCTTCGGAATCACTCGATGCTAAGGTTGCCTACATCCTCCACAATCCGGTTCGGGCTGGGCTGGTTTCCAAATCGGAAGATTACGCGTGGACATGGAGGCGGACGGAGAGGCACCCATATGCCGTGGCCTAACCGCTTCGCTGCGCTTTGCGGGACAGCCGAGGCGGCTGTCTCTACGCGAGCTATCACGCTCGGCAACTACCGCTTTCGTGTGTAGCCCCTCGCATACCCCGGCACTTCCTGGCCGGGCAGGAGCCGCGCATCGTCAATCGGGTCTCCGGCAACCATCTCCAGGGGCACCACTCCCGCCCAGGTCGGAAACGCGTAATCTTCTTCATCATCCACCGGCGGGCCGACGCGCACTTTCGCCGAGAATTCTTCTATCGGTACTCGCAGCACCGAAGTCGCTTTCAGTTCCCGCTCGTTGGGCTGGCGCGCTTCATCCCAGCGGCCGGGAAGAATGTGTTGCGAAAGGGAATAGAGAGCCTCGATTTTTTCCTTGGGATCGTCCACCAGCGTCGCCTTCCCCAGGATGACCACCGAGCGGTAATTCATGGAGTGATTGAAAATGGAGCGCGCCAGCACCAGCCCGTCCAGCAGGGTCACAGTCACGCACACGGCGACGCCGTCTTTCATCTGGCGCAGCATGCGGCTTGCGGCCGACCCGTGAATGTACAGATTGCCATCCACTCGCCCGTACGACGTGGGAATGACAAAAGGCTGGCCCTCGACCGCGAAGCCAACGTGACACAGAAAGCCTTCATCAAGAATGCGGTACACAGTTTCGCGATCGTAAGCCGCACGCTCGGCTTCGCGGACGACACGAGTCCGCGGGGTCGGCATAGAGGGTTCTGACATGGGGAACAAACTCCGGCAAGCGCCAAGGATGGATGAACGTGAATAGAAATTCTAGCAGAGTGGTGTGCTCGACAGCAGTTCCCGTCTCGCGCTTCTTCGTGTCGCGGACAGGCGGCGTCTATGCGGTTCCGGCGTTGGTGAAGGCTTCGAGCGCGTCGGAGACGGTGGGGAACATCAGGAACAGCGGTTCGGTTTTGGTGATCTGGAACACTTTCATGACGCGCTGGTTCACGCCGGTCAGCGCCATGCGGCGTCCGGCCTTCTGGCACGAGATGCAGGAACTGACCAGCGAGCCCAGGCCCGAGGAATCGAGATAAGGCACGCCCGTAAAATCGAGGATCATGGTGGGCGCGTCTTCGCGGCGCACCGCATTGATGAACGGGGAAACATTCTCGACAGTGAGCGGGCCGTGCAGGCACAGGACTCCCCGGTCAACGCGCTCGATCTGTAGGGGGTCGGATGCCATGGCGCACGATTCTAGGCCAGATGGTGAGGCGGGTTCAAGTTTCGAGCGATTGGCTCTTGGCCTTTAGCTCTTGGCT
>Ga0187863_10002732_pt1 | contig 13282 bp, 12 predicted proteins | sample June2016WEW_11_1_FD_132975 | JGI IMG/M metagenome (GOLD analysis project Ga0187863, IMG submission 132975) | Peatland microbial communities from SPRUCE experiment site at the Marcell Experimental Forest, Minnesota, USA - June2016WEW_11_10 | ecosystem: Environmental > Terrestrial > Soil >... | reverse complement strand
GTGCATCACGGCGTGCGTATCAAGGACGCCGCCATCGTCGCTGCCGCCATGCTTTCGCAGCGCTACATCACCGACCGCTTCCTCCCGGACAAGGCCATCGACCTTGTGGATGAAGCCGCCGCCGGCCTGCGCATGGAAATCGACTCCTTGCCGACCGAGATCGATGAGATCGAGCGGCGCCTGATGCAGCTTGAGATCGAACGCCAGGCACTGCGCAAAGAGACCGATCCTCATTCACGCGAGCGCTTGGGGCAGATTGAGAAGGAGCTTTCGACCTTGCGCGAACAATCCGATGCGCTCAAGGCTCACTGGCAGACCGAAAAGAAGGCCATTGACCGCATCCGTAAGCACAAGGAGCAGATTGAAAGCCTTAAAGCAGAAGAACAGCGCTATGAGCGCGCCGGCGATCTTTCTCGCGTGGCTGAGATCCGCTACGGCAAGCTCTCGGCGGCCGAAAAGGAACTCAAGGCAGCGCAAGACAAGCTCGCCGAACTTCAACAAGACCATCCGATGTTAAAGGAAGAAGTGGGGGAAGAAGAGATCGGCAAAATCGTGAGCAAATGGACCGGCATTCCTGTCGGGCGACTGCTCGAAGGTGAGGTCCAAAAATTAGTGCATATGGAAGAGCGGCTCCGCCAGCGCGTTGTGGGTCAAGATACGGCGCTCACCGGCGTCGCCAACGCCATCCGTCGAAGCCGCGCGGGCCTGAACGATCCCAACCGGCCCATCGGCTCGTTCTTATTCCTAGGGCCGACCGGCGTCGGCAAGACCGAACTGGCCCGCGCGCTTGCCGAATTCCTGTTCGACGACGAGCGCGCCATGATCCGCCTCGACATGTCCGAATACATGGAAAAGCATTCGGTCGCGCGCATGATCGGCGCCCCCCCGGGATACGTGGGATACGAAGAGGGCGGCCAACTGACCGAGAGGGTGCGCCGCCGGCCCTATTCGGTGGTCCTGCTTGATGAAATCGAGAAGGCGCATCCTGACGTCTTCAACGTGTTGCTACAGATTCTCGAGGATGGCCGGCTCACCGACGGCAAGGGCCGTACGGTCGATTTTCGCAATGCGGTAATCGTTATGACCTCAAACGTCGGCTCTGCGGCGATCTTCGAATTGTCTGAAAAGGACCCCAAGAAGGCGCGCGAACTGGCGATGGGCGCTTTGCGCGAGCTCTTCCGTCCGGAGTTCCTAAACCGAATCGACGACATCGTGATGTTTGGTCCGCTGGGCAGGGATCAGATCGAGCGCATCGTCGAACTGCAGCTGCACAACGTGGTGAATCTGCTGGCGGAGCGGAAGATCACCTTGACGCTGACTCCGGCCGCCAAGACGCTGCTATTCCGTGAAGGATACGATCCAGCCTACGGCGCTCGCCCCATGAAGCGCGCGATCCAACGGCTGATTCAGGATGCCTTGGCGCTCAAGATCCTGGACGGAGAAGTCCTTCCGGGGGATGAAGTGACCGTCGATGCCGGGCCCGGCGGTGATGCGATGAGGTTCGAACGCGCCGGTGCAAAGGTAGCAGCCGCGCAATAGGCGGCGGGAACCGAACATGAAAACTCTCAAGACAACGTTTCTGCTAACGGCACTCACTCTGCTGCTTCTGGCGTTGGGCCAGGCTTTTGGCGGGCAGCGGGGTATGACGATCGCGCTGGTAATGGCCGTTTTCATGAACGGCACCGCTTACTTTTTCTCAGACAAGATCGCTTTGGCCTCCAGCGGAGCCCAGCCCATAAGCCGGGAGCAATCTCCGCGCCTCTATGAGGTGATGGAGCGCCTTTCGGGAAAGGCCAGTCTGCCGATGCCCAAGCTCTACATGATCCCGCAACCGGCGCCAAACGCCTTTGCAACGGGCCGCAACCCGAGCCACGCCTCGGTCGCCGTCACCCAGGGACTCATGGAATTGATGGACGACGAAGAACTGGAAGGCGTGATCGCGCATGAACTCTCGCACGTCCGCAATTACGATATCTTGACCTCCTCGATTGCCGCAACCCTTGCCGGTGCGATCAGTTGGATTGCCAGTATGGGACGCTGGGGCATGATTTTCGGAGGAATGGGCGGAGGGCGCGACGACGACCGCGAGGGCGGAGGTCTTACCGCCATTCTCATGCTGTTCCTGGCTCCCGTGGCGGCGCTGTTGCTACAGCTGGGCATTTCCCGGCAGCGGGAGTACCAAGCCGACGCATCCGGCGCGAGGATGGTCGGCCACCCTTATGGATTGATCCGCGCCCTCGGGAAATTGGGCGCCTACAACAAGCGCATTCCTATGGATATTTCGCCTTCGACCTCGGCTCTTTGCATCGTGGCCCCGCTCGCCGGCGGGCAAGTGCTCTCGAGCCTGTTCAGCACGCACCCACCACTCGACGACCGCATCGCCCGCCTCCAGGCCATGACCGTTACTCGTTAACGGACGGCTCCTCAGTGGTTTCCCCGTAACTAGAAGGTACAATTTTCTCGCACCTTGTTGTCCTTCTAGAAAATACGCAGAAAACATTACCGGAGCGTAAAAATTACAAGATAGAACTAGGCGACGCCGCGCGACCCTTGGCTGGAAATACTCTAACTCTTTCATTTCGTTCTATTTGTGACGGCCATTCCGACCGCTCGCATTTGGTTCGGCGCGTGCTTTTAGTCTGCTGCGCAAGGGGATCTCACGGAGGAAAACAGTATGAGTAGCGAAACACATGATGTGATCGTGCAGGATGCGGCCGCGCCGCGGTGGATTGGTGTAGTGGTGGTAGCGCTGGCCGTCATTTCATTGGTAGGCCTGGGCGTTGCCTGGTCTGCGTCGAACCGTTCGAAGACCCTCGAGCAGAGCCTTTCTGCCCAAACTCAACAGCTGGGCCAGTTCAAGCAGAGCGACGATGTGCTCGGCCAGAGGCTCGCAAAAGCCGAAGATGCCAACGCCCAGCTCCAGGGCGAGCTCAGCCTGGTAACCGACAAGATGAAACTTACCCAGGACGAGCTCGGCCGCGCGCGCTTCCAGGCCAAGAAAATCCGGGACGATGAGAACAAGCAGCTAGCCGATCTGCAGAACAACGTCACCGGGCAGCTCGCGACCAAGGCGAGCGTCGACGACGTAAACAAGATCGGGACCGACGTCAATGGCGTGCGCTCCGATCTTGAGAATACCAAGAACAATCTGACCATGGCGCGAGGTGAGTTCGGCACCCTGATCGCGAAGAACCACGACGAAATCGAAGAACTTCGCCGTATGGGAGAGCGCGACTACTATGAATTCACGATCGACAAGAGGAACCAGCGCGAGAAGGTCGGCGACCTGATGGTCGAACTCAAGAACGTGAACCAGAAGAAGAACATCTACACCGTGTCTCTCTACGTGGACGACGCGCGCTACGACAAGAAGAACCGCTCGGTCAACGAACCGATCTACTTCTTCACCCACGGCACGCGGGCGCCTATGGAGTTTACGGTGAACCAGGTAGGCAAGGATAAGATCGCGGGATATCTGAGCGTTCCGAAGGTAGCTTCGGCGCACGCCCAGGCTTCGGGCAACTAAATCTTACCCATCGCTGCGGTGATCGCGGGCGTCTTGAGGGATCGAGACGCCCGTTGCCTTTTTTGTGTTTATGCCGACCTTTTCAGAGCGCGCATTTTGCGGGAGAGAAACTTCTTCGCAAGGGCGGGAAGCTTGTCGTGGGGGAGCTTACCCTGCTCGTAGAGCTTGACCTTCCCTTTCGCGGCTTTGCGCTTGCGGCGCTGCCGCTTCTGGGCTACATAACGCTTGTCGTAGGACATCCCTTCCTCCAATCGATTCGTGAGCATCGATTGTAACGAAGACGTTACAGGATGCAAGGTCTTCGCTGTGATTTGGCGCCCGGATTCAGTAGCATTCCCCCATCAGCCTCGGCCATGACCACTAGCGCCATCTACGCCCCCCGCATTCTGACTCCCCACGAGGAGCTGAGCGATGGCGTGATTATTGTCGAAGGCACCCAGATTACCGGCCTGGGCCATCGCGACGAGATTCGCGTTCCCTCCGGCGCCACTGATTTCATGGCTACAGGATTAACCATCGTCCCGGGATTTGTCGACGTGCACATCCACGGCGCGGGTGGCCACGACGTGATGGAAGCCGATGCGCGCGCGCTCGACCGCATTACCTCGACCGTCGCGCGGCACGGGACGACATCGATGCTTGCCACCACGGTGACTGCTCCGGTAGAGGACACCTGCCGCAGCCTGGAGGGCATCGCCCGCTATATCCGCAGCCGCCAACAGGTAGAAAGCAACCGCCTGGCCGCCGAGATTCTTGGGATCCACCTCGAGGGACCCTTCATCAGCCCGGTTCAGCGCGGCGTCCATTCGCCTGCGGCAATCTCTGAGCCTTCTGTCGCAATCCTGGAGAAATTCCTGGCCGCTTCCGACGGACTCGTGAAGATTTTAACGCTTGCTCCGGAGCTTCCCGGCGCTCTTGAACTGATCGAATTCGCAATCGCCGCCGGTCTCGTGATCGGCATGGGCCACACGGATGCCGATTACGATCAAGCTCGAGCCGCCATTCAAGCGGGGGCGCGGCACGCAGTACATACCTACAACGCCATGCGAGCTTTCCTGCATCGCGACCCCGGCATATTGGGCGCCATCATGACCGACCCCGAAGTAACCGCGGAAATAATCGCCGACGGTGTCCACGTTGCCGTAGCGGCCATTCAAGTCCTGATGGGGTCGAAGGGATTCGACACGGTCCTGCTGGTAAGCGACGGAATCGCGGCCACGGGAATGCCGGACGGCACCTACCGCCTCGGGAATTCTGACGTGGACGTTCAAGCAGGCGTGGCTCGGAATTCGGAGGGCAAACTCGCCGGCAGCACGCTGACGCTCGATCGGGCAATCAGAAATGTGGTGGCCTACGGCGTGCCGCTGCTCGAAGCGGTGCGAATGGCCACCGTGCTGCCCGCCAGACGTCTCGGTATTGCCGGCAAAAAGGGTGTGATCGCGCCCGGTGCCGATGCGGATATCGTGGCCTTAACGCCTGATCTCCGCGTCGCAGCCGTCATGACACGGGGCGCCGGACTAACCTAGGAAATCCTGCATTCTAGCTGTTACGGGTTGGATGGAGAGGGATTTTAAGTTCGCCGGACAGTTGGTAGGGATCAAAGGGGCTGCAGGCAAAATAGCGGCCCTCCACTTCAATCGTGGGAACCTTTCGCAGGCCATCGTTGACGCGCAGCACCAGGTCTTCTGCCCCGGGCGTTTCGTCAATATTCACTTCCTTAAACGCAACGCCGCGCTCGCGCAAAAACTGCTTGGCTCGCCGGCAGTCGCCGCACCACGGAGTCCCGTAGATAGTGATTTCCGGCATCGGTTTCTGCGATCGGCTGAAAAACCCTGCTTGGGCAGGATGCCACTATTTGAATGCGGCAAGGGGATTCTCGATTGGGCGGGCGTTCCGAACCAGCAACAGGGGCAATCGTTTAGTGCTCCTGTGCGCCCGCTGCATCGGTCTTCGAGGCCGCCTGCAGCCGCACCAACGCGCGTTGCAGAGCCAAGCTCGCGCGGTCCCACTCCGGGTCACCCGCGCTCTTGGTTGCCACTTCCTGTTTTGCCCGCTCAAGCGCGGTGCGCGTGCGCGCCACGTCGATTTCCTCCGCACGTTCGGAGATCTCCGCCAGCACGATCACCCGATCGGGCAGTACTTCAGCGTAGCCGTCGATTACCGTAAGGTAGCGGGTCTCAGAATCGCTTCGGTAAGTGAGAATGCCGATACCCAGCTCTGTGATGAGCGGAGCGTGGCCCGGCAACACGCCGATGTAGCCCTCTTGGCCCGGTATCTCGACCGACTTCACGGTCTTCTGCAGTACGTGCCGCTCTGGCGTGACCACTTCGAGTTCGATGCTTTCCGGTAACATTCGCTCGATCCTGAGTTTCTCCGCGCGCCCTTTCTAGGCTGTGGCGGACATCTTTTCGGCTTTTTCCCGAGCCTCTTCGATCGTGCCCACCATGTAGAAGGCTTGTTCGGGCAGATCGTCGTGCTTGCCTTCCACGATTTCCTTGAAGCCGCGAACGGTGTCTTCGATCTTCACGTATTTCCCTTCAATCCCCGTGAACTGCGCGGCCACGAAGAACGGCTGCGAAAGAAACTTTTCGATCTTGCGGGCGCGCGCCACGGTTTGCTTGTCGTCGTCGGAGAGCTCCTCGATTCCGAGGATGGCGATGATGTCCTGCAACTCTTTGTAGCGCTGGAGCACCGATTTCACGCTGCGCGCGACGGTGTAGTGATCCTGGCCCAGAATGCGCGGGTCAAGGATGCGCGAAAAACTCGCCAGCGGGTCGACGGCGGGATAAATCCCGCGCTCCACGATTTGCCGGCTGAGGTTTGTGGTCGCGTCCAGGTGCGTGAAGGTCGCTGCCGGGGCTGGATCGGTGTAATCGTCGGCGGGCACGTAGATGGCCTGCACGGAGGTGATCGATCCGCTCTTGGTGGAAGTGATGCGCTCCTGAAGCTCGCCGATTTCGGTGTTCAGGTTCGGCTGATACCCCACAGCCGAAGGCATGCGGCCGAGCAGCGCCGATACTTCTGAGCCCGCCTGCACGAAACGGAAGATGTTATCGATGAAGAGCAGCACGTCGAGGTGCTCTTCGTCGCGGAAGTATTCGGCGACAGTAAGCCCCGTCAAGCCGACGCGAAGACGCGCCCCCGGCGGCTCGGTCATCTGCCCATAAATCAGCGCGCAGCGGGATTTTTCCGAATTGCCCGGAACCACAACGCCCGATTCCTGCATTTCGAGCCAGAGGTCGTTGCCCTCGCGCGTGCGCTCACCCACCCCCGCAAATACCGACACGCCGCCGTGCTTCATGGCTACGTTGTGAATCAACTCCTGAATCAGCACCGTCTTGCCCACGCCCGCGCCGCCGAACAGCCCGATCTTGCCACCCTTCAGGTAAGGCTCGATCAGGTCGACGACCTTGATACCGGTCTCGAACATTTCAAGTGTAGTGGACTGATCTTCAAGCGACGGCGCCGGGCGGTGAATCGGGTAGCGCTTGGTCGCCTTTACCTCGCCCAGCTGGTCTACAGGCTCTCCCAGCACATTCAGCACGCGGCCCAGAGTCCCGCGACCCACGGGTACCGAGATCGGCTCTCCCAAATCCTCGACCTTCATGCCCCGCACCAGGCCCTCGGTCGGCTTCATGGCCACGCAGCGGACCCGGCTCTCGCCCAGGTGCTGTTCGACTTCTGCGACGATATCCATTGGCTCCGGAACGTCAAATCCCTCGCTCGTAATCCGTACCGCGCTGTGAATCAGCGGTAAGTGACCTTCTTCGAATTGAACGTCGACAACGGGGCCGATGACCTCGATCAGGCGCCCCACTCTGTGCTGATCTGCCATTCTGTTCTCCTCTATCCCGAGCGCCTAGGAAACTGCCGATGCGGCGCCACTGACGATTTCGATCAATTCCTTAGTAATCGCTGCCTGCCGTATCTTGTTCATCTGCAGCGTGAGCTTGTCGATGAGTTCCGATGCGTTCCGGGTAGCCGAATCCATGGCCGTCATGCGGGCGGCGTGTTCGGCTGCGGCCGATTCCAGCAGAACGCGAAATATCTCCGATTCCAGATACCGCGGCAGCAAGCCGTTGAAAATTTGCTCCACCGGCTCCTCGTAGATGTAATCCACGAGCGAGGACTTTCCCGAAGCCGACAGATCATGGGGAAGCAAGTCTTGGTGGCCGTCGCGCGCGGGCTCCGATGGTTCACTCAGGACGGCCGGATCAATCGGAAGCAACTTCTCGGAGCGCAGGTTCTGAACCATCACGTTCTTGAACTCGTTGTAGATGCCGTAAACCGCGTCCACTTCCTTTTTTCCATAAAGATCGGCGATCTGGGCGGCCATGTTCTTCGCCGTCGAAAAATCCACGCGACTCGACACGCCCAGATATTCCCCCAGGAACGGCAACCCGCGTTTCCGCATCGTGTCCCGGGCCTTCTTGCCGACCACAATCAAGTCCTTCTTCGCAGCCGGGCTCTCGCGAATAAACGTCATGGCCCGCCGCAGCACGTTGGTGTTGAAGGCTCCACACAAGCTTCGATCGCCGGTGAGCACAACCACCAGGATCTTTTCTTCCCTCCGGCGCTCCAGCAGTGGATGCGCGGTTGTATCCATGCGGGCCGCGGCCGATCGCAGCACGCGCAGAATCTCGCGGGCATACGGCCGCGCGGCGAACACGCCTTCTTGCGCGCGGCGTAGCTTCGCGGCAGCGACGAACTTCATCGCACGCGTGATCTGCTGCGTGCTCTTGACGGAGCGGATGCGGCGCCGATAATCAAGAAGTGTAGGCATGGAGAACTCGCTGCTCGTTGTTCTAGCGTGCAGCAGCTACTGCGGGCGCACCGACCGTTGCTTTAAAGCGCTCTTTGAATGCTTCCAGAGCCTTCGAGGTTTCCGCGCGGAGGGCATCGTCAAACGATTTCTTCTCGCGCAGCGTCTTCAAAATCCCGGGAAAATTGGTTTCGATGAACGGAAAGAGTTCGCGCTCAAAGCGTCCGCACTCCGACACCTCGATGTCGTCCAGAAACCGGTTGGCACCGGCGAAAATAATCAGAACCTGCTTTTCCACCGGCAGAGGTTGATACTGATCTTGTTTCAGAATCTCCACCAGGCGCTGCCCCCGCGACAACTGTGCCTGCGTGGCCTTGTCCAGCTGTTCGGAACCGAACTGTGCGAACGCGGCGAGCTCGCGATACTGGGCCAGGTCAAGACGCAGCGTTCCGGCCACCTGGCGCATCGCTTTGATCTGCGCGTTGCCTCCCACGCGGCTCACGGAAAGTCCTACGTTCACGGCTGGGCGGATGCCGCTATTGAACAAATCCGCTTCCAGGTAAATCTGGCCGTCGGTGATCGAAATCACGTTGGTCGGAATGTAGGCCGACACGTCGCCCGCCTGGGTTTCAATTACGGGAAGCGCCGTAAGCGATCCCGCGCCCAGTTCATCGTTCAACTTCGCGGCGCGTTCGAGCAAACGCGAGTGGAGGAAGAATACGTCCCCCGGATACGCCTCGCGGCCGGGCGGGCGGCGCAGCAGAAGCGAAATCTCGCGGTAGGATTGCGCATGCTTGGAAAGGTCATCGTAGAAGCAGACCGCATGCCGCTTGGAATCGCGGAAATATTCGCCGATGGCGCACGCGGCGAAAGGAGCGATGTACTGCATCGTCGCAGGTTCTGCGGCGGACGCCACGACAACCACGGTGTAATCCATGGCGCCGTTTTCGGTGAGCGTCTTGATCACCTGCGCCACCGTCGACCGCTTCTGTCCGATCGCGCAATAGATGCAGATCATGTCGCCACCGCGCTGATTCAGGATCGTATCGAGGATGATGGCGGTTTTGCCCGTCTGCCGGTCGCCAATGATCAGTTCGCGCTGGCCGCGGCCGATCGGGATCATGGCGTCAATCGGCTTGATGCCGGTTTGCAGGGGCTCGCGCACAGGCTGGCGCGCGATCACGCCCGGCGCGATGCGCTCAAGCGGGTTCCGCTGGTTGGTTTGCACCGGGCCCTTGCCGTCCAGAGGCTGCCCGAGGGGATTCACCACGCGCCCGATCAGCGCATCGCCCACGGGTACCGACATAATCTTATTGGAACGCTTTACGGTGTCGCCTTCGCGAATCTCGGTGTAGTCGCCCAGCAGCACCGCGCCGACCTGATCTTCTTCCAGATTCAGCGCGATACCGAAAACGTCGTGCGGGAAAAGCAGCATCTCGCCCGACATGCACCGGTCCAGCCCATGGATGCGCGCGATGCCGTCGCCCACCGATATGACCGAGCCCACTTCCTCGACCGCTACCGTCTGCTCGTAATTTTCGATCTGCTCTCGCAGAATCTTTGTGATCTCGTCCGCTTTGATATTCGCCATCCGTTGCTCCTATTCCGTTTCAAGTTGCTGGCGCAGCCGGTTCAATTGCTCGCGCACCGAGCCGTCGTAGACGGTCGAGCCGATGCGCACTACGGCGCCGCCTAGCAGCGACTTATCTTCCTGAAATGTCGCTTCGATCTTCTTCTTCGTCCGTCGCTCAAGGACCGCGGTCAGCTGCACCCTCTGCGCGGAGTTCAGTGGCCGGGCCGAGGTCACTTCTGCCTGGGCGATGCCCAGGCGCGCATTCAGTTCTTCCCCGAAGGCCTTCTCGATCTCGCGCAGCAGCTCGGTGCGCCGGTGATCCACGATCGCATAAATGAAATTCCGAACCGCGGGGTCATACTCCCTCTTCTCGGAAATTGCTTCGATCACTCGATTCTTCTGTTCCGGACCGATGGCGGGTGTTTCCAGGCAATTCCGAAGGTCCGCGGAAGAATAAAATGTCTCGACGAACGCAGTGAAATCGGCCTTGACCCTGTCTGCTTTGATCTGTTCGAGCGCAACATCGGCCAGGGCCGACGCGTAGCGTCGTGCCACCGCTTCGTTCAATTCGTGCTCCGATCGAGTTCCGCCACGAATGTGTGAAACAAGGAAGATTGCGCCTCGGGTGTCACCTGGTCGGTCAGCAGGCCTTCGGCGCGGTCCACGGCAAGCCGGGCCGCAAAGGCCTTCAGCTCCAGCTGAGCGGCTCTTTGAGCGGCGCGTATTTCCGCCTGCGCGGCGCGCTCGATCACCTCGGCCTCCAGGCGGGCCAATGCCCTCAGCCGCACTGCCTCAGCGTCGGCATCGCGTTTGGCGTCGGCGCGAATACTCTCCACTTCCTTGCCGATACCAGCAAGCTTTCGCTGTACCTCGCGCCGCTGTTGCTGGGCGGCCTCTCGGGCCCGCGCTCCTTCGGCGATCTTCTTGGAAATCTCCTTCGAGCGCTCCCGCAGCGAAGGCGCCGCCACTTTGGTGAAGAAATACACCAGTGCGCTGAAAACAATCGCAAAGTTGATCCACCGGAAGATCCAGCCGGAAGGGGAATTCTCAGGGCCCGGGGCGCCCTCTTCTGCCAGCAAGGGAGCCGCCGTCAGCAGAAACCAAAGACAGCAGCACGCCAATGCCGGCCGGCATGAGCGAGCCGCTAGGCGCTTCTCAGACATCACCGGCGCAGCCCTTCGCCTGCTGCGGGACGCCGGGAGAGAATCATGCGAGCAATCTCGCCTGCAAGGGTAGGAGTCTGCCGCTCGATCTCGGTGCGGGCGGCGGACATCGCGGCGGCAATTTCTTTTTTCGCTTCACTCACTTCCTCTTGCGACCGCGTGCGCATGGCCTTGAGCAGTTGCACCCGCTCATCGAGAACCACTTGCCGCGCATCTTCCTGTTCCCTGTAAACCTCCGCGCGCGCACTCTTGAGAGCCTGCATATAGGTGTCGAGTTCCTGCTTGGCGGCCGCCTCCACCGCTGCGGCCTCTGCGCGAGCTCCTTCCATCAAGCGGTTTCGCTCCGCCATGGCCTTCTGAATCGGGGTGAAGAAGGCCCAGCGCAAAAAGAAAAAAAGGAAAAGGAAAATGATTACGGTAGGCACAGCCCCGAGAAACAATTCACCTAGCTGGTGGGCAATTTGCATCGACAAATTGGTGGTGCGGCAGCGCTCCTGGCTATTTGTATTGGGTCCGGCGGGTCGTAACACCCACCGGGGGCTATCTTAGGATGAAAGAGCAACAGATTATGTCATCGAGTCTAAATCGCGTCAACAATAGAACTGCATTCTGCTGCATTCTGTCGCGGCGCTGCAAATCGATCCCCGCAAGCAATGCCCATCCGCGTGCAGCCTTTCCGCCCCGCGTCTACGCTTGATCCCCGATTGATTTCTATCGTCGTTGCGGCAGAATGGGAGCAAGACGATATTCCCCATGATTCGAAAAGTTAAAGGCGGATATAAGGTTCTCTCAGAAAACGGGAGAAAAAACCTCGGTGGGCCCTATGGAACAAAGGCGGAAGCACAAAAGCGGCTTCGACAAGTGGAATATTTCAAGCATAACAAGTAACCAAGAACCGGGATGGTTGGGCCGGAGCGCGGCTCGCCCGGCCCGTCCGGCAGTGGCCTGCAGAAAACCAATGGGTTGGGGCGCATCTTCAGATTTCCACATGTTCTCTGAATTCCACAACCAGAATGACCCCGAAAAATAATCACAAGACACTTGACGGCATCCAAATTCCTGATATAGTCCATAGAAGTCGGTTGACCTGCGGCTTTCGCTGAAGTCTCCTGACGTTCCGGGTCTGCCTGCTCATCAAGAGGTGAGATTGGTTACGAACACCGGGTAGCAACAAATCGAGCTTCGAGTTCATCCGTTCAAGGGCCGGCAGCAAGCGGCCCCCGAAACAAGGACGGATTTGCCCGGCGCTCGTTGCCGGGTTTTTTATTGCTCGCGACTTCGGCTCCAAACCGAATTCGCGCTCCGCCAGGAGCGGAGACGTTTTGATCAGAAACCGATGGATCAAAACGAACGGTCTTTGACAACTGATGGAAGCTGGCATTGCGTTACGCGGATGTCAAGGTTCGCGTAGCGCGATAAAACTGCAAATTTTTGCTCGAGAGTAGCGCAATGTGGAAAGGCGAACTTGCCACACGCGCGGTGTCGGGCGTCTGAACCCGGTTGCGGGGCAGCGTTCCGGCGATGGCGACGTGCTGAGTAAGTTTTATGGTTAAGCTACTAAGGGCGTACGGTGGATGCCTTGGCACCAACAGGCGATGAAGGACGTGGTAAGCTGCGAAAAGCCCCGGGAAGCCGCAAACAGGCCTTGATCCGGGGATGTCCGAATGGGGAAACCCTATCTGGTAAAACCAGATAACGGCCCGCTGAATATATAGGCGGGTACGAGCTAACCCAGGGAAGTGAACCATCTCAGTACCTGGAGGAAAATAAATCAATTGAGATTCCGATAGTAGCGGCGAGCGAAATCGGAACAGCCCAAACCGGGGTGCTTGCACCTCGGGGTTGTAGGACCGCGTGAGTAGAGTTATCAATCCGGAGGCTAGGTGAACCTGCTGGAAAGCGGGGCCATAGAATGTGATAGCCACGTAACCGAAAGCTTACCGGACTCGAAGCGGTATCCTGAGTACCACGGGGCACGAGAAACCTCGTGGGAAACCGGGGAGACCACTCTCCAAGGCTAAATACTCGTTGGTGACCGATAGTGAACTAGTACCGTGAGGGAAAGGCGAAAAGCACCCCTGCTAGGGGAGTGAAATAGAACCTGAAACCGTATGCCTACAAGCAGTCGAAGGGCTATGCCGGGTCTTCGGATCCGGAATGCCTGACGGCGTGCCTCTTGCTTAATGAGCCGGCTAGTTATTCTCACAGGCAAGGTTAAGCGTAAGCGAGCCGTAGCGAAAGCGAGTCCGAATAGGGCG
>Ga0187863_10002728_pt1 | contig 13293 bp, 12 predicted proteins | sample June2016WEW_11_1_FD_132975 | JGI IMG/M metagenome (GOLD analysis project Ga0187863, IMG submission 132975) | Peatland microbial communities from SPRUCE experiment site at the Marcell Experimental Forest, Minnesota, USA - June2016WEW_11_10 | ecosystem: Environmental > Terrestrial > Soil >... | reverse complement strand
GAGCAGAGGGTGCTCGTCACTCCGGGCGTCCTTCCTTGGGAGGTTTCGTTTCGTCTACCCCATAGTAGGACAGCGGCCCTCCCGCGACAAGCGCCTTCCGATCCGGCTTTGCTGTTCAGAGTATGGGTCAATTGCCCCGGGGCTCGACCATTTGCTACAATCCGGCGCCATGAAGCACTCTGTGAAAGAATCACTCATGCGCTGCTGTTTATTCCAATCAACGTGGCTTCGGGTTTTTGCGGTTGCCGCCTTCTCATTCGCGGCAGGGTCGTGGGTAACGCTGCAATTGGCGAGAACTGACGGCGTTCGGGCCGACAACAATCGCGTATTCGAGCTTCGCATCTACCACGCCAACCCGGGCCGGCTGTCGGCACTCAACACCCTGTTTCGGGAGCACACTCTGCCCTTGTTTCAGAAGCACGGCATCGCCGGAATCGGATACTGGCACCCGCACGATGCGCCCGACTCTGAGAACACGCTGATCTACCTGATTGCCCACCCGAGCCGTGAGGAAGCCAAGAAGAATTGGGACGCCTTTTTTGCCGATCCTGAGTGGCAACCGGCGCTAAAATCCGCGAGCGCCGAAGGCAAACTCACCGACAAAATCGAATCCACCTTCATGGATCCGGCGGACTTCTCCCCGCTTAAATAAGTGTCGCGACCCGCAAGGCACCGGACCTAGCTGTGCGGCATAAGATTTCTCCCGCGCTATTGCTTGGTCTGGTTGCCGTGCTCACCGCGTTTGCGGTGCAGTCGGGCGAAATCGGCTCAAGCGATTCGCAGCATCGCCTGCAAGCCGCGCACTCATTCTGGACCTCCGAACCCGCCGTTTTTCCCGACGAATATCCAGAGTTCGGCATTCACGGCCGCGGCGGAAGACTCTACGGCTGGTACGGAATCGGGCAATCGCTGTTGCTCCTGCCGTCTGACGTGATCGGTACTTACCTGGAGCGCCTTCCCGCCTTTAGCGAATACCGCGGCGCCGAGACCGATCCCACCGTCAGAAACATCGTCGTCACCTACATCACCAACACGCTCATCTGCGGCCTGGGCGTTTTGGTCTGCTTCCGTTTCCTTCTGCGGCTGCACTTCACCGTCAACCAATCGGTTGCGGGCGCGCTCACGCTTCTTTTCGGCACTACGTTTCTCCACTACACGCAAAACATGATGGAAAACAACCTGATCCTGCTGCTGACGTTGGCCGGCATCTGCTTCCAATACGAGTGGCTCCGCACAGGCCGTCGCGCATCGCTGTTCATTGGCTCTATGGCGTTCGCCGCCAATCTGATGATCCGCATCACAACCCTGCTCGACATTCTTGCCGCCACCGTATTCATCGTGCTGCTGCTGCGGATGGAAGGGAATCGGGGTAGTGCCTCTATCGCCAAGTTGTGGACCTATGCGCGTGGCGTAGTGCCTTGCTATGTGCTGGGACTGCTCGTCGATCGGCTCTACCAATACGCCCGGTTTGGTTCCCTATGGAACACGTACATGTCCGTCTTCGCTTCAGAGCAGCACAAACTCAATCCAGCGCTGTCGCCCTATTTTCCCTGGACGACGCCGCTACGCGAAGGACTTCTCGGCCCCTTGATCAGCCCCGAGAAGTCTATTTTTCTGTTCGACCCGCTCCTGATCTTGTCGCTGTTGCTCGCTGTATTCCTCTGGCGGCGCCTCGCTCCCGAGATCAGGGCCTACTGTTTAGCCGGGTTCATTTTGGTCGCGCTCGATATTCTCTTCTACGCCAAATTCTATGACTGGAGCGGTGACTTTGCGTGGGGCGACCGCTACGTCTCGACCGCCGTCCAGCTTGTCGCGTTTCTTTCTGTCCCTCTGCTTCTGCGTCATCGCGCCGAGGTGGGCGGAGTTGTTTGGGCGGCAGGCCTCACTCTGGTGGTGCTCAGTATCCTCGTACAGATCTCCTCGGTGATGTTCTGGTGCCCCTTGGAGATCTACCAGATGGACACGCTCGGCCATCCCACTTTCGTAATCGGTCTGCGCTTTAAGAACATCGCAGCATTTCTTCTGGGAAAAATGGACGCCTGGGGTCTGACGAACGAGTCGATGAGCGAAGATCCCTGGGACTACGTGCACATCACGACGTTCAACTTCCTGCCGTTCGTGCTCCGCAGGATCGGGCAGGCCCCGCGCGGGTTGATCGATACCGTGGCCGGGCTATGGTCGGCAATCGTTGCGGCATTGATCGGATTGTTGGCCTTCCTCGGAAGCCAAGCTCGCCTCGGCAAGCTCGAGGATTGAACCGCAACATACCCTGGGCCTGATAACTGGCCTCGGAGTAAGGCCGGTGCGAAGTTCAGCAGGACCGGCTATTTTCCCCGCACATCGCCAGCGCTCACTATCGATGCAGCGGGGCGTCTGACATTTCAGCCTCACGGTAACCAAAGTAGTGGCGCTTCTTGATGACCTCGGCAATTTCCGGGGGAACCATCGACTCCCATGTTGCGTCGTTGTCTTTGATCCGCTTCAAAACATCGCGCGAGAAAATGTGCAGCACGCTTTCATCTACGTTATCGAGCTCCTTGATCCGGCCCCGCTCTACCAGGTGAGCGTACAGGCTGTCCACGTTCCCGGGCATCTGCAGGTTCTTTACGGTGGTTAGCTGGCCCGTGGCCAAGTCCTTAAGCGGATAAACATAGATCCGCAGGTCTTTCGTGAATAGCTTTCCGAAAGCCTCCAGAATGCCGCCCTCGAGCGAGGCGTAATACTCATCCTTAAAGAGGTCTTGCAGGCTCGCCACGCCCATCGTTACTGCAATGGGCTGCGAGGTGTAGCGCGTCAGATAAGCCGCCAACCGGTAGTATTCAAAGTAATCCGAGATCAGCACCGTCTTGCCCACAGCGGCCAGCAGATCCGCGCGGGCCAGAAAATCCGTCAAATCGATCTTTCCCGTCGCCAAGAGGTTGCGCATCGTAATTTCCATCAGTTCCACGATCTGGCCGCCCTCGGCTCCCAGTTCTGCAGAGAAACGTTCGCGGGCGCTGTTAATCATGTCGATGTTGACCTTGGTCACGGGACGAAAGCTGCCTCGCTCCACCAGAACCGGACGTTTCCGCAGCACTTCGGAGGGCTGCAGCACTTCGCCGGAAGGACCGAACATTGCCGCGCCGCTCAGTCCGAGTTGCACGAGCTTCAGGCTCATGATGCGGTTGTCGACGTGGCGGAACTCGATTCCGGAGAATTCGACCATGTCGATCTCGATGCGCTGCGTGGTGAGATTGTCAAGCAGCGATTCGAGCAGTACTTCGGGTTTATGATGCAGGAAAAACGCGCCATACAGCAGATTCACTCCCACGATGCCCAGGGTCTCCTGCTGCAGATCGTTTTCACGGTCGAGCATGCGGACGTGGATAATAATCTGGCTGTCTTGGTCGCGCGGGTGGGCCTGATATTTTACCCCCATCCACCCATGGCACTCATTGGTGCCGAGATAGTTGCGGGCGGCGACAGTATTGGCGAAGGCGAAAAAAGCGGTGCTGTCGCGGCGGGTCGACTGCAAGCGCTCGAGGTTCAACCCGTGCTCATGGTCGAGCATGCCCTGCAGTCGCTCGCGCGAGACGTAGCGCTTGCAGCGGCCATAGATGGCATCACTCACGGCCATGTCGTAGGCGGACATGGACTTGGAGATGGTTCCGGCAGCCGCTCCCACCTTGAAGAACCAGCGGGCTACTTCCTGGCCAGCACCGATTTCGGCGAACGTGCCGTAAAACATGGGGTCCAGATTGATCTTGAGGGCTTTCTGGTTCGTGCTTAGCTTCGGCCGATCGTCGTTTTCCATGGTGGCTCCGGGGGTGAGTCCCATCAATCTTGCCCATCGTTCGCCCAAGAAGAGACTAATTATAATCGAAAAGAGGCCGGCAGAAACACGAACCCCATAAGAAAACTTGATGAATGCGCGGTGACGAAGCGGACAAAGTCCGGCTTGCCCGCTAGTCCCGGCGGGCGGAGGACACTGGCCGGGCTGCGGACCCGGCGCAACCTTCAGGGTGGCTTCTGACACGGCAACCACTCACCGCAGACGTAACACCGGAAAGCAACTGCCCTCAGATGACGCCACTAGCACCTTGCAGCGTTTCTTGACACTCCAAAACGCGCATGCTACGGTTTTTATTCCACACAACTGAGACGCAACGAGTGAGCACACCCGCTACCGCTGAGCTTCGAAAAACGGCCCTCAACGCCATCCACCGCAGCCTGGGCGCCAAGATGGTCAATTTTGGCGGCTGGGACATGCCGCTCGAATATTCCGGCATCCTTTCCGAGCACGAAGCCGTGCGCACCCGCGCGGGCCTGTTCGACGTGAGCCACATGGGCGAAATCGAGGTTCGCGGCCGCTCGGCGCTCAATCTGGTGCAATGGGTCACCTGCAACAACGCGGCGAAACTATCGGTCGGCCAGGCCCATTATTCCGGCTTGATGACCGAGCGCGGCACCTTCGTTGACGACCTCCTCGTCCATAAAATCTCCGACACGCACTACCTGCTCTGCGTGAACGCGAGCAATCAGGATCGCGACTTCGACCACATCGTCTCGCAAAATGAAGTAGGCGCTGAGGTCGAAAACGCCAGCCCGCGCTACTCGCAGCTGGCCGTGCAGGGACCACGCGCCAAAGACATTCTGCAGAAGCTCACATCCGTTGCGCTCGATCCAATCCGCTACTACCATTTCACCTTCGGGAAAGTGAGTGGGGTCGATTGCCTGATCGCCCGCACTGGCTACACCGGCGAAGATGGCTTCGAAATCTATTTCGATCCACAATTCTCCGGCAAACTGTGGAACGATTTGATGCAGGGGGGAGAATCGGCCGCTATGATTCCTTGCGGCCTGGGGGCGCGCAACACCTTGCGCATGGAAGCGGCCATGTGTCTCTATGGCCACGAAATCGATGAAACGACAACGCCCCTTGAAGCGGGCCTGGGCTGGATTTGCAAACTCGAGAAAGGCCGTTTCCTGGGCTGCGACGTGATCGCCGCCCAAAAGCAGTGCGGCGTCAAACGCAAGCTCGTCGGTTTCGAAATGCTCGATAAGCGCATCGGACGCGACGGCTATGCGGTCCAGATTGCCGGGTGTGAGGCTGGCTGCGTGACCAGCGGTGGTCCTGCGCCTTTCCTCAAGAAGAACATTGGCATGGCCTACGTCCCGCCCCCATCGAGCGCTGTGGGCACAGACATCGGCGTCAGCATTCGCGGTCAGTCGGTAGCGGCGCGCATTGTCGCCCTGCCTTTTTACAAGCGGCCTCACTAAGTCAGCCCGGAAGGAGTGGCATGTACCCAGCGGACTATCGCTACACCAGAGCACACGAGTGGATCAAAGTGGAGGGCTCGGTCGGCACCGTTGGCATCACCGACTACGCACAGCACGAATTGGGAGACGTCGTTTTTGCCGAGCTCCCCAAGGTCGGCGTCACGATGAAGGCCGGCGAGTCGTTTGGCACCGTGGAATCGGTAAAAGCCGTGAGCGAAATTTACACTCCGGTATCTGGCGAAATCACGGAAATAAATTCCAAACTCGCCGACGCTCCCGAAACCATTAACGCGGACCCGCACGGCTCCGCCTGGCTCGTAAAAATCCGCCTGAGCGACCCCCAAGAACTCTCGACCCTGCTGGACGCCGTGGCCTATGAGGCATACATCGCCGCCGAAGCGAAGGCACATTGACGTGGAGTACTCCTGCTGATGCGTTACCTTCCGAAAAGCCCCTCCGAACGCGGGGAAATGCTCGCCTCGATTGGCGCAGGCTCGGCCGAAGAGCTGTTTCAGTCGATCCCCGAAGAATTCCGCCTTCGCCAGCCGCTCGATCTGCCCGGCCCGCTCTCGGAAATGGAAATCATCCAGTATTTCCAGGCGCGCGCCGCTGAAAATTCGCGCGGGTACACGTCGTTTCTCGGCGCGGGCGTTTATCAGCACGTGCGCTCGGTTGTCGCCGATGCCCTCATTCAGCGCGGTGAGTTCCTCACTTCCTACACACCTTACCAGGCCGAAATTTCCCAGGGCACGCTGACCGCGATCTTCGAATTCCAGACGCTGATGTGCCAGCTCGCCGGACAGGAAGTCGCCAACGCTTCGATGTATGACGGCTCGACCGCGCTTACCGAAGCGGTGCTAATGGCTGAACGCCTCACTGGGAAACACCGGGTGCTGATTGCGCGGTCCGTCCATCCGGAATACCGGCAGGTTCTGGCCACGTATGCGAAAAGCCTCGGACTAGAAGTCGAGGTAATCGGCTACGCCGCGTCGGGCCAGCTCGATTCCGCCGCTCTCGCCAAGGCAAAGCTTGAAAACGCAGCCGCTGTTGTCGTGCAGTCGCCGAACTTTTTTGGCGTCCTCGAGGAATTGCCGGCCCTGGCCGACACGGCTCACGCCGCCGGGGCATTGCTTGTAACCACGATTGCCGAAGCGGTCTCGCTCGGGATCGTTCGCCCTCCTGTGGAGGCCGACATCGTCGCGATGGAAGGCCAGTCTTTTGGTATTCCGCCCAGTTATGGCGGCCCATACGTCGGCGTGATCGCCACCCGTGAAAAGTTCGTTCGCCAGATGCCCGGCCGCCTCGCCGGGCAGACCACCGACGGCGATGGCCGCCGCGGCTTCGTACTGACGCTGGCCACCCGCGAGCAGCACATCCGCCGCGAGAAGGCCACCTCGAACATTTGCACCAACGAAGCGCTCTACGCACTCGCCGCCACGATTCACCTCTGCCTCATCGGAAAGGAAGGCCTGCGCGAACTTGCGCTGCAGAATCTGGCGAAGGCTCGCTTCGCGGCCTCCGAGCTTGAAAAGATTCCGGGTGTGCGGCGGGTTTTCTCCGGCCGCGTGTTCAACGAGTTTGTTCTGGAGTTTCCGCGCTCGGTGAAACTGATCAACGCCGAACTGCTGCGCGAGAAAATCATCGGCCCCTTACCGCTGGGACTGCATTACCCAGAGCTGACCAAGCGCGGGCTCGTCTGCGTCACCGAAACCATGCCGCGCGCCGAAATCGAGCGCTTGGCCGCCGCCACTAAGAAGATTCTCGAGACGCCGCTGTAAGGAGATTTTTTTGAGCTCGAAACTCACCGAAACCGGAGCGGTCGCGGCCACCATCCGCAAGGCCCGCCAGCAAGTGAACCAGAATGAAGGGCTGATTTTTGAGAAGTCCGCGCCCGGGAAGCGCGGCATGGAGCTTCCGCCGCTCGACGTTCCCGCGGTTGACCCGGCCGAGGCGCTAGGCGCAGGCAACTCCCGCGAGTCGATCAAAGGCTTTCCAGAAGTTAGCGAGATCGAGGTGATTCGTCATTTCACGCGGCTCTCCACCTGGAACTACGCCATCGATCTCGGCATGTACCCATTGGGTTCCTGCACAATGAAGTACAACCCGCGCGTCAACGAGCACGTGGCGCGTCTCGATGGCCTCGCCAGCGAGCACCCCGCGCAACCGGCCGACGTGTCGCAAGGCTGCCTGCGGATTCTCCACGATCTCCAGAAGTGCTTGCTCGCCATCACGGGAATGGATGCCGTCTCATTACAGCCGGTGGCGGGCGCGCAAGGCGAGCTCACGGGCTTGCTGATGATCCGCGCCTACCTCGAGAGCCGGGGTAACCCGCGCCGAAAGGTCCTGATCCCCGATTCGGCACACGGCACCAATCCCGCGTCGGTCGTCATCGCCGGATACGAAGTGCAGAACATCAAGTCCAACGCGCGCGGTCAGATCGATACCGACCACCTGCGTGAATTTGCCGCCGAAGACGTCGCCGCGCTGATGGTCACGAACCCGAGCACGATTGGCGTCTTCGAAGAGCGCATCGCCGAAATCGCCGCGATCTTGCACGAAAAAGGTGCGCTCCTCTACATGGACGGCGCCAACATGAACGCCCTGGCCGGCGTCACGCGCCCGGGAGATTTCGGCGTCGATGTGATGCACCTCAACCTGCACAAAACATTTTCTACTCCGCACGGCGGCGGAGGCCCCGGCGCGGGCCCGGTAGTAGCCAAGAAAATCCTCGAGCCTTTCCTCCCGGTCCCGGTCGTCGTCCAGAAAGGCAGCCGCTACGCGCTTGATCACAACCGCCCCCAATCGGTGGGCCGCGTGCGCGCCTATTGCGGCAACTTCGGCGTCCTGCTGCGTGCGCTCGCTTACACGCTGGCCTACGGCCCCGGCATTCGCCAGGCCACCGAAGATGCCGTGCTCAACGCGAATTACATCCGCAAGAATCTGGAAGATAGCTTCGACTTACCCTACAATCTGCCGTCCATGCACGAAGTGGTCTTCAGCGATGCGCGCCAGAAGAGGCACGGCGTGAACACCATGGACATCGCCAAGCGCCTGATCGACTACGGCTTCCATCCCTACACCACAGCTTTTCCGCTGATCGTTCCCGGCGCCATGATGATCGAGCCCACTGAATCCGAATCCAAAGAGGAGTGCGATCTCTTCATCGACGCGATGCGCTCCATCGCCCTGGAGGCGGAAACCAATCCTGAGCTGGTAAAAACTGCCCCGCACTCCACACGGGTCGGCCGCCTCGACGAAGTAGGCGCCGCACGCAAACCGATCCTGCGCTGGAAACCCTAGCCCACAGCGAATCGCAAACCCCGGTCGCCTCATTGGTAGCGGCCGCGCAGCTCTTCTTGGTTGACCAACGGTCCAGGGTGGCGTTGGCGCGACGGTCATTGGACAAGGGGGTTTTATGGATAGAAGAAACCGGGGCAAGCACGGTACCTGCTTCCCTGCTCGCCCCGGCTCGAGTGAACCTCGGAGGGAAGAATTGAGGAATTCGTTCGGCTTATCGTTTCCCGCGGTTCATCGGCGCAGGTGACATCCGCGTGGCTGGCGTGCTCTCTGCAACCGTCGAGATCGGGTAGGAAAGCTGCCGTCCGTCGGAAATCGCGGCCGCAGCCTCCTTCGATACGTCAGGTCCCGGTGAAGCGACGGGCAAAAGCGCCCCTTCCGCTTCCTTAATGAAGGTCAGGCTGTTCTCCTCGCGGTCCCAGTCGATGGAAACCACGTCGCCGAGACAGACCTGCTCGGTGGCAAGAAGGCTTGCCAGTGGGTAAACCAGGTGCCGCTCAATCGCCCGCTTCAGGTGGCGGGCGCCGTACTTCAAGTCGGTCCCTTCACGCAGCAGGAAATCCTTCGCAGGCTGCGTCACGCGAAACAAGAATCGGCCCTTGGCTGTTTCCAGCACCCTCTGTTGCACCATCCCAAGCTCGATTTCAAGAATCTGCTCGAGCTGTTCGGAACGCAACGGATGGAACACCACCGTCTTGTCGATGCGGTTCATGAACTCCGGCGCGAATTTCCGCTTGGCCGCCTCGGTCGCCGATTTCTCGACCTTCTCGTCCAGTCGTGGCCGCAAATCCGCGGGAACCGCGGGCGCAAATCCCATCCCGCCGGTCATCAATTCCGTGATTTCTCCGCTACCCAGGTTCGAGGTCATGAAGATCATCGTCTGCGACAAATCCACGCGCCGATTGTCGCCCAGCGTGAGCGTCGCCTTATCCAGAATCCCCAGCAGCAGCTGCCACAGGGCGTCGGACGCCTTTTCGATTTCGTCAAACAGCAGGAAACTGATCTTCAGCTTCTCCGTGTGATATTGCGCGAGCGCCTCCTGGGTAATCAGCGGATGCGTTTCGCGGTGCCCCAGGTATCCCGGCGGTGAGCCGATCAGCTTGGCGATCTCGTGCGAGTGCTGGAATTCCGCGCAGTCCACCTTGATCACCGCTCGCGGATCGCCGAACAGCACTTCGGCCGTGGCTTCGACCACGCGCGTCTTGCCGGCCCCGGTCGGCCCGAGGAACAGCAAGTTTCCCACGGGGCGTCCGGGCGAGTTCAGGCCGGCGCGAAACACCTGGTATAAATCCACCACCGCCTGCACCGCCTCGTCCTGCCCGACGATTTTCCGGCGCAGTCCACCCTCGAAATCCCGCGACTCCACGCTGCGCAGGTTCGGGTTCAGTTGTAATGCTCGGGCGCCCATGGTATTCCCCCTACCGGAACCTTCTTCCGCCCTCTAGATTGCGCGTTCTCGACCGCTCGAATTGATCGAGTTTGACATCGAGTGTCGAACGCAGCAACCTGAGTTGCGTGACCAGGTCACGGCTCGAGTTGGCTCGGTCTGCCAGCAGCATTGGCGGCGACAGATCAGCCAGGTCCAGGTTTAGATTGCGGAGTGAGTGCATTAAGTTTTGCACGTACGGCGATCGGGTGTCGAACAGCTCAACTCTGCCGTTCACCTCTTCGCGTAAGCGCGACCAGTCCAGTTCGAGAAATGGGTGATTCCGCGATACCTTGCGAACCACGTCATCGGTTATGCGCGGCCGCTCGCCCAGTCGAGCCAAGTGAAGCTGTCGGATCTTCCCCTGACGGCGAACGTTGTGCACCAGGAAGAACGTGTTGCCTCTGCGCCGGACAAAAGCCACGGACTGTCTCCTTCTCCTGTCGAAGTTCTGTAGTGTATGTACTGTCCACTACAGGGTCAATGGTACGATGCTATAGACAGAAGAAGGTTGCTTCGAATCGGTTATTACCCTAGAGGAACGACGCCAAGCCGGTTTACTGAAGTTGTCACAAAATTCCGGACATGCGGGGGCCGCGCACACCTCCGCTCTCCTCTACTTTAATTCAGATGCGGCAGCGGCATTTTGGGAAGCACTCCATCCTGGGAACGCCACTGTCCCGATGGGCGGGGGCAGAAGCGCCGTTGGGAACAATGGCATGAATTGGCTTCAGCGGAGAGAAGGAGGCAATGTCCTGGGGACCTGTCTACCGCGCGGTTAAAAAGATTCCCCGCGGCCGCGTGATCACCTACGGTGAACTCGCCAAATCGCTGCGCCTGCGGGGAGGGGCCCGAGCGGCCGGCTACGCCATGGCGGCGTGTCCGAGCGGCCAAGGCATCCCCTGGCATCGCGTCGTCGGCGCGGGCGGTCGCCTTCTCACCGCCGAACCCCAGGCCAGCTTGCAGCGCCGCCTACTGGCATCCGAAGGCGTCGAAATTGTCGGCCGTCGGATCGACAGGAGGCGCTACAGCTGGTCTCCCGCGAAGAAAAGCCCCCGCCCTGCGGCCAAACGCAAAGCCGGCAAGCGCGGCTGATTCGCACTACCATCGCGAGTATGGTAGAAGTATTCTTCACCTATCAAAGGGACTTATTCGGTGGCAGAGCCAATCATCCAGGTCGAAAATCTCTACAAAAATTACGGCACCGTGGAGGCGTTGCGGGGCGTGAGCTTCGCCGTGGAGCAGGGCGAGGTCTTCGGACTGCTGGGCCCCAACGGCGCCGGGAAAACCTCCACGGTTGAAATTCTCGAAGGCATGCGCATCCCGGACCGCGGTTCGGCCCGCGTCTGCGGCCTCGACCCGGAAAAATCAGGCGAGGAATTCAAGCAAAGGATCGGTGCCGTCCTGCAGTCCACTGCCCTACCCGACAAGCTGCGAGTCAAAGAAGCCATTGACCTCTTCGCTAACTTCTATCGCCACCATGCCGACACTGACAAGCTTCTGAAAAGATTCCAGTTGGAAGAGAAGCGCACCGCCTTTTACAGCCAGCTATCCGGAGGCCAAAAGCAGCGCCTGGCGCTGGCCATGGCTCTGGTAAACGAACCCGAGGTCGTCTTTCTCGACGAACCGACCGCCGGCCTCGATCCCCAGGTGCGGCGCGAAATCTACGACATCATCGAGCAGCTCAAGCGCGAGAAGAAAACCGTCCTGCTCACCACACACTACATTGAAGAAGCCGAACGCCTCTGCGACCGCGTCGCCATCGTGGACCACGGTCGCGTGATCGCCATGGGAACTCCGCGCGAGCTGAAGCATTCCTCCGCCGGGACCACCCGCATCGAGGTCCGCTTCGCCCGCCCGCTGACCAACGGCACGCTCTCCGGCCTGGAAGGAGTTTCCAATATTCGCGAGTTCGACGGCACCTATATCCTGCATTCGGGGCGACCGCCGAAGACGATCGTAGAGCTCGTCAAGCAGCTTGAGGCAGACAACAACGAACTTCAGAGCCTCGAAATGTTTTCGCCGAGCCTCGAGGATGTTTTCATCGAGCTTACCGGCCGCAGACTGAGGGACTAACCGTGGGAGAAAGCTTACGCCACACCTGGACGCTCACGAAATCACGCATCCGCCTCGCGATGCGCAACCGCGCCTTCTTCTTCTTCAGCTTCGTGATGCCGCTGATTTTTCTCTTCGGGGCGGTCTTTATGTCGGGCAAGAGTTCGGCGGCGTGGGTGGGATATATTCTCGGGGCGGTGCTCACGCTCACGGTGATGGGTAGCTTCTGGGGCCTCAGCGTGCAGCTCGTGACCTTCCGGGAGCAGGGCATCCTGCGCCGCTTTCGGCTTGCACCCCTCGGGGCAGGTCCGTTGCTCGCATCGAGCATTCTCTCCAACTATTTTCTGGTTCTCCCGGCAGTCGCCGTCGAAATCATCGTGTGCCGCGTTGCTTTTCACATGCAGTCATGGGGCGACCTCTGGGCGATTTTCCTGCTGATCACATTCGGCTCGGCCACTTTCTCCGCCTTCGGGCTAATCGTCGCCAGCGTCACCAACACCATGCAGGAAACACAAATGATCAACAACCTGATTTGGATGGGTTTTCTCTTCCTCTCAGGCGCCACCGTCCCGCTCGCGGTTTTCCCTTCCTGGATTCAGCGGATTTCTCTGTTCATGCCCGCCACCTATCTCGCGACGGGCCTGGAAGCCGCCGCCACCAATCTAGCCACCGCGAGCGAAGTGACAACCGACGTGGTCGCCCTGGCCATCGGCCTATGGATGGCATTCGAAGTATCGCGTCAGCTCTTCCGCTGGGAACCCGAGGCCAAGGTCGCCAGCCGCGCCAAGCTCTGGGTGCTCGTAGCCATGATCCCTTTCCTGGTTTTTGGCACCTGGGAAAACATAACCGGCGGCCGCCTCCGCAGAATCCGCCAAAACTTCCAAACTGTCAGTGGACGCATGGTGCGCCAAATGCCTCCCGGCCGGTAACCGCCGCCTTTCGTAGCACCGGCACTCTTGCCGGTGCTTCTCAGTTTCTGTCTAGTTTCGCCCAGCCAGTTCCCGGGGCATGATAGATTCCTGCATGTGCATGTGGACCCCCAGCAGTCTCAGAAGAGGGAAATGATGAAAGCCATCCGCGTCAAAGAACCAGGGGGCCCTGAGGTTTTGCGCCTCGCAGAAGTCCCCGACCCGCAGCCCGGCCCCGGACAAGTAGTGGTCCGCATCAAAGCCGCCGGCGTCAATCCCGTTGACACCTACATCCGCGCCGGGGTCTACCCGCGCAAGCCCCCACTTCCCTACACTCCAGGAGGCGAT
>Ga0187863_10002722_pt1 | contig 13303 bp, 12 predicted proteins | sample June2016WEW_11_1_FD_132975 | JGI IMG/M metagenome (GOLD analysis project Ga0187863, IMG submission 132975) | Peatland microbial communities from SPRUCE experiment site at the Marcell Experimental Forest, Minnesota, USA - June2016WEW_11_10 | ecosystem: Environmental > Terrestrial > Soil >... | reverse complement strand
TCGCGAACCTCGCGGATACTCTAGCCAAGGCCAAGGCTGCCGGAGTCACGATTCTGGTCGCTACGTATTCCGCCGATCAGCGTGATGCGGCCGTCGTGCAGTTCCCCGGGGGCTATATCGCCGAGATCCATTCGCCAGTCAGCAAATAGATCGAGTCGGGTGCGGTTTTGCGGGTGCGCGCTCCTGTTCTTCGACAGCAACGAAGTTGTTGTAGGAGCTGCGCCCGACGGGATACGCTTCCTAGTCCCGAACAAATCTCTTCAGTAGCCGGTCGCGTGATGGGCCGATCATGATGAATCAGGAGCCCCTTTCAGACCATCCGGGCATTTGTCCGATTACGCGCGCCAGCTCAACCGGTCGATGCAACGCCCGTCTAATCAGTTGATCTGCCAATGCTTCCCCTGAAGAACCGATCTGTTGGCTGACGTGGCCAAAACTTAGCTAGGGCAACGTTCCGGCTGGTCTAACTTAGCCAGTGCTTTTAGCTTCTGTTTTCAGTGAATGTTGGTCTGAGTTGAGTATTGCATCGACCCATTGAGGCCCACCCGACTTATCAGGCACAATTATCGGCGGCCCATTCAGTTCCGGACCGAATTCTCTGTCTACTGGATGCCAAGTGACTTATCGACGGTTTTTGGGGATGTAAATCGCACAGCCCGGGTCGTCAAGAGAAATTACATAATCTTGCCCAATTGCATCCAGAACGTCGCTAGGGAATCGCTCATTCGGACGCTCTAAAGATTCAACACGTCCATCCAGTTGAATAGCGCCGTACTGATGGGTTGCGATGTTGTGCACGATTTCTGCGCTGTCTAATTTGTGAAAGCGCACTAGCCTGGTGCTATTAAAAGGCTCGAAGACCTGGGGTTTGTCGGCGTAATAGCAGCGCAGAAGGCTCTCGCAGATGACTGGGCTAGGTTGGACCCGGAGGAAAGACGTCTCTTTATCAAATTGCTTCTGCTGCTCGGGCATTTTCTTCAGTCCATCCCAAAACAAGAAATATCCTGATAGGGCGAAAGGTAGCAATAAAGACGCAAACAGAATAACGGGAACTCGGCGTCGCCACAGTGGGTTTGAAATAAAAAAGATGGCCGAAGACTGCCATGCGTCATGAAGAATCATCCCCATGATGATAGAGCTCGCCAGAAAATTACCGAAGTACGCGTTGATGGAAACTCCTACGCATCCAGCGGCGTTTACGTCGATCAGCAACGACACAATGAAGAAAACACAGATCAGCTGCCGCGTTCCGTCGCGCCAATTCTTTTTCACCCAGATACAAGATGCGACAAACGGCAATAAAATCGGCCAGTAATTGCCCAGGAAATCAATGATGCCGCCGAAAAGGGAGTACTCGCGTGCGCTGAGCAAGTTAGAGAGGAAATAGGGGCCGCCGAATTTAATGTTAAGCGCGATCGAGGCGCAGAGAAGTACGGCTGAGAAGAGGGCAAATGCCATGGCTTTCCGGCGCGACGCAATACACAGGTCTATGAACACGGCTAGCGGGATTTCGAGAAGGTTGTGCTTGATGTTGCCGCCCAATATGAAAAGAACGGCTATAAGCGCCAAGCGTCCCAGCGTAGGCTGGGCTGCCACATATAGCAGTAATCCACTCAAAAAAAATACCTGCGCAAACATCTGAGGGTCATCCATTCCCACATAGCGTGTTGCCACGGTGCAGAATAGCGTCAAGCAGAAAAAACCGCCGAAAAACGCCGCAGCAAAGTCACGAGTCAATTTCCGTATGATAAGTCCGATCAAAACGCAGGAGATTCCCAGCGAAAATAGCGATAACAAGCGCCCGGTGAGCAGGTAATCATGCGTGAAGCGCGAAAGGTAAGCGACGACGTAAAAGGAAAGGGCAGGGTAGTTTACCGTGGTCCACGCATACTTCGCGCCGTAGAGAGAGACGTGTTGAGATACCTTCTGCGCATTGTAAACATTCCATCCGTCAACATAATTTATTTCAAAGTGGTAGAAGGCGCGAACGGTTGGGCAAATGGCTGAAATCAGTCCGAACAACGCTAGAGCGGACAACGCCAGCCAATCTTTGCGGTCAATCGAAAAGGGGCGCGCGGCATTCGCCCGGTTGACAAGGGCCATCTATCGGGCACCGACGATCAGGGAAAGTTTTGTTGCTGCGCCAGTCGCTACGACGTCGGCGTGAACCATTCGCTTCACGAGCGTCTTGAAATCAACTTTGGGCTGCCAATGTAACTCCGCGCGAGCGAGGCTGGCGTCCGCGCGCAAATCGTGTATCTCGCCCGTTCGCAGCAACCGTGGATCCACCTCGACAAAGTCTTCAAGCTTCGCATTTACGAAATTTCCATCGAAGAGGGCTTGAAGTTCCGCCAGCACTAGACTTACAAATTCGGCTACGCTGTGAGATTGGCCGGTTCCGATCACGTAATCCTTGGGAGCCGGTTGTTGGAGCATGCCATGCATCGCTATTACGTAATCTCCTGCAAAGCCCCAGTCGCGGCGCGCCTCCAGGTTTCCGAGTTTTAATTTCGTTTTGTCACCTGCGGCCCAGCCGGCCGCCGCTCGGGTAATTTTGCGCGTTACCATTTCGGGACCGCGGCGCGGCGATTCGTGATTAAAAAGTATTCCTGCCACGCTATACACTCCGCGTGCGCGGTAGGCTTCCGCCAGCTTGTGTGCGGCCATTTTGGATATGCCATAGGGAGAGGTTGGGTTAGCCGGTGTTTTCTCGCTGCAAGGGCCTTTTGCATTTCCGTACATCTCGGAACTAGACGCCTGGTAAACGCGCGTGTCAGCTTTGCGGCGCTCTACAAGCGACAAGATACGAGCGAGACCGCCGACGTTAATATCGAACGTTTCCGCCGGAGTCTCCCAACTGGTGGGCACAAATACCTGACCCGCGAGATTGTAAACCTCATCCGGCCAGGACTTGTAGAATGCAACCTCCAACGATTGCGGATCGCGCAAGTCGCCATAAAGAAGTTCTACGCGATCGCGGATGCCTTCCAGCCAGCGCATGGTTCCCGGTTCGCGCCTGACGATCCCGAAAACTTGATAGCCCAATTCCAATAAGTATTCGGCCAGATAAGATCCGTCCTGGCCTGAGATTCCGGTAATTAGAGCACGTTTCATCGCGGTTCCCTTGGCGTCCCAAGTCTAGAATTACTTTACTCTTTCAGCGTCCATGGCTGACGTCACCTGCCTGCGGAGAAGAAATATTCTTGCAACGCCACCGAGGAACTCTGCTTGGTCGCGGATCGATAATTTAGATTTGCCGTGGCCCCGCACTCCAAAGGTGATCGGAAGTTCCAGTACACACGCGCCATTCCAAGTCAATTGGCATAACAAGGCAGACAAGAACGAATAGCCACGCGTGGAGAGTCCTTCCAGATCACAAGTAAGTAACAACTCGCGCCGAATCGCGCGATATCCAGAGGTGCAGTCCTGAATTTTCAGGTCTCCGGCCCAGCGAATCATGGAATTTCCGGTGTGGCTGAGAAACGTGCGCCATCCGGAAAAATTCAAAACGCGCGCACCCGGCACGTAGCGGGACCCGATAACTAATGTGTATCCATGGTTGCATGCCTCAATCATCCGCGGCAGTAGGACGGGATCGTGTTGCAGGTCGGCATCCATGTTTAGAATTACATCAGCACTGAAGAGGTCCATTGCGTGACGAATACCTCTTTTATAAGCATCTCCGAGGCCCTTTTTTTCTCCGTGGATGATGTGAAGAAATGGGTAGCGTTCACGAAATTGTTCCACTACTAGCGCCGTACCGTCGGGCGAGTTATCGTCCACAACAAGCACGTGCAATTGATGGGAAAAAATGCGCTCCTGTTGCTCGAAAATTCGAGGGAGTAATTCCTTTAGGTTGGATGCCTCGTTGTAAGTCGGAAGAACAATACAGGCGACAGGCTTCGCATATAGTTTAAAAATATTCTCACCCTGAAAATTGGGAGGCTTTCGCGAATCAAAAATGAAGCATCTGAGGCCACGCAAATAAGAAATCAATCCCAGAGTACCGACAAAAGCGGGCCCGATTCGCCAGCAGGGCAACGCTTCGGTTCCTCCATGCAAACCGGTAATGTCGAAGAGAGCATTCAAAGCTGTCTCGCCTACCCCCAAGCCTCGATTTCATCCGAGCGAGAAACCCCTACCGGCACATCGCACCTACATGGAAAATCTTAAGTCTTTAAGACTTAAAGTCAAGAGAAGTCTTAAGCAAATAAGACCTGAGGAAGTATTCGACGCGGGCGGTCCTGTAAGGGTTGTAAGGGAATCCTGTTAGCTACAGTTCCAACCGCAAGTCGTTCTCCGTGACACCTCTCGTACGAATTCCATGCGTGTCTACTTGGGCGCCCGGATGGTGCCGGCTGTTTCCATTTCGACGCTCACGACAGGCTTCACCTTTAGAAGAAAATTGCTTGGATTTTTAATTCCCCATGCGATGTAGGGCACCTCGAACGTGCAACTCCCTTTCCATCGGTCCCGTGACATTTCCACGTGAACCATCGCGGCGAGATCATGGTCAGAACCATGAATCGAGAACATACCGTGAAGCTTCACGTCCGAAGCACCAGAGCGCGCAACGGAGCCTTCGATTTGTGTTGGGCGGAAAATCACCTCGGGATATTTTGCGCTCTCCAGGATTTCCTTGTGCATGCGCGCGTCGCGCGAGCGGTCACCGCTCTCGCCGCTTTGAGCGGAAACGACGATCTCGCCGCTCGCCTTGCCGGTTTTCGGATCGAACTGCACCATGCCGCGAGTGAGTCCGAATGTTCCGTGGACGGTGTGCAAAGTGCTGTCCACAGTCCAGTGCACGCTAGATTGTGCTGGATCCAGCGTCAGTACGATCTCTGGCGAAGCGATTTGTTTAGCGCCCCGGATCGGGCTCGCCATCACAAACGAAAAACCGACGAGCAATCCGACCGCAGCTACGATTGACGCGCCGAACCAACCTGTCTGAAGTGTGCGCAAAGTTCTCCTTAAGCAGTAAGCAGGCGCCAGCCGAGCCGCGCCCCTGTCAGCAGTATGTCGCGCGCCGAGCCATAACCGACATGCAACGCGAGGGTTCGCGCAAACAGCTCCGGCTTGCCCTGCAGAGCCCGTATTACACGCGTTCGTAGTTTTGGATTGCGGTCGAGCCACAACATCAGGTGTGCCATGCGCGACGGACGCTTGGCGAGCGCGCGGTGCTCGCGTTCGTATTGCTGGAGGTTTCCCGCTACGAGCGAGTCCGCCAGCAGCGACGCCTGCCGCAAACCCAGCCGGATGCCTTCGCCGGTGATTGCGTCCACGCCGCCGGAAGCATCTCCGACGAGAGCGACGTTTCCGCGCTGAACGTTTCGAAGCGTGTGCATGGACGTGACCGCGCCCCTTTCACGGCTGGTGGTTTTCGCGAAGGCAATTTTTTCTCGTATCGCAGGGAACTCGCTGAGCGATTGGTCAAACGATGCGTGTCGCGCACGGCCCGAAATGATCACGATGCAAACCTCATCGCGCGCCACGGGAGTCACGTAAGCTTGCGCGTGTGTGCTCCAGTGAATTTCGACGTAGCTCGACCATGGCTGAACACGAAAGTGACGCCTGGCCGCGTAGCGTTGCCGAATCTGTTTCGTTGCGATTCCGCTCCAGCGCCGTACTCGCGAGCCTTGTCCATCCGCGCCGATGATCCAACGAGCGGAGATTCTGCCCGACGCCAACTCCACATGGCGGGCGCCGATCGCAACTATGGGCCTCCGCCACAGAAGTTTCACCCCGCAATCCTCGGCACGCACGACGAGGCGCTCGTGCAAGGCAGTTCGCCGCATTCCCAAGCCGGCGCCGGACGGAAAGTCACCCGCTACGCGTGCGCCCCTTTGCGCGAAACAGATGCCCCGAAAACTCACGCCATCCGAGGGGCCGATCGTAATACCCAGATCGCGAAGCGCCGCGATCGTTTCCGGCATCATCCCTTCGCCGCATGGTTTTTCAATCGGAGGCGCCGCGCCGTCGGCAACGGTCACATCGAAACCCTTTTGGCGGGCCGCAATCGCCGCAGCGAGACCGGATGGGCCTCCGCCAACAACAAATACGTCGGTCATGCTTTGTAGATTCACACTGGCCTCCTGCGGGGCATTGCCGATCCGGGTCTTTGCTGGGACCGCTTGGCCCTGCCGCTCAAGCGCGGCTTGGTGCGTGCGGGATCAAATATTGACGGTCCGGCGCGCCATATTGAGCGCTTCGGTCCAGAATCCGGCGGACGTCTCCGCTAATTCCACGACGTCGCGAATCGCCGCTACGAACCGGTTGAGTTGGTCTTCGTGCACGACGAGCGGCGGCGCGGCCTTCAGAACCATGAAGTTGTTGCCGCAAATTTGCGTAAGGAATCCTTTTTCGCGATACATCCGCATCACAACCACCTGCCCGAACATCGCCGGGTGGATCGCGTGAAACGCCTCGTACATAGCTCGAATCGAGAGTTTTTTCGGCGGCGCGAACTCGATGCCGCTCAAGAGGCCCATGCCACGCACTTCTTTGACCATGTCGAAGCCCGCGAGTTCGTGGCGAAGTTTCTCGCGAAAAGTTTCGCCAAGACGCAGAGCGCGCGGCCCGAGTTCTTCGCGTTCGAGGACGTCGAGCGTGGCGAGGCCCGCGCGCATCGAGAGGCTGTTCTCGCTGAACGTGGAGGTGTGCACGATCGAGCGTTTTAGCGACGAATAAACAGCGCGGTAAACCCTCTCCTTCATCAGCACAGCACTCACGGGGATGAGCCCGCCACTGAGAGCTTTCGCAAGCACCACGATGTCCGGGTGCACATCGAACTGGTGGGCGGCAAGGAACGTCCCAGTCCGGAACATTCCCGTCTGGACTTCATCCAACACGAAAAGTGTCCCAGTCCGGCGGCAAAGTTCCTGAGCCTCTTGCAAGTAGGAGCGCGACGGCACATTGATTCCGCCCTCGGCTTGCAATGGTTCAACGACAAAGGCCGCGTGTTTCTTGGTGGCGAGAGCGATTTCGAGCGCGGAAATATCGCCGTAAGGCACTCCGTGCGCGTCATCCAGCAGCGGTCCGAATCCTTGGCGCCAGAAGGGGTCGTTCATCAGCGAAAGGGCGCCAGCGGTAAGTCCATGAAAACTGCTCTCCGTGTAGGCAATCCCGGCGCGGCCCGTGGTGGCACGCGAAAACTTGATCGCAGCCTCCACACCTTCACTGCCGCTGCTGCCGAAATAGACTTTTTCCAATCGCCCGCCGGCCAACTGGCACAGGCGCCGCGCGAGGTCGCCGGCGATCTCCGGCACGTGGCTCTGCAGCATTCCCGGCCCGCGCTTGTCCATCTCGTCTTTGAGCGCTTGAATGATGTCGGGGTGATTGTGGCCGGCATTATGGACACAGTAGCCGGACAGAAAATCCAGAATCGTTCGTCCATCGCTGGTGAAAAGTTCACAGCCCTCACAGCGTTCATACGTCGCGTTCATGCCGAGAAGGTTCAGCAGGGAAACCCACTGAGGGTTGACGAACCGTTCGTAATTCGAGCCCTCCGCGAGATCAACCAACGAAACTGATGGTGCGGCTTTAGTGGCCATGTTCGTGGCTTAAGATGCGCTCCTTGTGAATTCAAGCCGACTTCTGTTCGCAACTACGAAACGAAAAACAAGACGGTGACTGCGCAGCCATCGCGACGCTGCCGGAACACGCTTTTTCTTCGTTACGCCGAAGGCACACGCGGCCCGCGAATGTGATTTGTCGCCGGTAACGCGGGTCATGGCTCGATAATCAACTTGCCTTGCATACGACCGTGTCCCATGCCGCAGAGTTTTGCGCACTTAAAATCGTAGGTGCCCGGCTCGGCGGCGACGAAATCTAGTACCTGGTCCACGTTCTTCTCGACTTTGCCGTTCGTTTCCGGGTGGTCGAAAACGAGGCCCGGCATGGCCTTATCCTTGGCTCCTTCAGGGTAAACGTTGATTTTGATACCATGCGTATCGTCCACCGAGTGGACCTTCAATTCCACACGTTCCCCTTTCTTGACGCGGATTTCCGCGGGACTGAATTCGTACTTCTTCGCTGACACCTCGATGACCCGCGGGGTCGCCGTTTGCCGGGCAGCGGTTTGCGAGGGAACCGTTCCGCGCGCGAACAGGACGAATGTGAAGGCCAATCCGATCGTCCTGTGCATGATGTCCCCCATCTTCCGGGTAGGGCTAAAAAAATTCCCTTTGTATTCTCTTTCGACCTGCGCTTGCGTGTCCAGGATACCCACCTAAATCTTAAGTTTTTAAGACCTTCAGTCAGCCGAAGTCTTAAGGCGTTAAGACCTATGGGAATATGGACGCACGTGACTACGAAAGGGTTGCAAGCGGTAGCTGGGTCATGCGGGTTAAAACCGTCTCGAGGTCCGATCGTCCGCGTCGCCGTCGCCGTCGCCGTCTCTTCTGCCGCGGGCCAATTGCCCGAGCGCGCCAACCGCCGCCGCGGCAGCCGTCTTCCGCCACGACGGCGCACTTTGGCCAGGCGTTGGCACCGATGGACCCCTCCCGTCTAAGCGGGAAGTCTTGGCCATCCCTGCCACCGGTTCGCCGCTTGGGTCGCCGTCGAGCGAAGGACTCACAGGCGAGTAGCGCATCGCCGCAGGCTGAGCGGCGACTTCAGCTATCTCGGGTTTTTCTTCGGGCGTCTGGGGCGCGTCCACATGAGGCTGGGTCCGTGCGCTCCGCTTCGTGACTTCCAATCGGCGGACTGCGGGCCGAACGGGAGACTGGACTGCGGCGACAATTCGAGGCGCGTCACCCGCAAGGTTGACGGCTAGGGTAAGCAATGGCCAGCCGACAGCAAACAAAAACAGGGCTGCGGCGCCGACCGCTGTCGCCAATGCTCGAATCAGGTGCCCATGGCGCCGTCTTTCGGCAAGCAACGTTTTTACGCGGAACGCTAAGAACGAGTCCAGCAGCCCCAGATGCCTCGGCGGTTCGAGCATCAGACCAAGAATCCGACGGCGCGCCAGTCGCGTCAGGCACAACGCATAATCTTGCCGCCGTCCGTGCCGCAAGTTCATCACCGCCATGTCGCAGGCTAGTTCCCGGTCGCGCGACAAATTGCGTAACGCGAGCCACACGGCCGGATGGAAGAAAAGCAAGCATGCGACGAGCTCTGCGAGCGAGTTCCAAAGGAAGTCCAGGCGCTTCACATGCATCAGCTCGTGGTAAAGAACATCAACGATTTGCTCATTGTCCAGATATGCATCAATGCCTTCCGGCATGATCACCACCGGCTTCCACACGTATGCCGTACCCGGAGAACTAAGCCCCGGCAGCTCCCTAATCAGGCACCGGGAAATCCGCAGTCGGCGGCACTGTTCAACAAAGATCTCTTCGAGCTCACAGGTCGCGAGCCGGGCTTGGGATACGGTATCGCGGAGCCGTAAACGGCGTCGCGCGAAGCGAATGAGCATCGCTGCCGCACCTGCCACGTAAATCCAGAAAATAACAACTATGGCGGACGCAACGCTGCCCTTCCACGAATGCGGAATGGTTATCGTCGTTATCGTTCGACGAGGAGTGGAGGCCGACGAACTAAAGAAGGTCGTTGAGGAGGCCAAACGCGCGACGTGCTGCAGATCCAACATCTGGTTCACGGCCGCAAGCCAATAAAAGCATGAGGCGGCAAGGAAAACGAGCCACAGAATGTGCCGCACGGTTGCTCGCGAGGCGAGACGTCCGAGTGCATAGCACAACAGATACGCAGCCAGGATGCGCATCACTGCGCCGCCGAGAAACTCCAGTGCCGGAATGTGGCTTGAGCTCATTTACTTTGCGCATCGTCTTCGGTTTTTCGCTGCCGATAATCGTGAATCAGCGCTTCGAGTTCGTCTAACTCCCGCTCGTTCACGGTATTGCGATCCAGCAGGTTCATCAGCAGCGCCGAAGGCGATCCCCCAAACGTGCGCTCGAGAAGATGCTTTGCCAAGCGACCTCCGACTTCATCGCGCGTTACGCGCGACCTGAAAACAAAGGCCCGGCCGCGCTGGGTGTGCTGGACAAATCCCTTTCCCTCCATAATGCGGAGCAGGCTTTGTACGGTTTTGTAATTCGGCGGACGGCTAGAGGACAGCCGGCCGACGACGTCCTCGACCGTGCTCTCCCCAAATTCCCACAGCGCACGTAATATCAGAAATTCCGCATCGGTGGGTACACCCGTCTTTGATGCAGAGCGCGATCGCCGTCTCATAATGATCTTGGGAGTTTAAGACTGCAAGCATCCTAACGTCAATCTAAGTCATAACGACGTGCTTGGCCACTTGGATGGATCCATCTGTTTTGGACTTCGACGTCTGCGAAGGGTTTCACCTTCAAAAAAATTTGCTCGGATTCTTCATCTAACTCGCGTCGACGATCTGGCGGTAACACCTCGTAGGCCGGCGAGGTCAGCATCCAAAAAAAGGACTAGGCAACTGCTCGAAATCCTCCAAGAAAGCGAGACTCAAAGGATATACCTTCGATCAACGTGGTCGCAGTTAGGCACGTGTGCTAATTTTTTAGGCCATATACAACCACCCCATAATTTGGGGGAAAATGGGTTGGGCGACTTCCGCAATATCGCTTCAGCTCTTCCTGATCGCCGGCGTTTGCAACGAACACCTTTCCATTCGCCACGGTCGGTGGCACAAAACGCGCAAGCAGTCCGAAACTGTCGGAAGTGTCCGTCTCGGCATCGGTCCCTTGGCTGCGCCATAGCTCTTGCGAGACATCCTCGGCGTTAAGCGCCAGCAACATGCCCTTCACACCACGAAATGTGTTTGAATCGCCATTGGCTGGGACCAATGCCCACACGATACCAGTGCCCGTTCGGTTTCCGTCACTCGATAGGGCGAGAATCCCTCCAGGCATCCAATTCCGGGCCGGCTTATGGCAAATTGGTGGGGCTTGCCGAGGAGGTTTCCACGCACTCATCTTGACGTCGTCTTTGCCGGTCTTGAATCTTCCGTTAGCAAAAGGAAAAGCCTCCAGGTTTTTCGCTTCAGCCATCACATACACCCATTGATTGCCGTCAGGCCCGCTCCAAAAAAGTGGCGAACCGTGAATGTGTCCCCGATTTACCGGCACAACTTGCAAAACCTTGTCTGAATCGCTGCACTGCTCTTTGTGCCATCCACCCGAAACATATCCTCCCAAATGATCGCGATTCATTAAGTATAAATTCCCAAACTTTCCTCCGCCCAAAATTAAATTGCCCGGCAACAAAAGCGGTGCGGCTGAACCCATATCCAAATCCTGTTGATTCAGATACGACTGATTGCACGGCGTGAAGGCGTCCACCAACTTCAGCTGATTTTCCTCAAACCCCAGTTTCACCAGGCTGTTGCCATATTGATTTTGATTTGGATCGTAGTCACCGTTTCCCGTTTGGAGATAAACAGCTCCCGTTTGGTCCGCCACCGGACCGGTACCCGACATCCAGATGCCGCCGCTCTTCCCGCCAGGCTCCGGGCTCCATACCGTCTGGAGCTGCAAATTGGCGACATCGTAAACGAAAAGCCAACCGGCCACACCTCTCGCGTTGTCCCCGCCAAATGCAATGTAAAGCGAACCGTGGTCCAGCAATAAACCCGCACGCTGCCTGCGAAGCTGTTTCCAATTCTTGTTGAGCTGAGCAAACAAACTTCCTTTTACCGAGCCTTCTATAACGATGGGGCCCTTGACCGTTTCGCCGGTGCGCAGATCGAGTGCATAAAGGCGAAACATCTGATCGTCGTTCCAAGCTACCGCGTATATAAGGTTATTTACGATGTCGATCGCCGGAGTTCCTAGAATGCCCCACGATGGATCATCGAGAGCCGCCTCGTCAATGTCGTGCGCACCCGCGCGGGGACGCCCGAGAGACTTTGACCAGATCAGCGTGTCACTTGAAGTGGTCGGTTTCTGAGCAGCCATGTAAGCATAAACCGTATTATTCATTGAAGCGAATATGACCGTGTTGCAGCCCTGCGGGCATTTGCTGCTTATAAGATCAGAAACGTAAAGCGGCTGCGCCATAACCTTGGCATCGGAATAGAGTGTCCATAATTTTCCGAAGCGAGTCTTCACGCTCGATTGGCTGAGCTCCGTCTCGGCTAGATTTACTCCACTACGTTGGTTATCAACCCTCTGCGTGTAGACGTTAAAGGACTCTTTTGTGTCTTGCAGGCGGACAAGACAAAGAAGGGGCAACACCCCAAGAATCAATATCGTCCTTTTACACACGGTTCGTGTACTCCCTTTTTCAATGCTTGCTTTTTTCTCAAAATCGTTAACTCCTCAAAAGCCCCCTCGTAGATCCGCGAATAACATTTCCGGAAAATTATCACACGATTTCAAAATCTCCTTCTGTATTTCCGACACTGAGACTTACTTCCAAGGTCAAGCGAGGGTAGTTGTTCCCGAAGTGCCATAAGTGCGGTGCTGAATTTCTTGACGATTACTTTAAAGATGGCAGCAGGTATCACAATGAATTGAAGAAATCAGTTGCGCCTCAGTGTCGTAGCAAGTGACGAAATATTCGCTATCCACCTCAAATCTCGGTCAAGCAGCGGCCGGCAGATCACTCGCTCCGGTCAGTGGAACAGAAGTTTCGTTGTTCCCGAGCTTCGGCGCGCTAGACTTCTTCGGTCCGCCAGATTCATTTCAAGCGGCAGACAGTAGCTCGGGAGATGCGATACTTTTTCGCAACCTCGGTCAAACTCATTCCCGAAAGTCGGTCTTTGACTATCGCGGTACGGTCGACATTCAGCGGAGCACGACCGATTCGCCGGCCTTCCAATTTCGCCCGACGCATTCCAGCTTTGACTCGCTCGACAAGCTCGGAATTTACAGTCACGTTGTCGGGAATTCACAGCGCGACGCGGTAGAGAAGTTAGCCGCGATTCTGCGCCCAAATGCGCCTAAATTGAAGCCTGACGATGAGTGGATTCAATAAGATAAATGGGGTGAGCGACGGGGATTGAACCCGCGACCCTCGGTGCCACAGACCGATGCTCTACCAGCTGAGCTACGCTCACCAGGGAACGCTTAGGAAAGAATGTTACGCAACTTCGCGCTTGGTTGCAACTGATGAGAGGAAGGCCACTGAAAGAGGTGGTCTAGAACGACGGCGCAGGCGGAACGGCGCGATCCGAGTATTGCGTCCTAACGAAACTCACGCGGTGCGGCATCCGGTTGCTATCTCGTTTTTCGCATTCTGTGACGGCGGGCGGACCTCGATGTTTTCTCTGGTTCCGGGGCAGCGCGAGCGCCATCGCGAAATCGCTTGAACGCGTCGAAAATCTGCTGGCCATACATCTCAGACTTCTTTTCACCGAATCCGG
>Ga0187863_10002717_pt1 | contig 13330 bp, 6 predicted proteins | sample June2016WEW_11_1_FD_132975 | JGI IMG/M metagenome (GOLD analysis project Ga0187863, IMG submission 132975) | Peatland microbial communities from SPRUCE experiment site at the Marcell Experimental Forest, Minnesota, USA - June2016WEW_11_10 | ecosystem: Environmental > Terrestrial > Soil >... | reverse complement strand
GAGGTTGCAGCGTTGCGTCGATCTCGATGGCCTGGTCTGCCGCCAGGGTCACGTCAGTGGTTTCGAAAGGCGCGAAACCCCCAGCCGCGACGCTCAGCTTGTATTGCCCCGGAGGCAAATTCAGCACGAACTGCCCATGCGCATTCGCGGTCGCGGTGACTGGCGTTCCTGTCTTCCCGGTCGCTGTAGCCGTGCCGTTTGGAATCACGGCACCCGATTGGTCGGTCACAACGCCGTAGAGCGCGGCTTGCCCTTTTTGCGCGGACACCGTGAAATTCTGCGGAGCCGCCGTGGTAGTTTGCGCGGGCTCGGCTGGCACAGGCGCAACTGGTTGCGGTTGACTGCCAGCTTCGGGCTGAACTGCGGCCGGAGTTTCCGCGGCGCCGGGCGCGGGAACCGGAGGGGCGACCGCCGCAGGTACCGGGCTCCGCAGCAAGGGAACCAGCGGCGGATCAATTTCCAGACTCGTGCTGCCGATCAGGCTCACGTCCGTCTCAAATGTCTCGAAGCCCGGAGCGCTCGCCTTGAGTTTGTAGTCGCCCGTGGCCAGCCCGCTGAAGCTGTACTCGCCCTTTTCGTCCGCTGCGGTAGTTTTTTCGCCACCTTTGCCGGTGAGCACGACCGTGGCATTGGGTATGGGTTTCGCATTCGGATCCATGACCACGCCGTTGAGTGAAGCGCCCTTGCCCTGCGGCCCCGGCAACGGAGTTCCGAACGCCCTGCCCTCGGCGCTGGCCAGACAGGCAAAGACAGCGACCAGTGCAAGCCAGCACGCAAGAACGCGGGGAAATCTCAAAGCACCCTCCAGGGAGAATCGTGAACACCCAAGACACACAGAAGACACACCCCGACTTTGCCGTGGACCGAACGACGCGCAGGTGACCGCTAAGGGTAATGGCGGATTGTTACAGCCCAATGAAGGCCAGATTAATTTCCGGTGACACTAACGGCGACACGGAAGGGGCTTTCGGACACGCGCAGCACAAAAGAAGCACCCGTAAACAGAATCTGCAAATTGTTGCAAACATGCAGTGTTGAAGCCCATGTTTTGCACAGACGTTGATGGTTCGCGAGCCAAGAATTAACCCACCGTTAATTTTTTCGTCATAGTGCGGTAACAAGCTTCAGGGATAGTTATCCCGCACAAGAGGCGGTACGTACTCCCCCGGAAATTTGCAGTGCTGGTTTCGCGGTGTGCTTTTCAGAGCCGTTTTGCCGACACGTCCAAGAACATGCGTTTACTTCTGAAAACCAACTTCTAACAACAGAATTCTAGAGACACTCAAAAAAGGAGATGTGAGATGACGAACAAGAAGCTTATCGTCGGAGCCTTGTCGCTGATGGCGACATTGCTGCTCGCGACCGCCAGCTTTGGATCCACCTGTGGTAGCGGGATAGATGTCCACTACGTAGGAATCGGGTCGTCGGCTGAATTCCAGACTCTCGGGTTTGGAGCCAACGATGCGATCCAGCACCTCTCGACCTATACCGCACCGACAAATATCTGGAGCAACACCGGCGCTCAAGTCATCGACGCGCGCACTGGCGTCAACACCATTGACACTGGTCTTAAGATTTGGGTTTTCTACGACAGCAGCGAGACTTGCAACGTGTACGTCGGCTACCAGGCGGACTCAGTGCAGGGCAACAAAGACTTCTTCTGCTATGGCAAGGTGCCGGCCGGCTACCTGGGGGTTGAGGCCAATTGCTACGGCCACACCACCGGCGCGGGCAGCTGGGAACAGGCGAACAGCGGCGGCAACGTGATCTTCGGGCTTCCCGACGTTCCAACCGCTACTCCGCTCCCGGCTCCAATTCAAACCTTCCTGGTTACGGCGCCCGTTCCCACCAAGGTAGGCTCGGTGCAGCAACCGGCGCCGGCGTATTGCGGCCAAAAAGGTTCACCCAGCGCCAAGACCGCGTACTGCTACTTCAACGTGGCCCACACCGACATTCGCCCCGAGGACGGACTCTACGCCACAACTCGCGCGTTGAGTTCCTATAACACCACGAACGGTATGGCCGGCCTCGGCTACAACCAGGCGGCATGCGGATCAACAGGCACGGGGACCAAGGTCGTAGGCTGCCCAATCTATGACTCCTTCGGGAAGAAGGCCGTGTTTTACCCCAATAGCTTCTCTTTCAAGACGGATCCTTACACCGCTGCCACCGTTCCCGGCTATACGACTCTGAGCATCGGAGCCTCTCCCGAACTGGTGTTTGTCGGGAATGGCGACACTTCCGGCTTCGGCCAGACGCAAAGCTCCGATGGGACCTACCTGTACAAGAACATTAACCGCAAAGTATTGGCTCATGTTTTCGACGGTACGGATTCCTGCACCGGCGATATTCTCGCCAGCTACCCAACGCCGCCCGGTTACGCCGGCACGGTCGGGGGCGCGGGTCAACCGATTCAAGTGGTACTTCGCGAACCGCTCTCCGGCACCTACAACACGTTTGAGTTCAACGCCGTTCGTGACTTGACTGGCAGCGCAGCTACGGCCATTAAGCAGTCAACGATCAGCGCCCTTACCTGGATCAGCGACGTGGAGAGCAGTCAGGAAATTGATCTGCGCGGCACGCTGGGAACGACCGGTCCGGCATTTAACTTCAACACCGGAACGGGCTGCCCCGGCACCTCGACTTCGATTCCGGACGGGAGCGCGCAGTGCGGAGATCCGCTCTGGGTCCAGACCTCAACCTGCGGTTCCGGCGGCACCATCAAAGGCCTGCGGGTTCGCGCAATTGGCACAGGAGAAGAAGTTGCGGCTACCCTCGGCCAGGACGCGGGCAATGGCTGGTCCGTTACGGACGGCATCGGCTACGCCTTCTGGGGCTACAGCAACTTCAAGCCAGGTGCCTCGGGCTGCTCCGGTACGGGAACCACCGGCGACGTTACCTGCTCCACCTACGCCGGTCATTACCTTACCGTGGACGGCATCGATCCTCTCTTCGGAACGCCGGGTGGCGCTCTGGACAGCACTCCGAATCCCAACGGCGCGTATAACTTCCCACAATGCGGGTTGATCCAGAAGGTCGCAGGATACACCTTCCCCTGCCAGCAGATACCCTTCACTCACGTTTACGACGGCAGTTACCCGATCTGGTCTTTGCTTCGTCTCGTCACCTTCGATAACGTAGGTTCGACGCAGCAGACGCCGGAAGGCGTAATCAACGTGCTTGCCTACGCTCAGCTGGAAGCAGCTCCGGGCTCGGCCGAGCAACTCTCGGACTTCGTTCCGTTCCTCAACGGCATCACCGGCCTGCCTTACACACAAGGTGGAACGCTTCCGACCGGTGACCTCAACCTGGGCGTGTTCCGCTCGCATTACGTTCAGTCGTTAGTCGACCCGGATAACGGCCACGTGGCGTGCGCTGGCGTTTTCACCAATGTTAATATCACCGGCGGCACCTCGGGGAGTAAGACCTGTCTCGTTGATCTCGGCGGCGACGTGGGGGGTTCGGTTCTTACCGTGCAGTCCGATGTCGACTTCAACGCCGATTTCGGTGGTGTGGTCGTCAACAGCCGCACCTATCCGAACGAAATTTACGGCCTGCACCAGTAGGGTAAGTGTCAGGCAGAACGTTAATCTTTGCACGGCTGGGGAAAACGAGGGGCGCAACTGGCTCCTCGTTTCCCCGGTCGTTTTTTGTAGAAGCCTTTCAGAATTTCGTGATAAGTCCTTATACGCAATTCCTGGAGTATTCGATGCAGCGTAGCAATTCATTCGTGGCTAGCCGTATTTCCTTCCTGTGCCCGACCATCGTTCTGTGTTTAATCGCTACCTGTGCTTTCTCGCAGCAGGCTCCTGCATCTGATGCGAAGAAGTCTGACGCGAAGCCGTCTTCATCTACCTCCGCGCCATCGCCTTCGCAGAACAGCGGCTCCCAAACGGCACCAGATTCAGCCAAGCCTTCTTTGCCACCGGGTATCGATCCGAAGACTCTGACGCCGTTGTACGAAACCATTCAGGAAGATTGGAGTTCGCTCGCCATCGGCGCCAGCAAGCTGCAGCCCGAGGAACCGCTGGTAGCCCTCACCGAAGAGAAAGACACATTTACCCGGACGCTGGTGCAGGTAAAATGGCGGCCCGGCGACCCCATCGACTTGTGGATCATCCTTCCCAAGGGCCTGAAGCAGCCGCCGGGGGTGCTGTACCTCTACGGCGACAATCAGGATACGGATCGCTTCAAACTCGACGGCTGGGCGGCACGCGCCACCAGTGGCGGAGTTGCGGCGGTCGGCTTTGTCTCCGCCCTCAGCGGTCATCGCTTTCATGACCGTCCCATGAAGCAGTGGTTTGTGAGTGAACTGCAGGAGTCCCTCGGCAGCACCGTGCACGATGTGAAGTTCATCCTCGACTATCTCGCCCAGCGCGGCGACGTCGATATGAATCGCATCGGAATGTTCGGGGAAGGCTCGGGTGGGGCGATCGCAATTCTGGCCGCAGCCGCCGACCCGCGCATCAAGGCCGTGGACGCACTTGAGCCCTGGGGCGACTGGCCGGATTTTCTGGCGAAATCGTCGCGCGTTCAGGACGATCCCGACCGCGCCGAATACATCAGGCCCGAGTTTCTCAAGAAGGTCGCTCCCCTGGACCCGGTCAAATGGCTGCCTGATTTAAAAATACCGGTTCGCGTGCTGCAGGTGCGGCAGAATACTTCCACTCCGGTCGAGTGCAAGGAAAGCATCAAGGCTGCCGCTCCGAAACAAGCCGAGTTCGTGCGCTTCGAAGCCGTATCCGACCTCACCGGTCGAGAGGGCCAGGGGAAGCTGTTCGCGTGGATCAAAGCCAAGGTTCAGGGATCGGGAAAGCCGGGTGCGGGGCCAGGAAGTGTATCGATGGCGGACGGCAATCCCGCGCAGAGCGGGAATAATTCCTCGCGCCCGTGAAGTTGCATCTGTCTCCGTCTTGGTTTTCGTGGTTTGTTTCAGAAAGTTTGTACCGGCAAGCTTGAATCGAGAAGCTTATTTTTCAGGGAGGGTTTGGTGGTGACGAGCGGGCGTTCCAATCGATGGTTCCTGTGCGTTTGCCTGTGCTTGTGCTGGCTGGCGGCGAGCTGCTCAAGTTCAAATTCGAACCACGGCGGTGGCCAGACTGGGCTGCGATTCACGTCGCCGACCGCGACTACTACCATCGAATTGGGCCAGACCCTGAGTGTCTCGGTGAGCCAAGCCGTCACCTGGAGTCTGGTGAACGCATGTGGGACGATCCGGCCCGCCGGTACGTTGAGCGAGGAAACGGTAACCACGGTTGTCTATACCGCTCCAACCCCGGCTGCTTCGCTCCAGTTCTGTCCCGACGCGTCGAACATTGAGGATGAAATTGTCGCTACGGACTCTTCGAACCAGTCCGTGGAGCTTCTCGTCGTTGTGGTTTCTCCCGTTGCGATTACGAATGCCGCCAGCTATTCCTACGGCCCGAATGCTGGACCGGGATGCGCGGCCGGAGTCAAAACGTGTTGCCCTCCCGCGGGCACTTTGATCCTGCCGCCGAGCAACGGACCAACCGGAGCCGGCGGAATTGCACAGGCCGGAGCCTTGGCGACCGTCGGCCCCATCGCCGCGACGGGCGGTGTACCTCCTTATAGCTGGCAGATCGCGTCGGGCGCGACTTCCCTGCCCAACGGGCTCTCGCTCGGTACAGCCGTCGACAAAAATACCAACCAGTTGGACGCCGTGATCCAGGGCAAACCGATTTCTTCCGGCTGCTCTACGTTCACGCTTACTGTCGCAGACTCTACTGCGCAAGCCAACTGCGATCCCGCGGTCCAGCCGGCGCCGTGTGCGCAAGTAACGTTCAACGTGGTGGTGCTTCCGCAGGCGCTGAAGGTTCAGCTTCCCAACTATCCCAGCTCTTACAACGACCCGCAAAACGGAGATCAGGGCGTACCTTATCCTCCCACAGCGCTGGTTTCGTCGGGAGGCCAGCCGCCTTACTTCTGGTGTCAGAGTCCGGCGAGCGGAGTCCCCCAGTCCACACTTCCGCCGGGCCTCGAACTAAATTCGCAGACTACGCCGAATTTCAATTGCCCTTCGGTTTCGTCATCGAATTACGCGGTGATCTCGGGCCAGCCGAGCGCTGGCGCAGAAAATGCGCAGAACGGATGCAACGGCGGCACGAATTCAGGCTGCTACTACACGCAGTTTCAGGTCTACGACAGCCAGCAGCCTTATCCTGCAGCGAGCTACGTGAGCCTGCCAAACATGTCGGATTTTCCGTTGGTCTCTTGTTCGCAGGCCAATCAAGCCCCGAGCATTAATTCCGTTCCCCCCAACTCGTATCTGCAGGGCCCCATCGCCTTTCTGCTCCACGGCTTCGACACGAATGGGCCAGTGGTCATCGCCGGAAGCGTCACCCTGGATGGCAATGGCAACGTGACCGGCGGAGTGGAAGATGTAACTCGCGGCGGTGCCAGCGGCCATCAATACCTGACCGTGCAAAACTCGCCAGCTCAGCAGAGTTGGTACGTAGTCGGCACCGAGTCGGCCACTCTAAACGCGGGAGTTACTCCCGACTACAGCCGCGGTTGCATGACGCTGTATCTGGCGAACAACGGCGTCGCAGCTGGAGCCACCACTTTTGCTTTCACTCTGGGTGGTTGCACGAACCATTTCAACGTGAATGGAGTCACTTCAACCAGTAACCAGGCCTGCGGCGCTACTCAAACCAGCCAGGCGGCGGGAACCTACACCACAGGGCACATCGTCGAGTTCGACGACAATACCGGCCAGGGAACGCGGGCTTCGGGAATATTGCGCGCGCAAAACACATCCAGTTTCTCCGGCGGATTGAGCGGGCCCTACGCCTTCGGCCTCAGCGGCGGCGACGCCGCCAAGCAGCACTACGCCATGGCAGGGTCGCTCAGTGCGAGTTCAGGCAGCCTCACCTCCATCGCCAGCGACATCGATGATGCGGGCACAGTTGCTTCTCAGCTGACCGGCGGCACCGGCAAATATGCGATCGACGCCAGTTACGGGACTTCCAACGGCCGCTGGACGGCTAACTTGAGCCTGAACGGCGGCGCGATCAGTCTTGATCAGGTTCTCTACATGGTCAGCAGCAATGAGGCGATCATCGCGAGCACCGATGCGCTCAGCGCGAGTCAACCCATCATCGGTGGAGAGGCCATCGCAACCGCTGCCTCTTTTACCAACGCTTCGCTCGAGAACAGTCACATCTTCCGCATCGGCGGGCTCACATCGAGCGGCCCGGATGTGAGCATCGGCGCGCTCAGCTTCGACGGGGTTAGCGCGGTCTCAGGCACAGAGTATGAAGACCACGCCGGCACGCTGGCCACGACCGCAATCTCCGGGTCCTATAGCGTGGATCCAAATTCCGGGCGAGCCGTATTCGTTGCCGCCCAGGGTCAGAATCTCGGAGCTCATCCCTTCATCGCTTACGTGATCCCCGCGGCGGCGAACTTGTCACGCACCAACTGCAGCGCTCCGGCAGCGTGCGTCACTGGATTCCTCGTAGGAACCGACGCCACAGCACAGGACGGCATCCTGGAGTTCCAAACTCCGACGCTGGCACCTCCGCCGCCGTTCATCAACCTCTATGTATCGGGAAACTTCGACTACGGAACGGCCGAGAGTCTGGATCCACTGACCCCCAACGTCGAAGGCGATGTCTACGCCAGCCCCAGCGGAACCAATTCCACCACCGGAAGTCTCGGGCAGACCCCCGGCACTTCTCTGCCATTCATTCAGGATGTGAGCTACGGCGATACATCCCAGTTCTGCGTTTCCCAAGCTCTCTGCTACCTTCTGATGCCCAACCAGTCTCTCAGCGGTTCTTACACGGTGAATTCCAACGGCACGGGTCTGTTCGGCGGTGGAGTCTTCTCGGTGACGAATGGCAGCGCGGTATTCTACATCGACGAATCGCCGACTAACCTGCACCCGTCAGTCGTCGTAGCGGAACAGTAGAAAGAAAAATGTGGGGCGGGCACTCTTACCCGCCACGGCCGCGCCAGCGGCCGGCCTTTGATCGGCCAGTGCCACCGATCGGGATAACCTCATCAGCCTTTTCAATCTTTTCAATAGCTTCCAGATAATTGCAACAACTTACAAACATTTTCAATCACTTACGAAGATTTTGCATTTAGAAGCGATTTTAAGCCCGTCGACCTGGTAAACAACCTTGGGGCCGACCTAACCAACCAAACGCGCTCACAGCCCAATTCTGTGCGCCCTAGAGCCATCCTGTGCGCAGCCTCGCCTGCTATCGTCGTGGGTGAACCACAAACGCGATCGCCTGTTTTCAGCAAGATAGAGATTTCCACAATGAAAACAAAGCACATCGCGCCGGCCGGGAAAACTGCCGCATTTGAGTCGCGATTGTTTTCAATAGCTTAGAGATAAGTTATTGAAACAAAAGAGCGGAGGTCCGCTGGCCGTTTTTCTGGCCGTTATTTCCAGAAGCGGCGAATACCGCCGACACCCATCGCACCCAGTCCAGTCGCCAGCAAGTACAGCGAAGAAGGTTCGGGAATGGCTGAGGTCGTAGAATTCAGCGTGATGTCGGCAATCCCGAATCCGTTTGCTGGCCCCGAAAACGTGACCGACTTCGCCGTCCCGGAAAAGCCGAGGCTGGCCGATGTCCAGTTGCAGTAGCTGGGAAAACCCGTGCAGGGAAGATTGTTGGGAGAAAGGGCCAATGTCGCCAGGATTGTGCCGCCGCCGTTGTAACCGCTCCACACCGTAACGGTTTCATTAAACCCTGCGGAAAAATAAAACTGGATACCCGTGGTGAAACCGGCCGACATGTTGATGATGCCCGTCGCCGGCGCGCCCGTTACTCCATTGATGAAGATAATCGGCGTGCCCGTGGGATCTGGCGCGAACGCTCCGCTTCCCCCCTTGGTCACCGATCGCAACACGAAGATGTTCGACGAAAAGCTGACTCCGCTGTAGGCGTTACCCACCGGCTGCATATTCTGTAAACCGATAAAGGTGAGAACTTCCGGCGAAGTGGAATTAGCCCGAGCCGAAGAGATGCCGCACACGAGCGCCAAGCCCAGCATGAGCAAAGAGCGAAAAGAACGGAGCATGAAAGTAACCTCGCGGAAGATTCCCCGGAAAACGGGTGTGGATGGTCCGGAACAATTATTAGCCGCAACGGGTTACACGAATATCACACGAATGTTAACGCCAGATTAAATTCTCGAAAGCCATTTCAGATTGTTGATTCTAGATTGCAGATTGAAGGGAATTAAGATTTCGACTTTAAATCTGAAATCTGCAACCTGAAATGTCTTACTGCTGCTGCAGGGTGAGCGTGCCGGCGTAGGCGGGGTTTGCGGTGTTGGTTGAATTCTGAAAATAAACGGACGGGAGATTGTGAGTCACTTCATAGTAGCCGTTATACGTAATGGGTTGGCCGTTGAACTGGCCTTGCAGCGCGAAGGCGTTCCCGGTGACCGGTCCAGTCAGATTGAAGTTTGTGGCCTCGGGGGCTGTGCCGACAATGCCGACCGTGAGGTTGCCTGAGCTCTCGCTCAAGGTCGCAGTGACGCTGTCGGCGGTGCCATCGGGCAAAGTCATTTGTCCCGTGTAGGTTCCGGTCCGCTTGGGCACCAGCAAGCCAGTCACAGAGCCGCTGTCGTTGCAACCGCTCCCGGTCTGCTCCACGTAAGTCCCGCTCACCAGGCTCTGGCCGTCGGGGCCCAGCATGCCGGTCACGGTGAACGCGTTGCCGTTCTCGCTATACGTGAAATTGAACGGGCCTCCAACGGCGTCCGCGGTTCCACTGAGGTTGTTGACTCCGGTCGCCGAACAAGTTCCGGACTGCCCGATACAGTTTCCGCCGAACGAAGTGAGATCGGCGGTCGCCGAATCGATGCAGACGAAAGTGATCTGATTGACTCCGGTGGCCGAGACGCTACCACTGGGCTCACTCATGCCATCGACCAGAACTACTCCCTCCTGCAGGGCAACTTCAATTCCGGTGGTGCCTCCGCCGTTGTTGGAGACGGCGAGAAACTCCCAGGTGCCGGCGACGCTAGGCGTAGCTGGGGTTCCCGTCGCCGGTTTGCTGCCCGAACAACTCACCAGCACTACCGATAAGCACAACAGGACCGTCGCATAGATGGCGCGCATCATTTTTCTAACAACTCCAAATCTCCGGCTCCAGAAACTCCTGAATGCAAGCGGAAAATTATGGCACCGGAAAAGACTGCTTAATGTTAATGGCATGTTAAAGTTTGATGAATCGAAGTGGCCGGGGTGGGGCGAAGATCCGTAATCCGCTTAACGCAGCAATCGCCGCAATGTTATTCTGAGTGCAATCTCTCCTGAATGAGGCTGCAGTAACTTTCATGCCAAAAGCAAGCGCTCCGGAAACTCAACCCAGCGAAGTCCATTCCGACGAAGTCCAACCGAACGAAGTTTCGTCGAATCAGGTTTCGCCGAATCAGGTTTCGCCGAATCAGGTTCAGCCGAATCAGCCGGCCGAAGAATCGTTCGGCGCGATTTTTTCCCAGTACGAGCAGAGTCACCGCAAGGGGAGCGATGCCGGCAAAGGCCGGGAAGGCACGGTGATCGCGGTGTCGGCCGATACGGTTTTCCTCGATATCGGCTTCAAGAGCGAAGGCATATTGCCGCTGGCGACATTCCTGGACGCCGGTGAAAAAGTTAAGCCCGGCGACAAGTTTCTGGTGAATATCAAAGGCCGTGTTCCGGAAGGCTACTACGATCTTTCCCGCGGCAAAGTGGTGCGGCCCACCGATTGGGAGTCACTGGAAAAAGCTTTGGCCGACAAATCAACGATCGTGGGCACGGTGATCGGCGTAGTCAAGGGCGGCCTGAGCGTGGACGTGGGAGTTCGAGCGTTTCTCCCCGCTTCGCGCAGCGGAGCTCGCGACACCGCGCGGATGGAGAAGTTAGTCGGACAGGAGATCCGCTGCCGCATCACGAAGTTGGATGTGACCGAAGAAGATGTGGTGGTGGATCACCGCGCGATTGCTGAAGAGGAAGAACGTTCCACCAAGGAGCGCCGGTATTCGGCAATGAAAGAGAGCGAGCCCGTGCATGGAACCGTGCGCAGCCTCATGGACTACGGCGCGTTCGTTGACATTGGCGGAGTCGACGCCCTGCTGCACGTTTCTGATATTTCCTGGCAGCGCGTGACCAAACCGGCCGACGTGCTCGCCGTGGGGCAAGAAATTGATGCCGTGGTTCTGAAAGTTGATGCTGACAAGAAGCGCATTTCGATCGGCATGAAGCAGCTTCAGCCGCACCCGTGGGATGCGGCGGCCGGAAAATATAATGCCGGCGAGCGCGTGCGCGGCACCGTCACGCGCGTGGCTGACTTCGGCGCGTTTGTGGAATTGGAACCGGGGATTGAAGGACTCATCCATATTTCGGAAATGTCTTGGACCCGGAAGGTGAGAAGCGTCGCGGAGGTTGTGAAACCTGGCGACACCGTGGAGGCCGTGATTCTGGCGGTGAGCCTTGGAGAGCGCCGCATTTCTCTGGGACTCAAGCAGGCGCTGGTCGATCCCTGGGCAACGGTGGGACAGCAATTCCCGGTGGGATCGGTGATTGAAGGCCCGGTGCTCAGCCTCACGAAGTTTGGCGCTTTTGTTCAGATGGCCGAGGGCGTGGAGGGCATGATTCACATTAGCGACTTGAGCGCCGAGAAACGCATTCAACATCCCGGCGACGTGCTGAAGGTTGGGCAAGCGGTGAAAGCGCAGGTGCTCGAGGTTGACACGGAGAAGCGGCGGCTGCGGTTGGGGATCAAGCAACTGGTTCCGACCAGCATCGACGAGTACATGGCCGAGCACAAGGAAAAGGATGTTGTTTCGGGCCGGGTCATCGAAGTTCTGGACCGGCAGGCGCGCGTGGAACTCGGAGAAGGAATTCAGGGTACCTGCAAGATTCCGGCGCAGGCCGCGGCGGAGGAGAAAAAAACTTCCACAGCAAAGGCGGATCTCTCGTCGCTCAGTTCCATGCTGCAGAATCGCTGGAAGGGCGCGGAGAGCAACAAAGCAACGAAGCCGGAAGCGCTGCAGACCGGGCAAGTTCGCAGCTTTCGTATTACGAGGCTGGATCGCGAAGCAAAAAAGATCGAACTGGAGTTGGCGCCGTAGTCGGAGCTGGCATGTTGCGGACTGGAGTTGCGGACTAAGGTTGAGCGTAGGTTGATCGCTTGAGAAATTCGCCCGCTCCGGGTCGCCCGAGAAATTTGTTGGACTCAACGATCACACTCCCACGCGAGAGCACAATGTCAGGCATGCCTGTGACCTCGATTCCCTCGAACATGGAGTAATCCACGCGCATGTGATGCGATTTGGCGCTGATCGTGTGCTTGCGGTTGGGATCAAAAATAACAAGATCGGCGTCGCTGCCCACCGCGATTGTTCCCTTGCGCGGGTAGAGTCCGAAAAGCTTTGCGGGAGTCGTTGAAACCAGTTCGACAAACCGGTTGACGTTGAAGCGCCCACCGGCGACGCCGCCGGAATAGATCAGACTCATCCGGTGTTCGACTCCGGGCCCGCCATTGGGAATTTTGGTGAAGTCACCAATCCCCATTTCTTTCTGCTCCTTGAAGCAGAACGGGCAGTGATCGGTGGAAACCACCTGCAGGTGATCGCGTGCCAACCCCTGCCACAATTTTTCCTGATGCCATTTTTCACGGAGCGGGGGCGTGAAAACATATTTGGCTCCTTCGAAACCGGGCACGTCCATATTTTCGAGCGACAAATATAAATACTGCGGGCAGGTTTCGGCATACACGGGAAGGCCACGATCGCGCGCCTCGCGCACTTTTTCGAGAGCATCATTGCAACTGAGATGCACGATATAGACGGGCGCCCCAGCCATTTCGGCCAGGGCGATGGCTCGCGATGTGGCTTCGGCCTCCGCTGTGGTCGGCCGTGTGAGGGCATGATACTTCGGAGCTCTCTTCCCTTCCGCCAAAGCCTGCTGCACGATCACGTCGATGGCGTTGCCATTTTCCGCGTGCATGCAAACCAGTCCGCCATTTTTGGCGGTGGCCTGGAATGCCTTGAAAATGCTGCCATCATCGAGCATGAAAACGCCAGGGTAAGCCATGAACAGCTTAAAGCTGGTCACGCCCTCGCGCACCAGAGCGTTCATTTCTGCAAGCTGGGCATCGGCGAGGTCAGTGATGATGCAGTGAAAAGAATAATCTGCGACAGCGCGCGCCGAGGCCTTTTGCATCCATGCGTCGAACGCCGTCCGCAGCGTTTGGCCTTTATATTGAATGGCAAAATCGATCAGGCAGGTTGTGCCCCCGAAGGCGGCGGCCCGGGTTCCGGTTTCGAAATCGTCAGCGCTGGTGGTGCCTCCGAACGGCAT
>Ga0187863_10002716_pt1 | contig 13341 bp, 14 predicted proteins | sample June2016WEW_11_1_FD_132975 | JGI IMG/M metagenome (GOLD analysis project Ga0187863, IMG submission 132975) | Peatland microbial communities from SPRUCE experiment site at the Marcell Experimental Forest, Minnesota, USA - June2016WEW_11_10 | ecosystem: Environmental > Terrestrial > Soil >... | reverse complement strand
TGTCGAAGGGTTCGGCAGGCCTGTCCGCGCGGCCCCCGTAAGTCGACACGCATATGAGTTCCGCCATCGAGGCGCTCTTTGAGGAGCACCGCCGCTTTCCACCCTCTCCCGAGTTTGCATCTCAAGCCAACGCGACCGGCGAACTTTACGAGCAAGCCGAGCGCGACTACACCGCGTTTTGGGCCGGCTGGGCGCGCAAGCTGGAATGGAGCAAGCCCTTCACCGTAACGCTGGAGTGGAACGAACCCTTTGCGAAGTGGTTCGGGGACGGGGAGCTCAACGTCGCGGTCAACTGTCTCGACCGCCACGTGCGCTGCGGAAAGGGCGAAAAGATCGCCTATTATTTCGAAGGCGAGCCTGGCGACCGCCGCACGCTGACCTATCGCGAGCTTCTCGAGGACGTCAACCGGTTCGCCAACGGATTGCGCAAGCTGGGAATTCGTAAAGGCGACCGCGTCGCGATCTACATGCCGATGATTCCCGAGTTGCCGGTCGCCATGCTCGCCTGCGCCCGCATCGGCGCCGCTCACTCGGTGATTTTCGGCGGCTTCTCGCCCGAATCGATCGTCGATCGCGTCAACGATGCAAGCTGCGTCGCGCTCATCACCGCGGATTTCGGCTGGCGCCGCGGGAACAAAGTGCCGCTCAAACGCAACTGCGACATCGCGATGGAGCATACGCCGACCATCGCGCACTGCATCGTGGCCCGCCGTGTGGGCGACGACGTCTTCATGCACGAGACGCGCGACATTTGGTGGAGCGAGCTGGTCGCAGGCGAATCGACGGAGTGCGAGCCCGAAGCGATGAACGCCGAGGCCCTGCTCTTCCTTCTCTATACGAGCGGCACCACCGCAAAACCGAAGGGCATCAAGCATACGACGGCGGGATACCTGACGCAGGCGGCAATGACGCACGAGCTCGTCTTCGACCTCAAAAAAGAGCGCGACATCTATTGGTGCACCGCCGACATCGGTTGGGTGACGGGACACTCGTACATCGTCTACGGACCGTTGGCAAACGGCGCGACCAGCGTGCTCTACGAAGGCACGCCCGATTTCCCCGATAAGGACCGCTTTTGGGAGATCGTCGAACGGTACGGCGTCACGATTCTCTACACGGCGCCGACGGCGATCCGGACCTTCATGAAGTGGGGAACGGAGTATCCGGCCAAGCACGATCTGTCATCGTTGCGGCTGCTGGGCACGGTCGGGGAGCCCATCAATCCCGAAGCTTGGATCTGGTATCGCGAGTGGATCGGAGCGAACACCACGCCGGTAGTCGATACCTGGTGGCAGACGGAGACCGGCGGCATCATGATCGCACCGCTTCCCGGCGTCACGACGCTGCTGCCGGGCAGCGCGACGCGCCCCTTGCCCGGCATCGGCGCCGACATCGTAAACGATCGCGGTGAGAGCGTCCCACTCGGCGGCGGCGGCTACGTCGTGCTCACGCAGCCGTGGCCCGGCATGCTGCGCGGCATTTGGGGCGACGACGAGCGTTACGAGCAGACCTACTGGTCGAAGGTTCCTCATCGTTACTTCGCCGGCGACGGCGCGCGTCGCGATGCCGACGGCAACTACTGGTTCATGGGCCGCATCGACGACGTGATGAACGTCAGCGGCCACCGCATCTCAACCACGGAGGTCGAAAGCGCGCTGGCCGATCATCCGCGAGTCGCGGAGGCGGCCGTCTGCGGTAAGCTCGACGAGATGACGGGACAGGCAATCTATGCATTCGTTTCGCTCAAGGGCGGTCTTACCGGAACGCCGGAGCTTGGCGACGAGCTGCGCGATCACGTTGCGTCGAAACTCGGCAAGTTCACGCGCCCGAAGTACGTGACGTTTACCTAAGAGCTTCCCAAGACGCGCAGCGGCAAGATCATGCGCCGGTTGCTGCGCGACATCGCCGAGGGGCGCACGCTTGGGGACACGACCACCCTAGCGGATTCTTCCGTCGTCCACGAGCTCGCCGAGCGCGCCAAGATCGAGGTCGCGCAGGAAGAGTAGGCGCATTTCCATCCGCTTGGAAGCCTGGCGGCGTTCCTTGGAGGAGCGTCGAAACCCCGGACCCCATGGCACGGGCGCCCGGCGACGAGGAGGCTTTGGCGGTAGCATTCGCGGCACACGAGCGTTGGGCGTTCGCGCGGGCGTATCGGGAATACGCGTCGCTGCTCTACTCCGTCGCGTACAACGTCCTAGGCAACGGCGAAGAGGCGCAGGACTGCGTTGCGGATGCAATCGCCCGATTGTGGCGATCGCCCTCGGCGTATTCGTCCGGGCGCGGCTCGGTGCGCAGCTTTCTGGTCGTCTGCGTGCGCAACGAAGCGATTTCGCGGCGGCGCCGCCAGAGCCGCCGGCTTCGCTTAGAGGAGCGGCTCGCCGCGATGCCGCCGGAACACCAAGAGCTCGAAGTGGGCGATCCCATCGAGCGCGACCGCGTGCGCCGCGCCTTCGCTAAACTTCCCGACGACCAGCGCGCCGCGGTGGCGCTCGCGTTTTACGAAGGAAAGACGCACACGGAGATCGCCGCGGAACTCAACGCGCCGCTCGGCACGATCAAAAGCCGCATCAGCCTCGGCCTGCGCAAGATTGCCGCAAGCCTTGGATCCGACGGAGGCGACCGATGACCGACGCGCATTTCGGGGAGCGCGCCGCGCTCTATGCACTGGGTGCCCTCGACGACGCCGAGTCTGCCGCGCTGGAAGCTCACCTGCGAGTCTGCGCGGAGTGCGCCAAGCTCGTCGGCGAAGCGGAACGAGACGTTGACACGATTGCCTCGCTGGAACCGCGCCGGCGAGCGCCGCAAGAGCTGAGCAAACGCGTCGAACGCCTTCTTGCGCCTGCGCCTGCGCAGCGGGCGCCCTGGCCCCACTTTGCAACCATCGCCGCGGCGTTTCTCATCGGGGTTCTTCCGTCGGCGTACCTGTGGGAACGAAACCGCGCGATGCAGGATGCGATGCTCTCGCAAAGCGCGGCGATAGATCGCGTTGCCACCGCCGCGCATCGCACGGCGAGTTTCCGGCCGGCCAGCGGCACGCTCGCCGCCAACGTCATGTACGCTTCCGACGGTTCGTGGTACGTGATCGTGGTGCACGGGGCGCAGCATGCGCTCCAGGTTGCCTGGATGCATGACGGGGCGCAGACGATGCTGGGCGACGCCGTGCCGCACGGCCGGGTTGCGATGCTCTATCTACCCAGGAGCCATCGCATGGAACAACTTGCCTTGATGGACGGCCAGCGCATCGTCGCGCAGGCACAGCTTGCCTATTAGCCAGCCTCGGCCGATAAAAAGAACGGTGCCAGTTCGTCGAGATGCTCGATCCGCAGCGCCGGAGGCAGCGCCGCCAGAATCGTAGCGCCGTACCGCGTCGATATCGCGCGCCCGTCGAGCAGCGCCATCAACCCGCGGTCGCTACCGCTGCGGATGAGGCGCCCGAAGCCCTGTTTCAGGCGTACCGTTGCGGCGGGAACCATGTAGTGCTCGAAGCCATCAAGACCACGCGCCTCGAGCGCGCGGACTCGCGCCATGACCAACGGATCGCTGGGCGAAGGAAAGGGAAGCCGGTCGATAATCACACACGAGAGCGCGTCGCCGACGACGTCGATTCCCTCCCAAAACGTCCCCGTGGCAAACAACACGGCGCCGGGGGTTCGTCGAAACCAATCGATGAGGTGCGGGCGCGGAAGCTGGCCTTGCAGCCGAACCGGAAAGGCGAGACGATCTGCCAGCAGCGCGTAGACTTCCCGCAAGCGCGTGTACGACGTGAACAGCACGAACGCGCGCCCGCGCGTTCGATCGAGGCACTCTTCGACCAGAGGAGCGGCGCGGCGCGCAAAATCGGACGACTTCGGATTGAGGTCCGCGGGCGCGATAAAGAGGCGGGCTTGGCGCGCGTAATCGAACGGCGACGTCGCGACCAGCTCTTCCGCGTCGTCGATTCCAAGCGTGCGGCGCACGAAGTCGAACGACCCGTTTGCCGAGAGCGTCGCGCTGGTCAAGATGACGCTCGGCGTGCGCGAGAAGAGCGCAGTCCGTAAGAACTCTGCAACCTCGTGCGGCGCGCAATGCACCGAATAGCGCGCGTCCGAGTCGCTCCGTTCCGCCCATGCGATCGCTTCGGGGGAGCCGCCCTCGATGCGATCGACGACCGACTCGTGCCCCACGACGAGTCGCAGCATTAAGTCGCGGCGGCGCTCGGCTTCGGCGAGCGGATCGCCCACCGGCTTGTGCTTACGCGCCTCCGTCCAGTTGGCGAACAGCCAGTTCTCCAAACGATAGAGGCTTTCGCGCAGGAGAAATAGCGCGGGCCCCGCTTCCTCGTTTGCGGCCAGCGGATAGCGATCGCCCGGAACGCGCGCGAGCGAAGACTCCAAAGCGCGAACGGCGGCATCGAACTCGCCGTCGAAGACCGCGGGCAGTTCGTAGTTTCGATGGATCTTGCGCATCATGCGCCCGATGCTCGCTGCGGAAAGCACGGCGGTGACGGCATCGGTCGCCCATCGCTCGCACTGATGCGCTTCGTCGAGCACGGCGACGTCGTACGGAGGCAAGAGCCCACCGCCCATGGCCAAATCGAGAAAGAAGAGCGCGTGGTTGACGACGACGACGTCGGCGTACTTGGCCTGATCCCGTTTGTTGAAGTAAAAACAATCGCGAAAATGCGGACAGTACTCGCCGACGCATTCGTCGGCATCGGCGTCGAGCAGCTCCCATTCGCCTGGGGGCAGCACGAACGGCAGATCCGCACGATCGCCGGTTTGCGTCCGCGCGGCCCATTCCGAGACGCGTTGCAGGCTCGGCGACGGCGCGAGCGGCCGGTCTTCGCGCATTCGCTCGAACTTCTGGCGGCAAAGATAGTGCGAGCGCCCCTTGAGCAGCGTGACCCGCACGGGGATGCCGAGCGCCGCTTCCACCAACGGAATATCTTTGTTAACCAGCTGCTCTTGGAGAGCGATCGTGCCCGTCGAAAGCACGACTTTCTTACCGCTGCGCAACGCCGGCACGAGATACGCCAGCGACTTTCCCACCCCGGTGCCCGCCTCGACGATCGTGTGCATGCTTTCCAGGATGCCGCGCTCCACGAGCTGCGCCATCTGGAGCTGTCCCGTTCGCTGTTCGAAGTCACGCAGATTGCGCGCGAAGGGTCCGTCGGATCCGAAGATCCGATCCAGCGTCATTGCGTCCAATGCTGCCGATCGTGCGGCGATTCGTACTGCGACTCCAAGGTCCGGCCGGTCGAGCTTTCGACGACGACCGGCGCGACGCGACGCGGAGGATAGTAGATCGCGAAAGTGAGTATGAAACCGGCCACGAGTCCCGCCACATGCGCTTGCCAAGAGATTGCGGGAACGGTAAACGTGATGATGAGGTTGATGACTAAAATCCCAATGTTCGACCGCACCAAGTCCATTCCAGGCTTGCCCAGCTTGAACCCGATCGCGAAGAGCGCTCCGAAAAGCCCGAAGATCGCGCCACTTGCGCCGAGCGTCGGCGTTATGGGATTGCTGAAGTAGATGACACCTAACCCCGAGAGGATCAGCGACGCCATGTAGACCAGCAGCATCCGCCACGAGCCCAGCGCGTACTCGATGAAACGTCCGAGAAACCAGAGCGACATCATGTTGACGCCGATGTGAAGCAATCCGCCGTGCAGGAAGGCCCCGGTGAGAATGCGCCACCATTGGTGACCCTGCAGCACGGCAACCGGAATCAAGGCGGCTTCGTCGAGAACGCGCGCGGCGCCGGGGCTGTCGAAGCTGCCGAGCACGCTGGGACCGCCGACAGCAAACTCCCAAAGAAACGCGAGGAAGTTGACGACGATCAAAAAACGCGTGATCACGCGATCATCACCGTGCGCGCCAGCTCGAGCGAGATCGCGTGACGCTCGCCGGAGACTTCGATCGTTATCGGGCCGCCCAACGGTGCCTTGTCGATCACGCGCAGCTTGACGCCGGGTCGCAAGCCGACTTGACCGAGGTAGCGTAAGATCTCCGGCATCTGTTCGGTCACGCCCGAGACGGTCACGCGCTTCCCGGGCTCGACTTGCGCGAGCGGAATGCCCGTTCGCACCGGCTCCGTGAGATCCTTTGGCGGAATCGGATGGCCGTGCGGACAGGTGCGCGGGTTGCCGAGCGCCGTCACCAGCCGCTCCTCGACGCGTTCGGTAATGGCGTGCTCGAGGATGCACGCTTCGGCGTAGACTTCGTCCCACGGCATCTTTAAAACGTCGGTGAGCAGGCGCTCCGCCAGCCGGTTGCGCCGCACCACGCCGACGGCGACCTCTAAACCCTTTCGGGTAAGCTTGATGTCGCCCCGCACTTCGTGTTCGACGAATCCATCATTGACGAGCTTTTTGAGCATGCCCGAAACGCTGGCGGGCGCGACGCCGAGCTCCGTCGCCAGCGCCGACGTCGTTACGCCCGGGCCCTCTCGTTCGAGGCGATAGATGGCCTTCATGTACATTTCGAACGATTCGGCAAAGTGAGAGTGCGAGTGCCCGGGCATACCAGCTCTAACTACTCGATCGCTCGTGAAGTTCCGCGACGGCCTCGTCGAGCCGCGCGCGCATGGTCTGCTTCTCGACGGGTTGTGCAAACGTCGCCCCGATCGCGTTGCGCACGTAGCGTTCCAGCGCGGCCGGCCCCGCGATGCTTTCGACGAGCTCGTATTCCCGCTCAATAGACGTAGCAAAGAGCGCCGGATCGTCGCTGTCGATGGTTACGACGCAGCCCAGCCGGTCGAAATCGACGTACGGGTTGGGATGATCGGGCAGAGCCGCACCCGTAAGCCGGTTCGACGTCGGACAGATTTCCAACGGTATGCGGCGCGTCGCGAGCAACTCGATCGTGCCTGGGTCGTCCAGTGCGCCGATGCCGTGGCCGATACGTTCCGCCTGCAGCAGCTCGACGGCATCGTGTACGCTTTCGGCTCCGCCGGCCTCGCCGGCGTGCGCAACGCAGTGCAGCCCCTGCGAACGCGCGTAGGCGAAGGGCTCGACAAAGAGCCGCGCCGGAAAGCGTACCTCGTCTCCCCCCAGCGATACCCCGACGACGTCCAAGTCCGTCATCGTCGCCATTGCCCGGGCGGTTTCCATCGCACTGGCTTCGCCGAAGTTCCGCGTGAGGTCCGGCAAAAGTCTGAAGATCGCCCGCGGCCGCGCTTGCCTCAGCTCAGTCACAACCGCTTCCATCGTCGCGCGCACGTCGAGCGTCGGATTGAAGAACGTCCAAACCGACGGCGAAACGAAAAGCTCGCCGTAGATGACGCCCTGGGCCAGCGCGTCTTCCACGAACTCGCGCGCCATGCGCGCATAATCGTCCGGTTCTCGCAGCGACCGGCTGACCGCCGCAAAGAGGTACAGAAACTCTTGCAGCCCCTCGAACCGATACGGATCCTCCCCCCCCGTGTCACCCTGAGTCCCTCGACTTCGCTCGGGATAAACTTCGTCGAAGGGTGATCGAAGGATGGCAGGGCGATACCGCAATGGAACGCCGTGCTTGCCGGCTAGTTCGACGAAGGTCGCCGGGCGCAGCGTCCCTTCGAGGTGGCAGTGCAGGTGGATCTTCGGGATGCGTTCCGCAAGCGAGCCGGGGGCCATCCGCTCCGCTTTCGGCGCCGGCAGGGGCAAAACCGGGCTCGTCGTAAGTAAGTCGGTCGCCGCGGGGTGGAGCAGTCCGGTAGCTCGTCGGGCTCATAACCCGAAGGTCGGTGGTTCAAATCCACCCCCCGCAACCAATTTCTGTCGGCACATTTCCGGAGGTACGCACATGGCGGACGAGATCACCACCAGCTTCGCTAGAGATATCCGCCCGATGTTTACCGACATCGACGTCGCGCACATGAAGGGCGCGGGAATAGATCTCTCGAGCTACAGCGACGTCCAATCGTACGCGGAAGCGATATACCGAACGGTGAGTAACGGCACGATGCCGCCGCCCGGCACGGGTGAGCAATGGACGCCCGACATGTGCGCGCGCTTCAAACAGTGGCAGCGCGATAACTGCCCGCCCTAGTTTTTGCCGCGCTCATACCCGCTTGTTTTAGTCTTACTCCCGTAGGCCTAGCCCCGTGTAACGCCCGCCATAAGATCGGGTAAAGCCGGCGACTTTCCCGATTTCCGTCTTGACATTTTCGAACACGGCTGATCGCCATGCGAGTAGCCAATACTTCGTTCCCTTCCCGTACGTCTCGGCTTCGCTTGCATCAAAGCCATTTCGCACGAGAACTGCTTTCGCAGCCTGACGATTACGATCGTCGGAAAACCATAACTGGTGTTCCAACACTGCAAACTCCGCATTACGGGGCAAGCGAAGCTTGATAGATGCGATAATCCGATCCCAGTCACTAGCCTGGGCGCGCTGCAGCCGTCGGACGCGAACAGCCTCGGCGGCGTATCTTACGCCGAACCAGAAGGCGTACGTAACGGTCATTACGGCGAGCCACGTCAGCGACTGAAAAATCATTCGCGAAGTCATGCGGCGCCTCGCCCATGCATGCCTCAAGGATTCTCGCCGCTCAGTTGCTTGCCTTTCAGTGGCTTAAGTCGAACGTCTGGTCTCTCCGAGGCAGCGGGCTGCGACTTTCTTACTTTCTGATTCACCGACGGGAACTAGCCTAGATCGACCTTCAGTCGCTCCTGGGCTCCGAGCCCCCATCCAGTCGACGTTAGGTCCAACAAATACTCAATTGTTGGACTTCTCTTTGTTAGGCGGCGCTAATTTTCGGACGGAACCGGAGCATCGTCTTCGATCAAGCGCTCGGATCGAAGATCCGACCAGAAGGCGTGTGGAATCCTCGTCGCGAGCGACGTATAGTCCGCGAGTACTTGCTGCGGATTCGCACATCCGACGACCATCGCCGCGGCGACGTCGGGCGCGCTGGAGAACTGCAGGGCGGCCGTGCGAAGGTCGACCCCGTACCGCGCAGCAACGGCGCGCAGCCGCTCGCGCTTCTCAATCGCCTCAGCCGGTATCTTATAACTCTCCTTACCGTAATTGAAGCGTGCACTGCCGCTGATGAAGCCGGCGTTTAGTGACGACCCGACGACAAACATCATGCCGCGCTCGCGTGCTTTCGGGAAGACCTGGTGCAGCGCGTTCTCATGATCGATCAATGAATATTGGCGCGCCAAGAGGCACACGTTCGCATCGGCGACGTCCATCAGCTTGAGAATCGGTTCCGGTGAGTTGACGCCAAGCCCCCAGCCTTTGATCAGGCCTTCGTCGCGCATCTTGCTCAGCGCCGGAAACGCGCCTTTGCGAGCGACCTCGAACTGCTCTTCCCAGGGGCCGGGCAGCCACGGATTATCCGGTGAGAGATCGTGGACGAAGACGAGGTCGAGCGCGTCGACACCTAAACGCTGCAGGCTGTCTTCGATCGAGCGCTTGACGCCATCGGCGGTGTAATCGTACCGGAGACTGTTCGGCGACGGGGTAAACGGAAAATACTCTTTGGCGTTGTTGTTACGCGATGCCGTTAGCAATTTACCGACCTTCGAGGAGAAGACGTACTCGCTGCGCGTTTGTTTGTGCAAAAAGGTTCCCAGGCGGCGTTCTGCGAGGCCCAGGCCGTACCATGGAGAGGTGTCGTAATAGCGTACCCCGGCTTCCCACGCGGCTTTGATGGTGGCGTACGCATCTTCATCGGTTACGTACGCGAACTCGTTGCCGAACGGCACGCCTCCAAGACCGAAGGGCTTTCCCCTGAAGATTTCGGACACGTTCATGCATACGCTTATCCCCGCAGGCCGCGCGGCGTAACCAGCCGTTCCCCTGGAGCTCCGGCATGGTGGCCACCGGGCTGGGGTTTGCGAAACAATCGGCCGGCCCGTCGGTAGCTCTAGCATGCGCAACCGAGATGCTAGGATCGCTGGGTTCCTGTACCTCCTCGCGATCATCGGAGGCGTCTTCGCCCTGCTCTACGTCCCCGACAAAATCGTCGTCTCGGGAGATGCGATCGCCACCGCCCAAAATATCCGCGTCCACGAAACGCTCTTCCGGCTCGGAATGGCGGGCGATATCGTCGTCGGCGTTATTTGGCTGGCCGTCGTACTTGCGCTCTACCGGCTCCTTAAGAACGTAGATCAATTCCAAGCGCATTTACTGCTGGTCCTCGGCGCGTACATCCAGGTGCCGCTGTACTTCGTGAACGTCGTCAACTACGCGGCCGCCCTGTCGCTCGTAACGGGCGCGGGGTATTTATCGGTCTTCACCGACGCGCAGCGCGACGCGCTGGCGATGCTCTTCCTGAAGCTGCACCAGTACCAGTTGCTCGCCAGTCTCATGTTTGCCGGCCTCTGGTTGTTCCCGTTCGGTATCCTAGTCGTCAAGTCGCGCGTTCTTCCGCGCATTCTGGGTTACTGGCTCATCGTCGACGGCTTTGCGTGGATTGCGATTTGCCTCTGTGGTTTCGTGACACCACAGTATTCGCACGTGGTCGATACGGTCACCTCACCGATCAAGTTCGCCGAGGTTGCCATCATGCTGTGGCTGCTGATCTTCGGCGCGCGACGCTTCAGGCGCCGATCCGACGTTACGCCGGAACCGACAGCTTAGGTCTTCTCCTTCACTTCGGCGGCATGGTATTTGCGCCGAATATCCTCAATGTCGACCGTGGGCGGCGGAAACTTCATGTCGAATGACTTCAAGGTCTCGACGACGATCTTCGACACCGCGAGGTTGCGAAACCACTTGCGCTTGGAAGGAATGACGAACCAGGGCGCGTGCGCCGTGCTGGTCTTAGCGAGCACGTCCTCGTATGCTTTCACGTACTCAGGGAACTTCGCTCGCTCCGTATAGTCCGCTTCGCTGATCTTCCACTGGCGCGTCGGGTCGTCGAGGCGCTTCTCGAAGCGCCGGAGCTGCTCTTTTTCGGTAATATGCAGGTAGAACTTGAGAATCGTCGTTCCCGCTAAACTAAGGTTTCGCTCGAATTCGTTGATGAGCTCGTAACGCTTCGACCAGACCGATCTGGGGACGAGGCCGCGCACGCGCGCGATGAGGACGTCCTCGTAATGCGAGCGGTTGAAGATCACGATCTCACCCTTTGCTGGGGCGCGAACGTGCGCGCGCCACAAAAAGTCGTGATCCGCCTCTTCTTTTGACGGCTCCTTGAATGCATGTGCGCGCGCACCTTGGGGATCGAGTGCGCCGAAAACGTGCCGGATGGTTCCATCTTTTCCGGAGGCATCCATGCCCTGCAGGCAGACGAGCAACGAACGGCCGTGCTCGGCATACAGCAGGTATTGGAGATCGGCGAGCCGGCGATCGTCGCGCTTCATCTCCGCGCCCGCTTTAGCCTTGGTTTCCTTTGCGCCGGTAAAGCCGGATTTGACGTCGGCCAGCCGCGCGCACGTGCCGGGCTTTACCGCGAAAAGCTTGCTGTAGTTCAAAGCTTCAACAATCCGGTATCCTTTCCAACCTCTTCAAATGCGGCAAGCGCGCGATCCATCTCGTCTTTGGTTAGCGCGGCGCTGATCTGCACGCGGATGCGCGCCGTTCCTTCCGGCACGACCGGATAGCCGAAGCCCGTAACAAAGACGCCGGCTTTCAATAGCTTGTCGCTGACCGCGATGGCAAAGGCCGTTTCGCCGACGATGATCGGAACGATTGCGCTTTCGCTGTCGAGCGGTTTGTAGCCCATGCGCTCGAGCCCGTCGCGGAAGTATCGCGTGTTTTCACGCAGCTTTTCGACCAACTCGGGATGCGACTCGAGATACTCGATCGCGGCCAGCGAACTGCAGGCGACCGTCGCCGGCAGTGCGTTGGAGAAAAGCTGCGGTCGAGAACGCTGAATGAGCGTATCGACCAAGGCGTTGCTGCCGGCGACAAAACCGCCGGCCGCGCCGCCCAGCGCCTTGCCCAGCGTTCCCGTAATCACGTCGATCCTTCCCGTCAAACCATAATGCTCGATCGTACCACGGCCGGTTTTGCCCATGACGCCGGTTCCGTGCGAATCGTCAACGACGGTAATCGCACCGTAGCGCTGTGCCAGCTCGACGATCTCGGGAAGCTTGGCGAGATCGCCTTCCATCGAGAATACGCCGTCGGTGACGATCACGATCGGAAAGCAATCGGCAACGCTCTGCAGCTTCTCTTCCAGCTCGCGCATGTTGCTATGCTTGAAACGCTCCCGCCTCGCTTTTGAGGCCAGCCGGACGCCGTCGATAATCGACGCGTGATTCAGCTCGTCGGAGACGATCGCCGAGCCCGCGTCGCAAATCGTCGCGAAGAGCCCGGTGTTCGCATTCCAGCAAGAGACGTACGAGAGCGCTGCGTGCGTGCCCAAAAACTCCGCGATCCGCTGCTCCAGCACGCGGTGGATCGAGAAGGTTCCGCAGATGAAGCGAACGGATGCCGTGCCCGCGCCGTACTGGTCGAGCCCGCGTTTTCCCGCTTCGACGACTTCGGGCAGGTCGGCGAGCCCCAAGTAGTTGTTGCTCGACAGTACGATGACGTCCCCGGCCTCTTCCATATGGACTTCTGCGGCCATAGGCGTCGTCAGATGGCGCAGGCGCTTGTAGGTACCGGCCTTTTTGAGTGCATCCAGATCGGTTTGCAGCTTCTCTTCGAACGCCTGATTCATGACGTCTTGCCTACTCCTTTGAAATCCAAAACGATCTTGGCGGCTTCGCCTTTGCGCATCAAATCGAACGCGCGGTCGAACTCGCGATACGGCAGCACGTGCGTGATGATCGACCGTAGGTCCACGCGGCCGCTCTTTACCAGCGCCTCGGTCTGATACCAGGTTTCGAACATGCGCCTGCCGTTGATGCCGAGCACGGTCAGCCCCTTGAAGATGATGCGCTCGGCCAGATTGAGGTTGACGCTATCGGAGGGAATGCCCAGCAGTGCGGCCGTTCCCCCGTTACGCACGAGTTGGAGACCCAGGTCGATGGCCGCGCCGCTTCCCGACATCTCGAGCAAGACGTCGACGCCGTCGCCGCGGGTGCGACGCTTGATTTCGTCCACGAGATCGGGCCGGCTCGAAAGAAACGTCGCGTCCGCGCCGAGCCGTTGCGCAAGTTCGAGCTTCGCGGGATTGACGTCGATGGCGTAAACGAAGCTCGCGCCGGCGGCTCGCGCGACCGGTATCGCCATGAGTCCGATCGATCCGACGCCGGTGATGGCGACGCTCTTGACGCTCACGCCCGCCGCCATGACCGTGTGCACGGCGTTGCCGAGCGGATCGAATACGGCGGCATATTCGTCCGGAATCGCCGGATCGAGCCGCCAAACGTTGTACTCCGGAATCGAGATGTATTCGGCGAACGCGCCGTCGCGATCGACGCCGATGATTTTGACTCGCTCGCAGATGTGAGCGTTTCCGGTCCGGCAGAGAAGG
>Ga0187863_10002715_pt1 | contig 13344 bp, 15 predicted proteins | sample June2016WEW_11_1_FD_132975 | JGI IMG/M metagenome (GOLD analysis project Ga0187863, IMG submission 132975) | Peatland microbial communities from SPRUCE experiment site at the Marcell Experimental Forest, Minnesota, USA - June2016WEW_11_10 | ecosystem: Environmental > Terrestrial > Soil >... | reverse complement strand
TGCTGACCCGGATTGGACAGGTGCACGATCTTTCGGCCATAGAAGCGGCGCGCGGCTATCCGGTGCACGTTCATGGCGTAGTGACATACGCCGATGCGGTAGCCAGGAGCGTATTCGTCCAGGATGCCACCGGCGGCATATATCTTCAAATGTGGTCGGCATCGGGATCAACGCCGAGTTCCGGACAACTGGTGGACGTGGACGGGATTAGCGGACCGGGCGATTTTGCTCCGGTGATTGCTCATCCCGTACTGCAAATGCGCGGCGATGGCCGGATGCCGGAACCATTGCGGATGGAGATGGAACAACTATTCACCTGCGCGGCGGAAAGCCGCTGGGTGGAGGCGGAGGGCGTAGTCCACTTGCTCGGCACGCAAGCGGGACACGCCACTCTTGGCGTCACCTGGGGCGTTCATAATTTCGTGGTGCACGTCGCCGGTGTCGGCCGCCTGCCCGATTCTCTGCTCGACGCACACATTCGACTGCGCGGCGTTCTTGGCGCGCGCTTCAACTTCAAGCGCCAACTGGCCGGCATTCAGGTGTTCGTCCCGGATGCAAAGTTCATCGAGGTTGACCGGGCCGCGGCCGGAGGCGCTACGCCGTTGCGCACCGTGGGGCAACTGCTCGAATACAATCCCGCCGCGAGCGACGAACAGCGGTCGCGAATTCGTGGGACGGTTACGCTCGCACACCCCAGCGGCCCCACTTATGTGAGCGACGCTACCGGCGGCGTGCTGATCCAGAACCATCAACAAACCAAGCTGCGTCCCGGCGATCTTGTGGAAGTGCTCGGGTTCGCCCAGGCCGGAGCGTTCAATCCGGTGTTGCGCGACGCGGAGATTCACAAGCTGGGCGTGTCCAAGCCTCCCCAGCCGCTGCTGGTGACCGCCGGCGACATTCTCGAAGAAGGCTACGATTCCGAGCTGGTGCGAATCGATGCCCTGCTGGTGGACCAGATCAGAGGCCGCGGGGATCAGGATATGGTTCTCCAGGCGGCGGGCCGGGTCTTCAATGCGCGGCTGGACCAGGGCGGTTTGCCCGCGCTGGGCCAGGGTAGCCTGCTGCGCATCACCGGGATCACGTCCCTGCAGGTGGACGATACGCAACAGCTACTGGAACCAACCGGTTTTTCTCTGCTCATTCGCTCGTCACGGGACGTCGTGGTCCTGCGGGGCGCTCCCTGGTGGAATGCCGAGCGGACGCTGAAGGCAGCCGGTTTTGCGGTTGCGCTGGTGCTGCTGGCGATTGCGTGGATCGAAGTGCTGCGGCGAAGGGTCCGTAAGCAGACTGCGGATCTGCGGCGCGCCAAGGAGGCGGCAGAGGCGGCCAGCCGCGCCAAGAGCGAGTTCCTGGCCAACATGAGCCATGAAATTCGCACGCCGATGAACGGCATTCTCGGGATGACCCAGTTGACTCTGGAAACGGACCTGACGCCGGAGCAGAAGGAATACCTCTCCATGGCGCGCGCGTCCGCCGATTCGCTGCTTTCGCTCATCAACGACATTCTGGACTTCTCCAAGATCGAGGCCGGTAAGCTGGAACTCGACGCCGGCGCGTTCCGCCTGGACGAGCTGATTTCGCGGACGGTAAAACCGATGGCTGTCCACGCCGCGCAAAAGCGCGTGGAGCTGTTGTGCGATATTTCACCGGATCTCCCGAACCGCCTCATCGGCGACGCCAAATGCCTGCGCCAGGTGCTGGTGAATCTGCTGGGCAACGCCGTCAAGTTCACGCACGAAGGTGAAGTAGCGTTGCGCGTGGGGCAGGAATATCGAGCCGGCGACAACGTCGGGCTGCACTTCACAATTCGGGACACCGGGATCGGCATTCCCGCCGCCAAGCAGCAGGCGATCTTCGAAGCGTTTACTCAGGTGGATGGTTCCATCACCCGCCAGTACGGGGGCACCGGGTTAGGGTTGTCCATCGCGTCGCGCCTGGTGGAGAAGATGAACGGGCGCATCTGGCTGGAGAGCGAACAAGGCTGCGGGAGCACGTTCCACTTCACCGCGCTGCTGCAACTGGACCATAACGACGCCGAGCCGGAGTACGCGACGTCTGCCAGCGCGTTGCGGGGCCTCCCCGTCCTGGTGGTGGACGATGATCCCACCAATCTCCTGATCTACGAAGGGTTTTTCCGCAGTTGGGGTATGCGACCTCGCACGGCCGACGACGCCATTTCGGGTCTCCACCTGATGCGCGAGGCCGCAGCCGCCGGCACGCCATTCCGGCTGGTGATTCTGGATTATCAACTGCCCGATATGGATGGCATCCGTCTGGCCGAGGCCATTCGGCAGGACGCCTCGCTGGGAGAGCCCGTCCTGCTGCTGCTGAGTTCGGCGGGGTGCCGGCTCGATTTCGATCTGTTTCGTCAGGCGCGCATCGCGGCATATCTGACCAAACCGGTGGCCAAATCCGAACTGCTGGACGCGGTAGCGCGCGCCTTGCACGCGAGCGGGACGGAATTCGCCCCTGAAACCGCACCGCGCGTGGCGGCGTGCGCCCGGCCGCTGTCGATTCTGCTGGCGGAAGACAACCCCGTGAATCAACGGCTGGTGGCGCGGATGCTCGAGAAGCGGGGTCACGCGGTGGAGATCGCTTCGAGCGGACACGAGGCGGTGGAGCGGTCCGGGCGCGGGAAATTCGACGTGATTCTGATGGACGTGCAGATGCCGGGGCTGGATGGATTCGACGCCACGCGTGCGATTCGCGCCAGAGAGAAACGGCTGGGTGTTCGCACCCCCGTCATCGCCCTCACGGCGCACGCTTTGATCGAGGACCGTCAACGGTGCCTCAACGCGGGGATGGACGAGTTTGTTTCGAAGCCGATTGAGGCGCGGGAGTTGTTCGCGGCGCTGGAACGCACGGTATCGTTGGGCACCGGAGCAGCTCCGGTCGATGCTGGGTGAATTCACTCACCCGGATTTAGCGCGGCCTGCTCCAATCCGCGCGCTGAGCGGTGGATTTGTGGGGCAAACGCGTGTAGAATGCTCCGGGGACCTCTGGATACGCAATTGCAACTTCCTGGAGAGAAAGGAGAAAAACAAATGCTGCGATTATTGATGGCGCTCATTCTGGCGGGCGCGGCGGTTTTCGCGTCAGCAGCGGGCCCAACTCCCCTGATGAAGGAAGTCCAGCCCGACAGCGCTAAAGCCGGCGATGAAGTGACGGTATCGGGAACGAACCTCGAGAAAGCAAATGTCGCCGCGGTTTATCTCACTCAGGGCGAGAAGACCATTAAGGTGAAGGTCACCTCCCAGACCGATACCGAGGTGAAGTTCACCATTCCCCAGGATCTGAAGTCGGGGCGATTCGGCATCATGGTCCTGACCAGCGGCGGCGATAACGCCCGCGAGATCGACGAACCGGTCTTAGTCAGCGTCGAATAAGCAAAAGCCCCCGGCCAGTGCGGGTCCGGCCTTCACTGTGAAGTAACGCCTTGTTGTAGAATAAGAGTCTTATGGGGGTGTGTCTTCAGCAGTAGCTGGCTCACAGCTTCCGTCCCGCCTCACGTCAGGAAGTATTCTGCGGCTTTTTTTAACCTCATCTTCCCGGATGAATGCCGTTTGTGCGATTCCCCCCTTCAGGAAATCTCGCGAATACCGGTCTGCCCGGGCTGTTTGCGAAAACCCACCGCGCTGACCGCCGAGTATTTCTGCCGCGACTGCCGCACGCCATTCCGTAACCAGTTCCCGCTCGATCAAGAGGGCCGTTGCGCGCTGTGCCGTCTGGGCGTGAACGGGTTTGACGCCGCTTATTCGTTCGGCGCGTTCGAAGCCGAACTGCGCGAACTGATTCACGTTTTCAAGTATGGACGGGTAGAGACGCTGGCAGGTCCACTGGGGCGGTTCCTGGCGTTGGCACTCCCGCGCGGCGAACAGTTCGACGTGGTGGTCCCCATGCCTCTGCATTGGTTCCGCCGCTGGAAACGCGGCTTCAACCAATCCGAACTGCTGGCGGGCGAAATCGCCCGGCGGTCAGGCATTCCCTTACGCAACGCAGTGCGGCGGGTGAAAGCAACCACGGCCCAGGCCGGGCTCACCCACGCGAAGCGGCGTGCCAATGTCAGCGGTGCGTTCCGGGTGCGCCGGCCCGATCGCGTGCGCGGATTGAAGATTTTGCTGGTGGACGACGTGATGACCACCGGCGCAACGGCAAGTTCCTGCGCACGCGCGTTGAAGCAAGCCGGGGCGGCGCGGGTGGCGTTGCTGACGGTGGCCAGAGTGGACCGCCGCATGAATCTGGACATCGAAGGCCACGCCGTGGCGGAGCCGGAACATGACCACGCAGGGAGTCTGGAAGGCCATGCACGCGCTTGATCGACTACACCGGCCCGTTCTCGTGCTCAACGCCAGTTATGAGCCGATCAATATTTGCGCCGCCCGGCGCGCGCTCGTGCTGGTGCTGAAGGGAGTGGCCTCGGCCGAGGAACTGACCGGTGCCGACGTGCATTCCTCGCGTCATCGCGTGCGCATTCCGTCCGTGATTCGCCTGCTGGAATACCGCCGCATTCCACATCAGACTCGCGCGCTGTCGCGCAAGAACATCCTGATGCGGGACCGCTATACCTGCCAGTATTGTCATCGCACCATGCCTTCGGGCGAGCTGACGCTCGATCACGTAGTTCCGCGATCGCGCGCCGGTGAGACCACCTGGGAGAATCTGGTGGCCTGCTGCCATCCCTGCAACAACCGCAAAGGGAACCGCACGCCGGAAGAAGCCGGGATGAAGCTGGCGAGAATGCCGCGGCCTTTCAGTCTGCACACCAGCCGGCACCTGATGCGGCTGATGGGCAAGGCCGACGACCAGTGGCGGAAGTATTTGTTCTATTAGCCGACGCGGCTGCGCCGCGTGTCCCTCTCAGGCCGCTGGCGGAGCGCTCGGACTTCCCTCAACGGGCGGCTTGGGCTGTACTGCACCCCCAGCGGGTTTTTCTTTCGTCTTTGCCGGGCTAATCAGCACGTGAGCGTTGCGGCCCTCTAACCGAGGCTGCCCTTCCACCGTGCCCACCGTGGCCAAATCGGCGGCGAAGCGTAGCAGGAGCTTCTTGCCGAGATCCACGTGAGCGATTTCGCGGCCGCGGAACTGCACCACGGCCTTCACCCGATTTCCTTCCTTGAGAAAGCGAATGGCGTGGTTCTTCTTGAACTCGTAATCGTGATCGTCGGTGTTCGGCCGGAATTTCAGCTCCTTCACCTGGATGATGTGCTGTTTTTTCCGTGCATCGTGCTGTTTCTTCTTGTTCTCGTACTGCCACTGGCCATAGTCCATGGCCTTCGCCACGGGCGGTTCCGCGGTGGGCGCGATCAGGATGAGGTCGAGCCCAAGGTCCTGGGCTTTTCGCACAGCCGCGGGCGTGGGCATGACTTCAACGGTGCCGTCCGGGAATATGGCGCGGACTTCGCGAACGCGAATCGCCTCATTCACGTTCTCTCGAATCCTGGGACGGCGGGGGGGAAAATGTCTGGGGGGGATCATCGAGCGGTGTGGGGACGATCCGTGGCGGCAATGCCGTCACCCCTGAATACTACAGGTTTGCTGGTTTGCAATCGTTTCTCCGTGGGATTTGCGTGCGCCGGCGGCGCTGTTGGTTCCGGATGCAATGAGACTAGCGTCAAGTTCGCCTTGATACTATCCTGCCAGAAGCGCGCCGATTCGGCAACCGGTGGTTTGCCCGGCCCGGGATTTTTCCGGCAAGCTGCGCACCAGACAGCTCGGGGCAGCCGCTCGATCAAAAACCGACATATTGGACCTCTTCTTCCAGTTCGAGGCCGAACTCCCGCAGCACGCGCGATTTGAGGTCCTCGATCACCTCGCGAACCTGCGCCGCGGTACCCGCCCCGGCGTTGTAGATCAGGTTGGCGTGATAATCGGCCACGTGGATGTCACCGTTCCGCTGCCCTTTGGCGCCCACTTGTTCGAGAAACCACGCCGATGGGACTTTGCCCTCGCGAACGACGTTGGCGGGTACGCGAGTGCACACCGAGTCCACGAGATCCGCAAGAATCAGGTTCTTGAAAATGCTTCCGGCGCACTTCATTGTTGGAGGGTACTTACGGTTGCGAAGCGTCAGAATTTCGCCCGCAACGCGCGCCAGTTCATCGGAGACCGCCAGCTCGAGCGCCAGATCGACCGAAAGAACCATCCAGTTTCGATTGCGCTTGAAGACGCTCTCGCGGTACCGGAACTCGCAATCGGCATTATCCAGGGAGAAAATCGAGGCGCCGTCGAACGCCCGCACCTGACGAACGCTTTCGCAGATGGAGCGGCCATAGGCGCCCGCATTTCCGTAGATCGCTCCACCGACTGTGCCGGGGATTCCGGTCATGGTCTCGAGACCGCGCAGGCCGTGAGCAATGGAGTAATCGACCAGAGTTTGCAGATCTCCGCCCGCGGCTGCGCGCATCAGGCGGTCAGTCTGTTGTATGCCGGCAGCCGTTAAGCGCAGCACGAAGCCGTCGAACCCCTCATCGGCGACGACCAGGTTCGTGCCGCCGCCGATCACGACGCAGGGACAGCCGGATTTCTGAATCTCCCGTAATGCCATCACGAACGCTGCTTCAGTGGACGCCTCAACAAAGCACCGAGCCGGGCCGCCAATGCCAAATCGCGTGTGGCGATTCAGCGGTTCGTTCGCGGCAAGCGTTAGACCAGATATGGTCTCCAGATGGGCTGCCGTTTCAACCAACAAGTTCATCGACTCCTATTCTGACTGCTTCGCCCGAGGAGCTCGGAAGAGCAGTGAGCGCACCTCTTCATCGCTGGTCTGCAAAAAATCCTCGTACCAGTTGCTCACGGCGGTGAATGCCTCGGGAATACTGGCGCAAACAATGCGATCCGCGATGTCCTGAAACTCTTCGCAAGTGGACGCCGACGCCACCGGCACGGCTACGACGACGCTTTTCGGGCCTTGTTTGCGCACGGCCGTCACCGCCGCTTTCATGGTGGATCCGGTAGCCAAACCGTCATCGATAAGAATGACCACGCGGCCCCGCAGATCGGGCCGGGGACGGTCGCCGCAGTACTCGAGATCGCGCCGTTCGATCTCGCGCGATTCGTTCTCAGAAACGGCGTCGATCACCTCGGGCGAAATCGCGAGATGATGAATCACGTCGTCATTGAGGACGCGCACGCCGCCGCTGGCGATTGCGCCCATCGCCAGCTCCTCATGACCGGGCACGCCGAGCTTGCGAACCACGAAAATATCCAGAGGAACACCGAGGCGTTGGCTGACTTCATAAGCCACCGGCACGCCCCCGCGCGGAAGCGCGAGAACCAACGCATCGGGATCGCCCCCGTATTCCTGCAAAAGACTCGCGAGAATCTGCCCGGCCTGGGGCCGGTCGCGGAACGTAGTGGCCATTCAGGCTCGCGCCAATTGGCTAGCGCGAACGCGCCGCGCCGGCGGCGGCCGGTTTCGATGCAGGCATGGGCGCAGGCGCTTCGACGGCCGCGACGGCTGCCTCCGGTTCCGGCTTCACGAGGCCAAGATTCTTACGCAGCGTGGTGTCCACCTGCTCGCGAATATCGGCGTTGTCCTTCAGGAACTGGCGCGCGTTCTCGCGGCCCTGTCCGATGCGCTCGCCATTGAAACTGTACCAGGAGCCGCTTTTCTCCACGATGTTCTGCGCCACTCCGAGATCGATCAGGTCGCCTTCCTTCGAGATGCCTTCGCCGTAAATGATGTCGAACTCGGCCTCGCGGAATGGCGATGCAACTTTGTTCTTCACCACTTTCACCTTGGTCCGGTTGCCGATCACGTTGTCGCCGTCCTTAATCGCGGCGATGCGGCGGATGTCGGCTCGAATGGATGAATAGAATTTCAGCGCGCGGCCTCCGGTGGTGGTTTCCGGGTTGCCGAACATCACGCCAATCTTTTCGCGAATCTGATTGATGAAAATCAGACATGTGTTCGAACGCGAAACAACGCCGGTGAGCTTGCGCATCGCCTGGGACATGAGACGCGCCTGCACTCCCATGTGGCTGTCGCCCATTTCACCGTCGAGTTCGGCTTTGGGCACCAGCGCGGCTACGGAATCGACGATCAACACGTCGATTGCGTTCGAGCCGATGAGCGCGTTGGTGATCTCCAGCGCCTGCTCCGCGTAATCAGGCTGCGACACCAGCAAATTGTCCACATCGACGCCAAGCTTAGCCGCGTACTTCGGGTCGAGCGCGTGCTCCACGTCGATGAACGCGGCGACGCCGCCGGCCTTCTGCGCAGACGCTACCACCTGCAACGCCACTGTAGTTTTGCCCGACGACTCAGGCCCAAAAATCTCATTGATGCGCCCGCGCGGAAATCCTCCCACGCCGAGCGCGTAATCGAGCGAGATGGACCCGCTGGAGATCACCGTCACGGGGACGATGGCTTCCTTCGAGCCCAGCCGCAGAATCGACCCTTTACCGAATTGCTTCTCAATCTGGCTCAGGGTCGTTCCCAGATTGCGCGAGCGTTCCTTATCTTCCATGTGAGTTAAATCCTATAATTGCGGAGCGTAGTAGCCCCTGCGCGCGTGGACAATCAGATCCTTGCGCCCGCGCACGCGCACCGACACGGGATGATAGCGGCCGTCCGCAACCAGCGGATCTGGCCGGTAATAAACGTTGTACTGATGGCGAAGCTCGTTGGCCACGTTGGTGAAGTCCTGCGACAGATCGGCAGCTTCGAACGGGAAAAAGGGCACGCCACCCGTTTCGGCCGCGTAGTATTTCATGACCTTGTCGCCGTCGGTGGGGATGTGCGAGCGATTCGTGGAAATGGTGTAGATGACCACATCACCCTTCTGCGCCATCTCCAGCGCCTGATCGCGCGTGTAGCGGCTCTGGTTGTCATCGCCATCGCTGAGGATTACCATCGCGCGGCGGAACTTGTGCAGTGGCTGGTCCTGCATCAGCTTGTCGCGGCAGGCGAAGAAAACCGCGTCATAGAGCGAGGTCCCACCCCCGGGCCGCAGATCCTCGATAGCTTTTTCCAGTTGGCGGGTGTCGCCAGTTAGATCGGACACCAGTTCGGGTGAGGAATCGAAACTCACCACCATAGCTTTGTCCGCTTCGGGCCGCAAGGCCACGCGAATGAACTCCTCGGCTGCTTCCTGTTGGAAGTGGAAACGATCGCGAATGCTGTTGCTGGTGTCGATAAGGATGGCCAGACGAAGCGGCAGATCGGATTCCGCGGTGAACTGCATGATGTTCTGCGGCTTCTTGTTCTCGTAGATTTCGAAATCGTCCCTGGTGAGATCGGTGATGAAGCGCCCCTTCTTGTCGGTGACGGTGAACAGCAGGTTCACGCGGTTCACTTCGAGGACAATGCGGCTGGTGTCGTCGGGCGCCGCCGGAACCGATGTCCTGGCATCCTGCTGAGCGCCGAGCGCGCAAACGAGCACAACAAGGGCCAGCGCGGGGACTGCGAATCTCGTCATGGAAGGACTTCGTTATTGATTATAGCCGTGCGGCTCCGGCCCGAGTGTTAAGCCGGCCCGGGGCGGCGCAGGATGAATCGAGCCAGGGGAAGTTTCCGCCGGGCATGGAACCGGGCGCCTTCCACCACGCGGCGCACATAGGATCAGCGGACGTTTTGGAGGACGCGGGATGATGGAAGGCCTCGATCGGTTCAGCTCGGCTCCCGGTATTTACTACACACGCCGGCCGGCATGTGCGACCAGACTGACCACAAAGAGAATCACAAACAGAAGGAACAGAATCTTTGCAATCCCCGCAAAAGCAAACGCGATGCCGCCGAATCCAAGGAACGCGGCAACCAGAGCGATCAACAGGAACACCAACGCGTAGTACAGCATCTTCTCACCTCCGCCCTGCCTGTGTGCAGGTGCAGTGCCAGATTCGGCGGGCAAATTGCACATGCTTCGCCGGAGGCACTCATGCCCGCTAATCGACCAGTTGCCGGAATCGGTCTCACATTCCTTGTAATGGCCCTTCTTGGCGCCGCCGCTTGCTCGAATCAGAGCGTTCGGTCAACGTCGGACAGCGTCAAAGCAACCGCGAACCACGACGCCGCCGTGGCAACCGACAAGACCGATGAAATGGTCCGGGAAGCGCGGGCGAAGGCTCGCACGCTGGGCGAGCAGATCGGCGAGTCGGTGGACGATGCCGTCACTTACGCGAGAATCAAGGCCAAGCTGGCAACCGGCCGCAACACGTCGGCGATGGAGATCCGGGTGGACGTCGCGGACAAGGTGGTCACGTTGCGTGGCCAGGTGCAAACGGCGGCGGCGAAGCGAGCGGCGGGAGAGATCGCCACCGAGACCAGCGGCGTGAAACAAGTGCACAATTTGCTCACCGTGAAGGCGTAAGCTCCGTTAGCCGGGTAACAGTCGAGCGCGGATTTTATAAGGTTCTGCTGTTCCGCATGAAGCGGCCGCGCATCGTGTGGCCCCCCGGGCCGTTCTTCCTGAGATTCAGACGAACAGTATCGCGGATCGCAGCGAGTAGTTTAGACTCAAAGGAGCTTCACTTGTCGGGGCGTAGCGCAGCCTGGTAGCGCACCTGCCTTGGGCGCAGGGGGTCGGGCGTTCAAATCGCCCCGCCCCGACCAACGGAATCAATCAGTTGCGGGCAGTTTTGCTGACCTGTGCTCCGCAATAATTCCGTCCGCGCTAGGCGACCTCCTCTTCCAGACGATACTCATGATGTAACCCGCCGAGCACCGGTGTCGATTTCATGGTGTAACAAGCGGGCAGCTTGTGTCGGTGGACGCTGGCCGGAAGCCTGGTCTGGGGCGGCTCCGGAATCCCAGGTCCCATGAAGAATGCGGGCGTCCTCGGTTATGGTGCACCGCGAACTCCTGGACAATCAGCTTCAGGTGTCGTTCGCTCAGCGGAATGAGGTAGTCCAGGCACTCCCTGCGAACGGTGCCGATCAGCCTCTCGCAGAACGCGTTCGCTTTCGGTGCTCGCACTGGCGTTCTCAGAACACGCAGGCCGAATCCGTTCAGCGATTGATCCAGGCCAACCGAGAAGACGGAGTCGCGGTCATGAATCAGGATGCCGTACGGGTGGTCGAACGGCAGAAACTCACGGAATTGCTGGATGGTCCACTCGGCGGTCGGATGAGCCGTCACGTTGGTGTGCAGGATGCGGCGCGAACCGGCCTCCATGGCCACGAAGACGTACAGAATACGGAACCCAGCCATGACGGAAACGAAAAAGTCACAGGCCACGATGGCCCTGGCCTGATTCCGCACGAGTGTCGACCAGCGCAGGTTGGTGGTTTTTCCTCGCGCCGGGCCGCGATCCAGTTATTTGTGCACCGTTCGCGGCGATACCCGCAGGCCGAGCTTGAGGCTCAATTCATTCGCGATTCGCTCCTCGCCCCAGGTCGGGTTTTCGCGATACATCTGGCGGATGATGGCGCGGATGTTCCTCGGCAGCGCCGGGCGACCGCGCTTCCGCGACTTCCAGCGCCGGAAAAACCGGAATACCGTCCGGTGCCACTTGAGAAACGTCTCCGGCTTGACGACGACGAGCGCCTCGCGCCAGCTAAAGAATTGCGCGAGTGCCAGCAGCATGATCCGACCGGCTGCCGTGATCCGCCGCGGCCTCGTCCTGCGCTCCTGAAACAGCGCAAGCTGCCTGCGCAGGAACAGATTCTCGGCCAGCAACGCGGTGCGAGAGGAAAACAGAAAACGGAGAAGGGCGAGCAATGGGGATTCTAACAGAGAGGGAATATGGATGAGGCATGCTCTGTCTTAACCGCACGGCCATCGTGGTAACCGCCAAACAGCCATTTCTGGACTGGCTCCGCTCGGTGGACCCAACCAGCCACGAGCTGACGTTGGCGGAGATCAACACTGAACCCGCGGTCTATCTTCTGCCGGAGTGTGGCAGTGACAAAGAGGCAGAGCGCCTGGTGCGCCGGTTCGTAAAGGAGATCTTCACCAACGAACTCGATGGCTGGTGGCGAGAGCCGCTCGACTGGCCGAAGACAATCAGCTACAAGGTCTTTACCAACTGGTTCGAGTGGCGGAGCCATTCGGTGGTCCTGGACCTGGTCAAAGGCGAGATAATTCGTGAGGAATTCTGACGGCAGCGTTCAAAGCTGAATGATTCGCAAGCCGGGAATACGTCCGAAATCTCTCAGGTTGCTGGTGCCGACTGCGTACCCGAGTTCCAGGGCGCTCGCTCCGATCAACAGGTCCGCCAGCGGAAGATTGATTCCTTTGGCCGCCTGCTCACCGCCAACGCGTGCAGCGATCTCGGCGGTTACCTCGGTGACGGGATGGACGGGTACCGTGGCTTTTAGCTCATCCAGAAAAGCGCGACGACGCTGGCGGAGCTCGGGCGTGTTTGCGCGATAGATGCCGTGGCCGATCTCAGCGACGCTTACCGCGCTTAGAACGACAGGGAGTTCTCCGGCGGTCCGGCGCACGCTCTCGATGGCCTGAGCTACTGTGCGGTTCCTTCGTTCGGCGACGATCAGCGCGCTCGAGTCGAGAACTAATCCCAGGAGGTCGGGTTCCATGGCTGGCGCTGGGCTTTGATCCCTTCCTCAATATCCCGAGCGAAATCATCGTCCATGACCGCAGTGCTACCCCGGGATTGCAAATCGGAGAGAACATCTGAAATCATGCGGCCCGCCATCATCGAGGGCCTGATGATGGCCACAGGGCGATGGTCCTGCTCCACGACGACTTCAACGCCGCTCTTGACCTTGCTCAGGATAGCGTGGAGATCGCGAGCCAGTTCTGCTTCCGTGATGCGCACCGTGCCCATGCTTCGATGATACCGTTACTGTTGAAGAGTTGTTCAGTCCGGCAGCGAATTCACGCTGTAGATAGAAATGTAGCTGCCCGTGCATTCGGATTCAACACGGCTCAACAGAGATCAACAGGACTCCCGTATCTGCCTGAAATCTAAATGCTTGGAAACAGACCGTTTTCGGGATGTGGCGGAAACTGCCTTGGACGCAGGGGGTCGGGCGTTCAAATCGCCCCGCCCTGACCAAACATTGCAGAATGCGGCCGACGCGCCACGGCGCGGTGCATTGTCGTCAATCTCATTCGCCGGATGCCCGCCGGAGGATGCGCGGCAACACCAGCATCGCCAGCAATGAAAAAACTCCACGGCGAGTTTGGCGGTTCAAGCGCCGGTAGCTGTCGCGCTCGAGTCGTCGCGTAGCGACGCGATCCGGTTCTGCAGCGTTCGCAGACTAATCCCCAAAATCTCGGCTGCGCGTTTGCGATTGCCTCCCACATGATCGAGAATAAGCTTGATGTAAGCCTCCTCGATTTTCACCAGAGGCTGGTCTTGCTGCGGCATCACCGGGCCCTCATGGCCGGCCGGTTGCCGGGAATGCGGTCCGGGGCTGACGCCGAGTGCCAAAGAGGGA
>Ga0187863_10002713_pt1 | contig 13344 bp, 7 predicted proteins | sample June2016WEW_11_1_FD_132975 | JGI IMG/M metagenome (GOLD analysis project Ga0187863, IMG submission 132975) | Peatland microbial communities from SPRUCE experiment site at the Marcell Experimental Forest, Minnesota, USA - June2016WEW_11_10 | ecosystem: Environmental > Terrestrial > Soil >... | reverse complement strand
GTACGGGCAGGCAGGCGCCGCGTTTGTGGAAAAGCTTGCTGCGGACCCCGAGCTTGCCGCCGAAGCAGCTGCGCTGCTGACGCGCGAGGTGCGGACCGCGCCGACGCTGGTGAAGTACGCCGAACCAAATGCGTATTTGATGGAGACGCGCGCCGAGCTGGAGCAAGTTGCAGCGGAGTTACTGAAGGGTCTGCCTGTCGCATCGGCTCCGACTGTCGATCTTGTGGAGCGGACCGAGACGCTGGAAGTTGAACTGGCGGCGACGCTGATTTATTGGGCGAGTGATCATCCGTATCGGCAGGTACGCGATCTGGTCGCGAATCTTCCCGAGAACCGTGTCACGGAAATCATTGAGCTGGGATTAAAGCATCGCGGGCGGCACGACGAGGCCCTTCGTGCCTTTCACGCGGGGGCAGCGTTGCGTTTCGATATTTTGATGGACATCGGCGGCTTCCGCGACATGCATCGGCATCGGCGCTGCGTACAGATCAAGCAGGAATTTACTGCGCGGCATGGCTATGAGACCCCGACGGCGGGCGATCTGGGCGCGGATGTGAACTTGCTGGCCGAAGCGGGCGCTCTTGGCGATTACAAGGCTGCAGCGAGCGCTGCGCATCATGCGAGCGCGCGCATTGCCGCAAGCGCCGAGCCGGAAGCTGCGGTCTCTGCCCTTTATTTGCTGCCACTGGCTACGAGGGTTCGTTGCCTGTTCAAGATGGACTTCGCGGAGGCGCAATATATCAGCGAACTGCGGTCTGCGCCGGCGGGACACTTTAGTTATCGGCGTGTGGCTTGGGAGATGTTTTTGGCGCTTCAGCGGCAACATCCAACGCTGGCAACGCACATTCGGGTGACCGATTTCACCGAGCCGATTGATTTGCTGCAGCGGTAAGGTTCGCTAACTGCCCGCCGCGGCTTGTTCGGGCTTCGTCCGCCGTGGCCGCAGGGCTTCCGATGTTAAGCCGTCGGCTTTTCGCAGGTCGGGGAACCACACGGACCAGAGGCCGGCAACAGCGAGCGCACCGATACCGCCGATGATCGTGGCCCGCACGGCTCCCCACCACTGCGCGGTGAGCCCGCTTTCAAATTCGCCGAGTTCATTCGACGCGCCGATGAACAACGAATTCACGGCGCTGACGCGGCCGCGCATCTCGGGTGGCGTGGCCAGTTGCAACAGCGATCCGCGAATGATGACGCTGATCGTATCGGCCGCGCCGCTGACGGCCAGCGCCGCGAGCGAGAGCCACAGATTGCGCGACAACCCGAAGATCACTGTCGCCGCGCCGAAGATGGCGACACACACAAACAGACGCTTGCCCGCGCTGCGGTTGATGGGGAATCGCGCCATGGCGAGGGACATGGTGAGCGCGCCGATGGCCGGCGCCGCGCGCAGAATGCCCAGCCCGCGCGGTCCGGTGTGGAGAATTTCGTTGGCGAAGATCGGCATCAGCGCAACCGCTCCGCCGAGCAGCACGACGAAGAGATCCAGTGAAAACGAACCAAGCAGCAGCGGCATGCTCCATACATATTTGAAGCCGGCCAAAACCACTTGCAGCGAGAGGTCGCGATGCTCCATCCTGCCGGGCCTCACGTGGAGGCTGCCGATAAGAACGAGAAACCACACCAGCGTTGCAAGTGTGAAGACATAGACGATGCCTGCGCCTTCCATGCGGGTGCCGCGGACCCAGCGCGCGAGGGGGAGCGTGAACAGCAATCCACCGAGAGCGGGCCCGGTGACGTTGGCGAACTGGAAGATCGCACCGCCCCAGGTGACTGCGTTGACGAAGTGCTTTTCCGGCACAAGGTGTGGGATGAGCGCCGAGCTTGCCGGGCCCGAGAAGGCGCGGCCCATGCCGATGAGGAAGAGCACCGCGTAGATGGGATACACACTGCGGACGCCCTGGTGCGCGAAGCTGGCTAGCGTAATCGTGCAGAGAACCTGCACCGAGTAGCAGACGAGGATGACGCGTCGACGGTCGAAGCGGTCGGCCACGTGGCCTGCGGGTAAAAGGAAAAACAGGCCGGGGAGGAAAAGCGCGAGGCCGGTGTAACCGAGATCGAGCGCGCGATGGGTGATGGAGTAAACCTGCCACGCTACAGCGACCGCCTGCGCCTCCGCACCAAGGATCGCTCCAGCGCGAGCCATTTGATAGAGCCTGAAGTCGCGCGAGGCAAAGGCTTCCAAACCTCGCCGGTCAGGTTTTGCGGGTGGGGAATCCATCTGTTGTTTAGGGTATCGTGTCGGCTTGACTAGCAGAACGCGGGTTGCCCTGGAGCCGCGGTCGACGAGACGCAAGTCCTTGAAACGCGGGCGATTTGGGGAACAGCATCCTCACCTGAACTTGACTTGATTCTGGTTCGTTGCTACTGTCAACCTAATGAGTTTTGTCTCCAAATCGATGCGGTGCGCGTGTTGTTGCACGCTGTACCGGGCGTGTGGATGAGCTAAAAGGACTCAAGCGATTTCCATACGGCCGCGTATCAGCTTCTCGCTGACGCGGCCTTTCTCTTTTTCGGCAGTGATTGAGTCGAGCACTTTGCCACCAGGATTTCATGAAATTCGTCCTCCCCAATTCGCAGCTCCGCACCTCCGCCGCCCGGCGAGATGGTTGTTGTTGTAGCCGCTGACCCGACTTCCCTTTTTAAGAACTTGCGCGCCGAGAATTGACCTCTGAGCTGATCCGCAGCGCAATCTTCCCCATCCTGGAAAGCCAGGCCAATCGAACACCCGCAATTCTTCAGGAGAAACCGTGACACTCGCAGCAAAGTTCTCTCGACTGATCGCTCTCGCTTTTGTTGTTGGCGCATTCACGGCACAGGCGCAGATTGTCGGCGCAAACCTCGGCGGTTCTGTGCATGATTCCAGCGGCGCCGCTGTCTCGGGCGCAGTTGTTGTGGTGCGCCAGGTCGAGACCGGCGCGACGCGCACGCTCGCCACCGATTCCGAAGGACGCTTCTTCGCACCGTCCGTTCCCGTGGGCCCCTACACCGTTTCCGCGGCGCACGAAGGATTCGAGATGCAGCAGCAAACAGGCATTACGCTGACCGTGGGCCAGGGCCTGCAGTTGAACTTCCTACTCGGCCTCGCTACCGTGCAGCAGCAGGTGGTGGTGGTCGATTCCGGCGAAACCGTGAACACAACGACGCAACAAACTGCGGGCCTGATCGACGAGCGCCAGGTGAAAGAGCTGCCGCTGAACGGCCGCAGTTACGACGAGTTGCTTACGCTGAATCCCGCGACGGTGAATTACACGAATGAGCGCTCGGGAGGCATCGGCACTTCGAATTCGTCCGTTGGAAACATGTTTGCTGTGGGCGGACGGCGGCCCCAGGACAATCTTTTCCTGCTCAACGGAATCGAGTACACCGGCTCGTCGCTCATCAACGTGACGCCTGGCGGCACCAGCGGCCAGTTACTTGGCGTGGATGCGGTGCGCGAGTTCAACGTGGCCTCGGATACCTACGGCGCGACCTACGGAAAACGTGATGGCGCACAGGTCAGCATTGTGACTTCTTCGGGAACAAACCATCTGCGCGGGACGGCGTTTGAGTTCGTGCGCAATAGCGCGCTCGATGCGCGCAACTACTTCGACCAGGGAACCATTCCCGAATTTCAACGGAACCAGTTCGGCGGTTCGCTCGGCGGACCCATTCGCGCGAACAAACTTTTTCTTTTCGGCAACTACGAAGGCTTCCGCCAGAACTGGGGGCTGAGCGCGGTGACTCTTGTGCTCGATAATGAAGCGCGTCTGGGCTATCTGCCCAACTCCGCGGGCGTGGAGCAAAAGGTTGGCGTCAACGCCGCGGTTGCACCTCTGCTCGCGCTGTGGCCGGTGCAGAACGGCCCTGCGTTAGGTGGCGGCATCGCCGAGGCATTCAGTCATCCACCGCAACACATCCGCGAGGACTTTGGCACGGCGCGTTTCGACGACAACCTTAGCGGCAAAGACCTGCTGTTTGCTGTGTACACCGTGGATGACAGCACTGCCAATACGCCTTCAGCGAATCCGCTGAGCTACATCAACGAGAGCCTGCGCGAGCAAGTGGCCAGCGTCCAGGAGCAGCATGTCTTTTCGCCCGCGCTGCTGAATACCGCGCGCTTCGGCTACTCGCGCGCCAGCTATTTCTTCACCGGCTACTCGCCCGTCTCGTTGCCGGGCTGGGTGACGGGCGAACCGATCGGCGCCATCGTCATCAGCGGCAGCACAGCTTCGAATGGTGCATCGGCCATTTCTCAGGCCGGGTTGAATGTGGGCAGCAACAACACTGCAACACGTAATCTCTTCACTTTGGACGATCATGTGTTCTGGTCGCGCGGGAGGCATCAGATTGAAGCGGGAGTGTGGCTGCAAAGGATTCAGTCGAACGACCTGCTGGCGCAAGATCAGTACGGGCAGGCGTCGTTCAGCACGCTGCAGACTTTCCTGCAAGGCACGGTCAAGACATTTACGGTCGTTCCCTCACCTACCGAGTTAGGCTGGCGCTCGCTGGAAGGGGCGGGCTTCGTGGAGGACACGATCAAGCTGACGCCGCGGATCGAGTTACGTGCAGGCTTGCGCTCCGAATCAACAAACGGCTGGAATGAAGCGCAGAATCGCGCGGCGAACTACGCCATCGTTGGAGGCGTTCTGCAAACGCAACCGGTCATCGGCGGCTCGGCGCTGAGCAAGAACAACGCGGTGTTTCTGCCCGAACCGCGCGTGGGCTTTGCATGGGATGTGTGGGGCAACGGCAGGACCGCAGTACGAGGCGGCTTTGGGCTCTATCATGGCCTGCTCGACACGCTCGACTACCGTCTTGACCAGACTGCGCCATTCAACACAGCTGAGTCTATTTCGAATATTGCGGTATCAAAGCTCACCATCACGCCGGGAACGCCGCCTCCCGCCGGGACGAAAATCTCGCCGAGCAATGTACAATCCGACATCGACACTCCTGCCGTGCTCACCTGGAGCCTGCGCATCGAGCAACAGATCGCGCCGCGCACTTCGCTGACCGTGGGCTATGTGGGCTCGCACAGCTATCACCAGATTCTTTCAGAAGACATGAATGAGCCTGTGCCGACCTACGAGGCCGATGGCGCGGCCTTCTATCCCACGGGTGCGGCCAACGCGAATCCAGCGCTCGCCAACTCCACATCATGGGTGTCGCAGGGCGTCGGCTCGTATCATTCGCTGGTTGTCGATGTCCGGCGTTCGTTTGCATCGGGGTTCCAGTTTCGGGGCAACTACACTTATTCCAAGAATCTCGACGACGGGTCAGCATGGAACACCAGCGTCAGCGGCAACACGCCTGCGTTCGTCGAATTCCCGCTCGACCCGAAGCTCGACTGGGGTCCGGCTGCGACGGACGTGCGTCAGCTGGGCTCGATCAACGGGAGCTATGAATTGCCATTCGGCGCGAATCGGCGTTTTCTGAATCATGCGGGCAAGCCGGTGAACTTCATCGTTGGCGGATGGACGGCAAGCGGCATCGTGACTGCGCAGACGGGTTTCCCGTTCTCTCCGCAACTTGGCTACAATCCCACTGGCAACGGCGACACGCGCAACCCGGTGCGACCGAACTGGAATCCGAATTTCACGGGAACGTTGTATCCGCGCACGCCGAATCAGTATTTCAACCCTGCTGCATTTTTGCCTCCGGCGACGGGGACTTACGGGAATGTCTCGCGCGATTCGCTCACGGGTCCGGGATCGACTGAAGTAGATTTCTCAGCCACGCGCAGCGCCCATCTCACGGAGCGGCTCGGGCTGCAGTTCCGCGCGGAGTTCTTCAACATTCTTAACCATACGAATTTCCTTACGCCGAACGAAGTCGTCTATACCTCGGCCACATCGGGCATTTCGCCCACGGCTGGGGTGATCACGGCAACATCGACTACGTCGCGCCAGATTCAGTTCGGAGCGAAGTTGCAGTTCTAAACATGCGACGGTTTGTTTGGAACCAGCCGGTTCGAATCGAGCCGGTTTGCCGCTGGCTGCCGGGGAGGAAAGGGCACGCGATCCTGCTTGCAAATTGACCGCATGGCTGTGCGTGCCGTGATGAGACCGGAGGGCAGCCCGCCTCCCGGCATCACCCATTGGCCCGCCATAATGAAGCGTCCGAGCCCTGGCAGCGTGTTGCGCAGAGGCTTGAACCCCGTACCCGGCTCGATCATCCAGCCTTCCATGCTTCCCTTCCAATTGCCTGTGTAGCGAATGACCGTAGCGGGCGTGGAAACATCGATCACTTCGATCGCTTTGCGAATCTCCGGCACCTTCTTTTCGAGAATTGCAATGACCGACTCTGCCAGGCGATGTTTCTCCGCGCAGTAACGCTTCCGATCCTTTTTCTGCAGGTCGACCCAATACTCAAAGTTGCGTGTGGGCAGAAAGCATGTGACAGCAGTCTTGCCGGGAGGGGCAAAGGTCGGATCAAAGTGGAAGAAACGGAATCCGATCTGGTGAAGATACGTGCCGCAATCCACATGGAATGGCGAATCGAGGATGAAGGTCTCCATTCCTGGACGGTCCTTCAGATCCATCGCCACGCCCAGCGAGACCTGCGCGTACGAGGGAAAAGTCGGCATTTTGTCGTAGGTCTTTCTGATCGTCTCGTCTGAGTATTTGCCGTTGAGAAGCTCGTTGATCGTCGCGTAGCCATCCGCGGCGGACACCACCCAATCGGCATCGATAGTCTCGCCATCAGCCAGCTTCACGCCGACTGCTTGATTGCTCTCGGCGAGAATCCGATCCACTTTCGCATCGAGACGCACGCGCCCGCCCAGGCTGGCGAGTTTCTCTTCGATGCCGCGAATCAGCGCCTGCGAGCCGCCGATGGCATAGCCCGCGTTGCCCGTGTTCATGAACGCCAAGGAGAAAACCATGGCGATGGCGGACAACTGCCCCATCTCTCCTCCACCAAGAAAGCTCCAGATCAATGGATCGCTGAATCTTTCTGAGTAATCTCTGCCGGATATGCTGGACAGCTTCCCCAGCAACCGGAGGCACATTGGTTCGCGCAGCAGCGTCATGGCATTCGCGGTCCAACTTGCTGCCGGATCGGGCATCCTGAATTGGCCCAATTTGCGAATGTACCCGGTCAGACGCAGAATCTCGCTCTTGTCCTGGGGTGCGCGCCGCAAGAGCTCGGCCTCCAGCCTGTCTACATTTGTGTAGATAGTCAGGGTGTCACCGCTCTCGGTTTCAATCCGCGTAAACACCTCGGGATTGACGAAAGTCAGCTTGTCGATGTCGAGAACGTCTTGCCATTGCGTGTGCATGTCGCCGCCAGGCTTCGATCCCAGCAGCCAGTGCAGGCAGGTTTCGAAGGTGTAGTGACCCCGCTGCCAGCTGGTCGCGAGGCCGCCGGCCACCGAGTTCATTTCCAGCACTTCTGCCTGGTAGCCGCATCTCTGCGCATAGACCGCGGTGCAAAGCCCGGCGATGCCGCCGCCGACAATCTCAATTTTCCGGCCATTTTGCTTCATACACGTGGACCTCGTTCCATGGTTCTGGTGCGACGACCCACTTGTTCGATCGGCTTCGTTGCGTCGCACCTGAGTCAAATTAGGGCCCGGTTCGCGACCCCGGGGCGTCTTCCGCCGCGGATGGTACCCCTCGCTTTGCTCACATGCTGTGAGGCGAGACACAGACATAGGTTCATTGAGGCCTTCGGCAATTCCAACTGCCGCCTCCGTTATCCTGTTGCATGCAGACACAATCCCAGGAACGTGCAGCGCCGGGCCGTCGAGCGGCAGCCGCCGTGGCGCTCTGCGGTGTCTGTGCTTTTCTTGAGCTTTACTGCACGCAGCCGATGTTGCCCATGCTGGCGCGTCTCTTTCACGCGTCGAAGACCGGCGTGGGCATGACGGTTTCCGCGGCCACGCTGGGCGTTGCCATCTCCGCGCCCATCTTCGGCGCGCTCACGGAGCGGCTCCCGCGGAAACGCGTAATCGTGGCTTCGTTGCTGGGCCTCTCGCTGCCCACTTTGCTCGCCGCCACATCGACGTCACTTGCCCAGCTTGTCTTCTGGCGATTCTTGCAGGGCATTACTGTGCCCGGCGTGATCGCGGTGCTCGTAACCTACATCGGTGAGGAGTGGCCGGCGGACCAAGTCGCCCTCATCATGAGCTTCTATGTCAGCGGCACGGCTCTTGGCGGTTTCATTGGCCGCGTTTCAGCAGGCGTTCTCGCCGATCATTTCAATTGGCGCGTGAGCTTTCTCGCGTTGGGAGCCGCGGCTCTCGCCGGCGCGGGAGCCGTTGCGCTATGGCTGCCGCACGGACGCAATCGCGCCAAGCCGCAGCATCGGTCTGACGCGCTTCCCTCGTTTCCCTACCAGGTGCAGGGGCTCTTTCGCAGCCGCCGGCTCGTCGCGACCTTCGCTGTAGGATTCAACGTGCTTTTTTCGCTGGTCGGCGTCTTCACGTGGATCACTTTCTATCTTGCCGCCGCGCCGTTTTATCTTTCGACGACTGCCTTGAGTTCGCTTTTCTTTGTGTATCTGGTCGGCCTGGTTGTGACGCCTGCGGCGGGCTATCTCATCACCCGCGTCGGACTCCGCGCCGGGATCGGGGGAGCGATTGCGTGCTCGATCACCGGTGTGCTGTTGACGCTCGCGCATTCATTACCGGTGGTGATCATTGGCCTGGCCATGCTTTCGAGCGGTGTCTTTGTCGCCCAGACCGCATCGCAGAGCCACCTGCGCGTTGCTGCGCCTGCAGGCGCGCGCGTCACTGCTGCAGGGATCTATATCACCTTCTACTATCTTGGCGGGACAGCGGCGGGCGTGGTGCCCGGAGCCTTCTGGGCTTTCGGGAAGTGGCCAGCATGCGTGGCCTTTATCGTCGCCATGCAACTCGTCGCCTTCACCATCGCGTTCATTGGTTGGCGCGTGCCGCAAGCGGTCGGGGGCACAGCGTAGCGAGCGGCCATGCCCGGAAAAGCACAATTCCTGCACCTTCGCGCTGCTTTTTGGAATCTAAGGCTTCGTATGCCTAATCTGTAGAATGCTCGAAAGGACAACGCTGCGGCGTCCCGAGCCCTCTCCCCAAACGTCCTACGACTCAAAGAAGCGATAAAGGAACAGTTTTGGCAGATACGAATACCCTGACTCCAGCGACTGCGGCCAGCAAGGAGACTACGATCACGAATCCGGAAGTCGCGAGCTCCGCCCAGTGGAAGCCGCGCGTGAATCCGTGGCTGATTGCCATGACCGTGGCGCTTGCGGCGTTCATGGAGGTACTCGACACCTCGATTGCCAACGTGGCCCTGCCGCACATCGCGGGCACGCTTGGGGCGAGTACCGACCAGGGCACGTGGGTGCTGACCAGCTACCTGGTTTCCAATGCGATCGTGCTGCCGCTCGGCGGCTGGGCATCAAGCCTGATGGGTCGCCGCAATTTCTTCGTCTTCTGCATCACGGTGTTTACGATCGCCAGTTTTCTTTGCGGCGCTGCGCCATCGCTTCCTATGCTTCTGCTGTTTCGCGTAATCCAAGGTGCGGGTGGCGGCGGCATGCAGCCCATGGCCCAGGCCATCATGGCCGATTCGTTCGAACCTCACAAGCGCGGGCAGGCTTTTGCACTGTACGGCCTCGTTGCGGTGCTTGCGCCATCGATTGGGCCCACGCTGGGCGGCTGGATTACTGATAACTTCTCGTGGCGGTGGATTTTCTTTATCAATATTCCTGTCGGCATTCTTGCGTTCATTCTTGTTACTCGGCTCGTCGACGATCCGCCGTGGATCAAGGCGGACCCCTCCAAGCTGCGCAACATGGACTATATGGGTCTAGCGTTCCTGACCATGGCCATGGGCGGCCTGCAGATCATGCTCGATAAGGGCGAGGAAAACGACTGGTTCGCTTCCGGCTTCATTCGCTTTTTCGCGATGTTGTTTGTCGTCGGGATGACTGGCCTCGTGGTTTGGGAGTGGCGCCAGAAAAATCCGCTCATCAACCTGAAACTTTTCCGCTTCAAGAACTTCGCGATCTGTTGTTTTCTCATGATGCTGGTGGGCGGGGTGCTGAACGCAAACACCGTGCTGCAGCCGCAGTTTTTGCAACAACTGCTGGGCTATACCGCAACCAATGCAGGACTCGCGCTGACGGCCGGAGGCTTCGCGCTGGTGATCATGATGCCCTTGGCCGGCATCGCCACAGGCAAGGTTTCGGCGCGCACCCTGGCCGTGTGCGGCTTCTTTATGTTCGTCTTCACGTTTCGCATCGCCGCTTACGTGACTACGCTGCAGATGAGCTTTGCGCAGGCCTCGTGGCTGCGCGTGGTGCAGATGCTGCCGCTGCCGTTCTGCTTCATTTCGATTACCAACGCGGCTTATGTGGGCCTGCCCAGGGAAGAGAGCAACCAGGTCGCCGGGCTGATCAACTTTGCCCGCAACATCGGCGGCAGCATCCTAATCGCTGTCACGAACGCGCAGGTGACCAGCCGCGCCATGTGGCATCAGGCGCACTTGCAGAACGACATGGTGCCTGGCTCGATCGCCTACCAGCAGCATGTGAACGCGCTCTCCGGATTTCTGGGCGGCCAATTCGGGGGTCAGAACAGCAGCGGCATGGCCATCGCGAATCTCTACAACCAACTCAATCTGCAAGCCCAGATGCAGGGCTATCAGGATGTCTACATGGAGCTTTCGTGGATGTCGTGCTTCCTGATTGTGCTTGCGTTTTTGCTCAGCAAGAACAGACCAGGTCAGGGCGCGGGTGGCGGCGCGGCGATGCACTGAGTTGCTATACGGTTTGCAGAAGCTGCCTGAGAGTGGGCGCACGCAGATTCGATCGCTCCACGAGTTCCTTCAGTTCTCGCGCCAGCTGCATCATCTCGTCAGGTGCCTGGGAGCAATGCCAAGCTGCGCCGATCTCACCGATTCGCGACGACAACATTGCGCGAAACAGCCCGGTGACCGCAAACCGGGGAAGAATGACCAACAAAAGTGTCGTGGCCGGAACGACATGGCGACCTACCGCGCGGAGCACCTGAATCGCCTCCCGCAACGCGTTTACGAGTGTTCGAAGGTCCTCCCTGGATCGAGCCGTCGCGTAGGTATCGCACCCGTGTTTGAGGATGAGCAATGCGAGTGGGGCAACCATTGCGGCATGCGTCGCGAGCCAATCCGGCATGGTGGCGCTTGGCTTCGCTCGGAAGCCCGCTGCTTTTAAGATCTCGATCAATCGCTTCAACCGTTCGCTTTTTGCGCCGTCCACCTCTCCGAAGGGAGCGACTGCCCGCTTTGGCCTGATCGCCCGGATCAAGCTGCCCTCTCGTCTGCCCCCCGCAAAGGCAAAACCCAGCAGTACCCTTTGCCTGCCCAGAACCGCAACCCATTCCTCCGGCCCCAGGGCGGTATTGACCATGAAGACGATCGAAGGCGACCGGTTTTGTGCGAGTACCGGCAAAAGCTCGTTTACCTGGTTCTTGCGGACTATCACAAAGATGTAGTCGTAAAGGTCGTCGTTCTCGAGCTTGCAGATTACGGGAACCTTTGTCGCAGTCCGCGTGTTGCCGATAGGATCCTCGATCTCAATGCCTGCATTCCGCAGTTCTCCAAGCCGCTGACCGCGCGCCATGACTGTGACATCGAAGCCAGTGTTGTAGAGGCCCGCTGCGCAAACCGATCCATTGACGCCCGCGCCGATGACCAGGAGCCGCGTCTTCTCGCCACTCATCACTGGCTCCCTTCGGCCTGAAATCGGACGGCCAATCCGCGCCCCGCGAGTGTACTCCTGGCGAAGCCTTCGATTCTGTGATGGGCAGGAATTAAATGGGAGCCGGATGCTGCGAAATTCTAGAGCTGTTCCAGAGTTTAAGTGCGCTATTCGATCCTGCAAAAGGTAACCGCTGTCCGCTGCTACGATCATCGAGGAGAGGAAAGCATGAACAAGATTCTGCCCGACCTTGCGCGTACGGCCGTCCTCAGCATGGACCTGCAAACGGCCATCGTCTCGATCTACACCAAGAGCCAGCCGGATTTCCTTTCGCGCGTTGCCGGCGTGCTGACAGAAGCAAGGGCGCGTGCGATGACCGTGATTCATGTGCAGGTTGGCTTTCGTCCCGGGTTTCCTGAGGTTTCGGAGCGCAACCAACTCTTCGGCGCCATCAAGACCTCTGCGCAGTGGCAGCAGGCTTTTCAAGGAGCCGCAGGAGCGATTCATCCCGACGTCGCTCCAGTGAACGACGAGGTCGTTGTCACCAAGCACCGCGTGAATGCGTTCCGTGGCACCGACCTCGAAATGATTCTGCGCGCGAAGGAGATCGACACGCTCGTGCTTTTCGGGATCGCATCGAGCGGTGTGGTTCTCTCCACACTGCTCGATGCGAGCGACGCAGACTATCATCTCTTCGTGGTCAAGGATTGCTGCATTGACAACGATACCGAAGTGCATGCCTGTCTGATCGAGAAGGTTTTTCCGCGAAGGGCAACGGTCTTGTCTGCGGACGAATTACGGGAGGCGCTCGGTCCCGAAAGAACCTAAGCGAGCGGTTCCACTGAAAGCCAATTTTGCGGGTGTTTGAAGCGAAGCACTTCAGGATTCCCAGCGAGCACGTTCATCGCTGGGTTCTAGGCAGGAGGAGGGCAAAAGTGGCGGATAACATGCGCCGGCCGGGATTCGAAGCAGTGAGACGAAAACGCCAGAGACCTTGCGGCCTCTGGCGCTCTCCGGGTGTCCTGATAGCTCATCGGATCATGCATCGTCCCGTTCAGCCTCTCGTGCTGGTTCCGAGTTGCCCCGGCTCCTGCATCGTCCGGCTTGGCTAGTTGCGCGTCTCCGGGTTGCCCCGTACTCCGCGTTCTTTGGCCGCGCCGGGTGACCGATTCCACGAGTTACCCCGCTTCCTCAGTCCTTTGGCTGTGCCGGCGATGGATTTTCGAGTTGCCCCGAATTTCGCATCGTTCCGCGCTGCTGGTTTCCGTGACTCACCGGGTCGCCCCGTTTTCCTCACTTCCCCTTGCAGCGCTTTCGATACAGGCTTCCGGTTTCCCTTCGTCCTGCATCTCCGGCTTTGCCGGCGATGGAGTTCCGAGTCGCCTCGAACCTCGCATCCTTCGGCGGTGCCGATTGACCGTTCTCCAGGTCGCCCTGAACTCCGGTCCCTCGGTATCGCCTTCGATCCGCCCTGCGAGTCGCCCCGCATTTCGGATCGTCCGGCTCCGGCTGGTGGTCTCCCAAGTCACCCTGGGCCTCGCACCCTCCGGTTGCGCCAGCGGCGAGTCTTCGAGTCTCCCCGAACCTCTTTCCTCTGGCATCCCCAGCGGTGAAGCTCCGAGTTGCCCCGGCTCTTCGATCCTCTGGTTCCGTCGGTGGTCCCGACTTTCAGGTTGCCCTGAATCTCAGGTCCTCCGACGTTGC
>Ga0187863_10002712_pt1 | contig 13347 bp, 7 predicted proteins | sample June2016WEW_11_1_FD_132975 | JGI IMG/M metagenome (GOLD analysis project Ga0187863, IMG submission 132975) | Peatland microbial communities from SPRUCE experiment site at the Marcell Experimental Forest, Minnesota, USA - June2016WEW_11_10 | ecosystem: Environmental > Terrestrial > Soil >... | reverse complement strand
CTTGTCCTAAGTTGTCGCAACTTGTCGCAACTGTGTTTTTAAAATGGGAAAAACTACGCGGATTCTTTTTTAGAAGGGCGTTTCGTGGATTTGGACTTTGGGGCAGGTGTGGCTTTTAATTTTTCAATAAAGGCAATAGCAGTGTTCGCACGGGCACGAAGCGTGTCATCTTTATTATTTCTGATAATAGCGTATCCATGTATTCTGTCCGTTGTGTCTTTTAACACGGTTATGATAACCCCATTATAAGCGCCTTCGGCAATTCTTCTAATGAAAGTGCGCATCTTTGATTTAGGGGTTTTCTTTCCTCCAAAAGGTTCTACATAACGAGGAACGCCGCTATTTTGCATAGCCTTTGCGAGTTGTTCGTTATTGGCGCAAAAAAACCTATCATCGAGCGATGATTCGCCATAGGTGATCCATTTTGTACCGTGATCTTCTGCTTTTCGTTGAGCCGATTTTGATCGCGCTTTTTTGCTTGCTGGAATAACTGTCGGCAATTCAGATTTTTCTTGAATGGGCTCTTTTTTTTCTTTAACGTCTCCCACCGTTTCCGGCGAGTCAACACTTCCTATCCCTGCCCCCGGCCCTTGGGCTTGCTTTGCATCCTTTCCATCGCTCCGCTCTTCCCTTTGCCGATTATTATCAAGCTCTTCACGGATAATTTCGCGCACATCCTCTTTCGTTATATCCTTTCTTTGGCTTTGTACTGCAATATCACTCAAAAGCGAATATCTATCATATTCAAATCTTTGCGGCGGGGATGCATCCTCAAGCCCCTTTGCCATTTTTTCCAAACGTTTTCTTTCTTCCGCTCGCGTCTTTTCAAACATAGACGCGAATGAACCTGTTGCAGCTTCGATTAACTTTATGTCCGCTTCATGGCGTTTGTTCCCGTCTCCAAACAATTCTGCTAAATTCCGCTTGCCGTAATCTTCTATAAGTTTATTTTGCCTGGCAATATATCTTTCGCTTTCTCTGGTGGTCCAATTTTTTAATTGATCGATAGTTGCTTGAGGAATAGCAGTAAAAGCAGCCGCAGCAGCCCTCAACGTTTCTTGATTCGGTGAGGGGTCAAATAAATCTTTTGGAAAGGCCTTCGCCAGATCATTGGCGTATTTCGCCATTTGAGCCTGATTTTCCTGATTTGGCTTACTAAAAACTTCAGCAATTCTTTCGCCTATGGCGCCTATGGCTTTCGTCATTTCCGCCATTTTTCCGGCATTTTCTTTTTTCATTCGCTCGTGAAGCGCCATGAGTTCGGACCAGGCATCTTTAATCTCTCCCCACCTCCTCCAGAAATCCGGGTTTGAAATACAGGCATGGGCGTTTTTAAATATTTCTTCGCTCGCTGTTCCTTTTAGCAGAAGGGAGAAAGGGTTAGGAAAACCAAGTGAAAGAATGATTTTTGTATCTATTCTTTCTATGTAGGGGAATCGGTGGCGGGCTACCGTCGCAATGGATTGTTGTGGAGTTTCGCCACGATTGACAATACATATAAATTGAATTTTCGGGTCTTCGCACGGCTTTTTTTCCGCATTTAGGGAAGTTGTTCCTCTCCATGCGTTTTCAGTTTTAACTATATATTGCCAATGCGCAAGCGTCACGGGATCGCCAAAGGGAAGGAATTTTCCCGCAAGGGGGGTATTATCTTTTTCCAACACCGCAAGATATAGGTTTTTTTTGTAAAAGTATTTTTTTGAGGCGATGAGATGGGGGAACCAGCGATTAAGCAGCGAACCCCAAAAGTAATAGAACTCATTTTCCAATGCTTTTAATTTTTCGCACGCGGTCTCTTGTGTTAGCGGATTAGCTTCCGGCATTAAAGCCTTACCGATTTCAAAGGCGGTCTTGTCGATTGCCCGTAATTTGATCCGTTTTAAATCCGCAGGCTCATTTTTTTCTTCCTGCATTTTATCTTTCACGATAAGCACCTTCCCCCTATCCGGCCTTTGCCTTCGCTTCTTCAATCACTTTCGGATCGGTAACAAATGCGTCCGGGAAGCCGCCATGCTCCTCGATTACCTTGTCGATTTCGCCCATGAGGCGGATAGTTTCCTTGAGGGCGACGACGATTTTCTGGTAGTGCTCGATGTCCTCGTCCGAAAGCGTGCGGCCACGGCGGTCCTTGAGCCATTTCTCGCAGACCTGATAACCGCCGATATGGAAATTCCAGACGTCTTCGGGAACGCCTTTGAAACCGGAGTCGTTGGGGTTGATGAAGACGGTGCCGGAGTCGTATTTGGGGAAGCCTTTGGCGACATCGCGAAAGCCGGAATCGAGAAATTTAACAACTGGATTATTTAACAATGTTTCGATGCTGTTTCTTCTTTGTGTCTCGATTGGAAAAGAGCAATCGGAATCGAGCGTATGCAAACGAATAAGGCTTCCACCTAAAGCGGATAGGCTATTAAAAAGTGAGAGAGATATAGGCAGTGGAATATGAGGAAAATCCGTTTTAAGGAAAATTGAATATCTTGCACGATAAATTGGTGAATTTAACAAGGCATACATAAAAGCAAAAATAATATTCCCATAATTTTGATTAGTGCAATACCCCATTGCTGTCAATTTATCAAGATAGTCTTGGCTCATATTAAGCGTAGGTTCTAAATCTAACTTGCTATTTTGAAATATGGTGCCGTCTGCTTCATAATAGCGAAACAAGGGAAATACAAACATAGAGTCGCCAGCGTTATCAATAGCGTGCCTATCCGTAATACTATCAGATACAAATATGTGAGCAAAATTCTGTATGCTAATTCCACGGGTTGCGATCAGCGCGAAATTGCCTTTTTTATGTAGATGTTTCATTATTTCAGTTCGCAAAATAGTTACTACGCCTCGATTAAACAAAGTCCATCTCTTATCAAAAGGTCGATAAAGGCATACTGTTATTAACTTTTTGTAATCAAGATTAGACAACTCCCGTCTTGAGCGAACAAAATCCCATTGGTTTGTTTTACATAATCGATAGTTTGCACGTAATTTTTTTTCTGTCATTCCTTTTTCTAACAATTCATTGACCCGTTGGTTGATTTCTTTTTTATGAAAAGCTATTGCAAAATCGTCTTGTTGACTGACAAACCCGGCAGCATATGCTTTTTGTGCATCAACCTTGGGATTGCCAGTTCCAAATATATTAAGCAAAGAATGAAATGAATTCCATTCATTTAGGAGGTCTAATTGTCTTGGAATAAAAATGCTATCAGATTCTGCAACTGCAATATTCTTGCTATTGCAATGAACGACATTATGGTTTAAAAGAAAGTCATACTTTATTTTACGAGATCCCCATATATCTGCATAATTAATATTAACTTGCTTCGTGCAATTAAGATCATGTTTACTTGAAATATTGATCACTACTCCAGTCAAAATGTCAAAGATATTTTCGTCTATTTTGCCATCAGGCGCATGTTCTTTAAGACGGGTATTACCATGCAAATTAATAATTGATATATTCCCAAAAGTAGTTAAAAAACTTTGTCGCAAATCTATAAAGAGGTGTCCGTCCAGGTAGCCATTATTGGTAATAATCCCAAGAACACCCATGCCGGAGCTGTTTATCCTCCATTCTGAAAACGCCATGAATTTGACATAATCATCTGATAATGCCTGAAATTGCCTTTCATTTTCTCTTGCGCGTGTTTTGAAATGTTCTGTAAGAGAAGCAATCCAAGTATTTTGGTTCGCTGATATTATCGAATACGGCGGATTCCCCATCACCACCGTAATCGGCACTTCCGCCTTTACCCTGTTCGCCGCCCGTGCCTCATGCGCCAGCGCAGGCGCAAATAATTCAATCTGCGTCGAGAAATCCTTCGGCTCCTCAAGCGTATTTGTCAAAAAAAGCCTTACCCGCTCTTCGGTCCTGAACCTATACCCCGTCTCAAATAATTTCAGCCCGATTTTCATGTGCGCAATGGCATAGGGGGCCATCATCAATTCAAAGCCGTAGAGTCTCGGCAGAAGATGTTTCGGTACATAATCATCCCACAACTTCGCGATTTCCAATTCACGGTATCCGGCTTTCTTCCATTTTGCACTCATGGTTTTATACACCACGTCAATGACCTGCACAATAAACGTGCCGGTTCCCGTCGCGAAGTCAAGGATTTGCACGAACGGCGTTTCGGGCTTCGCGTGTTTCGGCAGTTCTATTTCCGGCTTCCGCTTTTTCAGTTCTCCCCAGGTCGTCGTATCCGCGAGCCCGTCCTCAAGGCCGAATTCGGTTTTAAGCAGTTCATCGACGCTACGCACGATGAAGGAGACTACCGGAACCGGGGTATAAAAGACGCCGCGTTTCACCTTCTCCTTGGCGTCATACTCATGGAGGAAACTTTCATAGAAGTAAATAACCGGGTCTTCGGATTGCGTCTTATTGCCGAAATCCCGCATGATCGCTTCCATATCGGTTTCGCGGAGCAATTCCACCACGTCGTTTATGCCTAATTCATCAAAATCAATTTTTTTTCTTCGACCGCCGATATTCAGGAATGTCCCTAAAAGGACTTTCAAGAAGGGATTTGTTACCGGCACCATATCGGTCAGGTTTTCGGCAAGGAGGGCGGCGGGCCTTGAAACCCGCGCAGTCAAAAGACCATAGGTTACCGTTTGCGCGTACATATCCGCGAAGCCGTCTTCCGAAAGATCGTGGACCAAAGCTTCCTTGAATGCCGCGTGCAATTTCTTGAACGGACCGTTTTTCGATTCTATGGCAAGCACAAGGTTTGCCCGCTTGCGTATGCTTCGGGCAAGGTCAGCGAGCCTTTCGGCGAGTTCCTTTGAGGAAGTAACCACTTGCCGGTGACGAAGCGTAAACGCCGATGACCATTTATCGCGCCAGCCAGCGAGGTCGTTTTCATCCTTCGGCCATTGAAGTTTTTGCTTGAGCGTTTCATGGGCATCTTCAAGGTGTAATAGCGTGTCCTGGTCGTCCCACGCGAGAACGCGCAATGCCGGCAGGTCCCCGTGTTCCCCTTCTTCGGTGAAATGGGCGAAGGTTATCGAGCGTTCGTCGGTCGTTCCGTAAGAGGAGATAAAAAGAAGGTCATGCCCCGCCCATGCCGCCTGGTGCGCACGCGCCGCCGATGCGCGTTTTTTTATTGCCAAGGCGCTGAGAATTCTGCGCAGGACCACGACGGGCAACCGTTTCGGCTCAAAATTGATGAAGAAGATACCCCACGGCTGCTTGCCGGTCAATGGCCGGAGCTGCTTTATCTGCTTGATTTTTACCGCGACCTCATCGTCAAGCCCGAGTTCATGGGGTTCATAGTCGAAGGTCAGGTCGTCGGCATCGCCCGATTCGATGGGCCACCCCAGGTCATCGCGTAAGTATTTGACGAGTTGCGGGAATGTGCGGATCGATTGAAGGCGTTCGACATCTTCACGGTTCATTGCTGAAACCTCCCATGTCCTGCCTATGAAAGCTCCATCCACGCCTTGAGGATCGGTTTCACCCCGATGGGCGCTTGCAGACTTTTCAAGTACGAATTTTTAATGTATTTCTCGACGGTCTTTCGTATCTCGATCAAATCATTGTGCTCCATGCGGCATTTGCGCGCCGTTTCCGGCGTGCAGCGGATAGAGTCGATAATCGAAGAGGCGTCAACCGCAATTGACCCGTCCGCCGCATTGTAAAGGCACCAGACCGTTTCCCCGGCCTCTTCGGTCCATTCCGGGCCATCGGCTTCCTGCTTCTCGGCGGAGAGGTCGGGCTTGGGGATGCGGTAACAAAGGAATACCGCTTTTATTCCCCGGTTCGGGTTTTCCTTGCCGCTGAAGACCCGTCCGGGAAGCGTGTCGATTTTTTTCTCAAGGTCCGGGTTTTCCCGAACGAGGTCCTGGAATTCAAGGTGCATTTTTTCAACCGGCGTGGTATCGCCTTCATACTGGTGGTTGAAATTTTTCAAGGCGTCGTAATCGTCGTCGGGGTGCAACAGCTTCTTTCCCTCTATCCCGAAAGTCTTGGATATCCGGAGCGTCTTATGTCGTACTTTTTTGTAAAGCGTCAGCAGCTCGTTAAGCTCGTCGGGCGGCAGGAAATTCCAGTAAGCGATGGTCCCGCGAATCCCCGCCGCTTCCGGGTGCTCTCTTTTAATGTCCTCTTCGATGGCGGGGTTCATTCGGCGGTCAACGCGGCCTATGCGCTGCATGAGCCTTACCGGGTTCCAGTGGATGTCATAGTTGATGAGCCGGGTAGCATCCTGCAAATTGAGGCCTTCCGAAAGCACGTCGGTCGAAACAAGAATCCGTATTTCCTTTTCCCCGGCCGCTGCAAGCTGTTCGCTTGATGATCCGTTATAGTAAGGGGCGAATCGCCGGATAATGGCGCTCCGGTCCTTCTTCGTTGCGCTGTCGATCTGTTCCACGCCCTTTATGCCCGCCTTTTTCAATTCTTCGGCAATATACCGGGCGGTATCGGCGAACTCGGAAAAAACAAGGACCTTATGTTCTTTGCAAACTGCGTCGCTTTTCAAAAGGTTTATCAGAGCCTTCAGTTTATCGTCGTGCGTGATTTCAAATTTCTTCAGCTCCTTGAGAAAATCGATAAGCTGGTCGAGGTCCATATAGCAATCGGTAAGTATTGCCTGAACATCGTATTCCTCTTCGGACAGTTTTTCGGCGGACTCGATGAACTCATTGATGACGAAGTCCTCATCGACGTCATTTTCGTCCTGGTTGCCCCATGCCTTGAGCGTGGTCTGCTGCACCCACGTCAGAATGTCGTCGTGCCTGTCTTTCCATCGTTCAAGTTGGCGCTTTTCCGAAGGCGTTGCGCTGTTTTTTTCAACCCACCCTAAGAGCTTCAGAAGGAGCCGGTCGCATGACGATTCAAAGGCCTTGACGGAACTTTCAAACCGCTTCAGAAAATTCGTTCGTATGAGCCCGACTACTTCTTTCTGCCGTCCCTCTTCCCACCGATCGACGTTCCCTTCCCGCGCATAAAACAGGGGGTAATAGATGCCTAATGCGAAAAGAGGCTTGTCCTTGCTGAATGCCTTTGCGAAGATATCCAGCAAATTACCATACGTCGTGCGCATGTTGTAAGGGACGACGGCAGGCGGCAGGGCATTGGGGAAAATCGCGACCGTAACGCCCTGCTTTTTCTGGCTTTCCTTCACGTAGGCGCGGCTCCGCTGCACCACGAGCGCCTTGAATAATTTGTCGCCGGACAGCATGCTTTCCGCGTCAAACAGGGCAAGGGGCGTGGAATCGACCGTTTTATCGTCGGCGCTCATCATCGCGGTCAGTTCTTTTTCCATCCTGATAAAATACCCGCGAAGCGAACTTATGCCGAGGGTTGACTTGAAAAAGTCTTCCCGCTGGCGGGTGAAAAGCTCGGTCATGTGCCTGAAATCGCCGAGGCTGTTGTTGATCGGCGTGGCCGTGAGCATGAAAAGGGTTTTATCTCTGTTCAGGCCGCTTATCAGATCGAACAGCAGGCGATACCGGGAAGGCGCATGTTCGCCTTCTCCTTTGATTCCCGTATTGCGGAAATGGTGCGCTTCGTCTATCACAATCGCATCGGCGAAATTTTTTATCGTTTCAAATTTCTTGATATAATCGCCTCCCCTGCCGAGATCGGTATGGTTCATTACTATCAGATTACTGAAAACACCAGTGGAAATATCCGGCAGGTATTTTTTAAGGGCGACTTCCCAGACGTCTTCACGCGCCGCCTTGGGGACCAGAAGAAGGACCCGTTTGCGTTCCTGCATGACAAGCCGCTCGATGAGCATGAGCCCCACAAAGGTCTTGCCAAGCCCGACGCCGTCGCAGAGGAAGGCCCCGCCGTATCGCCGGGCAATCTGCATCATCGACTGATACCCTTCCTTCTGGTACTGGTCGAGCGCCGGGTAAACACGCGATCCGCCCTTTTCAGCGCCCGCAAGCTCCCACTCCCCCACGGTCATCTGGTGGCCCCGGAAGAACTCCGAAAGTGATTTGACATATACATCAAAGGGCGGGTATTCGAAGGTATGCCGTCCGATGGTTTTCAGGATTTCTTCGGTCACCTCTTCGGCATCGTTCCAGTGCCGGTCGTACCACTCCTGCAAGGCGTTGGCCTGGCGTCCGATAATCTGCACGTTCAGTTCCACGTTTTCCGTAAGGCCGGGGTAGGTGAAGTTTGAAGAGCCGACGAGGGCAAACGAGCCGATTACTTCCTGCCGGGCGTGGGTAATGTATGTCTTGGCGTGAAATTTTTTTTTTGAATAAACCCGGCACCGAATTTTCTTGCTTTGCATCGCCTCGACAATGGCCGGTGTTCCTGTGAGGAAATCGTTTTTTTCCTTCTCCTTCTCGATGCTCGAATCGAGAGCCTTTTTAATTCTTTCCATGCCTTCGAGAAGCGTTTTCCGCGTTCTCATGGTCATCTCATCGCCCATGAGGATACGGAAGGAATCGACCTTCTGCCACTCTCCGTCGAGGGCGAGAAGCGACCCTATCTCAAAGTACCCGGTGGCGATATCGATGCTCTTCGACAGCCCGCACCACTCTTTGAGGTATCTCAGGACTTTCCAGTCCTCGTCGGTGTTATCGACGATGAAGAGTTCGCTGCCGGTCCGGAGGGGGGAGATGGTCATAAAAGCTCGAAAATGGTTTCATGATTTTTTAATGATCGGCTTTGGTTATAGCTTCCATAAAGCAGTCCAATATTTACTCGCTATTAAGCTATGTTCGAAATAGTTTCATCGTTTATCATTTACCACGGAAGATTGACTTCTATTGGAGCAACATTTGGATAATTTTCGCCGACTATTGGAGCTAGCCTATTTGCTAAATAAACTTCCGCCCCATTTCTGCTAGAAGCATCAACGGCAGCCCACGTCACATATAGGGTCAGAGTGGAGTATGCTTGAATTCGCGCATCTGTTCTATGCGCAGTCAATCTATCTCTTATTACGCCTTGCCCTACATAGACCGTCTTCGGAGTTTGTCCTCCATGCCATATAACATAAACTCCATCCATATGGTCAAAATGCTGATGTGATAGATTAACTGTACCCAATTTGCACCAGACCTCACCCTGACATTTGTTCCAATAGAGATTCATTTTATGCTCCGTTCCTTAGCGTGCTTTAGTTTTCCGTCCGCATCGATTGTAAAAAAAACATCATTAGATAACTTGATCTGGTTGTAAATGTTTTGTCATTGGTATATCAAAATAACCTTTATAGATTTGAGTTGCTGACATTTCAATAGTAACGCAAATTTCTGTTAATTTTTTTCCGGTACATTTGTTTTTTATTTTATTCGTTAAATTTATATAATTGTTCAATGAATCCCTGATTTGATTTATAATATCCGGAACAAATAATTTTGCTTTTGCATTGCTCGGCATGCCTATAACAAGCTGACCAAGAAGGAATAGTGTATGATCGATAGCTGCTAAGCATTTTTCCAAAATATCTGAGGGCACATCTAATATATAGTCACCTTCGATAATCTCTAACGCCAAATAATCATATAACTGCTGCGATTGGCTTTGATATTTTGTAATGCTCTGCGTAAAGTATGATTCAATTTTTTTCCCGGTACCTTTCTTTCGCCCTGGCACTTCTTGAAAAGCATTGGAAACTATCTTTATAAGTTCAAGAAGTTCTGAATCCATTAATTGAACATCAGAAATAAATGATTCAAGCTTCCTACGCACATCGCTTGCGAATAATTTCTTTACATGGGCAGATAATCGAATTGAAGTTAGTTTTGAGAGAATAATTCCAATTATAGCTATTCCAAAAAATACTTCAATGCAAACAAAAAGCCGAGACCAACCCATAGGCCTAATATCACCATAGCCAAGTGTAGTTATTGTAACAACACTGAAATATATAGATTCTCTAAAGGTAATATTTGCAGTACTGTCGAAAGTGTGCCTGATTCCATTATCTTGGCTGCTTTTTGAATTATAATAATAAATACTTCCGAAAAGAATAACTCCTCCAAAGAATGAATATAATAATGTGCGCAAGCGAATTTTGTCAATTGCATTTATACATGCAATTACTATACGCAAAGAAATCGGTTTAAAAAAGTGCTCGTTCATTAATGGTAATCTGTTTAGCAATTTTCCAGCAGAAATAAACAAAGACTTTTTGGCCCAATTAAGGGTTGGCATGGGTCTAATATAATTATTGGGACTGGAGGGTAAAAAGAGAGAAAGATGGCTTTTAAGGCTGGCAAAGATGCACCCCTTGGCTATTTCGCCTCCTATTTTAAAGGAATGCGATTAAGACCGCCGAAGGGTAAATGTCCCCTTCTCCTCGGGCAGTTGCTGATTTTGGTTGGGCTGGCTGCTCGCGCTGGCCGATAATAAATCGCTTTATGAATTAAGGAGTGTTTTTCTGACCGGTAGTTTCAGCCCATCGTTAACGTAGTCCGGCTTCTCTGCTTGTAGAGGCCGAATATTTCACAGGTCAGGTCGAGGCAGCGCTCCATACCTTTCATGTATCGGGGGTTGCCGGGTCCTTTTTTCGTGGACGCCTCCCATGCGTTCCAATAGCTCCGTTGCAGATTTTTGATGGCGGAAAGCTCGTTCTCTACCATCGCGTCGATATCCGCGCAGGTTTCGTCATTCAACCTTTTAAAGAATGGTTGGATATACTTGTTCACGGTGCCGACGCTGACATTCATCTCTTCGGCGATTTCGGCCTGGGTGTACCCCTCGCCGGACAGGGCCTCGATCATCCGGGAAAGCTCGGCCCGCTCGTCAGGCGTGCGGCGGTGGCGGTGGTGGGGGGTGGGCGGGGTTGAGGGAGCGGTTTCCATTATGGTTCTACTCGGCCAAGTTAATACATTACGTTACGCCACCTCCAACCGTGTGATCCCCACAATCGAAAATGTTTTCCTGAATTGCACGTTTTATAGGCAGCAGAGACGATGTTTGAATGGGGTTGAATTCAAAAACATATATCTGTCAGCTTGCGTTAAATCGTTGCGGTCTTGAATTAAGAGAATGTCCGCGAAATGAATGGCCATGACCCCAGCGGTCCGTGATGGGGCAGTGCTGTCTACAAACACCCGGCCAAGACAATTCCGTTGGTTTTTATCAGGACGATTAAGCAGAGTGGAACTACTGATTTCAGTCACCCATACATACTTCGGATAGTCAAGAACCAGCAGTTTTTCACCTACCGTTCGCATAATGTTGTCGTCACTGATCTCGATGCGCAAATCCTGCTGGAGGCGCACGGATTCGATAAGGTAGGTTCGATATTCTAAACATCCAAACCACGTACTGAACTCTGGGCGCGCTCGGACCAAAATGTCTCGCAATTTGTCACTGCTTTGGTCCGGAATTGGCTGCTCTTCAAGCAGACTGTAAATAGACTCCATGGCCATACATTCAGCCTGTTCACCGCGTAGCGTCGCTTCCAAAGGCGTTACTGAGATGACCATCTGGACATCGGGCAAAGAAACGTCCCCCCCCTGCCGAATAAGGGGCATTTCTACATAGGGACCAAGATTATCGTTGTTGGTGTAGAACGAAGGAATTCGCTGAATAGATGCTTTCGCATTTACGACCGTGGGGTTGTAAGTGTGGCCAATGGCGACAAGTGCATGGTCTTTTGTACAGAGAATCACCGGCAGTCCACTCTCAATATAGCGATAAGCGATGTCTGCAAGTTTGGCCGTTCGCTGTTGTTCCATGGACGCGCTCTGTTCATCAGGCGTCTGTCCTGTTACCGGAAAAGCAATTTCGATATGTTTCGAGCATCCATCGACGTTCTCCCGCAGGTATATGACCGCTGCAAAACCCATCCCCTGAAGCGCATCCAGTATCTGAATTGGTGTCAATCCGCTTTCAGCAGGTAACGGGCGTCCCATAGCCATATGTGCTTTGGCAAGGGCGTTGATCTCGGCTGGTAGGAACCGGCGGTGCCCAAAACGTTGACTCATGTACCTAGCCAGCATCCACAAAGATGCTTGAGCGCAGGCCCCGACTTGGGTGTCCTGCTGTATGAAAGGCATGGCCTGAACACGGAAATCATCGCCAAGGATATGGGCAGAATATGATGTAGTGCAGTTAATGAATTGCCGGTTAGGGTCATCGAGCGTTGGCTTCAGAATGGTTCGCCCAACTCTCTGTAGGTCAGTAGGACGAAGGACCATAAAACCAAGATAGGAATTCTTATATTTGTCGAATCCCGTTCGTGTCTTCAGTGGAATGGCACAGGAGAAGAAGTGAACCCGAGTGCAACGATGTGGATATTTCTTGAATGTTTTACTATAAAAGCAAGCGAACTCATCTTGATAATCCTCATCGACATAATCATACTCAAAGACTGCTGTCTGGCAGGATAGAGACGGAGTCCTCAACTGACTTAAAATGGTGGTTACTGGCCTCGGATTGCCTTGGTACGGAAAGATCACCTTCATTAGAAGGTCCTTGAATGTCGGCGAATCGAAAGTCGCAATAGCGTACCGTTTCTTCATAATTGTACCAATTAAAAAAGCCGCAACCTCTATTAGGCCACGGCCTGTTCCTTATCTCAGCGCACCATATAGAGGCGGCTATAGAAGAACTTGATTAGCGGCCCCTTCTCGTGACTTGGCTCGCGCACGCTCATATTCGTCCGCATTCGCAGAAACCTTCACTGTCACTTTCTGCCAGAAACTTTGCAGGTCAATGTTCTCCAACATCTGCTGCATCTCTTCTTGCGTAGGTTTCCGTTCTGTGTCTTTGACCGCACATGTCATGACACGCCTCCTTTTTTCAGTGATCCAACCCCCTTGATTCGATTTATACGTTTAAAATATACAACATAATAAAATAATGTGAAAAATTTCAAGAGGAAAATAAACTACAGTTTTTCGCCTTGTGACTAACTCATGGTTTTTTAATATAATATATAGCACACGAACAAAATAGGTTATCGCCACTGCTCGTCTATTTTCGCTTTTTTCCTCCTATATCGGCTATTTCTGTGTATTCTGCTTCCAGACGCAAAAACCATGCCTTGTGGGTTAGGGTTCCCTTCTGGTCCTGTAGATCGGCGTAGCATGGGTATCTTCCATGATCTCGACCTCACTCAGTTTCAGTATAGCCTATTCGCTGCCCAACTCCTCGACCGTGACCTGACCCCCGCCCGCGTCCGGCCTGCCTGACGCAGGCAGGTGAACCGCCCCGGCGCATGGCTTTGCGCAGATCGATCATGCCGGCGCGTCGGCACCGCATACCTGCGCAGCCGCCGCACCTGGACCTCGGAACAGGCTTACAGACCCAAGCGGTAGCCTGTGGCCATGCCCCGTGTGGGGCATTTTTACATAACATGCTCTTTTGCGAAAGCCTGTAATTGCCCACAACGCAATCAGGCACATTTTTGTTTAAAAATGTCG
>Ga0187863_10002709_pt1 | contig 13355 bp, 10 predicted proteins | sample June2016WEW_11_1_FD_132975 | JGI IMG/M metagenome (GOLD analysis project Ga0187863, IMG submission 132975) | Peatland microbial communities from SPRUCE experiment site at the Marcell Experimental Forest, Minnesota, USA - June2016WEW_11_10 | ecosystem: Environmental > Terrestrial > Soil >... | reverse complement strand
GGCCAAGCGCCCGCGCAATACCATTTTCTCGCTCGTCGAGATGGCGTGGAGTCGCTCTACGCCGCAGACGGCGTGGATATTTTTGTTCCGCAGTCCCATTCGAGCGCTTCTCGCCTGCAAATCAGATGGAAGGGAGCCGACCGCGGGGCAGCTGTTTCCGGTGAAGCTCCGCTACCGGGACACTCGAACTATCTTCACGGATCTGATCCCACTCGCTGGCTACGAAATATTCTCCAATTTTCGCGCGTTCGCTATCAACAAATTTATCCTGGAATTGACCTGCTATTTCATGGAAACGGCGATGAGCTCGAGAACGACTTCCTCGTGGCGCCTGGCGCCGACCCAACTGAATCTCGCGGCGCTGGCGCTTGCGGCGCTGCTGCTCGCGCTACCCTTGATCGGCCTGGTGAGCTGCGGCGGCTCGGGCGGCGGACAACCGACCTCCGCAACCACTCCGCCCGAAACCTACACCGTGAATTTCGTCGCAACCGGCACCGGCGTTTCGCGCTCGATTCCGCTGACTTTGACAGTGCAGTAAAAGCTGCGCCGGAACTGTGCCCCTTTCTCCCGAGGCTGCCTGGGGTAGCTAGGCCTTAGTTGTTCGCCCGACCAAGCTTACTCGGAGGGAAGACTCGACAACGCCATCTAATCAGCCGAGGGGCGATGAGGCTGGCGAGGCTCGGATCTTGCACGATTACGATGTCGGCGTCTGTAGGCCGCGACCTTCTGGCGGTTTCCGCAAATTCCCATACTGCACCAGCGGCGGTGGTGGGACTTGGTTTGATCGGAGAACCAGAGCACGCAGGTGTCGCCTTCGCAGCGTCTCACTAGCTTGAAGTCGGCCGTCGCCAGCAGATCAGCAGCTGCTTCAGCCACGGGTGCGAGAATAGCCTCGGCAGTGTCGTTTCGCCCGACTTTTTCAAGCCGTGGCGAACGCGGCTTGGTCCAAACGAGCCGGGGATGACTCTGTGCGCCAGCGAGAAAGCGGTTGAGGACGGAAGGATCTGCGCGGCGGCCAGCCTTTCGTCTCGCCACAAGCACGCGAATATTCTCGCGCAGCGTTCGCGCATAAGTCAGAATAGATGTCCGCGTCGCATGCGACACCACTTTCGGGGCCGGAAGCCCTGCTTGCGTGAGCCAATGCAATACGTCCTGGTCGCGCCCCAGCAAGTCCACTATTTTCCCATTCACTCGCATGCGAGTGTTCAGAAAATCCAAAGCCAGATTGCCCGCCAGGAACGGCGGGCTAGGCTGTGCACTTTGCTTTCTTCGGGACCGGGTCAATTGGATAAGACTCGGGAACAGTGTAACCGTGAATCACCGTATTGACAAGTTACAGGCATTGTGGTGTAACCTGTCACGGTTACTTTGTCTGGTGTTGGTAGTGCGGCGCCAGCAATCTCAGGAGGAATCATCATGGCTCAGAATGTATCAGCGGCAAAGCAAAAGGCCGGTGCGGTTGTGCCTTTTACATCCATTCACAAAGTCGAAGCGGATGGTATTCAAGTGTTTTACAGGGAGGCAGGCGATCGCGAGGCGCCAGTGGTTCTGTTGCTGCATGGATTTCCGACTTCGTCGTTCATGTTTCGCGAGTTGATTCCGCGGCTGGCGGATCGTTACAGGGTCATCGCGCCGGACTTGCCGGGTTTTGGATTTACGGAAGTACCGGAGGAGCGAAAGTATAAGTACACCTTTGACTCGCTGGCCGCGACGATAGCCGCTTTTACGGAAGCTATCAAGATCAATCGCTATGCAATTTACATTTTCGACTATGGAGCGCCGACGGGTCTCCGCTTGGCCATGGCCCATCCCGAACGGATTACAGCAATCGTTTCACAAAATGGAAACGCCTATGAAGAAGGACTCGGCGACGCATGGGGCCCGATCCAGAAATATTGGGCTTTCCCCAACGCGGAAAACCGCGAGGTCATCGCGAAGAATGTGCTCACACTGGAAGGTACGCGCTGGCAATACACGCACGGAGTAACGAATCCAGATAGCGTGGCGCCGGAATCCTACACTTTGGATATTGCGCTGATGGAGCGGCCTGGAAACAAAGACATTCAGCTGGATCTGTTCTTGAATTATGCAACCAATGTCGCGCTCTACCCGGCATTCCAGGAATATTTCCGTAAGTCGAAGCCTCCTTTGCTCGCAGTTTGGGGTAAGAACGATCCCTTCTTCATTCCCGCAGGGGCAGAGGCATTCCGCAGGGACCTCCCCAGCGCGCAAGTGAAGATGCTCGAGACCGGGCATTTTGCTTTGGAGACCCACGTCGTGGAGATTGCCGCGGCAGTGAAAGAGTTCCTCGACGCGAACAGAGTCTAACGCGGGAAACGAACGAGGGAGGGTCGATATGAATGCACAGAAGGGAACGGTCGTGTTGGTGCATGGCGCGTGGGCTGACGGATCTTGCTGGCAGAACGTGATTCTGCCGCTCGAACGCCTGGGCCTTGGCGTGGTCTGCGCGCCACTCCCTCTCACCTCGCTCACGGACGACATCGCGGCCCTTTCCAGGACGCTGGAGAGAACCGACGGGCCCGTCGTGCTCACGGGGCATGCTTACGCCGGAGCAGTCATCGCCGGGCTTGCCGACGATCGAATCAAAGGCCTCGTGTACGTCTCGGCTCTGGCGCCGGGGGACGGTGAAACGGTCGCAACGGTCTTCTATCGCGAGCCGCCGCACCCGGAGGCTCCTCGTTTGGCGCCCGACGCACACGGATTCATTTGGATGCCGGAAGAAGGCTTCCGTAAAGCAGTCGCGCATAAAGCTTCGGCCAATCAAACAACAATCATGGCGGCGGTGCAGCGACCGATTGCCCTGAAATGCATTCAAGAGGTGACTCCGGCGCCAACGTGGAAGATGAAGCTGACTTGGTACTTGCTCGCAGAAGAAGATCGCATGATCAAGCCGACGACTCAGCGTTTCATGGCCGAGCGCATGGGCGCGAGGATCCGCTCTCATCCGGTAGATCACACCGCAATGTACACGGAGCCGAAGATAGTAGTTGATGTTATCTGGGAAGCCGCACGCGAGACGCTCCCGCTCGGAATGTCAGCGCGACAAACTGCGAGTTAGCGCCGCCGGCTCCAACGGACAGCGAGCGGGAATCCTGCCAGCCTGTGAACTTCATCTAGAGGAAACGGCAATGCCAGATTCTGTAGCCATCGTCACCGGCGCCAGCCAGGGAATCGGAAAGGCCACCGCGCTGCGGCTGGCGCGGGATTTTTCATCGCTCGTTTTGATCGCGCGAGACGAGGCGCACCTGCAAGAAACAGCCCAACAGGCGAAATCCTCCGGCGCGGAAAGTCTGGTGCTTCCGCTCGATCTTCGCGAGCCGGCGGCCGCTGAGAAGGTCGTGAACGACACGCTGCAGCGCTTCGGCCGCATTGACGCCGTCGTGAATATCGCCGGCGCCGTGCCACAAATCGATCTGTTTCAAATGACCGACGCGCAGTGGGACGACGGTATGGCGTTGAAGTTTCATGGCGCTCGTCGCCTCACTATAAAAGCTTGGGATGCCTTGAAGGCTTCCAAAGGCTCCGTTGTACTGCTCTCTGGCCTGGCCGCTTGGGACCCCAAGCCGGGATTTGCCGCGGTTGCTGCCACCAATGCAGCGATTATCACGCTCGCGAAAGCCCTCGCGGAGCAGGGCATCAAGGATGGCGTGCAGGTCAACAGCGTTTCGCCCGGAGCAGTGATGACGGGCCGGCGGCAATCATTTTTTGAAAAGTGGGCGCCGGCGCACCACCTTACGGTGGAAGAAGCTATTAAAAATTATCCGGAGGAAGCTGGCATCTCGCGTTTCGGCACTCCGGAAGAGATTGCGGATCTCCTCGCTTTCCTGGTGTCACCGTCCGCGAAATGGCTAACCGGAGCCGCGCTGCGGATGGACGGCGGCGAATTCAAAGGCATCTGACGTAGCGGCGCCAGCCCTTCGAATTGACACTATCGGCCTGCCTGCTGCAGATAGATCATCGGAGTGAATTGCGATGTAGCTTGGAGATTCCAAGGCGCCCATCCCGCAGAGCGGGACGACCCCTGCAAATTCAAAGGCTCAGACAAAGTCAAAGGAAGGAGCACAGGCAGAATTGGGCCTGTGCCACAAAGTCGCGTTCAACTGCGCTCGCCTGAACAGCAGGTGGCTGCTGCAACGTCAAAAAGACGTCAAAAGCAGATTCAAAAGAAGGAGCACAGGCAAGATTGCCCATGCTACCTCGTCCGAATTGCTACCGGTCTTTCTTCTGCAGTTCGCTTTGCAGCAAGTTTTCCACGAGAGGCTTCACGCCTTGCGAGAGCAGCTCTTGCAGATGCGGGCCGAGCTTTTCCATGACTTTGCGGACCATATCGTCCACGGCTTCGGCATCGTTCCCGCGTGCGGCAGGCTGCTCGGAATTTTGCGGCGGCAGCACCGGCGGCATGAGGAAGGGAATTTCCGAAAGCGCTTCGCGATTGGGCGGCGGCAGCGTGGGGATGCGCTCGAAATTTTGGATCGCAGGCGGCTCGGCCGGCGCGGCGGGTTCGGCGAAGAGCGAAGCGTTGGATTTCGAGAGCGCTTCCGCTTCGCGCGCGGCGGCTTCGCGGTCCCAATATTCTTCGTTGGGCACGGGCTGCGGTTGCTGGGTCACTTCGGCGTACGCTTCCTGCTCGCGTGCGTCGGCATGTACTTGCGCTTCATCTTCATCGCGCGGCGAATATTCCGTGGCGTCGTGCAACGGTTGGCTGCCGAAGAGCGGCTCGGCGGGCAACATGCCGGAGAGGCTGCCGCCGTTTACGGGGACGTCGGCTGGAGCGGGCAACACCTCTGGCAACGCCTCGGGAGAAAGCGCGGGCGAAAAATCCGCGGCGCCGCTGGTAACGGGTTCCGGCTCGGCTTCCGCGTTCAGGCCTTCGGAGACGGTCGCGGTCGCGGAGTAATCGTTGGAGCCTCCCGCTCCGGAACTGGATGGCGCAGGCTCCTGATGCTCGGCTTGAATTTCGTTATGCGCGTCCTCGGAGAAATGGTAGGAGGAGCCGCCGAATTTTTCGGCGCTCTGCGAGCCTTCGGAAAATTGGCGCGGCTCGGCGTCGTCACGCGCTTCGTCATGAGCATTGGCGGGTGATTCGCTGTGTGAAGTCGCCGCGAATTCCGCGGGAGCAGCTGTCTGCGGCTCGGGTGTTGGCGCGAAAGCCGTAGCTTCGATGATGGGTTGCGTCTCCGCAGCCTGGTCCACGAAAGGAGCGGTGGAGCTCGGTGCTTCTTCGACGGACGCGGGCGTCATTTCCGCTGCCGCTGAAGATGCGGCGACGAGCAAAGGCTCTTGCGCTGCCGGAGGCTCCGGCGCTGGAGGCGCTGAGAGATTGGTCATCCAATGATTCGCGGAAGTGTCGGTGGAACTGCCGGACGGTGCGTCGGCCGCAGCGTCGTCCGATGGGCTCGCGGAAGCTTCGGGCGTTGACGGCGTGAGCATATCCATCCAGCCGCGCATGCGCGAGACCAGCGTGGGCCGAGGCGGCGGCTCTGGAGCAGCTTCGAGCTGCTGGACCGCAGGCGACGCGGCGACCGGGTTTTCAGGTTGCGACGGCTTGGCGAGTTCGCCTTCAGTAAATTTCGCTTGAGTGTCCGGTTCTTCGACGCGCGTGAACCCGGCGGCGAGTTCGATCTCGGGCTGGTCTTTCACGTCCCAGGGGTTGGGTTTTGCAGCCGGCTCCGCGGAGGCTTGCACGGGCGCGGGCGTCGGTGTGATTTCGGTGGCTGGTTTATGCGCCGCTGCCGGAGCTTCGACTTTCGCGGCGGTTTCTTCGGCGCCGGGTTCGTCTGTCTTTCGGCGGCGCGGAGGAACGTCCTTCTCCGATGGGAAAGTGATCGGCTCGAAATTCCGTCCGTAGGAATAGACCGGATCGGCGGCGACATTCTCGGGAACTTCGAAGTCGGCTGCATTGCGCCGCCAATCGTTGGCGGTGGCGGAACTGTCGAATTCGTCCTCGTCGTCTTCGGCGGCAACGACCGGAGTTTTCGGAGCAGCGGGCGCTTTCGGGCCTTTCAAATCTTTGGCGGAATCTTTCGCGGAGGCCTTGGCACCCTTCTTAATTTTGGGCGTCGCTTCCTCGTCATCTTCTTCGACTTCATCCAGGTCAATCGCGCGCACGCCCTTGCCAAATCCGTAAATAACGGCGGCTTCCTCGGCGGTGGGCTCGGGGAATTCCGGCAGCGGCTTGGGCTCGGCCTTCAGCGGAACTTCAGGCAGGGCCGGCGGCAAAAGCGCTTCGGCGGCGACTTCTTTCGCTCTGGCAAGCTCGGCCGCGACCTTGGGATTCTTTTCCAGCGCGGACATCACCATGGCGATCAGCGGATCAGGCGGAACGAAGGGCTTCTTCAACACGCCATCCGCGCCGACGCGACGCGCTTCTTTCTCATCCAGGGGATCGAACGCGCCTACCAGCAGAATCACCGGAACGTGGGAAAAGCGCGGGTCTTTCTTCACGAATTCGCAGACTTCGTAGCCGTTGCGCACGGGCATGAAGACGTCAGCCAGCACCAGATCGGGATTCGCGTCCGGGAGGCGGCGCACCGCGGCTTCGCCATTGCCGACGGCGATGACTTCCACGCCGCGCTCCTGAAAAGCGAGCACGACCATCTTTTGGATATTGGTGTTGTCGTCCGCAACCAAAATTCTGGGCACTTTAATCCCCCGGGCGGCATGCCCCCATACGAGACGCGCCTAGCCCTGAACATAGCTATTGCAGCACCCCGGAGCAAGGGCGTCAACAAAGTCGAGGTACAGGAGTGCTTGAGTTGTTAGCAGGGAGTAACTAGGAACTAAGGCGAGCTTACCAGGGGATCAACTTCTTTATTCCCTTCTTTTTCTTGCTCGTGGACTCTTCGCTGGTGTCCACCGGAGTGGGCTTTGCGGGCGTGGAGGCTCTGTCCGCGGATTGTGCGGCGGGCTGGGCTGAACTCGAGCCGCTGGCTGCTGCAGGAGTCGCGCTGTCGCCCGTCGCGCCCGGGTTGGAAGAGCTTGAGGGGCTTGAACCGGCCGCTGCTGACGAAGTGTTCTCCGCCGGTGGATTCGCGGTTCCTGATCCGTTCAGTCCGGCATCCACTGTGCCGTTGGTGGATGGCGGCGCGATGACGGGGCTGGTCCCATTGGCGCCGGGGGCGGGCGTGGCAGTCGCAGGCTGCTCTGATGTCGGCTGGCCTTTGTCGTCCAGCGGCGTCAGGATTTCGGCCCCTACGCCGGTTTGGTTCGTATTCGATCCCACGGGCGCGGTGGTGGCATCTTCAGGCGTGACCACTTCCGAGCTGGTTGACGAAGTCTGCGTGCTCGCTCCTGCAGCGCTGCCCGTCAGTGTGAATGACGGACCCGCGGCGCCGGGCCGCAGCACATCTGTGGCTGATACCGCATCGTTCGGCGGAGCCATTTGCGGCATCCCGCCACGCGCGGCGCTGGATGTGTCCGGATTCCCCTTGAGCATTCCGAGCGGGAGTTTCACCACCATGCTCTGGTGATGCGCTTTTTCGTAGAGCTGCTGTTTCTGCATACGCACGATGGCATCGGGATCGGCGGAAGGCACGGGCCGGCCCATATCTTTCAGGCGCGCTTTGGCGCCGGGCGCAACCTTCGAAAGCGGATAATCGCGCACGATGCGGTCGTAGCACCTGCTGGCGAGATCGCTCCAATGATTCTTGTCGTCTTCATTCTTGGAGACTTGTTTGGCGCGCTCATAGATATTACCGAGCATCCACAGCGCATCGTCATTTTGGCTGTACAGTGGGTAACGATCGGTGACTTCCACCAGGCGCGCAGCTGACGCGCGAAAATCCGCTTTCGTATAGTAGTAGTAGGCGACTTTGTAATCGCCATCGGCGAGCACTTCCTGCACATCGCGCAGATACTGTTCGGCTTTGGGGACCAGCGGGCTTTGCGGGTACGAGAGCAGGAACGCTTGAAAGGCGTCTTCCGCGGCTTCGCCTTGAGTTTTATCGCGGTCGGATTTTTCCATCATCTTATAGTGTGCCAGGCCGATCTGCATCTGGGCGTACGCTGCTTCATCGAGGAACGGAAAAAAAGTGCGGAAATCGTTGTACTCCTGAATGGATTGCGTAAGGTTGGTGGTGCCGCCTTCCTTATAGTAGGAGTCGGCCACGGCTAGCTTGGCTTTGGCGAGGTATTCGCTGTCCGGATAGGTGTTGATCAGGGTTTGCAGCGCCAGGCGTCCTTCGATGTAGCGGCCGGCTTTCAGATCTGCTTGCGCGCGATCGTAGAGCACCTTGTCCGGCTCGGCCGTGGTGTTTACGTCGATGGTCTGCTTCTTTTGATCCTTCTTTTTCTTGCTCACGGCAGTCTGCGCAGCCGGCTTGGCTTTGGGTTGGGGTTTCGGTTTGGCCGTCGCAGTGTCGGCCGCAGTGGGCGTGGGAGGAGGCGCGTTCTCACCGCTGCCGCCGGTCTGGGGCGTGGGTACCTGCGCGCGCGCGCCGGGGCACAGCAGGAGCGCTGCGCCGAAGGCGAAGATCAGCAATGCCACGCTACGATAATGTTTCAGTTTTTTCGCTGCCATCGGATTATTCCAGTCAGACGTTTGCAAGGTTTTTATGCCTTTTGGCTCAAAGCTTGAGTCGCGAGTTTTTTCAACTGGCGCGTTGCAGCCGCTGGATCAGCTGTGTGGAAAATCGAGGTCCCCGCCACGAACGTGTTCGCTCCGGCCTGCGCCAGCTCGGCCGTGTTTCCGGGATCAACTCCCCCATCCACTTCAATCCGGAAGCTAGCATTATAGCGCGACCGCATCTCGTTCAGCTGGCGAATTTTCTCATAGGTATTGGGGATGAATCTCTGACCCCCAAAGCCTGGGTTGACGGTCATTACCAATACCGTGTCCACCTTGTCGAGCACTTCGCTCAGCATGCCCACCGGCGTCGCCGGATTGATGGCCGCCCCCGCTTGCGCACCGAGTTCGCGGATCATCGCGAGCGCACGGTCCAGGTGCACTGTGGCTTCCTGATGCACCAGGATACGGTTGCCGCCAGCGCGAACGAAGCCTTCGATATAGAGTTCGGGCTGCTCGATCATCAGATGCACATCCAGGGGCAGGCGGGTTGCCTTGCGAAGTGATGCGACCACGGGAATTCCCAGGGAAATATTCGGGACAAAGTGGCCGTCCATGATGTCCACATGAATGATATCCGCGCCGGCTTCTTCGACGACGCGGACGTCTTCGCCGAGTTTGGCGAAGTTCGCGGCCAGGATGGACGGCGCAATTTCAATGCGTGCGTAGGTCATGATGGTTCGCGAATTCTAGCACAGGCGTTTCCCCTGATTGGCAGTTTAAGCAGGCGGGCAAGATTCGGGGTTGTGTCTTAGTTGGAGATGCCGAACAAGTAGAGTGCAATGAACAAAATGCCGATTAGGTAGAACATGGCAACATCCCAGCAAAACCGTTTGGGTTCTTCGCCACGGCTTACAATACCGCCATCGCGTTCAAAGGTTTCTCCAGTGAGCGTGAAAACCACCGCCACGAGCAGCAAGATTATTCCCATAAGCAGGAATCTATGCTGCCGGTCAATCAGGTATGAATAGTGGTCCATTTCCTGCTTCGCCTTTGCGTCCATACTCCCAGGAAAGTAGGCGCCGGATCAACGCAATTTCAAGTTGAGACACCAGCAAGTTCCGACGCGAGACGGTCGGCCGAACTACTCCGCCAACTGCAGTTCGATCGTGGTGTTGGCGTCGAGGCGTGCGCCGCGCGAAGGAGTTTGGCCGATCACGGTGCCGTGCAGGCCGCCGGCGACTGGAGCGAATGTGAGCTTGGCGACTTTCAGCCCCGTGCCGGCGAATTTCGATTCCGCTTCTGCCAGTGAAAAGCCAACCAGTTCGGGCATTACGTACGCCGGCGAGTGCGCGCCCAGCGACACCAGTAGGTCGACGTGAGGGCTGGTGACGTCTGAGGTTCCCGGCGCGGGATCCTGTTGCAGCACCTCGTCCGTTTCCGTTCCTGGCACGTACAACTGAGAAATTTCGCCGACCTGCATGCCAGAGCGCAGCAGTTCGATGCGCGCGGCGCGAATGCTGTGATCGGTAAGTACGGGAATCGTCGCCTGCTTGGGGCCCAGACTGATCACCACGTGCGCGTATTGGCCGATTTTCACTTTCATTCCCGGTGGAGGAGTTTGGCGCACGACCGTATCCGCGGGCAGGGGATTGAACATGCGGTCCTCAACTCTGAAAAGCACGCCGCGCCCCTGCAACAACTGCTGCGCTTCAACGGCTTTTTTCCCGACGACGTCGGGCATAGCGACTTCGCGGCCTTGGATGGCGAAGCGCATGGCCGTGAGCGCACTGAGGAAGGCGACGGACATCAGGATGAAGGCGAGTAGCGCCATGCGGAAAATCCATTCGAGCCGTTCGCGAAACGTCATTGATCAGCCTCGTTCGTAATCTGGCGTGGGACGATGCGCTGTTAGCCTAACACGACTGACTGCGGCGAAAGTTCGTCGCGGATCGCGCTCGCGCTCAGGCGGTTAACGTCGGCGTCTCGTCCGTCTTACGTCCTGCTGATCATTGCCGCGAAGAAGCCGTCTGTTTCGAGCGGGCCGGGCGTGGTGCGGAAATATCCGTCGCGGTCAAACAAGCTTCCCGCGTCGCAGCCTGGAATAAGCTTTTCCTTTAAGCCGTTCGCGATATCCGTGGCCGCGTTTCGCCGGAACCCGCCGACAGTGCGCAGCGCTTCTTCCACTACTTGCTCATTTTCCTCCGGTTCCATCGAGCATGTGGAATAGACCAGACGGCCGCCGGAGGCGAGGCGCTCGAGGGCCGATTTCAGCAGCGCGGTTTGTAAATCGTGAAATTCTTTCAGCTGTTCCGGCTGCAGGCGCCAACGAATTTCCGGATGGCGCGCGAGTGTGCCGGTGCCGGAGCAGGGCGCATCTACCAGGATGCGACCGAAGAATGGGCCGAACGGCAGCGGCCTTGCTGCGTCCAGCTCTACTAAACGCGCTTGTGATAGGCTCAGGCGCTTGAATTGTTCGCGCATCGCGCGCAAGCGATGCGCGTGGCGATCGGCAGCGACTACGATGCCGCCGGGGCCTGCGGCGCGGACGAGCGGAGGCGTCTTGCCTCCCGGCGCGGCGCAGAGATCGAGCACGCGATCGCTCGCATGCACGTCGAGCAGCAAAGGCACGGTTTGCGAAGCTTCGTCCTGGATGGAGATGGCGCCATCGCGGAAGGACTGCGTGCGCGTGGGGCTGCCGCCGCTTACGGCGAATGCGGATTGCAGAATTTTGCCGGGTTCGATGCGCAGTCCGGCGTGCTGCAACGCGGCGAAAATTTCGTCGCGGCGGCCGACATCTTGCAACGTACAGCTCAGGCGCGGCGCGTGGTTGTTCGCTTCTAGCAGCGCGATCGTTTGCTGCTGGCCCAAGCGCGCGAGCCAGCGCTCGACCATCCACGTCGGATGCGAGTGCAGTATGCCCAGACGCTCAGCTTGCGGCGCATCTTGGGCAACGAATTTCTCGGCCGGCACGCGCGCTTCGTTTGCGGCGCGACGCAGAACGGCGTTCACCAGAGTCGCCGCGGAAGTTTTGCGCGCGCTCTTTACCAGTTCCACCGATTCATTCACCGCAGCACGCGCCGGAATACGTTCAAGAAAGCGTAATTGGTAGAGTCCGATTCTTAGCGCGAGCGCGACCGGAAGATCCAGCTTTGCAGGGGGCCTCCTTAACTGGCGCTCGAGCAGAAAATCGAGCAGGCGGCGCCAGCGCAGCACACCCATCACTAATTCGGTGGCGAGGCCGGCGTCGTCGGCTTTCACGCGCGCGCTCAGCTCGGCATGCAACACATCGCTCGCGTACGCGCCTTCAGCTTCTACGCCGCGCAGGACTTCGTAGGCGATTTTTCGCGCGGGACTAATCACGATCCGAATCGCTCACCGGGCGCGAGGCGCGCGCCATTGGCAAATTCGCGCGCGGTGACGCGCTTGCGACCTTCGAGGTGCAGAAATTCCAGGCGCAGCGCGGTTTGTTCCCCGCAGGCCACATTTATTTCGCCGCCATCAACGCTGATCGTACCAGGCGTTTCGCGATGCGCCTGAGTTGCGGTTGTAGGGTCGGGTCTAAGACCCGCCCCTACGGTTGCACCGCTCGCGACCGGCGGCTCCGTTTCGGCGGGCTTGCCCCAGATTGCGCACTGCTTTCCGCGGAATTGCGTGAATGCGCCCGGCCAAGGTTGGAAGCCTCGGATGTGATTGTAGATTTTCTGTGCGGGGAGCTGCCAATCGATTCTGCCGTCTTCTTTTTTAAGTGGAGGAGCGAGAGACGCTTGCGAATTATCCTGAGGCACCCGCGCGAGCGTTCCTTGCTCGAGACCGCGCAGTGTTTCGACCATCAGCGGCGCGCCTGCTTCCGCGAGGCGCGCGTACAGTTGCGGGGCGGTTTCGTTGGGCGCAATTTCGGTTTCTTGTTTCAGTAGCATTGGGCCTGTGTCCAGACCGGCGTCAATCTGCATGGTGGTTAGGCCAGTCCGCGTCTCGCCGCTGGCGATGGCCCAGTGGATCGGTGCGGCGCCGCGATATTTTGGCAGCAGGGAGCCGTGCAGGTTAATCCACCCCAGGCGCGGGATGGCGATCAGGCGCGCGGGAATAATTTGACCGTAGGCGATGATCACGACCACATCGGTCGCGGCGGCGCGAAAATATTCGTACGCTTCTTCTGTGCGGATTTTCTGCGGCTGGTACACGGGGATTCCGGCGGCGACGGCGGCGGATTTTACCCACGAGGTGGAAATCTCTTGACCGCGGCCACGCGGGCGATCCGGCTGCGTGACGACGCCTTCTATTTTGAACTCGGGATGCGCCAGCAGTTCGCGCAGTGTGGGCAGAGCAAAGCCTGGTGTGCCGCAAAAAATAATTCTCAGCGGCGGCACGGACGCCCTACCACTCGCCGGCCTTTTTCAGCTTGCGGATTTTGCGTTTAATGAGGTCGCGCTTGAGCATGCTCAGGTGCGTGATGAACAGGATGCCGTTGAGGTGGTCAATCTCGTGGCAGAAGGCGCGGGCGAGCAGGCCTTCGCCGCGGCGTTCGAACTGAGCTCCGGTGGCGTCCTGCGCGCGGACGGTGACGTATTGCGGGCGTTCGACGTAGCCGCGGAAACCGGGGAGCGAGAGGCAGCCTTCTTCTTCGCGCTGCTGGCCTTCGGCGTAAATGATTTCCGGATTGGTGAGGACCATTTTCGCTTCGGGAACTTTTCCGTTGGAGACGTCAATCACGGTGAGGCGCAGGCCGACACCAATTTGCGGCGCCGCCAGGCCCACGCCATTGGCGGCGTACATAGATTCGAACATGTCCGCTATGAGCTTCTGAATATCTTCGTCGAATTTTTCTACG
>Ga0187863_10002707_pt1 | contig 13360 bp, 13 predicted proteins | sample June2016WEW_11_1_FD_132975 | JGI IMG/M metagenome (GOLD analysis project Ga0187863, IMG submission 132975) | Peatland microbial communities from SPRUCE experiment site at the Marcell Experimental Forest, Minnesota, USA - June2016WEW_11_10 | ecosystem: Environmental > Terrestrial > Soil >... | reverse complement strand
GTGTTGGCGTCGCATCTCGGTGGCGCAGCCCCAAGGCAATAGAATGGGGGGTGGGACTCTTCCCCGCACAGGATCGAGCGAACGCCGATGTATGAAGTTACTGTAGAGGCGGGTTTTTCTTCCGGACACTATCTCCGCAACTATCACGGCAAGTGCGAGAATCCGCATGGGCACAATTACAAGGTGCGGGTGACGCTGGCCGGAGCGGCGCTGGATGAATCCGGGCTGCTGCTCGATTTCAAATTGCTCAAACAAGTCCTGCGGCCGGTCATCGGCCGTATCGATCATCAGATGCTCAATGACCTGGAGCCGTTTACGACGCTGAATCCTTCGGCCGAGAATATTGCCAAGTATTTTTACGACCACACCAACCAACAACTCGATGGAATGACGCAGGGGCGCGTGCGCGTGAAAGATTGCACCGTCTGGGAGACCGATACGACGACCGCGACCTACTACGAATAGTTACCGGCGACTAATTCCCGCTTCCGTGCGACAAGGATGCGTAGAGGGGGCCAAGTGCCGGTCCAATCCAGTGGGCACATTTGCACTTTAAGACCGGCGCCCGCAAATTCCGCCGCGTACTCTTTCATTAACTTGTAGTCGGAAATGACAGCCACGCCGCCCGGTTTGAGCACACGTGCGATCTCGCGGCAAGCCTTGGAGCGCCCAGGCTGCTCGTAGATGTTGTGCAGGCATACATTCGACAGCACGACATCGATCGATCCGTCAGGGAAGCTCATCTCGCGCGCATCCTCGCTCTTGATGGTGGTTTTTTCGCCAACGCCTTCAAGGGCAATATTTGCCTTAAGCGCTTCTGGGCCGTTGCCCGAAAGATCTTCAGCGTTCCAAATATCGATGCCCGTGGCATGGCCCCTGGTCAGTCGTTTGGCCGCGCCAATCAGCAACAATCCCCGGCCTGTGCCCACGTCGAGCACGTTTTCAGCGCCGGTCCACGCTACTTTCGCCAGCATGCGATCGCGGTGGCGAAATTTGCCGACGAGCGAATAGAGCAGCATCAGCCCGCCGAAAAAGATGAACCAAACGGCCGGCCACAGGAAGCCCGGAAACACGAGAAACTGAATGTGTGCGATGGTGATGCTCGGAAACGCAAAAGCGATGATTAGAAAGATCGTGCCTGCAATGAAGAAATTTCGAATGACATTCGGTGCGTCGATTCCGTAGTTGGGCTTTTGAGCCATCGAGTGTCCCCCGTGCTCGCGTCGATGCGTCGTCGGATGAATCGTATCATCCGAATCGCTCAGGCGAAGGTGGAAGAACTCGGAAGGAAACCACCTCACTTCATCGCGGCCGATTTCGACTGGAGGTATTTGTCGAAGGGAACTTCAAAGAAGAATAGCTCGTTGCCGTCGGCGTCGCGCAGCTTGTGTAAGTGAAGCTTGGCGCCCTTGAGCGGATTATCGAGCTGGGAGACGTCATAAAACAAAAAGCCGGCGCGCGTGGTGTGGGCTTCCACCACAAGGGCGCCGTATTCGAACTCGTCAAAGTCCGCCTCGATATCCTTGTTGCTGGCCTTGGGCTTCATGTGGATGCTCGGGATCGGGCCGGGCATTGGAATCTTGCCGCCTTCGCGTTCCTTACGCGTCATCAGCCGTTCCACATCTTCGGGCTCCGCGGCCTGGATCCGGTCGCCGGCTCGGGTTTGAAAGAGAATGCGCGCGTCGCGCAAGGAGATGGGCCGGTCGCCGTTGTTGGTCACGATCAGGCGAACAGGCATTACGCCGTGGCTGAGGTAATCCACGCGGAAGATCGCTTCCTTTTCTTTTGTGTCGTAGGGTTCCGCGGCAACTGCGACTTTCTCTTTGTCGTGCACTTCAACGGCTGCGAATGAAGTGGCCGGCTGCACAGGCGGCTCCTTATGGTCGTTGGCGCCAGCGGGCAGCACTAGCCAAATCGCGAGCAGCGGAGCGAGCTTCAGACCCTTCATCGTGCACGACTGTATCATTTTAGGGTTAGACCGAGGGAAGGCGAATTCCGTCACGCATGATTTTATTTTTCTATAATCTCGCGCTGCTCACGGGACTCGTTGCCAGCGCGCCATGGTGGCTCTGGCGGATGGCCACCACGCACAAATATCGCGAGGGGCTGGGAGAAAGGCTGGGAATGGTTCCGGCGTGGCTCAGGAGTCGATCGGCGCAACGGCCGGTAATCTGGCTCCATGCCGTTTCTGTGGGAGAAGTGCTGGCCGTAAGCCGGTTCATTGCGGAACTCGATAAAGCATTGCCGGGGCTGCAAGTCTTGATTTCAACCACCACGCGGACCGGACAGAAGCTGGCGCGCGAGCGTTTTGGGGCGAATCGGGTTTTTTACTGTCCGCTTGATTTGCCCTGGGCCGTGAAGGCGTACCTCGACGCGGTTAGGCCGCGCATGCTCGTTCTGGCGGAAACGGAGTTCTGGCCGAATTTGCTCAGCGGCTGCTTTCGCAGGAAGATTCCCGTCGCGGTGGTCAACGCGCGCATCTCCGACCGCTCATGGCCTCGATATCGCAAGCTGCGCTGGTTCTGGCAGCCGCAGCTCAGCCGAATCAGCCGAGTGCTGGCGCAGACCGAAACCGATGCCGAGCGGTTGAAGGCGATTGGCTGTCTGTCGGGACGCGTGACCGTCGCTGGGAATCTGAAGTTCGACGTACGGGCCGCACAGGAGGCCGAAGTGACTCGGCTATTGAAGGCACTCGGACCGGGGCTACGTTACATTGTGGCGGGGAGCACGCTGGAAGGCGAAGAAGCTGCGCTGCTGGAGGCTTGGCCAAAAATTGGCGGAACAGATTCGCAGCTGGCGATGGTCCTTGCGCCGCGCCATCCTGAGCGATTTGCATCCGTGGTTGCGCTTCTTCAAAAGTCTGGTTTCAAATGGATCGAACGTTCGTTCTGGCAGGGCCGGCCGGCAGAGGAGATCGAACCGGTGAGCGCGGGGCAGATCATTTTGCTCGACACCATTGGGGAGTTGGCGTCCGTCTATTCGATCTCGGCGGTCGCGTTTGTCGGCGGAAGCCTCTTCCCGGCAGGCGGTCACAACCCCCTCGAGCCGGCGCAATTCGGCGTGCCTATCGTGGTGGGTCCGCACTACGCCAACTTCCGTGAAATTACCGATGCCCTGATTGCGCATCAGGCCATTTGCATTGCCACCCGCGGAGAACTGGCTGTTGCTTTGATTGATGTGCTGTCAGATCGGGATGAGGCGGCCGCACTTGGCCTGCGGGCCAAGCAGGTCTTTGACGCGCAGGCGGGTGCGACTGCGCGGGCGGTGGACGCAATTCAAGACCTGATCGCGAAAGTTGACCTTCGACGATGAGAAGACCCTGGCTTGCTCCACTGATCCCGCTTTACGCTGCGGCCGTTGCGGTGCGCAATCTTGGTCTGAAGCTTGGCTGGGAGCCAGTGCGGCATCTCCGCTGGCCTGTGATCAGTGTAGGCAACCTGTCCACCGGCGGCGCGGGGAAGACGCCCTTTGCGATCGCGTTGGCACAGATGCTCGCGGCCAAGGGATTTTCGGTAGATGTTCTCTCGCGGGGATACGGTCGACAGAACAAGCAACCAGTGCGCGTTCGGTCCGGGGGATCCGTCGATGAGTTTGGTGATGAACCGCTGTTGATCGCTCGGGAAACCGGCGCGCCCGTTTATGTCGCACCGCAGCGCTACGATGCCGGCCTGTTGGCTGAATCGGAGTTCGATGCAGCTGGGCTGCAGCATCTTCGCGAAGACCAAATCATTCTTACGCATATTCTCGACGACGGCTTTCAACATCGACACCTCGCTCGCGACGTGGACATTCTGCTCTTGAATCGCTGCGATTGGGAGGACTCCCTTTTGCCGGCGGGCAATCTGCGCGAGGGGTTGCAGGCGGTAAATCGGGCGAGCGTTCTCGCGATTCCGGCCGAAGAGCCGGGTTTTGAATCGCAACTCCGGTTATGGGGATGGACGAACCCAATCTGGCGTCTGCGTCGCCGGATGGAAGTTCCGCAGATCGACGGCCCGATCGCGGCGTTCTGCGGGATCGCCCAGCCGGAGCAGTTCTACGATGGACTGGAAGACGCCGGATTGCGGCTCGCCGGGCAAACGACCTTCCGTGATCACTACCGCTACACCGCGCACGACGTAAACGCCCTTGTCGCCGCTGCGCGCTCTGCGGGCGCCACTGCGCTGATCACCACAGAAAAGGACGCAGCGCGGCTGGGGAATTTAGCTTCCGGTTTCCCGGCAGCGCATCCGCTGAAAACTGCTCGCTTGCAGATCGAAATTGAAGACTTGAGTGCGGTTACCGGGTGGCTCGTGAATCGCCTGTTGGGACGTCCCGCGATTCCATCGCTATGAGAAAATCGAAGTTTGCATACGCAGTCCAAGTTCCGCTTGCTCGTGGTCCGTTTGGGCGCCATGGGCGACATTCTGCATGCGCTTCCAGCTGTGACGGCGCTGCGAAAGATACATTCGGAGTGGATCATCGACTGGGTGGTCGAACCGAGGTGGTGCGCGTTGCTGACCGCCTCTGGCGTGCCGGGTCGTGATACGGGGCAGCCGGCGCCTAAACAGCCGCTAGTGGACCGCGTTCACTTCGCGCCTGCAAAGCAATGGGGCAAGAGCCCATTGGCTGGCCGGACGATCAGCGAGTTTATGGCTCTTCGGCGCGCACTCCGTGAAGCGAAATATGACGCGGCTATCGATTTTCAGGGAGCAGTGCGCTCTGCTGTCTTTGGCCGGCTTGCCGGAGGTCGGCTGATTGGCGAAGCGGCGCCGCGTGAATGGGCGGCCCGTTGGCTGTTTACCGACCGCGTAACCACGCGAGGCGCCCATGTCATCGAGCAGGATTTTGAATTGGCATCTGCAGTGGCAGGCGATGTATTGAAGCCAGTGCGACCCTGGTTGCCGTTCGACCTTGGCGCCGAGGCTTGGGCCGATGGACTCCTCGCATCGTCCCGAGGCCAGCGGGCTGTGCTCATCAATCCCGGCGCAGGATGGGGCGCCAAACGTTGGCCGGTGGAGCGTTATGCGACCGTAGCCCAGGGGCTGATTGGCCGAGGTTGTCGTGTACTCGTGAATGCTGGCCCCGGAGAAGAGCAGATCGCCGATGTGATCGTGAGCCGAACAAACGGCGTCGCAACGCCTCTTGCGCCATCTCTCGAAAATCTCATTGCACTTACCCGCCGCGTGGCGCTGGTGATCGCGGGCGACACAGGGCCTTTGCATCTTGCCTGCGCACTAGGCAAGCCTGTCGTGGGAATCTACGGTCCCACCGACCCGCGCCGCAATGGTCCCTTAGGCACCCAGTTCAAGGTGCTGCGGAGTCCTGCGAGTCGCCGCGACCACTCACGCCGCAAGATGCCGGAAGCGGGCCTGTTGACGATCCAACCGGATGAGGTACTGAGCGCGGCTGAAGAGCTGCTTGATTCAAAGGGGGCACTGTGAGCAGCGCGAACACTCATCCAAATGCCAGGGCCATGGAGCGGTGGCAACGCGTCGCGAAGCGTATTCGCGTGCCTCTCGGTTTTGTTGTCGCGGCACTGTACGTTTTTGAATTGTGGCACCGCGCTCCCGAACCATCGGCCATTGCATGGAGCCTTGCCTTGGTGCTCCCGGGACTCTGGCTGCGCGGCTATGCTGCAGGTTATGTCAAAAAGAATCGTGAATTGACGCAGACCGGCCCGTATGCACGCACCCGCAATCCGCTTTACCTGGGATCGATTCTGATTGCCGCGGGATTCGCCGTTGCCTTGCTGAGTTGGACGGTGGCGATTGCGCTCGCGGTGATGTTTTTTCTGATCTACGTTCCGGTGATTGCATCGGAAGAGCGCTTTCTGCGGGCGACCTTTCCAGAATTCGAAGCATATTGCCAGTGCGTGCCGCGCCTGCTTCCCCGTCTTTCGGCAGCTAAAATTCCGGCGCAACGGGCGCTGGACTGGAGTGACCAAACCGAAGTGACTTCCGGCAACTTCTCTTTTGCGCTTTACTTACGGCACCGCGAGTACAATTCAGCTATTGGAGCATCGCTGCTCTACCTGAGCCTGCTCTTTTTGCGGCCGGCTCTGGCTTTACTGGGGCACGGGGTGCGATAAGCCACCTACCCAACGAACTGTGGCGGCGAGTTGCCGTAATTTGCCTGGGCCGGGTAGACGATTCCCGGCCGGGGTAGGTCAAATTCGAAGGAGCCGAGCCTCACGGTGAAGATTCGCACGACGGTGAAGACGATCTTTTGTGGCATCGCCCTTGCCGCCGTTGCGTACGGCCAGCAGCCTACGCTGCTTCCTCCGCCGCGCCCCGGGTTTACCTTCCCGCAAAAGCAAACCCTCACCTATTCCGTCGACTGGCGTGTTTTCCCAGCCGGTACCGCGGTGCTTCACTTTGAAGAAGCGGGCGACCGCGAGCGTGTGAGTGCGACGGCCGACACGATAGGCGCCATCAACTTGATTTTCCATGTCAGTGACCGTTTTCAATCAACGTTCGACCGCGCGAAGGGGTGTACGTACGAGTTCGACAAGCAGACGGTCGAGGGTCGACGGCAAATCAATTCCACTCTGCACATCGACTATCCCCAATCGAAGTCGATCTTGGATGAGAAGAACCAGGTGAACGGCCAATCCAAGCATGTCGAGGTGCCGATTCCCGGCTGCATGACCGATCTTCTGACTGGCGTGTTTTATGCTGCATCGCAGCCCCTGGAAGTTGGGCACAACTTTGTTCTTCCAGTAGTGGACGCAATGCACAATGTGCCGGTGACCATGAAGGTGGAGGGTCGCGAAGAGATCAAGACACCGCTCGGCACGTTCAAGACGATTCGCGTGCAGCCGACGGCCGCAGCGGGCGTGGTGAAAAACCGCGGCAACATCTGGGTCTGGTATACCGACGACGACCGCCATCTACCTGTCCAAATGCGCGCGCGCCTCTTCTGGGGAACAATCACCTTCCGCCTGACCGCCAACGACAACAAATGAACTAGCCATTTCAGGGAACTGGCCCGTCCAGCCAAGGGCTTCGCGTGGCAACAAAGCATCGTTGTGGTTCCTGAAGTGTTAATCCGCGCTTCCATATTGGCCCACTAGGGCCCGCTCTTGTAAATGAGAGGGAACCCAGATCGTCTGAGGTGCTTGAGAATTCATCTGCGGCGACAGCCGCGTTGGCCGCACCGTAGGTACTTTATTGCATGCGATAGCGCTCACGCATCAGACGTTGCAGGCGCGGCCAGTAGATGAGGTTGAAAGCCAGTTCCTTGTCGGGGAACATGCCCAGTGCCACGCGACGCGTGTCGGCCACCATCTCCGAGGCTTCGTCGACGGTGATCGACTGATCCTGCGCGATCACCTGCATCACCATGCTCATCACCATCTGGAAACGGCGAATCTTCCGGCTTTCTTCCTGCAGTTCCTCCGGGGATTGTGCGGGCTGGCGTAAGTCCGCGGCAGTGCTGGAGGGGGAAATTGGAGCGGCGTCGGGCTGCCGGTCCAAGGGAAACTCCGATGAACCCATGCGGCAATTCCTCCTGGGAATTTGGATGAAATTGTCGTGCTTTCTGAGCATGGTAGCACCAGGGCAGAACTCCTCCCAGTGTTTCGTTCCGGCTTGTGCCAGCGGAAACACCGGGCAATCCGTAGAATAAGATTGGATGGCTTTCACCGAACAATACGACGTGGTGGTAGTGGGCGCGGGGCACGCGGGGTGCGAAGCGGCGATGGCTGCGGCGCGCATGGGCCTGAAGACTGCACTGATTACGATGAACCTCGACCTGATTGCGCAGATGAGCTGCAATCCGGCGATTGGCGGAGTGGCGAAGGGGCATTTGGTCCGCGAAGTCGACGCCTTGGGCGGAATTATGGGTGAAGTGGCCGATGCAGTGGGCATCCAGTTCCGGTTGCTGAACACATCGCGCGGTCCGGCGGTGTGGAGTCCGCGCGCGCAGTGCGACAAGCAGCTCTACCGGGTCAAGATGCGAGAGGTGCTGGAGGGCCAGCGGGGGCTGCATATTCGGCAGGCGGAGGTCGTCGATCTGGTGATCGACGAGGGAATTGGGAATAGACACCCCAGCGACCAAGACCCATCGCTGGGGACCCCGCGGGAACGGGGAATAGAAACCGAGGAACGCAGTGAGCTGACTGAGTTACCTCGGCCGATTCGTCCACGGCGTCGGGTGCTGGGGTTGAAATTGCGCGATGGGCGGAATCTGCTTGCCGGGGCGACGATCATCACCACCGGCACATTTTTGAACGGGCTGATTCACTGTGGCGAGGAGCGGTATCCGGCTGGGCGAAGCGGCGAGCCCGCGTCCGTTTTGCTGGGCGAGGCACTGCGGCGGCTAGGGCTGCGGACTTGCCGTTTGAAGACAGGTACGCCGCCGCGTCTCGATGGGCGCACGATTCATTGGGAACGATTCGAAGAGCAGCCGGGCGACCCGGAGCCGACGCCGTTCAGCTTTCGTACCAAGAAGATTGTGCAGCCGCAGGTGAGCTGCCACATAGCCTTCACGACGCCGGAGACGCTGCGGCTGATTCGTGAGAATGTGCACCGGTCGGCGATGTATTCGGGGCGGATCGAAGGCATTGGGCCGCGCTATTGCCCGTCGATCGAAGACAAGATCGTTAAGTTTCCCGACAAGACGCAACACCAGTTTTTCCTGGAGCCGGAAGGGCTGAACACGCACGAGGTTTATGTGAACGGGATGTCGACCTCGCTACCAATGGAGGTACAGTGGCAAATCGTGCATTCAATTCCCGGCCTCGAGGACGCGGAGATGCTGCGGCCCGGCTACGCGATCGAATACGACAGCGTGGACGCGACCGAGCTTGATCGCACACTGCGCGTGAAGAGCATGGAAGGCCTGTATCTCGCCGGGCAGATCAACGGCACCAGTGGCTACGAGGAGGCTGCGTGCCAGGGGATTATGGCAGGCATCAATGCAGCGCTTTGGCTGAAGAATGAGCCGCCTTTTACGATGGATCGGACCGAGGGTTACACGGGCATTCTCATTGACGATTTGATTTCGAAGGGCACGAATGAGCCCTATCGTATGTTCACTTCGCGTGCTGAATTCCGGCTGCATTTGCGGATTGACAATGCGGACCGCAGGCTTACTCCTTATGGTCGCAGGCTGGGACTGATTAATGACGAGGCGTGGTCCGAATACGAGCGGAAGCAAGCGCGCATGGCAGCGCTGAAGCGCATTCTGATCTCCGGCAAAGTAGATGCGGAGCAACTGCAAGCGGCTGGATTCGGCGAATTGACTGCGACTGCGGGTTCGACATGGGCACAACTGCTGAAGCGGCCTGAAGTGACGATAGAGTCGGTTCTCGCAGTGCTGCAGGACGTCCTCGCTGCCGAACCTTTGCTAGACGAATTTGCGAATTTGCAGCAAGGCTCAGCACAGCAGAGCCGGGAGGCGCGAGCCGCTCTCCGCAATGAGGCGCGCGCAGTGGAAACAGAGATCAAGTTCGCCGGCTATCTCGATCAGCAGAAGAAATCGATTGAGAAGCTGAAGGCCGCCGAGGCCGTGGCCATTCCGGAATGGATCGAATACGGCACGATCAGCGGTCTGTCGCGCGAGATGCGAGAAACGCTGGAGCGGGTTCGACCGAGCACCATTGGGCAAGCGAGCCGCATCCCCGGCGTAACCCCTGCGGCCCTGTCACTAGTGCATGTTTCGATACGGGTGCAGGGAGCAGGACGGGCTACTGCTTCTGCGGACTGATCGGTTTGAGCAAGGCTGCGATAGAGTGGGCTATGCGCCGCTCTCCGTTCGCCACTCTGCTGTTCACTTTCGCAATACTGCCGGTCACCGCTCAAAACCTCAACACCGTTCCGGTCCGCGCGCGCGATCTCGGAGTCCCATTCGATGGAACAACGGGCCCGCTGAATGCGATCACCGATGTTGCCGGGGTGGAGGTGGGCGCGACCACTCTTATTCGCGGCGAAGGCGTGTTGAAAGTTGGTGAAGGCCCAGTGCGCACGGGCGTCACAGTGATCCTTCCGCGCGGTGCGAAGAATACCGATCCTGTTTATGCGGGCTGGTTTAGCCTGAACGGAAATGGCGAGATGACCGGCACCGCGTGGGTTGAGGAATCGGGCTTTCTCGAAGGGCCCGTGACCCTGACCAATACTCATAGCGTGGGAACCGTGCGCGATTCGATGATTGCGTGGGGGTTGAGACATGGCGCACTGCACCAGGACTGGGCGTTGCCCGTGGTCGCCGAGACTTGGGATGGGTTTCTGAACGACATCAATGGATTTCATGTGAAGCAGGAAGATGTGTTCGCGGCGGTCGATTCCGCCAAAGCTGGTCCGGTGGCCGAGGGGAACACTGGCGGCGGAACAGGGATGGTGTGCTACGGCTTCAAGGGCGGCACTGGAACGGCTTCGCGGGTACTCACCAAGGGCGAGGGCGGCTACACCGTGGGAGTTCTGGTGCAGTGCAATTGCGGAAGGCGGCCGCAGCTCACGATTGCGGGCGTGCCGGTCGGACGAGAGATTCCTCAGGACGCCCCGTATGCGAGCCTGGCGACGCCGGCGCGTCCTCCGGGAAACGAGGAGCGCGGCGATGTGGGGTCGATCATTGTTGTGATCGCGACGAACGCGCCGCTGCTGCCGCATCAGCTGAAACGGCTGGCACGAAGAGCGACGCTGGGGCTGGCGCGAACCGGATCGATCTCGGGCAACGGCTCGGGCGACATTTTCATTGCATTCTCGACGGCTAATCAACACATAGATGCGACGCCAGGTCCGAATACGGTGCAAACGGTGTCGAACGAGCGCATCACGCCGTTGTTCACGGCCACAGTGGAAGCCACCGAGGAAGCAATCGTGAACGCGATGGTAGGTGCGCAGACGATGACTGGCATCAATGGGCACACGGTGATTGCGCTGCCGCACGAGCAACTGGTCCAGGCGCTGAAGAAGTACAACCGGTGACAGTGAGAGGCCGGCCGCGCGCTTACTGTTGCTGGTTCTTCTCGCTCTTGGAGAAGAGCGGAATATGGAACGGCATTTCCGCGGTTGACTGCTTCTTGGTCTTTCCTGGCGCGTCAGTACGCAGTGAAGTGCGTTGCGAATTGATGCACGACCAACCGCCGCGCGTGCGCTCGAAGACATGCGTGAAAACGCCCTTCTCATCCACCTGACCACTCGCCGCTTTGTGGTGGAGCACATACGTGCCGTTGGCCACGGCAGTGTCGCCGAGCATGCGGACAGTGATTACTTTCTGATCCAGGTGCAGTGTCTTGTCTTCGCCGCCAATCAAATCGGCCAGCTGTTGATTGCGCGTGGTGATGTCTCCGCTTGCCGATACGTCGACGAAGAGAGGTGACAAGACAAGCTCAAGTCCATACTGATCGCGCATATTGATCGAGTTGGACCAGTTGTCTTCAATTTTCTGGAATTGTGTGATCTCGGGCGATGCAGTCGAGGTGATGCCAACCGGGGTCGGAGTTACGGTCCCCTCGGCACTTTGAGCAATCGCAGGAATGGAGAGAAGAGCAACAGAAAAGCAAACCGCAATTCGAATCATAAGTAGTACGAACTCCCAGTCTTCAATGATATCTCTTGGACTCTGGGTGCGGCTGCCTTGGAAGCGCCAAAACGACTGTTCGCGTTAGTTCAGCAATTGCAACTGCTGAGGCTGCATCACAGTAACCAGCGCATCCTCGATTGTGATCCAGCCGTCTTTACGAAACTGGCCTAGCGTGCGGGTAACGGTTTCGCGGGTGGTGCAGGCCATCGAGGCCATCTCCTCGTGAGTCAGAAGGAGCGGAAAGCGGAAGACTCCTCCGTCGAGGGTTTCGCCGATCTGGTGTCCGAGCTCCAGCAGTAGCCTCCCCAGCCGCCCAGCGACAGTCTCAGCCAGCGAGATGCGGCATGCATCCTGCAGCGCGAAGCGGTACTCCTGGCAAATACACTGCACGGCGTGCATCTGGGCTTCCTTGTGGCAGCGCAGGAAGTTGAGAAATCGCTCGCGTTCGACGGGTCGAAGCTGCGCGGGTGTCAGCGACTCGGCTGAAACTTCGTAGACTCCATGCGCGAGGACGGCGTACAGGCCCAACACCGAACCGGGTCCTGCGACACGCACGATCATCTGACGATCTTGCGGACGCCCGGCGGTCAATTTGAGGTAGCCCCCACAAATCAGGTAAAGGCAGCGCGCATCCTCCCCTTGCACAAACAAGGAGGCCTGGGAAGGAAGCGAGATTGTGCTGGTGACGAGTTCCAGGTCGGCGAGCACGGCGTTTCCGAGCGAACAAAACCAGCCGGGACGCCGATGGGCGCAGGCCGCACAGCCTACGGGCGCCTGCCGCTGCAGATGCTTCTGCTTTTTCTGGGTGATAGCCGGAATCTCTACGTCCGCCATGGTCTTGCCCCGTCCGCCGCCGACGGAAGGCTCACTGCCTCCTGGGCGGCCCGCTCAGCGGCTCAGGAGGCTGCTGAGGTGAAACTCTATGGCCTCCGGGAAAGAGACTTTTTCGCCTCGTTAGAGTTTGCCGCACGTCGCGATTTGGTGGATGTGATGAGCCTCACATGTCTTCGGAAGGCAGCGGGCGAGGGATCGAGGGGACGATGCTGATCCAGGTTTGCCGTTGAGTTGATCCGCTATCCAGCAGGTTGGCCGGTGACGGACTTCATTCAAATGGCCGAGCTCATTGCGAATAGGTCCTGCGGATTCAGAGAATTGCGTCGTGTGATGCAGAACGGTACAGCGTGTGATCAAGGTCACCGAATCTGCGATGAGAAAGACGTAGGATGCAGCGCATGAGGTGATGCTCCGCACAAGAGCACCTTCGAACAAGCGAGACCCAAAACCTGGGAATCCATAGCTGTTGTGCAACTTCCAGGTGCAGGTCTAGCTGATTTCGAAGACTGCTACGAGAGCTCCCAAGGTGGTACTTGATGCATAACGAAGGGCCAGTACGGCGAATGTTCATTGAAAAGGCTCCGAAGAGTTTCGCGGGGCTGCGCATCTGTTTCATGCTTTTGCTGAGCGCATTCGTGCTCTGCGCCACGGCAATGGCTGCTCCTTCTCCTGCCAAGGGAGACAAACCAGGCGGGACAAAGGCGAAGCAGGCTGATTCGTCTGAGTACGTGGGTTCCGAAACCTGTGCGACTTGTCACGAAGATACCGCCAAAAAATTCGCCGGCAATCCGCACACGAAGATGGTCGAGATGCATGGCGCGAATGGGATGACCTGCGAAAATTGCCACGGTCCAGGCAAAGCGCACGTGGATGGGGGCGGCGATGTCACGAAGATCTTCAACCCATCCAAGCATTCGACCAAAGAGATCGATGCCACATGTTTGAAGTGCCACGCGGGTGCGCATCCGGACTTTGAGCGCTCGCCGCACGCCAAAGCGAATGTGGGCTGCGTGGGGTGTCACAG
>Ga0187863_10002705_pt1 | contig 13362 bp, 14 predicted proteins | sample June2016WEW_11_1_FD_132975 | JGI IMG/M metagenome (GOLD analysis project Ga0187863, IMG submission 132975) | Peatland microbial communities from SPRUCE experiment site at the Marcell Experimental Forest, Minnesota, USA - June2016WEW_11_10 | ecosystem: Environmental > Terrestrial > Soil >... | reverse complement strand
TTTTGTTTAACCCAGTGAAGATAAGGTTCCCGGAAATAAATTCGGGGCAGACTCTTTCGAACCTTTTATTGAAATGTTAAAGGTTTAAATATCTTATAACATTTTGTATATAAAGGATAACATGCAAAAGTTAGAAAAAATCAGAGACTTTTAAATTGTAAGGATCCAATAAAAGAGTTCTAACTCCCATTTGCTTAAGTCCCCAAAATGCTGTTTTATCATATCCGGGACAAATAGTTATCAATTTTACATCATTATAAAATTTGTGGCATAGATTTAAAGACAATCCAATGTAATACTTTAGAACCTGCCCTATTATTGAATGATCTGCGGAAGTAGTTTTTAATTCTATAGCATAAGCAATATTTTTACTATAAACCACTAAATCTATGTTTCCAGATTCTACTGGAAACTCAGGACAAATAAAATCTATACCATCTGTATAAGGACAAATAGATTTCTCTCGATCGTCATATAATTTTCGAATGATATTTCGATGAGATTCTTTTGTATCTTCCATCTGAGGGACCGTATCAGAAAAAACTGGATCAGAGATTTTAAAACATAAAAATTGCCCAGTTTTAAAAAAATGATCCATTAAAGAAATTCGATTAAGATCATTCTGGGTAAAGATATCAAAAGAAGTAGGAAACTCATTTTTATGCTCCAATAGAAACTTATAATCTGTTTGAAATTCTTTTGATCTTCGTAAGAATGAAGTCCAAGTTCTATAATATAAACATTCAGCTATCTTTGCTGACATTGTTTTTACCTATATCATTCTTAGCCCGAAGTTCACCCCGTTTTCTGAAACTATATAATCTATATTCAACACTCTTTTTCATTTCTGCTTCTATGGCGTCATATTCGTTTAACAGCGCTTCTACTTTACTAGGCTGTAAGTAACCCTTCTCAAGCTTACTCTCGATCTCCTGAAGCTTCCTAAGCGGTCTAAAGACCTTTGTATACATTTTACGAGTTTGTGGACAATTAGATTCGTTTATAAGATTATGACAAATTCTACATAAATATCTATGCTCGTGATCAGATTTTTCAATCGGAGGAAGAAATAACTTTCTAGCTTCACGATTACACTTAGGGCACAAAAAAGCCCATCTGTATCCCCCCAAAAAATTTTCTTTATGCGTATAATTAAAGGACTGCTCTCCTACTCTAAACATATCAAGCTCATGAAGAATAATTTCAAGTTTTTCTTCTTGGGTAATATCTGGATAATTTTCCCGAATATCTTTACTTATAGATCGTTGAAGAGCACTAATATCCAACACTGAGCATTGTTCAACTAACAATTTCATTGACTAGACCCCCTAAATAAGTGGATAGAATAACATTTTATCTGGATAGAAAGATATTTTTATTAAAAGATTATAAGTATTATTAACATTTTGTTTATTTTTTTATAAGAAAAGTATATAATATATAATGAATCAGAAAAAATATTAATCCTCTAAAAGGAGACCTAAATGGAATATATCGAAGCCCCAAATACAAAATACCCTCCACACAAATTATGTCTTTTTCTAGGCGGTTCTATAACCGGATGCCCTAATTGGCAAAATGATGCGGTAAAAAAACTTAAAGATTTAGATATAGTTATTTTTAATCCTCGCCGTAAAAATTTTGATGTAAAGGATCCAACCGCATCTGAAAAACAAATTAAATGGGAATACAATATGTTAAGGGCTGCTGATATGATTTGTTTCTGGTTTAGTAAAGAAACTCTCGCACCAATAGTTTTATTTGAACTTGGAGCTCATAGTATGACTACTAAACCTATAACAATAGGAATGGATCCCCAATACCAACGCAAACAAGATGTAGAAATCCAAATGTCCCTTGAACGACCTGATATTCCAATTACCTATTCTATAGATGATTTTGTAGATTCTATTAAAAATATGGTAGAGGATACTAAAGACAGATATTCTTGCTAATTAAGGAAATCCATAGAACTAAAGGAGTTTCAAATGATTAATCCATTTAAGGGTATACGTATCGAGTTTCATGCTGAAAAAAAAGACAGCAAAAAAGATTCTGATGGTATCAATAAAACTGATGCTGATGATATTTGTTTGGAGAAAATAGACGAGGACGAAAAAGCTCGGCGAGCTAATGCCGCTGCAGACCGCCAAGAGTACTGGCGTCGCCAAGCCTATGCAGATCAAATGGAACTTGAGGGTCGCCAAATATTTGCGGAACGAATAAGGGAGTCCTGCGAATAGTAAAAATATGATAGAGGATTAAGGAAATCACACCCTTTAAAGGAAGGTATTATATGGGTTGGCTCAGTGATTGGTTTAATAAACCTAGTGATTGGGAAATAGAACAAGAGGCTCGGTTAAAACAAATAAAATTAGAGTACCCTATAGGTACACGTTTTAAGTCTATAGAAAATATTCCGGATACCTATTATATTGCATATCCTCAAACAATTTTAATTGGTAAAGATAGCGTTGGTCATGTAGTACATTGTTGGATTAATGGGGTCGATTTACAATTTAATTGTTCCGTAACTAATACTAATGGTATACAAAGCGGATTCTTTGGGCAAAAAAGATTTTTTAGTTGGGAAGACTTGAAAAAATACTTTGAAAAGATTGATTAATTTTAAACTTAATTTATGAAAGATTATCATTCAGTTTTAAACGTTTCACGTAATGCCGGACCCGATGAGATAAAAAAAGCTTATCGATCTATGGCTATGAAATATCATCCCGATAAATCCAAGTCCAAAACAGATGAAAAGTTTAGGGAAATCAATGAAGCATACGAAGCCTTGATAAATAAAGTACCAAATAATGGAACAAGTGAAAAGGACCTGTCCCGGGACAGGGCCCCGGCCAGGGCCCGGAAAGGGACCGATATTTTTATAAATCTTATTATTACTGCAGAAGAAATAGCAAAGCAGACCGTAAAAACTATAGAAATCAATAGGATAGTACCGTGCGGGGTATGTTTAGGGACCGGGTCTGGAACTTCTAAACCTTTTATAAAATGTCATAAATGTAATGGATCGGGTGTAGATGTTGTATCTTCTTTAATGGGTTCTAAAAAGTTTTGCGAAGATTGTAAAGGATATGGTACAATACAACAAGATAGGGGGTGTAGGTCTTGTGGTGGAAATGGATTGCTAACAATTAAAACAAAGAAAGATATAAAACTTAATAGAAAATTTACACTCGAACAAATTGTTTTTCTTGGTGAAGGGCATTATTCGATAGGATGCGGAATCCCAGGAAATTTGATTCTTAAACCTATATTAGAAAAAAAGTGCCCATATGAAGTTGTAGGGAAAAATATTAGAGGGAAATTAACCCTGTCCCCGGCTCAAGCTGTATTAGGAGACATAGTATATCTTGACGTGTTCGGGGACATTGTCAAGGTAACGGCGGAGCCGGGGACCAAGACAGGATCTTTAATAGAAATTAAAGATAAGGGAGTTCAAAAAGGTCGTAGCAAAGGATCCTTGATACTTAAAGTTGTTATTGAAATTCCACAAAAGATAAATGAAGAGGAAAAGAAACTTTATACTAGATTGTTAGAGATTCAGAAAAATATTTTTTAACAAAAAGGAATTTAAATTATATGAGCAAGATTCAAAATAATGTTCCAAATTTCCAAAAACAAAAACCTACAGCCCCTAATAAGCAACAAGACGATCGACATAGCGAAATCGAGCAAGCAAATTTACGATTTACGCAAATTAGTCAAACAGAAAATCAAACTAGACAAGAAATGTTTAATACTCAAACTAGATTTGATCTTCTAGTTAGAATGTTGGAAGAAAAAGGAATTATGGCTAATGGGGAATTTCAAAAACGATGGCCATTATATTTAAAGAATGTGGTTGGAGTAGCGGACTCTGACGGAATAATGAGACCCGGGAAACCTAAAGTTACATTCTATGGAAATAAAAAGAAGGAGAAATAAAATGCGAATAGTACAAGTAATAAAAGACTTTAATAAAAACGGAATGAGTTTGGTAGCAGGTAAAAGTTATGTTATGGCAGATGATATTGAACTTCAATGTCGATCCGTTATGCCGAGCGCCTTTGCTATGTCAACTGGAATCGAGTCAAGGTATAGAAAATATGAAGGACAAGACTTAAATGGAAAAAAGATTTTTTTCTGGCGCACAGGTGGGATTGGGGATTTGACTTTTCTTAGTCCAGTTGTCAAATATTTGAAATATAAATACCCGTCTTGTTTTATTAGAGTTGCTTCCGGAGCCGGGGCCTCTCTTGAAAATCTTCCAGCAATTGATGAGCTTTACACAATGCCGTTTGACGCGGACTTACTAGAAGGAATGGACTTTCATTTGATGTTTCAAGGAATAATAGAAAGTTCTTCCGAAATAAGTAAAGTGACTCATGCGGTTGATATGTTTTATAGCTATTTTAAGATTGATGGAAAAGATGTCCCTGATGAATACAAGAGAGCGTCTCTTGTATATACACCTGAAGAGATGTCTTGGCTTACTGGAGAATGTCTTAAGATAGGTCTTGATAAAGATGATTTTGTAATAGGAGTTCAAGTTGAGACATCTTCTCCGCTAAGGAATTATCCTAAGGAAAAATTGAGGGCTGTGGTGGATGTACTTGCTAAAGAACCTAAAACTAAAATAGTTCTAATAGGGGGCCCCCAACAGGGTCCGGTTGCCGAATTTATTAAGGGAGAACATAAAAATATTATCTTAGCTCTTTCATATGATGTCCGAAAATCTTTGGTTTTAGCAAATCGGTATGATTTAATAATCAGTTGTGATAGTTTTATGGTCCAGGTGGCCGGGGCCTTGGACAAGCCCTTGGTGGGAATTTATGGCCCTTTCCCTTCTGATGTTCGAATGAGGTATTTTCCCAAAAGTGTGGGGCTTGATACTGATGTAGTTTGTGCTCCCTGTTTTAAACACGACTATAGAGGGTGTGTAAGAGGTTTTCCAAGTCCTTGTTTTTCAGTTATAACTCCTGAGTTAGTTCTTCAAGCGGCGGATTATTTACGAGAAAAATATTACCACCAGCATTTTACTTTTATGACCCCTATTTTAACGGACCCAGATCTTTCCGAAATAGAAGAATATTTTTTAAGTGCAAATAAAGGTCTATGTTTTTTTGGTGGTTATTTTAAACATAGAAATATGTTAACAGTTGAAACCAATGCCTTTGTCGGATCTGATTTTGGAATAGATGGACCTTTTGAAAGAAATGCATCCCCTTTTGTTTTGTATATGAACAATTTAGGAATTAATGGGGGAGAAATTTACCAAAACTCAAAAACCTTGGTACGACCGGGTGGTTATTTTGCAGTTTATAAACAAGGTTGTTCGGTTGAGATGTTTACTGAACTTGTTAAAGATATAGGAAAATTTGGAGAAATTGTTTATCAGAAACTTGATCAAACAAAAAAAATAGGAACTGTAGTAGGAAGAAAGAAATAGATCGGTTCTTCCCCACGTATGCGGGGTGTTTCCAGAAGTGGCTCGAAAAATGTTTTTAAAAAAACGTCTTCCCCGCACACGCGGGAGTGTTTCTTCACGGATTCATTGCCCACTATCCCCTATCTGGGACCGTACCTGGTCCCAGATTCCCGTGTATCGGGGGTATATTTCCATATAATACACACGAGAGATCTCCTTTAATTCTTTTTAACTATCTAAAAATTTTCTTTATTTTTTCCTGCCAAGATTATATAATTAAAAGGAAGAGCATTTTATCGACCTATTTAAGAAAGGTATGATCTGTGACTAAATTTAAGATAAAAAAGATTAAAATTCCGGCATTACCTTTATCTAAATGTATAGGAAAAACTTATGATCATCGAACTAAAATAGGAATGACTGTACAAGAACATTGTAGAATTGTTGGGCATGTTTCTAAAGTTTTTATAACTATTCTAAATCCATACATAAAATCAACTCTCCTTCTTATTAATATATTTATTTTTTGTGCCCTTCACGATATAGGAAAAATATCTCCTGGTTTCATCATAAAAATTTATAAAAGTCTTCTAAAAAATAATCCTAAATTAGCTCAAGAACTATATAAAGTTTGTCCTGAACTTTTCAATATGCCAGAAGAATCTTTTGAAGATAATCATGCTGTAATAAGTGAAGCCTCATTTCAAGATGAGTTTCAAAATTTAGCCCCTGCTAAATTAATTAAAATTCAAGCTTCTGGAGAAGGGTCTCATCATGGAAGAAGGAATCAAACTCCTTATGGGGCTAGTACTCCAAGATATGGGGGGGAAGAATGGGAAAAAGTTCGCCGAAATCTTATTAACATTCTTATAAAAGAATTTGGAAAACCTAAATTTAAACCTTTAACACAAGAACAGTCGGAAATAATAACCGGATACTTATCTTTATGCGATTGGATTGGTTCTGATGAAAAATTTTTTCCAGCCGTCGGAAAAATAAAAGATATAAAAAAGAAAGCATTGGAATCAATTCATCTTCTTGGGTGGAAAAAATCTATTATAAAAAAAGGATTATCATTTAAAAAAATTTTTGGGTTTTCTCCTAACAAGGTACAAGAAAATTTTATATTAAGAGCCAAAAAACCTGGAGTATATATTCTTGAATCATCCCCAGCAACCGGAAAAACAGAAGCTGCTCTTTTTGTTGCTTATAAACTTTTGTGTGAAGGAAATCATTCAGGAATCTTTTTTGCTCTTCCTACACGCATAACAAGTAATCGTATGTTTAGTCGAATAGAAAAATTTATAATTAATTCGTATCAAAAAAGTATGGCCCCTAAATTAATTCATGGGATGTCTTTTATCACAGATTTAGAACATGTGTCTGGAGGAGAAGAACTTTCTCCTGGTGGAGATTGGTTTAGAGAAAATAGAAAAGCTATGTTATTACCTTTTGGTGTTGGTACAGTAGATCAACTTTTATTATGCGTTCTTAAATCAAAATTTAATTTTGTTAGAACATTTGGTTTAGCAGGAAAAATTATTATTTTAGATGAAGTTCATTGTTACGATACATATACTAGTAAACTTTTGGATTTATTAATAGAAAAGCTTAAAAAAATAGGGTGTACTGTTATTATTTTGTCTGCAACTTTAACAAAACAGAGAAAGAAAGAATTATTAGATTCTAAAAATTTAAAAAACACAGATAAATATCCGCTTATTACTATAAAGAATTCAAAAGGAGTTCGAGCATATGAATGTGGAACTCTTATACCTAAAAAATATAAAATAAAAAAAATAACTACTAATTATAAAAAATTTTTTGAAGAAGTAAAAAAAAGAGCTTTAATTGGGCAACAAGTAATGTGGGTATGTAATACAGTAGATAGATCTGTAGCCGTTTACAAAACTTTAAAAAATGATCCCGATCTTTCTCATATACCTATTGGTGTTATGCATTCTAGATTTCCTCAAATCTCAAAAAATTCTATTGAAGAAACATGGTCAAAAAGATTGGGAAAAAATGGAAATCGTGAAACGGGGTCTATTTTAGTTGGAACCCAAGTTCTTGAACAAAGCATAGACTTCGATTCTGATTTTACAATAACAGATTTGGCTCCTGCAGATCTATTATTACAACGTATGGGAAGAGTATGGAGACACTCTTCTTTTTCTTTAAGGCAAAGACATTGTAATAGCGCTGAAATATGGATTTCATCTCCAGATTTGAAAAAAATAAAATCACCCAAAGAATTAAAAGAGGCTATAGGAATTGATTGTAAAATTTACTCTCCTTTTATTTTATGGAGGAGTTATCAAATTTTTAAAAACATAAATCAGTTAACAATGCCAAACGATATATGTCCGATTGTTGAAAAAACTTATCAAGATTTTAATAAAAGCGATCCAGAATGGCTTAAAGAATTGTGGGATGACTCACAAAAATTAAAAGATAATTTAAAAGAGATGGCAATTTCCAGTACAGGAAGCCACGTAGAATTTTTTGATGATAATAGTGAGGATATTTTCCCTATTGATGTTTCTGAAGAAGAAAACGATATAGTACGAACTAGAAAAATATCTGTTCCCTCAGTAACTTTTCTTCTTTTAGCCAAGCCTTTTAAAGATGAAGGAAATTTAATAAAATTAACATTTTTAGACGGTACTGAAATTGACATTATAAAAGGAAAAAAATCTTTATTAGTTATTAAAAAAATAGGAGAATGGTTGGTTAAAGTACCATTAACAAAAAGTCTTCAAGATATACAATCCCCAGAATGGCTACAAAAAATAAGTTTTGGATTTCCAATACCAACCATAATATATTCTGATGATAATTCTATACACCAACAAAATGGGTCTCCCACTGGATTTTTTTATGAACCAGATTGTGGAGTTTATAGACCAAAGGAGTTAAATGTTTAATCTACTTAAAGATCCGTGGATTCAAGTTTACCAAAACAATGAGACCAAAAAAATAGGTCTTTTTGATCTATTTAAAAATATGGAACAAATTGAAGATATAATTGGGACTATTGTTGAAAAAATAGCTGTAATTCGACTTCTTTTATGTATAACCCAAGCAGCTCTTGATGGCCCTAAAAACGAAAAAGATTATGAAAAGTGTAAAAACAGAATTCAAAATTCTTCTTTATGTTACTTAAAGAAATGGGAAAAGAGTTTTGATTTATATGGATCTTTTCTTCAGGTATCTGATTTAAAAAAAATTGTTTTAAATTCAAACAAGGGTTTAAAAACCATTATATTTGAACGTGCTGAAGGGGACCAACATACTTTATTTGATTTAAAATCTCGAGACAGGAACAAAAAGCTTGAACTGACCCCAGAAAAAATTGCTATGTCTTTATTAACTTATCAAATATTTGTTCCTGGAGGTTTTTTGAAAGTGCTCGGAGTTACATCAGGTCTCGGATCCATTCCTGTAAACATTTTATTAACGATAATACAGGGGAAAAATCTTTTAGAGACTGTTTATTTTAATTTAATTTCTAAAGATAAAATGTTAGAAGACAAAAAAGAATTTGGTAAACCTATATGGGAATTTAATATAAAAAATAATTTAATTAAAAATCCAGAAAAATGGAAATTATATCCATCTCGATCCTATCTTTATAATCTTGTTCCCTTATCCAGATCAATTTATATTGAAGAAAACAAGCCTGATTTTTATATGGCAGATGGTATAAGAATTGAAAAAAATAAGGATGTCACATTATATCGCGATCCTATGGGGACTACCTATTTAAACAAAAATAAATTATCTTATTTGCTTATTGATCCAGATAAAGCTTCTTGGCGGAGTCTTCAAAGTATTTTAAGTAATGGAAAAAATGGGGGGAAAGGAGCTTATGCTTTATCAAATCTTTTTTATTTAAAGAAAAATAAATTAATTCAAAAAATAAATATTTTAACTGGCGGTTTGAGTTGTAATAAAGCAAAAATAATAGATTTCTGTGAATGGAGTTATTCTGTAGATTTATCTATGTGTGAAGAGTTACCAATTATTTTATATGAAGAGTTAATAGACAACGCCAATTTTTTTGCGGGGAGAATTAAAGAAGCTTTAGATATTTATCGTAAAGTTTCAAATCAACAAAAATCATTTTGCGACTCTTTAAAAAATCAGGCATTAAGAACATATTGGGGAATTTTAGAATCTCGGTCAAATGAACTTATTAAAAGTATTTGTACTTGTTACGTTCCTCCCATAAAAAAAGAAAAATGTGATTGGTGGAAAATACTTGTAAAAAATGAAGCTACAAAAGCTTTTGAAACAGCTTGTAATAAAAATATTCTTTATAATCCTAAAGCTTACGTTCAAGCTTTAAATTTTTTAAGAAAGGATAAAAAATGAGACCTGAAGAGCAAGGAAAAAAACTTATTGAAGATCTTTTCGCCTTAAAAAATGATAAGACAATAATGGCTAATCTAAAAAAAGGACTTATTGAAGAAAGATCTTTTAAAGCTTGGCCAATTTTACGGCGCTGGTGTGATATTGAAAATAATAGGGAAAGAACCATCACGTTAACTGTTGCCGGTTATTTTGCCACATATCTCGAAGGGCATAAATCAAGCTTAATAAGAGGGGAAAATAACTTTGGTACTTCTTTAAGAAATCTTGCATTATGTAAAAATCCGGGTATAAGTATATCTGAAGCCTTATCTTTAAATGAAAGACACCTTTTTAAGTTACTTAAATGTGAAAGTTATGATGTAGTGTGCGAAAGAATTGGCTTTTTTATAAGAATGATGAAAAGCAACGGGATTTTTATTGATTTTATAAAACTTTATGCAGATCTATGCTATTGGGGTACTAATGTAAGGATTAGATGGACAGAAAATTATTATGGGAATATCACAGAGGAGACATAAAGGAGAAAATATGTTCTTAACTCAAATAACCGTGGACACTCATACTATACTTGCAAATCATCTTTTTGATAATTATAAATGGAAAAAAGAATTATGTAAAACAATAGAAACTGATAGAACTGGCAGACCGTCTCCAAGATTTCGTATATTAGAAGAAGAATCAAAAGTAAAAGTTCTTCTTTTAACAAAAGAAAATCCTAAACCTCTTTCTTGGGGAATGTGGGAAACTAAGCATATACCAAAAGAGTTTTATAATTATAAACAATATGAATTTAATTTAAGAGCAAATCCAACATTTAATAAAAATGGCTGTCGAAAAGGGGTTAAAGATTTATTCAATTGGATAAAAAATAAAGGAGATTTTCATGGTTTTAAAATTATAGATGTTAACATAACTCCAAAAGGTTACCAAAATAATTCAAAAAAAAATTGCCCTCCGCACTTTGCCGCTGAATTTAAAGGAGTTCTTGAAGTTGTTAATCCAATTAAATTTAAAGAAGCAGCTTGTATGGGAATAGGATCTGCCAAAGCTTTTGGTTTTGGAGTTTTGTTGTTAAAACCACTAAACAAATAAAATTAACAAGGGAGTAATCATGAATGTAGTGGATCTTCACATTATTAAAAGTTTTCCCGTTTCATGTCTTGTAAGAGGAGAAGATGGTGAACCTAAAACCTGTTTATACGGGGGGTGCACAAGGGCGAGAATTTCTTCTCAATCTATTAAAAGGTCAAGTAGAATACAGTTAAAATCAGTAGACCCTGTTCATTTTTCGGGGGAGAGATTAAAAAGTCTTTCAGAAAGATTGCAAAAAGAGTTAGAATCTTTAGGAGTTCCTGAAGCTATAAAAATTTCTCAAGCAGTGGCAAATTTTTTTGGAAAAACTGAAGAAAAATCTGGGGATAAAACTAAAAATCTTTTGTATTTAAGCCCGGGAGATATCAAAGCTATTGCTGAAAAAATTTCTAATAAAAAAGAAGAATTAATTACTTTTAATAAAGATAAAACAATTGATGTTAAAAAAGGTCTTTTAAGGGACGTTCTTGTAACTGATAGAGCAGATATTACTTTTTTTGGAAGATTTATTGCTCAAGATCCGACTGCTTCTATAGAATCCGCTTCAAGTTTTTCACATCCTTTAAGTGTTCATAAAATTAGAAATGAAACTGATTTTTTTGCTGCAATCAGTGATGAAAAAGAAGAAGGAGAAACAGGGGCGGCATATATTAATGAAAATTATTACAACTCAGCCACTTATTATTCAGCAATTGGAATAAATACGAGTCTCCTTGAAGAAAACAGCCATCTTGGAAATATTCCTATTCCTCTTCGAAGAGAAATTTTATCCAAATTTATTGAATCATGTATTATGGCAAATCCCGGAGCTAAACAATCTACAATGTTTAGTAGAGGATTACCATATTTTGTTTTTGCAAATGTCAGGGAAAATTCCCAGTCTTATACATTAGCCGATGCTTTCGAAAAACCCATCCGATCCTCAGATGGGTACAATGAAGAAGCGGTAAGAGTTTTAATGGGGGAATGGGAAATTAAAAAAAGAATGTTTAAAAGGCAACTTGGAGATATTAAATTAGAAGCCTCGTTTTCCAAGAACGGTAATTTTACTCTTGACACTTTTTGTGAGGAGATAATAAAAAATGTCTGGTAAAAAATACCTTGTTATTAATTTAGAGGGCCCTATGCAATCTTGGGGCCTTTATTCTAAATTTGATTTACGGTCTACAGAAACGCTTCCAACAAAAAGTGGGATAATTGGCCTTATAGCAGCAGCATTTGGATATAGTCGAAATGATACGAAAGCTATTTCTAAACTTACTGTTTTAAAAATGGCGGCCATTTGTACTCAAGAAGGTCAAATAGAAATGGATTTTCAAACTGTGGGAGCAGGTTATGATAAGATTCCTTTACCAGAAAGACTTCTTTATCAATTGCCAACTGCTGAAGGAGGAAGAAAGAACGCCGTAACTAAAAGATTTTATCTTTTTGATTATCAGTTTAAAGTTATTTTATGGGGTGATGATGAATTAATTAAAAAATGTTCCGATGCTTTAACAAATCCTATTTATGGAGGATTTTTAGGGAGAAAATCTTGTCTTCCAAGTAAGCCTCTTGTTGATGGAATATTTGATACTTCTATTAAAGTTATTAATCATTTGAAACAGACTTTAAGTAGTGTTGCACAAAAAAGAGAAAAACCTATAAGAAATATTGATGATTGTAGATTACTTTGCGAAGTTAAATCAGGAGGTTTTTTAATAAGAGATGTACCAACTAACTTCCAAGATAAAAATGATGTTGTAAGAAAAGTTACTGATGAAGAATTGATTTTAAATTGGTAGAGTTTTATCTATTATTGTATGTCTTTGATATTAAAACAAATATAACTTAGAGTATTCCCCGCGCATGCGGGGCTGGACCGCAGTAAGCTGAGTGTCACTATAGTGTATTCCCCGCACACGCGGGGCTGAACCGGACTGATATGAGATGGAAGAACGGCATAAAGAAGTATTCCCCGCACACGCGGGGCTGAACCGGTATTGAATATTTCAAAGAGAACGCGAAGAACGTATTCCCCGCACACGCGGGGCTGAACCGGAATAGTTACATACACAGATAATCCGGGATCTTTTGACCATCCGAGCCCTGAAAGGCCTCGGAAGTATTCCCCGCACACGCGGGGCTGAACCGGACATAAACACGATTCGTACAATTGATTATGTCACGAAGTATTCCCCGCACACGCGGGGCTGAACCGCGTAGAGGGACATTGTATCCATAAGCAGGGGCCAAGTGTATTCCCCGCACACGCGGGGCTGAACCGTTGGAATACAGGGACAAAATACTTATGCGACTGAAGCTTTAGCAGAAACGGGTTCTACTACAGAACTGGATAATCTTAATGTTATGAACCTGATGCTATTGACTCTGTTGTATTCCCCGTACACGCGGGGCTGAACCGTTTGATGAGGCAATCGCTATGTCCAAGTCCCTGTATTCCCCGTACACGCGGGGCT
>Ga0187863_10002704_pt1 | contig 13362 bp, 10 predicted proteins | sample June2016WEW_11_1_FD_132975 | JGI IMG/M metagenome (GOLD analysis project Ga0187863, IMG submission 132975) | Peatland microbial communities from SPRUCE experiment site at the Marcell Experimental Forest, Minnesota, USA - June2016WEW_11_10 | ecosystem: Environmental > Terrestrial > Soil >... | reverse complement strand
GAAGCGCACCGCGCCGTTTTAGGCATCGAGCACATCGACAAAGTTGTTCAAATCGACCAGGCCCCCATCGGCCGCACTCCGCGGTCGAATCCCGCCACCTACACCGGCGTGTTCACTCCCATTCGCGACATTTTCTCGATGCTCCCCGAGTCCCGCGAGCGCGGCTACAAGCCGGGCCGCTTCAGCTTCAACGTAAAAGGCGGCCGCTGCGAAGCGTGCCAAGGCGACGGGCAGCGCCGCATCGAAATGAATTTCCTCCCGGACGTCTACGTCACCTGCGAGGTCTGCCGCGGCAAGCGTTACAACGCCGAAACGCTCGCCGTGCGCTACAAAGGCCATTCCATCTCCGACTTGCTCGACCTGCCGATCGAAGAAGCGCTGAAAGTGCTCGAAAACATCCCGGCCGTGCAGCAGAAGCTGCAGACGCTCGTCGACGTGGGCCTCGGCTACATCCAGCTCGGGCAGTCCGCCACCACGCTTTCGGGAGGCGAAGCGCAGCGCACCAAACTCGCGCGCGAGCTTTCCAAGCGCCAGACCGGCCGCACGCTTTACATCCTCGATGAGCCCACCACCGGCCTCCACTTCGACGATGTAAAGAAACTCCTCGACGTCCTGAACCGCCTCGTCTCGCTCGGCAATACCGTCCTCATCATCGAGCACAATCTCGACGTCATGAAGCAGGCCGATTGGATCATCGACCTCGGCCCCGAAGGCGGCGAGGGCGGTGGCCGCATCGTGGCGCAAGGCACGCCCGAGCAGGTAGCCCGCAACAAAAAATCCTACACCGGCCAGATTCTTGCCCGCGCCTTGCACAGCGCAAACGAACGCCGGGCCAGCTGATGCGGCCCATTTGCGCGGTTGTTGTTGTGCGCGAGTTGTCAGAGCAAATCGTTGCGCGTGTCTGAGACTCACAGTAGAGTGCCAACGACAGTCACGTTCCGCAGAATGAAGGGACAAGTGTCGCAACCGATCCGATGACGCCCGACGAAACCAATCCGCCCTCGCCCGGCCCCTCACAACCGCCCGAATCGCCGGAGCGTCTTCCCCAGCCCGCGGAAGCGCCGGCCGTCGTCCACGGTTCCACAAGCGAGCAAGCGCCGCCGCTCAACCAGGATCCATTTTCCTCCGCTCCGTCGCTCCCGGAAGACATTCGCGTTCCCTGGGATTGGATCGATCTCGCAATTTTTGCGCTGCTCGCTTTAGGTGGCACGTTCGCCGTAAGCATCGGCCTCATCTTCGTATTCTCGGCTTTCCATGTAACCCCGGCGCAACTCCGCGCCTCGCCCTCGCTGAGAACCTACTTTGCCGTCTTGAACCAGGTGGTGCTCTCGTTTGTGCTAATCGGCTTCATGGCCGCGCAGGTTCGCACCCGCTCGCGCGCGCCCTTCTGGCGGACGATTGGCTGGCGCCCCTTGGAAACAGGTCGCGTCCCGAAGGCGGCGGCTTACGTGGGCCTCATAGCATCCGGCTTTCTGTTGTCGCTGCTCGTTCAGCTCGCGTCCACCATCTCCCGCCCCAAAACGAAATTGCCGATCGAAGTGTTTTTTCAGGATCGCCGCAGCGCCCTCGTGCTGATGGCGGTGAGCGTGGCTTTTGCGCCGTTCCTCGAAGAGACGATCTTTCGCGGCTACATTTATCCCGGCCTCGCGCGGTCCTGGGGCATCGCCGCGTCCGTGATTGTCACCGGCACGCTGTTCGGACTGATGCACGCGCCCCAGTTGTGGGGCGGCTGGCTGCAAATCGCGCTGCTCGTTCTCGTCGGGATCGTGTTCACCTCTGCGCGCGCAGCCACGCGCACCGTCGTCACGAGTTATCTACTGCACCTGAGTTACAACTCGTTCCTGTTCCTGACGTTCTTGATCGGTTCCCATTGGCTCCGCCCGATACACCCCGTGCACTAAGCCGGCAGCTGCCGGATTCGCATGACCTGCCCGCTTCTGAGTCGTGCCCTGGCATACGTTTCTGAGTTGCAGCTGTATATTCCCGGATCGAAGTTTTTAGAGCCTGTGTGGCGACGGGCGCCTCGTCCTTTGCCTTTGGTTGCCGTTCCGAAAGAGCGCAGCGAGGAGGTACGGTTTTCCTTCGCGCGGCTTTCGCGCGATGAATCTCTTCGTGCGCCAATTCGAGAAACATCACCGCAACCCGCCACGCCCGTGGCAGGTCGTAGCTTTAGCTACGACACATAAGAACCGGCGCGCAGCGCCTACCGCTCGCGGCGCTTTTTCCGCGAGTCTTCGCTGCTCTTAGAAGCCCCCCAAGGCTTCTGCTTCATAAGCCGCAATCCGCCCGGAATCAGCTAAAATAGCAGTTAGTCTCAGGAGACCCATCTGATGTCGCATCATGCCGGCAGTGTGGAGAAACCAGCAGTGCGCGCCGTGGAACCGATTCAGTGGACCACGGCAGGAGTAGTCATGCTCGACCAGCGCAAGCTGCCGGGCGATGTGATCTACCACACCTACACCGACTATCGCGAAGTAGCCCACGCCATCAAGCACATGGTCATCCGCGGCGCTCCGGCCATCGGCATCGCCGCCGCCATGGGAGTCGCCCTGGGCGTCGAGCGCTCCCAGGCAAAGACGCTCCCCGAGCTGCAGACGGAATTCGCCGTCATCTGCGACACCCTCGCCCACACGCGCCCCACCGCCGTCGATTTATTCTGGGCCATCGAACGCTTCAAGCGCCGCTTCGACGAACTCTCCGCCGCCAGCAGCCACAATGGTTCCGGCCTTGCCCCGATTCGCAAAGCCCTCGTAGCGGAGGCGCAGCAGGTCCATCAGGAACGCCGCGAGGCCGACGAGCGCATCGGCAGGTTCGGCGCCGAATTCATGCCCCAAAGCGGACGCGTGATGACCCAATGCAATGCCGGCGCGCTCGCCACCGGAGGCATCGGCACCGCGCTCGGCGTAATCCGCATGGCCGTCGAAAGCGGACGCAAAATCGAAGTAATCGTCCCGGAAACCCGGCCGTATCTCCAGGGCGCCCGCCTCACCGCCTGGGAGCTCCACGAGGACGGCATTCCGCTCACCCTCATCACCGACAACATGGTGGGCCATTTCCTGAAGACCGGCGGCATCGGAGCCGTGGTGGTCGGCGCCGACCGCATCGCGCGCAACGGCGACACCGCCAATAAGATTGGCACCTACGGAATCGCCGTCCTCGCCCGCGAGCACCAGATACCCTTCTACGTGGCCGCGCCGATTTCGACGCTCGATCTGTCGATCGCCTCCGGCGAAGAAATCCCCATCGAGGAGCGTTCCCCTGAAGAGGTAACGCATCTGAACGGCACCCGCGTAGCGGCAAACGTCTCCGCCGCGCATCCGGCCTTCGACGTCACCCCGGCCCGCTTTATCGCCGCCATAATCACCGAGCGCGGCGTAGCGCGAGCCCCTTTCGACGAATCGCTGCGCTCTCTGGCAAAGGCCCGATAGCAGACGCGTAAGCCGGCCGCCGTTAAGCGAGCGACTATCGCGAAGCTTGTCAGGGGAGCCTCTCTTCCCTGTACAGCCGATGCGTATGCCATGCGGTTGCAACCAAGAGCATGGCGCCCATTCCGATCGTCGCGACAATCCCTCCGAAATCAAAAAGCCGGTAGTGCAGTCGTGGCACTCGCGCAGCGGGTCGCAGCCATAGCACCGTGTTCCCCAGCGCCAACAGGAGCCGGATTTCCGTCGGCCCGAATTTTGCGAACGACATCCGGAAAATTCCCAGGGTATAGGACGCAAGATACGTCTCGATCGAAAGAAGAAGGAACGCCACCAGCATAGCCGCTGCGATCTGCCATTGAACGTAACCGGAGAACGCCAGCCCTCCCATCAAAAGCAGCGCGCCCACCGAGTCGATCATGTGGTCGACGTAGAAGCCGTATCGCGGCCGCTGGCGATTTCTCACCCGGGCTAGCGTCCCGTCCAGGCTGTCTCCGAACCAATTCAGCGCGAGGAACAGATTCACAAGTAGCAGCGCGGCATGGTTTCGTCGCGCCGACACATAGCTCCCGCTCGCGAGACACATCGACGCGAGCCCCAGCAGCGTCAGATGGTCGGAATTGATCCAGTGCGGAATTCGCACCGCCAGCCAGAGCAATGCTTTTCGCTCCATCACCGAGGTAACGCTCTCCTGGATACGTGTCGCGTTCTTGAACGAACCATCCTCTTTTTTAACCGCGGAAGCGTTCGCCACCTCAGTTCCCAGCTTCTTTCGGCAATCCGTTTCGAGCGTCAACGGCTGTGCAGTCATGGGTTCTCTCTCCTTCTGAACTCTTGTCAGTCATTTGCCGGCGGAGGCGCCTCGGCTTTCGCCGTTCTGTGTCTCCGCGCCGTGATTTGTTTGCAGCAGGGCGTCGCGTGTGGAGGTGAGTGTGAAGCGGAGGGATTCGATGGGGATTTTTTCAATGAAAGGCTTGATCATCCAGCCCAGCCCCATCGGGACATCGCGCGTCAATGAAATTGCTTCGCATTGGATGTAGGTTCCACCGTCGGCTTGCTGAAAATGCCAGTAGGAATAAAGGCGCCACAAAAAGCCGTGGTCCTCGCCGAGCGGCTTCTCGCGCTCTCCGGGCTGTCCCGGATTCTCTACCTCCGCGATGCGCGTGCTGTAGGAGCGCGAGTCGGCGTGGGTGGGATCGAGCAGCGAGTAGCGAACGTCGTATTCCGTGTCGAAAACGGTCGTCACCACATATTCCTTCCTGAGTCGAAGGAAGACGCGAAACTCGTCACCGGTTCTTCCCAGCAGTTTCGATTTCACGACGTCCGGGCGGTAGTAGCGGTCGTCGTGGTCATAATCCTGGAGCAGCGTCAGGGTTTGCTGGAGAGACACGTTCGGAACGAATACGATTCCCGTCCAATCGTGAATGAGTCCACCGGGAACCGAAGAGCCAGCGAGCGAATCTTCCCGCGAGTTTTGAATGACCACGTCGCCTTGTTTCAGTTGAGCGTAGGACGCGGCCTTGCTTTCTTCCGGGAACATGTCCACCCACAGAAAGGCGCCTTTTCCGGCATCCCGCTTCATATGGGCTTCTCGTGCGGAGACATAACTGTCAAACGCCTTCAGCGTTTCAGCGCTCAGTTGTGCGGGCCGGCACGGCTGGCCGGTCACCCCGAGGAAGACCACCATCGTCCTTGCCACAAACCAGCAATCGTTGCGTCGAATCCGCATCGTTTCTGCCTCCGCGGGTGGCACTATGCTTGGAAAACGTTTCTGCTTCAATCCTCCGCAAGTCATTTGTGGCGGTGCGCCGCTTCATTTCGTAAGCCAAATAAGATCAGCGACTTGATAGAACTTATCCTCTAAAATGAGGCCCGGCTTTTAGGGAGATCGCGCTTGCCAGAAGCGCCCGCTGATCCTCGCATCTTTCGTTTCGGTATTTTCGAGCTGCGCGCCGGCACCGGGGAGCTGCGGCGAGACGGCACGGTCGCAGTCCGTCTCCGCGAGCAATCTCTGCAAGTGCTGCTTTCGCTCCTCGAGCGTCCCCGCGAGGTGATCACTCGGGACGAACTCCGCCAGAGGCTCTGGCCCGCCGACACCTTCGTCGATTTCGATCACGGCCTCAACACCGCCATCAACCAGCTTCGCAACACGCTGGGCGATTCAGCAGCAAATCCGCGATTTATCCAGACCATTCCGCGGCGGGGCTATCGCTTCATCGCTCCGGTTGAGGTAGACGCTGCCGCGCAGCCTTTGGTGCCGGATGCAGCAGCCGCGGCGAAGCCTGTTCCGGAAAGCAAATCGATTCTGGCAGGGCCCGGCGATCTTCCCGCAGCTTCCACGGAGCTGGTGCGCCCGCTATTTGCGCTGATTCAGGTGATGTATCTGAGTTTCTACGTTGTTGCGTTGGCGAGGTTGCCCTATGTGGAGGAGCTTCTTCTGTCTCACGGGCGTGAGGGCTTTTTCATTCTGGCCGCACTGATTGTCACCGCCGCGGTTGGCATTCCCATACGCTTCTATCTCTTCTCGGCTGCAGCCTTCAATTACGAGGGACTGGCGCAGAAATTTACAAAGCTATTCACGATTCTTCTGGTACTGGACGAATTGTGGGCCCTCTCGCCATTTCTCGCTGTTGCCAAAATTGGGTTCGGACTCGCGATTGCCGTTAGCGCGGCACTTGTCTACTTGCCGTTCTCTCAGCGCAGCCTGCTTTTGATGGCTGCTCCCGGGCGGCCAAAATGAAAACGCCCAAGGGAAGTGCCCTTGGGCGTCGATAAATCGGAGATGCGTAGTTTTCGGTCGGAGATGTAAAATTACTTACGTACGTAGTTGAATTACGTACGTAACTTTGCTTAATTTGCGAATGTTTCCCTTCGTAGTAGGCGAATGTCGCTCTACGTAGTAGCCAGGCACTCCCATTCGCCCGACGAGGACTTCAGCTGATGCACGCGCCCGTCGTCGGCGTGGAGAAAATAGGTCCCGTCAGGAATGAAATGGGCGTGTGCGGACCGAACCGAGCACTTGGTCCAGCGCATCGTGGTGGCGGCTGGCGCGCGGCCGTGTTGCCGGATCTCGACCGTCAGCTTGATCGCGTACTCCACTTGGTACTGCACTCCCGTGGGCCGTGTGGGAACCAGCCGGCCCTTCCCTGTCTCTTTATCGAGTGCCATCGTATCTGCCTTTCCTTTCAATGATTTCCGTTCGAGGACCCTATTTTACCATCAATTAGACGTTTGCCGGAGCCTTTCGGCTGTAATTCCAGCTGAAACTAGTACGCTTTATCACGACTAGTTGGATGCTGGCGCAGAGTTCAGGTTGCCAGAAAAAACCGCTATCACCATATTTTATCGGCACTTGCCGACAGAGCATCTACAGTATTCCACGTATGCGGCCTGGGCGCGTGCTGGAGGGTTTCAGGACCGTGGGGAACCACAGCCGAGGCACTCTGGACCCGTAAGCTACTATAGAAAATAGACTTATATGTGCATCTGGGCTCGCCGGCCCGGAATTTCGGTTGGCAGGGAATCCTCGACGGGGGTTGCGGCCGTTATGTACGTCTGTGAGATTCGATCCTGCCAGGTGAAATGGTCCTCATCCCAGATGGCCCAGAGAAACCCGATCAGCAGGGTAGCTCCCGAAAGCAGGTAACCGAAGCCGCGCCAGAGCAGTTGCCTGGTATCGGGGAGGCTGCCATCAAGGCGGACGCAGGAAAGCTCGCACAACTGCATCCCAGGGGTCGCACCCGCGAGCGTCGTGAACAGGAAAAAATACTGCCCGTAGAAAAGGTAGAGGACCACGGCGTAGACCAGGATGTCCATCTTTTCGAACCCGATCTGTCCCCCAAGCGCATGAAAAAGCGCCAGAAAGCCTCCGGATGTGAGCCCGATAAAGAGCGCATCGAGCGCTGCGGCGCCGCGCCGCTGGCTCAGGCCGGCCACCGGCACCAGCGCTGTCTGTGGGCGAGCTCGGTCGTCCGCGGAGCTTGAGAAATCAAGTTCGGGCTGCACGCAGATCTCGAGGCGCTCCATCTTTCGGTGAGACGGATTTGCAGTGGCTCGGGGGCGCGGACGCTCTCGCTCGCGCGCCGGTTCCGGGCGTTCCTTCGGCTGCCGGAAGGGAAGCACCGGCTGCGACTCTTCGGGCTGCAGACGCTGCTTGCGCGCGCGGTAGTCCCCCAAGCGGCGGGTGACTTCGCTCTGCCAGTGAACTTCGCCGGTCGATTTGGGTGAAGACGCACTCATAGCGATGCGTGGCGAGCTGGGCGCCAATTCGCCGGGAATTCCACAAAAAGAACAATTTGCGGTGCGCGTAAGCAGAAGGGCGCCGCACTTCGGGCAGATTCGTGTCACTGGTCCGTTTTGCGCTGCGGAGAGTTCCAGTGGCGGAACGGCAGCGATGATAGCAGGGGTTATATAGCCGAGCGCGCCCCATAAAATCCAATTGTGGCTTAACAGATAACTCTGCAAGCTTTTCTCCGCCTGTCGCGTGGCCTGAGGGTGGACTGAGGCGCGGACCGAGGCGCCGCAGGATTTTTCTGCCGCAATATTCTGCGAAGTGATCCCGCGATTGCGAGACCCGAAAGCGCATGTTAGGCTCAACCGTCATTTTTCAGCTATTCCAGGCCTCTCTATTCAATGCCGTTGCGGATAAAAATTGACTCCGTAAGCCGGGTTGCCGCGCTGCTTCTTGCAATTCTTGCGTGCGGCGCGGCGACATCGGGTCAAAGCAGCGCACAGGCTCCGCTCCGGCTTCCCACAGGCGGTGGCGAAGCGACGCTCGAAGCGGACCAGCAGAAACAAGTCGGCAGGATTTCCTATGCGGATGGGCATGTGGACGTCCGCTACCAGAATGCCCGGCTGCGCGCGGATCACGCTGAATACAATGCCGATACGCAGGTGGTGCTGGCGCGCGGGCACGTGGAACTCGATTACCTGACGCAGCACGTGGAAGCCGACGACGCCCGCTACGAACTGCGCACGGGCCACGGAACCTTTCATCACGTTCGCGCCACTTTTGCGATGCAGCGCCGCCCGATGCCGACGCTTCTGATCAGTCCCAATCCTCTCTATTTCGAGGCGGAAGAGGCCGAGCGCATCAGTGAAAATACGTACCATGTGCAAAAAGCGTGGCTCACGGTGTGCGATCCGAATCATCCAACGTGGAAGTTCTTTGCGCCATCTGCGACCGTAGAACTACGCAAATCGGTGCACCTGGAGAACGGTAATTTCCGCTTATTTTCGGTTCCGGTTTTGTATTTTCCCTACGCCACATTTCCGGCAGAAAAGCAGCGCAATTCCGGGTTTGTGATTCCCGAGCCGGGCAATAGCTCGAGCAAAGGCTACGTTCTGGGCGATTCTTTTTACTGGGCTCCGACAGACTGGATGGATGCAACGATCGGAGCCTCCTATTACAGCAAACGCGGCTGGAGCCAAAAAGGCGAATTGCGAATGCGGCCGTGGGAGAACGCACGGCTGGAGGCGACCTACTTCGGCGTGATCGACCGCGGGCTCGCGGAGCCTTCCGGCCCGCCCCTCAAGCAAGGCGGCCATGAAGCGAAGCTACTCTTTACGGCGCTGCTGCCGGACGGATGGCGGGCGGTGGCCGATCTGGACCAGCTGACCTCGCTTACGTTCCGGCTGGCGTTCTCCGAGACGTTCGTGCAAGCGGTGAATTCGGAAGTGCGCAACGCGGCTTTTCTGACGAACAATTTTCGAGGGTTCAGCCTGAACTTCGCCGCCGTGAGCTACGAAAACTTTTTAAGCGCCGCACCGCAGTCCTCAATTACGCTTCGCGCCGCGCCCGAAGTACGGTTCAGCTCGGTGGACCAGTCTTTATCCGAGCGCATTCCCGCTTATTTTTCCTTTTCGGCATTTTCAGGGGCAGCGCGCCGCAGCGAAACGGTGACTCCGTTTGAGACGCCGGGGTATGTGCAGCGCAGTGAATTCGCGCCCAGTTTTACGTTTCCGCTGCACTGGGGACCGTGGCTGAACGTGACGCCGAGTTTCACGTTCCGGTCCACCTACTACGGCGGGCAGCTTCAGAACGGCGCGTACGCAGGCCAGGTATTTTTCCGCAACACGCAGGAGGTTTCCGTCGACATACTTCCGCCGACAATCGAGCGCGTGTGGGGCGACGGCACGAAATGGAAGCATGTGATCGAACCGGAAGTGATCTACCGGTATGTGACCGGCGTGAACAATTTTTCGAGATTCCTCCGGTTCGATGAAGACGACACGCTCACCGATACGAACGAAGTGGAGTACGGTTTCACGCAGAGGCTTTTCCGGAGGCGCGGAAACGGATCGACGGACGAACTTATCACCTGGCATGTGGCGCAGAGGCGTTTCTTCGACCCGACATTCGGTGGAGCACTCGTGCCGGGACAGCGGAACGTGTTTCAGACGCTGGACCTTTTTACGCCCTTCGCGTTCGCCGACAAGGCGCGGCACTTTTCTCCGCTCGTGAGCGACTTGACCATCGAGCCGGGGAAACATTGGGACACGGAGTTCATCGTAAATTACGATCCCGCGCGGAACAGGCTCACGGCGATCGGAACCCTGCTGAAGCTCAAACCGTACAAGGAATCCTTTGTGACGGTGGCGGACTTTTCAACGGTGAACCTGCCGGTGAATCCGGTGCCCCCGCCGCCGAATTTCGCGCAACGATCCAACCAAACACGCGCGCTGCTGGGATATGGCGATATGAACCGCCGCGGATGGAACGCGGCCTTCGGCGCGAGCTACGACTGGACACAGCAGGCCTTTCAAAACCAGCTTGCAGAGGTGAGCTACAACGGGTCGTGTTGCGGCATCGGCTTCGAAGTGAGACGATTTTCGTTCGGGACGATCCGCAACGAGAACCTCTACATGGCGGTGTTCCGCATAGCCAACCTGGGATCGGCCGGAAATCTCCGCCGGCAGGAAAAGATTTTCTGAAGCTCGCGTAGATCGATGAATCAGCGGCCCAAATCGGATTTGACGTTTCTCTCCATCGAACAGGCCGCGCGGCTGCTGCGCCGGCGGGAAATTTCGCCGGTCGAACTGGTGGATGCGTGCCTGGAGCGCGTCCAAAGCCTCGATGCTTCCATCAACGCTTTTATCACCCTGACGGCGGAGTCCGCACGGCGCCGGGCGCGAGCGGCGGAACGGGAACTGCGCCGCGGCGGCGCGCGAAGCCCGTTGCACGGAATCCCCATCTGCCTGAAAGACAACTTCTGGACGAAAGGTGTGCGGACGACGGCGGGATCGAAAATCCTCGCGGATTTTGTTCCCGATGCGGATAGTGACGTGGCGACGCGGCTGGCGCAGGCGGGAGCGATCCTTCTCGGAAAAACGAACATGCACGAATTTGCGTACGGGATCACGTCGGAGAATCCGCACTATGGATCCGTGCGCAATCCCTGGGCTCGAGATCGAATTTCCGGGGGATCGAGCGGCGGGTCGGCGGCGGCGGTGGCGACGGGAATGGCTTTTGCGTCGATGGGAACCGATACGGGGGGATCGATTCGAATTCCAGCGGCGCTCTGCGGAATCGTGGGGCTGAAACCGACATTCGGACTGGTGAGCGTCGCGGGAACGGTGCTGCTTTGCGAGAGCATGGACCATGCCGGACCGCTGGCGCGGTCGGTGGCGGATGCCTGCGTAGTATTGGAAACGATCGCGGGGGCATACCCGCGGGGCGTGGCGCGGCCGAATCATCGCACTCTACGTCGGAAAGGACGCAAACGCTTCCGGCTTGGCTTGCCGGAGCAATATTACTTCGAGCGTGTGGACAGCGGAGTTCATGCAGCGATCGATGCAGCCGTGAAAACGCTCGAGCAACTGGGGGCGCGCGTCGAACGAGTTTCGTTGCCTCATTTGCACGAGTCCGTGGAGGCCAGCACGAATTTGGGATTAGCCGAGGCCACGAGCTTTCACGAGTCGCAGGGGTATTACCCCGCCCGCGCAGCCGAGTATGGCGAAGACGTCCGGGGGAGGCTGGAAGCGGGAACCAAGGTCCGCGCGACGGACTATCTTCACGCGCTCAAGGTGAAAAGGATGCTGCGACGAGATTTCGATAATGCGTTCGAGCGCGTGGACGCGATTCTTGCCCCGGCTTCGCCGATCCCGGCGCCGGGGCTTGGCGAGAACGAGGTGGAAATCGCGGGCGAGAAAGCCGGCGTTCGAGGGCTACTGGTGGGCGCGTCCCGGCCGGCGAACTTTACAGGACATCCGGCGCTAGCGGTGCCGTGCGGATTCACGCCCGCTGGATTGCCCGTGGGGCTGCAACTGATCGGACCTCGCTGGGGTGAGGCGAAACTACTCACGATTGCTTACGCTTACGAGAAAGCTACGCAGTGGCACCTCACAGCCGCGACGGTTGTTGAGGCCAGCTGACATTTGGCTCGCGGCCCATCGGAACAGTTACCTCTCCGACCCTCAACACCGGAGGGTCGGGCACCCGCAAAAACTCGTCCTTACGCTTAACGCGTCGGCAGGAACCATGGCCTTCGGGGCCCCGTTGTCAAAATACAACGTGCCAAAAAAAGGCGGAATGCGTCTAATGGATATGCGAAAATTTGAGTGTGGGGAGAGCCCGGCAGGAGCTTCGGGCATCCGATAAATCCTGATGGACGTTTCGATATTCGCGGCGTTTGTGGCGGGGCTGGTATCGTTTCTCTCTCCGTGTGTTCTGCCGCTGGTGCCGGGGTACGTGTCGATGCTTTCGGGCATCGGCGTGGAGCAGCTTAAAGAGGGCAAGGCGCCGCGAGGCAGCCTGCTCACGTCCGCGCTGGCATTCGTCACGGGATTCTCGATCGTCTTCATCACGTTCGGGGCTTCGGCGAGCGCGGTGGGCTCGTTTCTGGTGCGCAACCGGACGCTGCTGGCTCCCATTGCGGGGGCGCTGATCCTGCTTTTTGGGCTGCATCTTGTGGGCTGGCTGGTGAAGATCCCGGTGCGGGCGGGGCTGGGGATCGGCGCAGTGCTTGTGCTTTCGGGAATCGCGCTGAGCTTGCGCCACGGAGTTGCTGGACGCGCTTACGCAGTCGACCTCTATGCGATCGCGATTATTTTTCTGCTCGGGCCGAGCCTGACGCGGTGGCTCAACCGGGACGTTCATTTCCGGAAGCTGGGCGGGCAGCCGGGGCCTTTCAGCGGGTTCCTGATGGGCTTCGCTTTTGCGTTCGGCTGGACGCCGTGCATCGGCCCGATCCTGGCGGCGGTGCTGGCGGTAGCCGCTACACGCGAAACCATCTGGCAGGGAGTGTTTCTGCTGGCGTGCTACTCGGCGGGGTTGGCCATTCCGTTCCTGGTGACGGCGCTCGGCATCGGGCGCTTTCTGAAGTTCTACCAGCACTTCCGGCGGCACCTTCACACGGTGGAGGTCTTCAGCGGCGTGCTTCTGCTGGTGATTGGCGGGCTGGTGTTTGCCAACCGGCTGACATGGCTCTCCAATAAACTTTCGTTTCTCAATACAACTGTGGCGGCGATTGAGGGCAAGCTGACGACGGGGCATACGAAATCGAGCGACCACGGCACAGCGTCCGCGAAATCCAACCAGCCCAACGAGCCGGACGTGACGTTCGAGGACCTGCAAGGGAACAAGGTGCCCCTCGCGAGCCTCAAGGGCAAGCTGGTGCTTGTGAATTTCTGGGCCACCTGGTGCGAACCCTGCCGCGTGGAAATTCCTTGGATGATCGCGTTTCAGCAGAAGTACGGGAGCCAGGGCTTTACCCTTCTGGGCGTGGCAATGGACGACGAAGGGAAGAGCGTGGTGGCCCCGTACATTCAGAAGACGCAGTTCGACGTGAACGGGCACCCGACGACGATGGATTATCCCATCGTGCTGGGGACCGACGACATCGCGACGCAATTCGGAGGGCTCATCGGATTGCCCACGAGCGTGCTGATCTCGCGCGACGGAAAAGTGGTGAAGCGCTACGTGGGGCTGGTGAACGAGAAG
>Ga0187863_10002703_pt1 | contig 13363 bp, 14 predicted proteins | sample June2016WEW_11_1_FD_132975 | JGI IMG/M metagenome (GOLD analysis project Ga0187863, IMG submission 132975) | Peatland microbial communities from SPRUCE experiment site at the Marcell Experimental Forest, Minnesota, USA - June2016WEW_11_10 | ecosystem: Environmental > Terrestrial > Soil >... | reverse complement strand
GCGATTGGGGCGATGCTGGCCGTCGATGTGATCGCGGCGGCGGTGCTGTTTTCGCCGCTGGTCGGTTCGGCGGATTCGCGGCGGCTGCAAATCAACGAACTTAAAGCCGAACTGACGAGGAAGACGCGCGATGTGATGCCGTTGCGCCACATCGACCAGAAGGTTGTGCTGGCGAAGGGCCAGATCAGCGGATTTTATAAGGACCGCTTTGCGGAAAGAGATTCCGATCTGACCAAGGAACTGGGAAAACTGGCGGCGGAGAACGGCATACACATCCAACAGGCGAGATATAAAGAGGAAGAGGCGGAAACCTCGGGCATAGTGCCGGTTGAGATCGAAGGAAGTTTTTCGGGCGACTACCTGCAACTGGTGCGCTTCATCAATACGCTGGAAAGATCGAAGATGTTTTTTGAAGTGGATAGCGTGGACCTGGCGGGCGAAGGCGGGGGCCCGGTCAAGCTGGGAATCACAATCCACAGTTATCTGCGGTCGAGCGCATGAAACTGGGAATTGAAAATCGGAAGCAGTTGATATGGCTCGGCGTGCTCGGCGCGATCGCGCTGCTATCGCTGGGGCGCGAATTTTGGCCGTCGCCGCCTACGGCGGCGCCTGTCGCGCCGACTTCTACGGCGGCCGCTAAACCGGTTATGCGACGCACTGCTTCGGGAAAAATGGTGGCAGTAGCTGCGCCGCGTCTCGATCCAACACTCGATCTGAATCTGCTGCGGCAGAGCGAAGAAATCAAGTACGCTGGCAACGGACGAAATATTTTCGTTGCGGGCTCGGTGGCGCAAATTGAACCAGCGAAGAGGAACGGCACGACGGATAATCAGACAGCTGGAATTCCCGCACTGCCGGTGACTCCGCCGCCTCCGCCAATCAATCTCAAATTTTTTGGCTTTGCCAATCGGCCCGGGGAGACGAAAAAAGTTTTCCTGTCGCAGGGTGAAGATATCTTTATCGCCTCCGAGGGCGACATCGTGGATCGTCGCTATCGCGTCCTGCACATCTCGCCGAACGCGGTGGACGTCGAAGACGTGCTCAACAACAATCGCCAGAGCCTGCCGCTGACGCAGGGATAGAGCGATTTGCAATTGGTGATTTGTAATCTGCAATTTTGAAGGCGAGTGAGCGTCATGCGGCGTTGTAGTTTGAGATCGGCGAAATTACAAATCACAAATCACAAATCACAAATCCAGCAGCGCGGTTACATGATGATCACGCTGATGCTGGCGCTGGCGCTGATTACGATCGCGCTGCTCGCCGTGCTGCCGGAGATCAAACAGCAGATTATCCGCGATCGCGAAGATGAGCTACGGCATCGGGGCACGGCTTACATGCGCGCCATTCAACATTTCTACAAAAAGTTTGGCCGCTATCCCACGCGGGTTGAAGAGCTGGAGAACACCAACAACCTGCGATTCCTGCGCAAGCGTTATACCGATCCCGTCAATATCGATAAGAGCACCGGCAAGGAAAAAGACTTTAAATTTCTACATCAACAGGACATCAGCCTGAACAACGGAATGGTCCTTGGGCAAACCCCGGGAACGAATCTGCAAGGCGGAGCGTCAGGCCTGATGGGCGGAGGCGCGCCAGGACAAGGCGGGTTTGGCGGTGCCGGAGCATTTGGCGGAGGGCAGGGCGGCGTCGGCAGCATTGGCGGATTCGGAGCGCAACCGGGTGGGCCACAGCAGCCGGGCAATCAAAATTCCGCAGGCGGCAATTCCGCGAATGCCGCGTCAGGCGGTTCGTCAGACAGTTCTTCTTCGGGGAACCCCGACGCGAATGCAAACGGCTCCTCTTCATCTGGATCGTCGTCGTCGAATTCCATCAACAGCTCCAATCTCGGCGGACAGACGTTTGGAGGCGGGCCTATTCTCGGCGTTGCCAGCACAAGCAAAGAGAAAAGCATTCACGTCTTCTACACCAAGGATCATTACAAAGACTGGCTCTTTATTTACCTCCCTATGGCCGACCGCGGAGGACTGCTGAACGGGCCGGTGAATCCTACGGGTGGCGTGACTTCCGGAATTCCAGGCGCGGTCACTCCTGGAACGCTTGGCATGCCCGGTGGAATGCCGGGACAAGGCGGATTTGGACAAAGTTCGTTCGGATCGGGAGGCAGCCAGGGATTTGGCGGCCAGAGTCCGCAGTCGCCATCTCCGCAAACGCCTTCTCAGCCGCCGCAGCAGTAGCCTTCGAACTCTTATAAAGTCTTCGCCAAATAGAAAAGCCCTGCAACGAGCAGGGCTTTCAGCAACCTAAAACCTAAAATCAGCTTACACGTTGAACGATGAGCCGCAGCCGCAGGTGCTCTTCACGTTCGGGTTCTCGAACTTGAAGCCCGCGCCTTCGAGCGTCTCAATGTAATCGACGTGCGCGCCGCCCAGATACATCAACGATGTAGCATCGACATAAACCTTCAGGCCGTCAAAGTCGAAAACCTTGTCCATCATGCCTGCACCGTTTTCGAAGGCCATGGAATATTGAAAGCCGGAACAACCTCCACCGACTACCGACAACCGCAATCCCGTTGGCACCGGCGTCTGCGAGGCCATGATCTCTTTGACCTTGGCAATCGCGGCAGGGGTTAAGACGGGTGCAGCGGTTTTCGGCTGCACATTGGGCTGTCCATGTTGTACATCGGGTGTGGTGGTAGTCGCCATCGGTTAATCTCCTTGTATCGATTCATTATAACAAAGGTCGCAGCCGGCACCGCAAGGGCTTTCTGCGGGGGGTGCGTCCTCTTGTATCTATGCGTTAGATGCCTCGGGCCAAGAAGAAGTCGCGACCACCCCTTGCCAACGGGTCTATAATCATTGCCAGCACGGGGCCGTACCCGAACCTTAGCGGAACCACGTGGTTTCGCTGCGGCGACAGAAAGCACTTCGGGAATTGGCTCGATCTCAAGTCCGGGGTGGCATATGTCTCCTATGTTCGGGCTACTAGTCGCGTGGGGTGTACTGACGGGGGTGCTCATCATCCTCCTGATCTATCGCAGCACCCTCACCATGCACGAAGATGATTCCATCTTTCTGCATGAAACCGAATCCCAAATGCATAAAGACCAGGTGGAAGTCCTGGCCAAGATGAACAAGATCACACCCATCGTCAAGGTGCTTGGCGCCTTGTCGGGAGTCATGATCCTGGTCATTGCGGGATTATTTATTTACCAAGGGCTGAGCAACTCGACGACTCTGCAATAGCCAAACCGCTCGCGGAAAGGCGGACTTGACTTTGCACCGGCTTGCGGAGAGCGCGCCAGCGGCGTGTCGCTGTGTATATTGGCCAGCGTTCTCCGGTGCGATAAAATCCGCATCGCGGCATGAGCGTTAAACTTCCTATCGCGGAACATCCTATAGCTATTGTCGGAGGTGGCCCGGCGGGCGCTCTAGCCACTACCCTGCTTGGTGGGGAAGGCCGAGGCGTTCTGCTCTTCGACGAAAAGCTGGCCTGGGAGAAACCATGCGGCGGCGGAATCACCCACAAAGCTCTCGAACGCTATCCGTTTCTTGCTAATTCGGGAAGCTCGAGGAGTTTGGTTGAACACTGCGAGCTAATTAGCCCGTCCGGCCAGCGCGTACGTTTTCAGTTGCAGCATCCCGTGGCAGTCTTCTCGCGCTTGGAGTTGAACGGACTATTGCTCAATCGAGCCCGACGCGCCGGGCCGGGCGTGGAGATAAGAAACGAGCGCGTCACACGGATCGCTCGCATTGGCGAAGGCTGGCAACTGGTCACGCCTCAGCGCCAATACAAAGTCTCTTACCTAATTTTGGCCGCGGGCGCGCGCAATCCCTTTCGGGCGCAATTTCTCTCGCCGATTTCGCCCAGCGACCTTATGGTGACGGCCGGCTATTTCATACCCCGGGGGAGTTGTCCGGGCGATGGCTCGCTGATGCAGATTCAGTTTCTGCGAGGCATCACAGGCTACATCTGGGTGTTTCCACGCGCCGACCATGTTTCCGCCGGCATCGCCGGCAAGATGGGCGAAATCCCAACTGGCGACTTGCGGAGCATCCTGGAAAAATGGCTCGTCGAAAACCATTTTCGTCTGGATGGCGCTCGCTTTTATTCGCACATCCTTCCATCCTTTCGTGCACAGACTTTTGAGACGCTCGAAGTCTGCGGCAATGGCTGGGCAATGATCGGCGACAGTGCTGGCCTGGTTGATCCGATCACTGGCGAAGGCCTCTATTACGCGCTTCGATCGGCGGAGTTGTGCGCCGGCGCGTTGCTGGACGGACAACCTGAGGACTATCGAACACACCTGGCAGTAGAGATATTGCCGGAATTGCGATTGGCCGCTCGAGTGTCACACCGTTTCTACAACGGACAAGTTTTCGGCGACAGCGTGCTGGAGCGAATGGTGGCGTTGACCGCGCAAAGCGCTAGCTTCCGCGAATTGATGAGCGATCTTTTTGCGGGGATACAATGCTATGGCGATTTGCGGGTGCGGCTCTATCGAATTCTGCCCGCCGTGATGAAGGAAGGTCTGTCGGGAACATTGCACTGGCCGTGGAACAAAACTGGCAGTTCGGAATTCTCCGCCGATCCGTTGGTTGAATAAGCGCTTGCGTCTCGCGGCCCGGTTCGCGGAATCAGCAACAATAAAGGCCATAACGGTCCACGAAGATTACGGTTCCAGCTTTCCTTCGTGTACCTTTGTGGCCTTGATGGTTCAGGCTTCTGCGGTCCTCGACTCAGGCCGCCTTCGCTTTCATCCCATTGATGTCGTCGAGCAGCACTCTCTCGTGGCCATCGGGGTTCACTTTTTCATACACTTTGATAATCGTGCCCTTTGGATCGACTACGAACGTAGTGCGGTCCCAGAACTTCATGCCCTTCCACTCAGACTGGCCAAGACCAAGAGCCTTCATGAGGGTGGAGTCGGTGTCGGAAAGCAACTCGATGGTGAAGGCAAATTTGTGAGAGAAGTTCTTATGCGAGGTCACGTCGTCGGAGCTGACGCCAAGAACTTTGATTCCGGCCGCGTCGAAATCCGCCTTGCTCGCGGTAAACGCCTTGCCTTGGACGGTACAGCCGGGAGTATCATCCTTCGGATAGAAATAAACCACCAACCATTTGCCTGCAAAATCGGAGAGCTTGACTGTCTTGCCATCCTGATTAGGCAGTGAGAAATTTGGAAACGCATTGCCTGCAGCGAGCATAGGGAGAGTCCTTTCTGAGTTGTCTCTTTGATTGTACGAAATCGATAGCGTGTGAAACAGCGGGCCCCTGGCCGTTAGCTCTTAGCCTTTAGCCAAGGCCCGATCGAGATCGAGCCAGGAGCTAAAAGCCAAGAGCCAAAAGCGGTTTTCAGGCGGCTTGCATTGCTTTCTTGGCGCGTTCGCTCATTTCTTTGGGCGATACGTCTTCCTTATGAGTCGCAATGCCCCACAGATGCCCGAACGGGTCCTGGATGAAGCCAGAACGATCTCCATAAAACTGGTCTTGCACCGGCTTCAAGATTTTCGCTCCCTCGGCGGTAGCCTTTGCGACCACGGTGTCGCAATCTGGGAGGTAGACATACAGGCTCACCGGAGAGCCGCCTATATTTTCGGCGCTGCGGTTGCCCATGGCGGGATTCTCATCGGCCAGCATAATCCGCGAGTCGCCGATCTGCAGTTCGGCGTGGCCCACCTTGCCGTCGGGACCGTCCATGCGAACGACTACCGTCGCGCCAAAGACCTTCTTGTAGTAGTCGATAGCACTCGCGGCACCCTTGATGACCAGGTATGGAGTAACAGTGTTGTAGCCTTCTGGAATGTAATTAACTTTTTTCATGATTTTCTCCTCAGATGTTCCTCTCGTAATTTGGGCTGAAAGATGAGATTGAGGGTTAAGGTTATAGCACGCTGGAACTGCCCCCACGAGGCAGCTTTCCTAATCAATGAGAACACAAGCAGGCGGGGGCACTCAAGTGGGAATTTTCGCGCCGCGACGATCCTTAGTTGTCGGCTACCAACGCGCAAAAAGAGTCAGAGCAGCAGCTTATCGCCATGCACATCAGCGACATGGCGATCGAATTCCCGTTGCAATCTTTCAGTATATTCAGCCTTTTCCGGCCTGTGATGAGGCGATGCCGCCGTGAAGAGCGTCCCCGAGCATAAGCGGCAGCAACCTTCAATGGGAATATCCTTCAGCCATTTGGTTACTCGCAATACCGGCTTCTTCATCGTCATTCTTTGCCAAGAAAGTGGATGGCTGGCGAGGCAGGTCACGCAAACGATCGGAGCGCGACCTGCTCTCTCGGGGCCCAGGCGATAACCGCCCTGACTGGCAAATGTAGAACTAGGCCGCTTTCTGCTGCGCCTTAACCTTCGCCCAGCGCGCTTTTTGAGCCGCCGCGATCTTCCTGCGCGCCGATGCCGACATGATACGCTTCGCAGGAGCAGCGGTGGCTGTCTTTCCAGCCGATGCCGACCGCGACTGTTTCCGTATGTTTGCCCATCGCGCTTTCTGCGCCAAAGCCATTTTTCGCCGCGACGCGGCTGATACGACTCGCGTCGGTTGGGTCCCTCTGTGGTGGGATGTTTCCGTGCCGTTCAAAGACTCGATCCCGGAAATCACCTGGTTTAACTTCTCCACTTCCATCTGCGCTCGATGGCGCTTTTCGCGAAGCTCGCGCAATGCATTCTGTAGATTGGACATTTTTACCCCCTCGGGTATTTTTGATGCGGCCCTAATTGTATAGGAGGCGAGGGGCGCGTGGTTTCGAGGATTATCGTCAAAATGATGAGATCTTTCGTGGTCCGAAATTTGCGGCGAGGCGGGTTGCGGTCTGCACGCAAGCTCGCATACGTTTGTGCGGATCAGAGCTGTTTGCAATTCGCCTTAGTCCTCGTCTCTAATCTTCGTCCCGTCAATCCTCGTCTTGTTAATCTTCATCGAGGTATTCGCCCGGCACGTCATCTTCTGGCACCTCGCGGGTGTGCACTTCCCTCTCGTCCTCATCTCCCGCCTCTTCGACACCGGAGATTACCCCAGCCTCGAAGGCGTTTCCCTCCTCTACCAACTCATCGACACTTTCCGAATCGACGCTCTCGACATCGGACAAACCCTGTAAATCTCCCGATTCCTCGCCGGAGCGTGAGGTGCCACGCGGTAATCCAAACACTTCCCGCTCCTGGTCCTTGGTCCGAGGCTTTTTATTGCCCACGCTGGCGAACTTCCGGCTAGTTGCTTTCTTCGCAACCTTCTTTTTGGCGATGGTCTTTTCGGGAGTGGCAGCTCGCTTCGCCGATTTCCTGGCAGTCGCCCGTTTCTGCGGCCGCTTCTTTTGCACTGGCTTCGACTTCTTGTTGGTGCTCTTCCTGGTGGTTGTCGACTTCTTTTTAGCTTTCTTCTTGGTAGCCATTGGCGCAGTCTAGCACCGACGCCGTGTCGGCGGCAAAACCTGGACGAGAGTCGGTTAGACTGTTCTCCTTCGTCTGCACTTATATAGAACAGCGCCACTCCATTTCATGAGCGGAGAGTTTAGCAGGCAACGAACAACAGAGCTTTTGACTGGACTCACTTTGACTTCTGTGGAGGCACCATTGACCCGTTTTCCGAAAATTTCCCCTGCACTCAAAAAGCGCGCTGCTCAAATCAAACTGCTCCTCATGGACGTGGACGGCACCATGACCGACGGCAGCGTCACGCTGCTTTCGCAAACCGACGGCACGGCGCTCGAAATCAAAACTTTTGACGCGCACGATGGTCAAGGCCTCACTCTGGCCCAGACCGCCGGCCTGCGCACCGGTTGCATTACCGGTCGCGAAAGCGCCGCGCTGCTACGCCGCGCTCAAGAAATGAAGATGGAATTCATTTATATGAAACAGCCGGTAAAGATGCCGGCCTATGAAGAAATCCTGCGGAGAGCAGGCGTTCCCGATTCCGCGGTCGCGTATATCGGGGATGATCTTCCCGATCTGCCGTTACTACGGCGCGCCGGCCTTGCGATCGCAGTCGGTGACGCCGTGCCCGAAGTAAAAGAAGCTGCGCACTACACGACAAGAGCAATTGCAGGAAAAGGCGCAGTCCGTGAATCCATTGAAGTCATTCTCAAATCAAAACGCATTTGGGAAGAAATGATCGAGAAGGCGCGAGCTTGACGCATCCGTCCCGCAAGATGGCCGCGCGATAGACCAGGGAGTACCACGAAGTGCCCAGAGCCGCGTGCGCTCAACTGGCGGGCTTATTATGTTATCCACCCTATCCTGGGGGCAGAGTCTTTCGCGTCACGAAAAGGAAGGAGACTCCTTGAGATTTAGTAACGAATGCCACCGCAGCTTCCTGTCGGCCGGAGTCTTGATTTTTGGAGCAGCAATGTCCCTCGCGCAAACGGGGGCGCCGTCGGATCCGAGTGCTCCGGGCCAAGCCATCCCCGGAACCGGTGGTGTGAGCTCTTTTGCAAGCAGCGTACCCTCTAAGCTGGTTCCCGGGATGCTATCGCTTTCGTTGCAGGAAGCCATCGAGCGCGGACTGAAACAAAATCTTGGGCTTTTGCTTTCGCACGCGGACATCGGCGCGGCGCGCGGAGAGCGCTGGGAGGCCTTAAGCGCTCTTCTGCCGCACCTGACCGCGTCGCCTTACGTGGCTGAGTCGAAAGTCAATATCGATGAACTGGGCTTTGCCGGTCTGGCTGCCGCCTTCCATCTAACGTCTCCATCCGTCGGCCCTTTTTCTTACTTTGACGCTCGCGCGAATGCGACAGAGAAGCTATTCGATTGGAAGTCCATCAACACCACGCGCGCGGCCAGCCAGAGTTTGAGGGCGGCCAGCTATACCTTCAAGGATGCCCGCGACCTGGTTGTGCTGGCGGTGGGCTATACCTATCTGCAGGCGATCGCCGACGCAGCCCGCATTGAAACAGCGGAGGCGCAGGTCCAGACCGCACAGGCAATCTACGATCAGGCAACCGACCAGGTAAATGCGGGCACATCGCCCGACATCGACGGCCTCCGCGCCAAGGTCGAATTCCAGACGCGGCAGCAACAGTTGATCCAGGCGAAGAATAACTTCGCCATACAGAAACTGACCGTGGCCCGGGTTATCGGTTTGGCTCCGGGGCAGGAATTCGAATTCGCGGACAAGTCGCCGTACCAGCCGCTCGAAGACCTCACCGTATCTGAGGCTTTGAAACACGCGTACGCTTCGCGCTCCGATTATCAGGCAGCGATGAGCGAGGTGAGGGCAGCGGAACTTTCACGGAAGGCCGCGCTGGGCGGCTATGTGCCTTCGCTTTCCGTGGATGCGGATTATGGCCTTGGAGGATCGCATCCTTCCACGGCAACGCCCGTCGCTGATGTGCGTGGCACGCTGACGATTCCCATCTTTCAGGGCGGTAGCGTTCACGGTGATGTTCTGCAGGCCGATGCGCGACTGGAGCAGAGTCGAGAACGCCTGGAGAGTCTGCGGGCGCAGATCGACTCCGACGTGCGCGCGGCGTTGCTGAACCTGCAATCGTCAGCGGCCCTTGTCAATGTGGCGCAGAGCAACATCGATTTGGCGGAACAGACGCTGACCCAATCGCGTGATCGTTTCAGCGCAGGCGTTACCGATACTGTGGAAGTGGTGCAATCGCAAGAGGCGGTAGCGAGCTCTCACGAGCAGTACATCTCAAGTCTCTACGACTATAATTACGCGAAAATTTCCCTGGTTCGCGCTCTCGGCACGGCTGAAGCGGGCGTCAAGGAATATTTCAAAGGAAAATGAACATGGCGGACGAGAACCCACCCCGTTCAGTACCTGTGGCAGGCAAAGCATCTCCGGCTGATCCGCCGCCCGTGGCGGACCGAAACTATTCGCCGGCTACGCGACGGAGTCCCAAACTCCGCAGAAACATCGTGATTCTGGTGGTGGTCGCAGTCGTGATTATCGGCGGCGTGTTCTTGTGGCGCTACCTCAGCAGCTACGAATCCACCGACGACGCGCAGGCAGACGTTCACCTCTACCCAGTAAGCGCGCGCGTATCGGGCTACGTGGTGAAAGTCAACGTCGACGACAATCAGTGGGTGGAGAAGGGCACGGTGCTCGTCGAGATCGATCCCAAAGACTATGAGGTTGCCGTGGCGCAGGCACAAGCGAATCTTGCTAACGCCGAGCAGACTGCGAAATCGCTGAATATCACGGTTCCGATCACTTCTGTGAACACAACGAGCCAATTGAAGTTTGCCGCCTCAGGCATCGAAGACGCGAACGCCGGAGTCATCGCCGCCGAGAGGCAGTTAAATGCTGCTCAGTCACAGGTGGAGGCGGCCGAGGCAAATGATGTAAAAGCGCAGGACGATCTGCACCGTTATAAGCTGCTGGTCGACAAGCGGGAAGTGTCGCAACAAATCTACGATCAAGCATTGGCGGCAGCTAAATCGAGCACCGCGACGGTAGCGTCAGCCCACGCCAGCGAATCCGCCGCGCAAGAATTCGTCAAACAGGCACGGAGCCGCCTGGTGCAAGCCGATGCGAACCACCAATCTGCGGAGACTGGCCCCCAACAAGTGTCGTCGACCCAGGCGCGGGTACAGGCTGCGCTCGCGGATGTTGAACAAAAGCGAGCGCTGCTGGAGCAGGCGCAACTGAATCTCGGATACACGAAGATCGTTGCTCCGGTCAGCGGTGAAGTAAATAAGACTGTCGTCGTCGGGATGAATGTAGCCGACGGGCAGCAACTGCTTACCGTGGTGCCGCTTGATGAAGTGTGGGTCACCGCTAACTTTAAAGAGACACAGCTGAGGCACATGCAGGTTGGGCAGAGAGCGGAGATTCATATTGATTCCAGCGGGCGCACCCTCAAGGGCCACGTGGACAGCATTGCGGGAGCAACCGGGCCGCTGTTCAGCCTGCTTCCGCCGGAGAATGCTACAGGAAACTACGTAAAGATTGTGCAGAGAATTCCGGTAAAGATCGTGCTCGATCCGGGCGAGAACAAAGATCGCCGGCTTCGACCGGGCATGAACGTGGTGCCCGACGTCTATCTGCAATAAGTTCTGCTTTATGAGTTCCGCAAGATGAGCACGGCTACTCTAGCCCTCGACCAGGATGTTTGGCGGCCCAAGTACAACCCTTGGCTGATCGCCGTGGTTGTGGCCCTCGCAGCCTTCATGGAGGTGCTCGACACCAGCATCGCCAATGTGGCGTTGCCATACATGGCCGGGAATCTGGGCGCGAGCAATGACCAGAGTACATGGGTCCTGACTTCGTATCTGGTCTCGAACGCCATCATTCTGCCAATCAGCGGCTGGCTCGCCGGCGCAATAGGACGCAAGCGCTTTTTCATGTCGTGCTTGGCCATCTTCACAGTGAGTTCTTTGTTGTGCGGTCTCGCGCCGACCCTCGGCTTTCTCCTTCTCTTTCGCGTGTTGCAGGGTTTCGGCGGCGGCGGATTGCAGCCCATGGCTCAGGCCATTCTGGCAGATACATTTCCACCGCAACAGCGAGGCCTGGCATTTGCGCTTTATGGCATCACGGCGATCATGGCGCCGACAATTGGGCCGACTCTCGGAGGCTGGATAACCTTTAATTATTCCTGGCGTTGGATTTTTTTCATCAATCTTCCGGTCGGCATTATCACATGGCTTTTGGTGCGGCGCTTCGTCGAAGACCCTCCTTACCTAAGCAGGATCAAAGCGGCGGGCGTCAAGTTGGACTACATCGGCATCGCTCTCCTCGCGCTCGGCGTCGGTGCATTGCAGGTGCTGCTCGACAAGGGCCAGGAAGATGATTGGTTCGGCTCGCACTTCATTACGACCTTGATCGTCGTCTCAACCGTGTGCCTGATCTCACTGGTGATCTGGGAGTGGTATCAAAAAGCTCCGATTATCGACGTGCGCATGTTCAAGAACTTTAACTTCGCGAGTTCGAGCCTGATGATGTTCACGCTCGGCATTCTGCTTTTCAGTAGCCTGGTGCTGATGCCGCAATTTTTGCAAACGCTTTTGGGATACACCTCCCAATTGGCGGGGCTTGCTCTTTCGGCGGGAGGCTTGGTCTTGCTGATCGAGATGCCCATCATGGGCCAATTGACGACGAAAATCCAGGCGCGCCGCCTGATCGGATTTGGCTGGCTCGCGCTGTCGGTCGCCATGTTCTATTCCACGAAACGAATCGACTTGCAGATCAGCTTCAGTGCTGCAACATGGCTGCGTATCGCGCAGGTGATCGGTCTGGGCTTCCTCTTCGTGCCGATTACGTTGGCGGCTTACGTAGGAATCGCCCCCGACAAGAACAACTCGGTCGCCGGCATCATCAATTTCATGCGCAATATGGGAAGCAGCGTCGGAACGTCATTGGTCACCACGTTGATTGCGCGGCGCTCGCAGGCTCATCAGGCGAGGCTGGTGGAAACCGTGAGAGTCGATAATCCTAATTTTATGAATTCGGCGAACGGTTTAGCCCGGCACCTGGCGAATTCGGGCGTGGGCAGGCACGAGGCGCAGATCACTGCCTACGCGCAGATTTATCAATCGGTGCAGGCGCAGGCGGCGAGCCTGGCTTACATCGATACGTTCAAGGTACTTGCCGTTTTCTCCGGAATCATGTTTCTTTTGTCCTTTGCTTTGAAGAAGAATGACCCGGGCGGTGGCGGGCCGAGGCCCGCAGAGTAATAGTTAACTTAATGCAGCGCGGCAAAGGTTACGAAGGCAGTCATGCTGGAAATTAAACTCATCGTATGCCCAATTGATTTCTCGGAGTTCTCGATCAGGGCATATCGTTATGCTCTGTCGGTGGCCGAGCACTATCGGGCCCGACTAGTGGCGCTGAACATCGTGGAGATGTCGCGCTATCCTTACGCCGACTACGCAGCGAGCGCGGGAGACTATGCGGAATTCTGCCGGACGCTTCGCGAGGGGGGCGATGAACAGCTACGGGAATTTGTGAAGAAACACACCCACCGCGGAATTCAGCGAGAACTGGTGGTGCGCGAGGGAGCGGCTCCTGATTGTATTCTGACGTTTGTGCAAACACACAAGGCGGACTTGATTGTCATGGGAACGCACGGGCGGCGAGGCTATGACCGCCTGGTGCTGGGGTCGGTGACCAATCGAGTGATACGCCGGACTCCCTGCCCGGTGCTGGCCGTCTGTAATCCGCCGCGGGAGCTAGCTGCAGCGGACACAGCCGCAAATCAAGAGCAGGAACATCACCACCACCTCAGCCGAATTCTTTTCTGTACGGATTTCTCCGATGATTCAGAGCGAGCGTTACGCTGGGCCATCTCGGCAACCGATGAGTACAACGCCGAACTCACATTGCTGCACGTATTAGAGGACGTCCCCGGCGCGGCCATCGTGGAGGCGGCTACAGCGACAGCGACGAAGCAACTCGATAAACTGATTCCACAAGAGGCACGCGAGACGCTCAAGATTAAAACGGCGGT
>Ga0187863_10002700_pt1 | contig 13372 bp, 7 predicted proteins | sample June2016WEW_11_1_FD_132975 | JGI IMG/M metagenome (GOLD analysis project Ga0187863, IMG submission 132975) | Peatland microbial communities from SPRUCE experiment site at the Marcell Experimental Forest, Minnesota, USA - June2016WEW_11_10 | ecosystem: Environmental > Terrestrial > Soil >... | reverse complement strand
GATCGACGCTAACGGAGTCTTTCGCTACTTCGCGGACCCGCATGAAGTGCTTGTTCGGCATCCTTACTATTCTCCCTCAGGTCCGCTCGGTTGCAAGAGCGTTGATTGAAGAGATTTTCCGGCTGGACCTATCTCTAGTCCAACCCGGCAGATTACCTGGCTAGTACTTTCCCTGGCCCCGGGTGCGCTGTCGGCCCTTCCAGAAATGCTGTTTTTTGCCGAACTAGCCGCGTAAGTCGTGGAATTCACTGCTCTCTACAGAGCTTGGGGTTAGTCGCGCATTGCTGGCATCCGAATTTGAAAACTCTCGTGATCGGGAGAGGGGTGGTTCACCTTGGACCGCCTCCCGTCCACTTGCAGACGCCGATGCGCTTCGCGCCAGTCTGGCGCTTCATCGATCTTCTGCTCCCATCGGACAACTGCTGCTTCGTCACACCACTCCTGCAGTCGCCGCATCGACTGCCTGTGCGGTCCCGCGAGCATAAACGCTTTCATCGCGGATTCTGTTGCCCAGACCGTGCGAGTCCAGAACGTTTGGTGAGTGTCACGAAGTAGCGATACTGCGATGTTCCCGTGAGCATTCTTTGCCTGCCGGGCAGCGCGGAGGGCGTAGAAGATAAAAGGCAACAGATATCGCCATGATCGGACGCGCAAGCGGGTTATCGAAACCACCGGCACACGGTGATTGTAACTTGATAGCCGACGCCAGATACTTGCCGGGAAAGATCCGCGGCTTCCAGATCCGGCCGAGAGAAGCCGATCTTCCCTGCGTTCAGTTCTGACCCAGAAGCACGTGATTCGAGGTCCAGAGCTGGCGCAATCCGAAGGGAATAGGAATCGGCTTTGAAGTGTCGTACTTTTCCGGTTGTCGAGCCGCCACAATCGCTATCGCCTTGTTCACGAAAAACGCCGGAAGCCAAACGTTCTGATAGCGCGCTTTCTCAACCGAAAAGCCGATTCTGGAATCCTGCGCGCGGATCCGAAAATCTACCCAGATCGATTTCCGGCCATTCAGCACCGGACGCAGAAGCGCCGGAATGGTGCCCGGGCGCCAACGCTCCACGGCATCGAAATCCACCACCGTAAACGTGGAGATGTAATTGTATGGGAAGATCTTGATCGTCATCAACTCCACACCTGGGCGCGGCCTGGCGTGCAACGAGTATTGCATGTACTCATTGATCTCCACTTCCGAAACTCGAAATGAGACCGGTTGACGGTTGCCATGGGCAGCTTGCGCCTGGGCAGCGCGCAGTTGGTCGAAGAGCCCCAGAAACTTCACAATGGCCGCCGGAGCTGCCTCGGTCACGGGCGCCGTTGTAGCGAAAGCCTGAATTGCCAGGCACGCGGTAACTAAGGAGAAGAATCCGCTTATGCAAGTTCTCATGGAGGTGCTTTGCCATTCTATCCCGCCGTTACGCGATGTCCGATACGGCTGAATCGAGGCAGAAATTCACCGTCTGGCGCTCGCGCCTCCTCGGTGTAATAACCACTAGTTGTGCAGACGCCGCCGGCCACACCGTCGAGCGATCGACCCTTCGACCCCGTCGCCCCACCGCTAACGCCACCCCGCCGCCGCGCGTCAGTAATCAGTGGCATGTTACCCACGCTCCCGTGGGAGCGTTTATAGAATAAGAAGCAGTGGGCAACCCGCCGGACGCCCGCCGGATTCCTCCGGCGGACCGAGTAATCCTTTTGAGGAGCGTTTTCTAGCCTGTGTGGATTGTAAGACTAGCCCTTCGCCGCCCGTACACGTTCGTCGTCATGTCGATTCTGATCGCGGTGCTGGGCGGCATCTCCATGGTGCAGATGCAGAAGGACATTTTCCCCTACATCGACATCCCCGTGGTCAGCGTGGTCTGGTCCTACGGCGGCATGGCGCCGGACGACATGGCCAATCGCGTGGTCACTGTCTGCGAACGCGCCATGACCACCACCGTGAACGACATCGAACACATCGAATCGACGTCGTACAACGGCATTTCCGTCATCCGCCTGTACTTTCAGCCGAACGCCAAAGTGGAAATGGCCATCGCCCAGGTGACATCCATCGTGCAGACCATTCTGCGCATCATGCCGCCGGGGATCTACCCGCCCAGCGTAATCAAGTACGACGCCTCCAGCGTGCCCATCCTGCAGCTGAGCATCGACAGCAAATCCCTCAGCGAGCAGGAACTCTACGATTACGCGCAAAACTTCATCCGCACCAGGCTGGCCACCGTGCAGGGAGCCGCGGTTGCTCTTCCCTACGGCGGCAAGATGCGCAACGTCATGGTGGACATCGACCCGGTCCAGATGTACGCCCGGCAACTGTCGGCCACCGATGTATCCAACGCGCTGAACCTGCAGAATCTCATTCTGCCGGCCGGCACGGCGAAGATGGGCGATCGCGAATACCAGGTGCTGCTGAACAGCAGTCCCACGCTGGTAGCCCAGATGAACGACCTGCCCATCAAAACCGTGAACGGCGCCACCGTATTCATGCGCGACGTGGCCCAGGTTCGCGACGGCTTCACCGTGCAGACGAACATTGTTCGCGTCAACGGAAGCCGCGCTTCGCTGCTGACCATTCTCAAGAACGGCCAGGCGTCCACGCTGGACGTCGTCCAGGACGTGAAGGAAGAACTACCGCAAATCCTGAAGGGCCTGCCGTCAACGCTGAACGTGAAGCCGCTGTTCGATCAATCTCTGTTCGTGCGCGCGGCAATCGGGGGCGTACTTCGGGAAGCGCTGATTGCCGCCGGCCTCACCGGTCTGATGATCCTGCTTTTCCTCGGGAGCTGGCGCAGCACGCTGATCGTGTGTACGTCCATCCCGCTGTCGATTCTGACATCTCTGGTGGTGCTTCACTTCCTGGGGCACACCATCAATGTCATGACGCTGGGCGGCATGGCATTGGCCGTCGGAATTCTGGTCGACGACGCCACCGTTGAAATCGAGAACATCCATCGCAATCTCGCCATGAAGAAGCCCATCACACGGGGCATTCTGGATGGCGCGCAACAGATCGCCGTTCCGGCCTTCGTTTCCACGCTGGCCATCTGCATTGTCTTCGTGCCGGTGCTGCTGCTCACCGGCGCCGCGCGGTTTCTGTTCACGCCCCTGGCCATGGCCGTGGCTTTCGCCATGCTCGCCTCCTATCTGCTCTCGCGCACGTTGATCCCCACCATGGTCCACTACATGCTGCCGCCCGAAGTGGAGATGTACCAGCAAGGCGAGGAAGCGCACACGGGAACCGGTCCCATCTGGCGCGCGCATCATGTTTTCAATGACGTCTTTGCGGCCACCCGGACAAGGTACCAGCGCGCGCTGAATTGGACTCTGGACCATCGCGCCCCGGTGGCGCTGGTGTTCGGGGTGTTTCTCCTCGGTTCGCTGTGGCTGGTTCGGGTAGTGGGAACCGACTTTTTCCCCTATGTGGATTCGGGCCAGATGCGCCTGCATGTGGTGGCTCCGGAGGGCACTCGCATCGAGGAGACCGAGCGAGTTTTCGCCCGCGTGGAGGCGGCCATCCGCGATGAGGTGGGCGCGGAGAACATCGATGTGCTGGTGGACAATATCGGACTTCCCAACAGCGGCCTCAACCTCGCGCTGGGCGACATCGCAACCATCGGCCCGGAAGACGGAGAGATCCTAATCTCCCTCAAGGAACCCGGGCACACCATCGAATACCAGCGCCGCCTGCGCGCGGCGTTGCGCCGGCAGTTCCCGGACGAGACGTTCTTCTTCCAGGCGGCCAATATGACCAGCCAGATTCTGAACTTCGGTCTTCCGGCGCCCATCGACGTGCAGATCATGGGCCGCAACGCCGCTGCCAACTATAAGATCGCCCAGGAACTGCGCACGCGCATGGCCGGCATTCCCGGAGCCGTGGACGTGCACGTGCGCCAGCAGGTGAACGCCCCCACTCTGAAGGTGCTGGTGGACCGGACCATGGCCGGGCAGGCCGGCCTCACCCAGCTCAACGTCGCCAACAGCATGCTCATTTCGTTGAGTTCCAGCGGACAAGTAGCGCCCAACCAGTGGCTCAGTCCGGTGAACGGCGTCAACTATCAGGTCAACGTGCAGACCCCGCAGTATCTCAACAATTCCATTGACGCGCTGCGGCGCACGCCGATCACCGCGCCGGGTGCGAGTACGCAACTGCTGGACAACCTCATAAAGGTACAACGCACCACTTCCACCGAAATCGTGAATCATTACGATGTGCAGCCGGTATTCGATGTGTTCGCCGACGTGGATCAGCGCGATCTGGGCGGCGTTTCCGGCGACGTGCAGAAAGCCATCGAGGCCGTCCGCCCGCACCTGGCTAAGGACGCGATCGTCAATGTCCGCGGCCAGGTGAAGACCATGCACGACTCCTTCACCCGGCTGGGCTTCGGCATGGTATTCGCCATGCTGCTGGTCTATCTGCTCATGGCCGTGAATTTCCAGAGCTGGGTGGACCCGTTTATTATCATGATGGCCACTCCGGGCGCCTTCGGCGGCATCCTGTGGATGTTATTCGCCACGCAAACCACCCTCAACGTGCCCTCGCTCATGGGCACCATCATGGCCATCGGCGTGGCCACCGCCAACAGTATCCTGCTGGTGACCTTCGCCAACGACGAGCGAACGGACCATGGGCGAAACGCGCACGATGCCGCGCTCGCCGCCGGTTTCACCCGCCTGCGTCCCGTGATCATGACCGCCGCCGCCATGATCATCGGCATGCTGCCCATGGCTTTCGGAATGGGGGAAGGCGGCGAGCAGAACGCTCCGCTCGCCCGCGCCGTCATCGGCGGTCTGCTGGTGGCCACGTTCACCACGCTTTTCATGGTTCCCATCGCCTACACGTGGCTCCGCGGAAAGCCCCCGGTGGACTATGACAAGCGGGTGGATGAAGAATGGCACGAGGGCGACCAGCCACTGCAGGCCTGAACATGAACGACACCCAACCGCAAGCGCATAATCCGCACGCCAGAGAAAACGTCGGGCATCCCGGGGGGCGTTCGCTGCTGTTCATCGGCGTGGCGATCGCGCTGATCCTGGTGGCGCTGTCGATTGCCGGTATTATCCCGCGTCAACGGCGCGTGAAGGCGGCCAACGACGCAGCCAGATTGGCGCGCGAGACATTGCCCACCGTGCTGGTGGCGCCCGCCCGCCGAGCGCCCGCCGTCATCGAGCTGCTTCTGCCCGGCGACATCACCCCGCTGACGGAAGCCTCAATTTACGCGCGCTCTTCCGGCTACGTGCGGCGCCGCCTGGTGGATATCGGCGATCACGTCCGCGCCGGACAGCTCCTTGCCACCATCGAAGCGCCGGATCTGGACCAGCAGGTGGCGCAGGCCCGCGCCGCCGTCGCCCAGGCGCAGCAACAGCTCGCTCAGGCGAAGGCCCAACTGCAGCAGAGCAACGCACAGCTCGAGCTCGCGCGCGTCACCCGCGACCGTTACGCTACCCTCGTGCAGAAAGGCGCGCTCTCCCGCCAGGACGGAGACACGCAGGAAACCAACTTCCAAACCTCCCAGGCCACCGTGGGCGCTTACGCGGCCAACGTCCATGCGGCCGAGGAGAACGTGCGAGCCGCCCAGGCCAGTCTGGACCGTCTGATCTCACTGCAGGGCTATGAAGAGGTAACCGCCCCCTTTGCGGGCATCGTCACCGCGCGCCTGGTGGATCAGGGGTACTTCATCTCCGCGGGTGGCGCCAGCTCCGGACCCGCTCCCATGGGCCTCGGCGGCAGCACGCCCGGGGCCACCGCGGGCGCCTCCGCGGGCGGCGAGCTCTTCCGACTGGCGCAGATCGGCACGGTTCGAATCCTCCTCAACGTGCCGCAGACCGACGCGTCGGGAATCCGGGTTGGACAGGACGCCGACGTTCTGCTCGCCGAGTTTCCCGGCCGCGCTTTCTCCGGACGGGTCACGCGGACGGCCAACTCGCTGGACATCAACACGCGCACGCTGCTCACCGAGGTTCAGGCGCCGAATCCACAATCCACATTGCTGCCCGGCATGTTCGCCCAGGTCCGCCTGCGCAGCCAGCGGCCGAGCCCGCCGGTGATGATCCCCGGCGATGCCGTGATTGCAGGTCAGGAGGGGCTCTCCGTGGCGATTCTGCGGAACCCGCAGCCGAGCGATCCGGACGGCGCCGTACGCCAGATTCATATCGAACGCATCCAGGAGGGCCGCGACAATGGCACGCAGGTAGAAGTGATCAGCGGGCTCGGAGGATGGGAATACGTGGTTGTGAATCCCAGCGACGCGGTTCGCGAAGGTGCTTTGGTTCGGCCCCAGGCCGCGCAACAAAAAGGCCCGGGGACACAGGCTCATTGATGAGGCCGCCGCTCCCATTGCTTGCCCTGATGGTGACCGCGACCCTGCACGCACAGGGATGGTTCTCGTTCACCGCGCCCCGCGTTGCGCCCTCATCGTTCGCGAATTCGGGCCGCGCCGACGCTCTGATCCGTGCAAACCAGATGTATCTGTCGCTGGAGGACGCCATCGCTATTGCGGTCGAGAGCAACCTCGACATCGAGATGCAACGCTACGGCCTGCGCATCGCCGACAGCGATTTATTGCGGGCAAAAGGTGGCGGGCAGTTGCGCGGCGTCGGCCTCATCGTTTCCGAACTGCCCCAGAGCGTCACCGCTCCCGGAGAGCCCCTGGTCACCTCGGCGGCGGGAGGCATTTCGGAGACAAGCTCCATTGCCGCGAGCGTCTCCGACGTCTATCCGGTGGACGGAAACACAACGATTCTCGCGCTCAACGGGGGAAACTCCACCACCTCCGAGGCATTCGCTACGGGGCCACCCATTCCCTCGTACGATCCTGCGCTCACCGGCCAGTTGGCCTGGCAGCACCAGACCACGCCACAGATCGATCCGGCGGCGGTTGGCTCAAGCGCGCTGGTGGCACAAGGCCCGACAGGCAGCCTCGGCCTGGATTGGGGATTCAGCCCCGGTACGCAGGTTGGTGTGAATTACGCCGACGCAGCGCAAAACACCAACTCCACCACTTACCAATTCAATGCCTTCACGCAGACGAGCCTGGGCCTGACCGTCACGCAGCCCCTGCTGCGCGGTTTCGGAATCAGTTTGAATCGGCGCCTCATTCGCATCGCCGGAATCGACCGCAGGATTTCCGATCAGGTATTTCGCCTGCAGGTGATCGCCACTGTGTCCGGCATCATTCGCCTGTACTACGACCTGGTCAGCCTGAACGAGGACCTGGCGGTGAAGCGGCAAACACTGGAATCGGCCCAGCGGCTCCTTAAGGACAACAGCTCGCAGGTGGAGGCCGGAACGCTCGCCCCCATCGAACAAACCCGCGCGCAGGCGGAAGTGGCGGCCGCGCAGCAAGACATGATCACCAGCGAAGGCTTCGTGCTGCAACAGGAGCTTCTGCTCAAGACCGTGCTCACCCGGCGCGGCACGGCCGACCCTCTCCTTAGCTCCGCGCGCATCGTCCCGACCACTTCGATCACCATCCCTCCGAACGACGAATCGCGCCCGGTGGACGAGTTGATCAAAGAAGCCATGGCGAACCGGCCTGAGGTGAATGCCGCAGCCCTTGAGATTCAAGGCGGCAACATCAACCTCGAGGGATCGCGGAACGAGCTGCTGCCGGAACTCGATCTGGTGGGCACTGCCCAGAACTCTGGCCTCGCATCGAGTGGCGCCAGCGCTCTCGGCCAGGTGGCCAGCCGCGATTATCCGACCTATGGTCTTGGGCTCTCTCTCACGCTGCCCTTGCGCAACCGGCAGGCGGAAGCTGACATGGTACGCGACGAGCTACAGGTGCGGCAATTCGAGGTGAAGCGCCAGCAGGTGGAGAATCAGGTGCGTCTGGAAATCGAAAACGCTCTGATCGCTCTGGGACGCGCGCGCGAGGCGCTGCAGGCGGCCGCTCAGGTACGGACCTTGCAGGAACAATCGCTGGAGATTGAACGCGAGAAGTTCGCGGTGGGACTCTCGACGACTTTTCTCATCACCCAGTATCAGAGCTTCGTCGCGCAGGCTCGTTCATCGGAAGTCGCGGCGCGGAATACGTGGATCAAAGCCCACAACGCGCTGGAACGGGCGCTGGGCCACACCCTTGAAGCCAACGGCGTATCCATTGATGAAGCCGTGCGCGGTACGGTGTCGCGTCCGCCATCTCCCTTTCCGGCAATTACGAATCCCTGATATACTGCCTTTTGTTTCAGGCAAAATCCAGGCTTGACGGAGATACTGTATGGGACGTTCTCTGTTTCTGGCGGCAGCTCTCATAGCATCCAGCAGTCTGGCGCAAAGCCAGTACATGCGCGGAGTTAATATCTCCGGCGCTGAATGGGGTTCAAACCAGGAGAACGGGCCGCCCGCCGACATCCCCGGCGTCTACGGGTCGGATTACTGGTTCCAGAGCGCACCGACCTTCGACTATTTCGGCGCACGCGGCCTGGGCTTCATTCGTCTGCCGGTTCTTTGGGAACGGCTGCAGCCGATACCGGGCGGTCCGCTGGTTCCCGGAAATTCGGACGATGATTTGGGCTATCTCAAACAGGACATCGCCTGGGCGAAGGCGGCAGGCGTTAAGGTTAGTATCGACCTGCATAACTTCGGCCGGTACACCGTCAACGGAACGGTCTGCATTATCGACAACGCCTGCGAAGGCGGCCTAATGCCCGTCACCGGCATAGATCTCGCTAACTTCTGGCTGCAAATGGCCACCGTGTTCAAGGACGAGCCCACCGTCGTGGCCTACGACATCATGAATGAGCCGCACGACATGGGCGTGGCGAACTGGAATCAGATTTCTCAGGAAGCTGTGAACGCCATTCGCACGGTGGACAGCGACAAGTTGATCATGGTGCCGGGTTACAGCTACAGCAACGCCACTTACTGGGCCACCTACAACGGTTTGACAAGCTGGATTACCGACCCCTCGAATAACTTCTACTACGAAGCCCACGAGTATTTCGATTCCGACTACAGCGGCAGTTACGCGGAGACTTACGACCAGGAGTTGAGCGCGAATCCGAATCTGGGTAACGTGGGCGTCGAGCGCCTGGCTCCGTTCACCCAGTGGTGCACCAATAACAATGTGAAATGCTACCTGGGAGAGTACGGAATCCCTAACACTGACGTGCGCTGGCTCACCGTGCTGGATAACTTTCTTACAGCGCTTGACGCCGCCGGTATGCCCGGCACTTACTGGGCGGCCGGAGAATGGTGGGGAAGTTATCCGCTGTCCGTTCAGCCAACTAACAACTTCACCACCGACGTGGAGCAGTTGCAAACGCTTCAGAACCATCTGCAGCCTGACTTACTCCGTACGGCGTCGGCAGCGGGTTCTTACGGATATACCGAAGCTCCCGATTCATGGGCTGCCGGCTATGGGAAGAGCCTTGCGGCGGGAACGGTTTCGGCAGCGCCTGGAGTGCCGCTGACCACGCAACTTGGACAGACGCAGGTGCAGGTGACAGACTCCGCGGGAACCATGTCATTCGCCAAGCTCCTGTATGTCTCCCCGAAACAGATCAACTACCTGCTTCCCGCCGGAATGGCCAGTGGTTTGGCGCAGGTCAGTGTGCTCGACGATGGGACCGCGGTTGCGAACGGCAGCGTGCAGATACAGCCGTCCGCGCCGGGGATCATCTCGGCGAACTCTAACGGTCAGGGCGTGGCCACCGGATACGTCCAGAACGTCCTTGACGGCACGGCCGGGCCACCTCAGTTTGTCGCTACTTACGACGAGCAACTCGGTCAGTATGTGGCTGCTCCGATCGCATTCACGAGCGGGTACAGCTTAGTGCTGGTTCTGTTCGGCACCGGATTCGACAATGCAACGACGAGTAACACCACCGTGACCGTCGGTTCGGCAACAGTAACCATCGACTATATCGGTCCGCAAAGCCAGTATCCCGGCGAGGATCAGATCAATGTGGAGCTGCCGAACTCACTGGCGGGATCGGGCGAAGTCGCCGTCCAGGTAACCGTGAACGGCATCGCCGCGAACCTGGTGAGCATTACTTTCCAGTAGCCGGTTATTCGAAGCGGAGCGCCTGTGTTGGATCCAATCGCGAGGCCCGGCGCGCGGGAATGCCGCTGGCGATCAGGGTAACCGCGATTAAGACCACCGGTACCACTACGTAACTCAGCAGATCGACTCGCGCGGTGTAGAAAGCCGACATCACCGCCTTGCCGGCAAGAGCCGATATAACCGGCGAACCTTCCCAAAAATTGTGATTTTCTGCTCTGTCGCGGTGCAGGAATCCAACTCATTAGCGCATGCTGGCCGACAATACGCGCGTTAATCCGTAGCTTACGGGAATATCTTCGTGGCTGCTGGATTGCTGAGCGTGTTTATCCGCCGGTAGTGTACCGACCAGCGGGTGGAAGAGAATACAAGGAGGAATAACAGATGAAGGCTGTTGGGATGATGTTGCTCCTGGTAGGAGCGATGACGGCAGCGAATGCTGTCCCTGCCGCACCGGAGATTGATGGCGGTTCGGCGGCGAGCGCGGTGGCTCTGCTTTCGGGAGCTCTGCTGGTGCTCAGAAGCCGCCGGAAGAAGTAGTATCCCGCTTCACACATATCTTTGCGCGGATGCCCACCACGCATTGTCAGGCTGAGCATCCGTCTTTTTGTTCTTCGTGATTAACCCTCCTCCCCGCGACTCCTCTGCCCTTCTCCTGGGCCCGCGTTTCCGCGGAAAGCCGTTGTCGATAGGGCTCGCAACCCGTGTTGTCTGCCTCATTGGCATTTTCGTTCTGGAGCTGGTGGTTATCTCGACCTGGCTCGATACCGGCGTCCTCTACGGAAGAGCCGGCCTGGCGGGCGCAGTGGCGGATTTTGGAGCGCATACCCTCAACTCACTTGTTGTTTTCTCCACTGTTCTTCTGGCATTCGGCTACTCGAAGGTCAAACATAAGCTCGCGCCCATAGGGGATCAACTCGCGAACGCGTCACCCGAGTGGCGCTTTCTTGCCGGCCATTGTGCCGCGATGACCGTGTTTGCCATTCTCTCTTCGCTCCTGTTCTCGGGAAAGTCTTTCGTGGGGAACGCCCTCGTCCTGGCGTGGCTGGCCACTGGAATCTGCGGGATTGTCGCGGGGGTCTTTTTCTTCATTCCCCCGAAGACGGTTCGCGAACTCATGGGCGGCGCCGGTTCGGCGTGGCTCTACGCCGCCGCAGCCGCCGCCGTCACCCCGGCGCTGGTTAACACCGGCAGGCGACTGTGGGATCCGGCAACTGTTCTCACCTTTGGGCTGGTGAAATCTATCCTGAGCGCCTTTGTTGGGCAGGTGATTACGATCCCGGCAACTGCTACGATCGGCACGCCGAAGTTCTCGATCGCAATCCTGCACGGCTGTTCAGGGCTTGAGGGCGTGGGCCTCATGTTGATTTTCAGCGCCCTCTGGCTCTGGTTCTTTCGCGACGATTACAGGTTCCCCCGCGCCCTGCTGATTGTCCCAATCGGTATTCTGGCGATATTCCTCCTGAACGCCGTTCGCATCGCGTCGCTTATTCTGATCGGAAATGCCGGGGCAAGCGCCATCGCGCTGGGTGGATTTCATTCGCAGGCTGGCTGGATCGCGTTCAATGGCGTCGCCCTGGCACTTGCATCCGTGACGCTCCGGATGCCGTGGCTTTCCTCGAACCGCACGGTCGCCGCGGTGGAAGAGGGGCTGGCCGAACCTTCGCCGGCAGGGTACCTCATGCCATTCCTGGCGATTCTCGCGGCGGGGATGATCTCTCGTGCAACGTCGGGGAGTTTTGAGTGGTCGTATCCACTGCGATTCATCGCTGCCGCCGGTACACTCATCTGGTTCCGTCGAAAGTACGCGCGGATGAACTGGAGGTTTGGCTGGGCTGCTCCGCTGGCCGGCGGTGTGGTGTTCGTACTCTGGATCGGTCTCGATCGAATGGCCGGGACTCACTCGGAGAGCGCACTTCCAGCGGGTCTTGCCGCCCTGCCGGTGGCCGCGCGGATGGTCTGGCTGGCATTTCGAACGCTGGCGGCGGTAATTACCGTCCCCATCTCAGAGGAACTGGCATTTCGCGGCTTCTTGCTTCGCCGTCTGATTTCATCGGATTTCGAATCCGTCAGCTTTCAGCGCTGGTCATTCCTGGCAGTGGCGGTTTCCTCGCTCGCGTTTGGTCTGCTGCATGGCGATCGCTGGATAGCAGGAATCATAGCTGGCGTGCTTTACGCGGTCGCCCAGAAGCGGCGCGGAAGGATCGGGGATGCGGTGGCGGCCCATGCGGTCACCAATGCACTCATCTGCATTTGGGTGTTGTGGGGCGGTCACTGGAATTTGTGGTAACGGCAGCATCGCCCCGGCTCAGATATGGTGCCTGTGGTGAGGCCGCCGCAGGCGAGCCTGCCCCACTCCAGTTACACCATCCCGAAAAACGGCTTCAGATCCGGATAGAGCGACTGGTAGATTTTGTGACCCTTTGCATAGACCGCGGCTTCGTGAGGGCGCGGTGAGACCGACGCCACTTCGCGAATGGCCGCGCGGCAGCACTCCTGCACGGTCCTGTATTGCCCCGTCCCGACCAGCGCGAGCAAAGCGGCACCGTGCGCGGAACCTTCCTGCGATTCCAGAGACACCACCCGCTTGTTGAACACGTCGGCCAGCATCTGGCGCCAGAAAGCGCTCTTCGCGCCGCCGCCCGATACTCGCACGGACGAAAGCGGCACACCCATCCCTTCGATGATCTCCAGACAATCCATCTGGCTGTAGGAGACGCCCTCCAGGAGCGAGCGAATCAGGCTGGCTCGCGTGTGCTTCGCGGTGAGGCCGATCCAGCCGCCGCGCGCTGTCGCATCCAGGTGCGGCGTTCGTTCGCCCATCAGATAGGGCAACCAGAACAGGCCCTCGGACCCGGCTGGAGCCGATGAAGCCTCGGCTGTGAGGGCGTCGTAATCGGCGCCCGGCGCGAGCTGGTTGCGGAACCACTGGAAGCTGAGACCGGCACCCTGGGTGACGCCCATGACGTGCCATGCACCCGCCACGGCGTGACAGAACGTGTGCACGCGGCCACGCGGATCATAGTGCGGCTTATCCATGTGCGCGAACACGACGCCCGATGTTCCCAGCGTGCAGGACACGACGCCGGTCTCCACAATGCCGTTGCCGACAGCACTCGCGGCCTGGTCGCCACCACCGGCCACGACAGGCGTGCCTTCAGCGAGACCGGTTGCTTCGGCCGCGGCACGGGTCACTTTGCCGGTGATGCCGTGGGATTCATGCACAATCGGCAGGATGTGGTGATCGAGGCCGAGCGCGTGAACCAGTTCCAGAGACCATTCGCGGTTCACCACGTCGAACAGCGCCGTTCCCGACGCGTCCGAGACGTCGCTGGCATATTCGCCGGTGAGTTGGAAGCGCACATAATCCTTAG